>Ga0180007_10000013_pt1 | contig 351371 bp, 266 predicted proteins | sample MM_PC_MetaG_FD_121122 | JGI IMG/M metagenome (GOLD analysis project Ga0180007, IMG submission 121122) | Groundwater microbial communities from the Aspo Hard Rock Laboratory (HRL) deep subsurface site, Sweden - MM_PC_MetaG | ecosystem: Environmental > Aquatic > Deep subsurface > Groundwater...
CTACCAGAGCATATATACGAAAAGCGCAATATTCTTTTGGCTGGGACTGGGGTCCGAGTTTACCAAATGCAGGTATATGGAAAACGGTTTATCTGAAAAAGAGTGAAGAAGTAATTATCAGTGAGTTTGCATTCAAGACGTTGCGGATAAGAGAGGATTATGTAACAATCGAAGTTCAGTTCAAACTTCCCAAAACCATAGCCGCTGGTTCACATTATTTGATCGAAATGAAAAGGAGTGGTTTTAAGCAGGCGCTTGATGGAAAATGTATTTCAGGTAATAACAAAGTAAAGTTCGAAGTAGTAAACCCAAAGCTTTGGTGGCCTAATGGAATGGGTGAACAGAACTTGTATAATGTTGAGCTGATTGTGCTAAATGAGAATAAAGAAGAAATTGCCGCTGTTGCCAAAAAGATCGGCATTAGAACAGTAAAACTTTCTTTAAAAGAGAATGGTGAAAAGACTTTCAAATTCATTATAAATGGTAAGCCCCTTTTTATTAAAGGGGCCAACTGGATACCTATTGATTCTTTTTTGGACAGGGGGACAGAGAAGGGATATGAAGAGCTTATAGCACTTGCAGCAAATGCAAACATGAACATGTTAAGAGTCTGGGGTGGTGGTATTTATGAGAGTGACGTGTTTTACGATTTGTGTGACAAATATGGTTTACTTGTCTGGCAGGATTTCATGTTTGCCTGCGGCTCATATCCGGAACATAGGGATTTTTTAAGCAGTGTTGAAAAAGAAGTCAGGCAAAACGTTGAAAGAATAAGAAATCACCCAAGTATTGCTCTGTGGTGTGGTAATAATGAAAATGAATGGATTTGGACTCAGGAACAAACATCTTCATATATAGAGATGCCGGGATACAATATTTATCACAAATTAATCCCGGGTATTCTTAAAGAGAAAAAAATTGGCGAGCCATATTGGCCTTCTTCACCATTTGGAAGTGATAAGGATCCGAACTCTCAAACGTCCGGAAACAGGCATCAGTGGTACATTTGGAGTTTCTGGAAGGATTATACTACAGTTATTGAAGATAGTAGTCTCTTCGTTTCCGAGTTTGGATTCCAAGGCGCCGCGAACAGAGATACTCTTGATGCAGTAATACCTAAAAATGAGAGAAACATTCAAAGTGAGATTGCAGAACATCACAACAAGCAGGTCGAGGGCCCTGAGCGTGTTATCCGGTTTTTATCTGCACATCTCCCCTTAAGAACTGAGTGGGAGGATTATATTTATCTCACACAACTTAATCAGGGACTGGCCTTAAAAACTTGCCTGGAACATTGGCGTACAAATGAAAAAACAAATGGTAGTATCATCTGGCAGTTAAACGATGTGTGGACCGTTATCAGCTGGTCGCTGGTAGATTCCAGCGCAGCACCAAAGATGTCATATTACTTTGTTAAAGACTCGTTTAATAACATTTTCTCAAAAGTCTCGATCACGGATAAAGAAATCATTATCAATATTATCAATGATTCCGAAAAGCAATTTCGTGGAAATTTGAATCTGGAGTCTACCAAACTCCCAGGGGGCGATACAGAGGTTCTTAAGAGAATTAATATTTCCTTACTGGGCAGTAAGACAATCAGACTCCCGCTTGGTAAAATAGACATTAATAATTCGCTGATTACTTCATCAATATATTCGAAAGAGAATTCAATAATCCATCGAAACTATTTTGTTGAAAAAGAGTGGAAACATATAACTCTTCCCAAAGCAAAAGTAGACATAAAACATAATAAAGAAGAGAATGCAATTACAATAAAAGCTAAAACTCCTATAATTTTTGGTGACCTGTATTCTAAAGGAGTTGTATTTGCTAAGAGGGGTTTTATCCTTCTTAAGAATGAATCTGTTATTATAGAATATAAAGCTACTAACAGGGAAGAGCTGGATATTTCTAAGCTCAAGTTATTCACTCTGAACGATTATTTGTCTTCTTAAGATTTGAGGAATTACTTTATGAGATACTTTAGTATAAAGTTATTATTCACCATTTTTATATTGTTATTTGTTTCCTGCGAACATTCGCAGGATATTAAACCAACGATTCCGCTGGAAATATCATTCCAGGGAGATGCCAAAATAGAAATTGGTGGTAACTTGTGCGGGCTGGAATTTCATCATAGTAAGCCTCTGCCCCAAAGAATAAGTTTTTACTATCCGCTGGCTAACAGTATTGATTTTTCACGAGATTACTGGACGCGTGACACTTCCTACACAACTCATGCTTTCCTTATACTTGACAGTGACGAGAAGATTGATCTGACAGAACTGAAATACACAACATTTATTTCACCTTACTCTGCAAAGTTTATTAGCAATGCATCTTCTCTTAATGTGGAAATTGAATATAACTTCATGAAGGAATACGGTGCATTTGCAGTCAAATATTCATTTAAAAATCTCGCTGATAAAAATCAAAAAATATCCTTCAATACTGAGTTAAAAAATATTTTACGCAGTTCTCATTCTTATAGCACATTCTATCCAACAAATATAAGAGATTTGGAAAATGGCAATGGCTATATACTTGATTACTCTCAGGTTGACGTTGGGAACAGTTCAGTATATTCATTTGATCAAAGCAGTAAAAATATTAACGTGGAAAGAGATGGCACTAAATTTCTTTACACCTGCGAAATTAAACCAAACGAGACAGTTTCAATTATTCAGGTTGTGGGAAGTTCCAGTTATGAAAGTGCAATTACTGAAGTGGAGTATCTTAAAAAGAATTTAACTGCCGAGTTGCAAAAGTTTACTGAATTTATGCAAAACGTAGTTACTGATGGGCACCATTTCATGACTGGTGATAGTACCTTAGACCACTCTATACAATGGGCGAAAAGTATGCTTGAGGCAAATCGGCATTACATTGATGGAAGCAAAATTCTAATGCCCTGTCCGGCTGAGTATAATTTCTTCTTCACACATGATGTTTTATTATGCGATCTGGCTATTGTTAATTATAATCCAGGCCGTGTTAAGGAAGATCTCCAGTTTATTACAAAACATGGTAATGAAGAGAAATTAATTCCGCATGCCTATTATTGGAAGGACTCAGCTTTTGCTACTGAATTTGCAGGGGATGATAATTGGAATCATTTCTGGTTTGTGATAGCATCAAGTGCATATCTGCGCCATAGCGGTGATAAAGAATTTATCTCTGAAATCTATCCTTACATTAAAAAGAGTCTCAGCACAGTTCTCGGTAATAAAATTATTGATGGACTTGTTTATTCGCACAGACCAGACTGGTGGGATGCCGGAGATAATACCGGCCCGAGATCGTATATGACAATTCTTGCATACAAGGCACTTATGGAATACATTCATATAGCTGTGGAACTCGATCAGGTTGACGAGACTATTGTTGAAAAGTATCATCAGGCGGAATTGATTAAGAAGAATCTGAGTGAAAAACTCTGGAATCAGGATAGAAAATATTTAATGAATTATCTTGAAGATGGATCATTGGATGAACATTACTACATGGGTTCAATACTCGCTCTTCATTATGGTCTATTAAATCAGGAACAATCTGCCCAAATGTTGACAACCATCGAAGAAAAACTTTTAGATAAAAACATCGGCATCTACAATGTTTTCCCCATGGATATTCATACGATCACAAAAAAACTTGATCTAAAAGGGGGAGAGGAAGGTAAGGTTGGATACTACTTCAACGGTGGTATTTGGACGCATGCTAATGCCTTTTATATTCTTGGACTGATAAATAATGGATTACTCCGCAACGCTGAAGATTATATGAAGAAATTCCTGACAGTTAAAGGTAATATGTTATCACCTGTTGGTCAGCCGGCTATGTATGAATATAGAGTTAGCGCGGGTGATGATTACGGGTTGATAGACAAACCGAACTTCTCCTGGGCAGCTGGCTGGTATATGTATACTCTTTACAACTTATATGGCGTTAAAGAATCAACATGGGATATTACACTGAAACCCTATTTGTCAGATTATCAGAATGAATGCGATTTTAATTTATTCGCCTACGGAAATAACATTGATGTTCACCTGAAAGGGAATGGATCTTATTGTGAAAAGATTCTTTTTGATGATAAAGAGTATAACTCTTTGGTTTTACCAGGGACTCTTAAAGTCGATAAAATTGATGTGGTGCTTGGTAGACCATCAAATCCTTATTTGAGAGAAATATCATCGAAGTTGGAAGTATGTTCGTGGTCCTCTGATCAAAACCTTCTATCTGTAAATTTCGAAGACCCTCTTAATGTCGGGAGTGAGATTAAAATAGTTAGTGACAGAAAGATCAAAAAGGTTGAGTTCATGGGACAAATTTTGTCCGATTATGATGTGACTGAAATTGATGAAAGCATATATGAGATTAAAATAAATATCGCAACGAATAAAAAACATAATGCAGTAGAAGTGTATTTCCATAATAATTAATTACTGTGTGAGAGAAATGAAAACATCACCCTTACAAAAAATATTACTATTGGTCTTCGTGATTCAAGTAAAATTGCTGACTCAACAGATAAGCATTTATCCAGTTGAGCAAATGCCTAATTTTCCTGAGCCCTATTTAATGAGAGACTGGCAGCAGGTAGCTGTGGGTTATGATTCACTTGTTTTTAATTTTGAAGCTGTTGGAGAATATCTGCCCCTGATTGGGCTTAACACGAATACTGATAATTATCCAGGTCATAATAGTTTCGGACTTCATACGGTTGTCGGGACCAGTTCACCTACTTCTGCTGAAGCTATCAATTGTCTACCGGCAGTTATAGGCGCTACCCTCGTTGGTATAGATAAGACCCAGCAGGATGGGAACAATTATGTTTTAATGTGTGAAGAGTGGTTTAACAAAAGACCGGAACAGAATGTGTACAAAAACCATCCGGTCGATGATACAAAAGATGACTGGTGGTACGAAACCATGCCGAATGTTTTCTTCTATCAACTCTATGATCTATACCCCCACACTGGTGATTTTGATTATCAATTTGTTTCAGTTGCTGATAGATGGCTGGAAGCCGTTGTTGCCATGAATGGGAGCGCAACTCCCTGGCAGATTCCTTATATGAACTACACAGGATGGGATCTTGCAACAATGACTCCTGTTACTTCTGATGTTAAGGAACCTGAATCCGCAGGTGCCTTAGCCTGGATTCTTTATAACGCCTATGTTGAAACAGGCGATGAAAAATATAAGATTGGCGCTGAATGGTGTATGGAATATTTGGATGGATTAGAGACCAATCCTTCCTATGAGTTACAACTGGCCTATGGCGCTTACACAGCTGCGAGAATGAATGCTGAAATAGGAACCGATTATGATGTGAAAAATCTACTCGGTTGGTGTTTCTTTGTTGGCCCTCTCAGAGACTGGGGAGCGATCCTCGGCAGATGGGGTAACTACGACGTAAGCGGTTTAATTGGGGAAGCTGATGGGAACAATGATTATGCATTCCTAATGAATACCTTTGAACAGATCGGGGCTCTGGTCCCTCTGGTACGTTATGACGATAGGTTCGCAAGAGCCATTGGTAAATGGGTATTAAATGCTGCTAATGCCGCAAGATTGTTTTACCCAAATTATCTACCTGAAAATTATCAGGATAGTGAAGAATGGTCATATGCGCACGATCCAAATTCTTATATCGGTCACGAGGCAATCCGGGAGGAAATGTATGGTGTAAGCCCGTACGCTACTGGTGACGCCATTAACGGAGGGTGGGGAGAGACTAACCTTGCGCTTTACGGCTCATCTCATGTTGGCATATTAGGCGGCATTCTGGATACTACCAATGTTTCTAAAATCCTAAAATTGGATCTGCTGAAGACCGATTATTTCGGTAAAGATGCTTATCCGACATATCTCTTTTATAATCCTTACGGATCAGGACAAACAGTAACATTTGAATTGGATAATGGCACACATGATATTTATGATGCGATTACTAATTCTATTATCGGTACCAGCGTAAGCGGCAGTGCAAATATTACAATTCCGGCTGATGGTGTAGTGATGGCTGTGCTTATACCGTCTGGGAGTCAAATTAATTATGACTTACAGAAAAGTCTGGTCAACAATCGAGTTATTGATTTCAATAATGGAATTGATTTAGCCAACTATCCTCCAAGGATAAAAAGTCTGGCATCCGCTAATAATCTGATATCGGTTTTACAAAGCGCAAATATTTATTGTACTGCAGTTGATAATGATGTTGATGATGAAATTACATATTTATGGTCTTCCACAGGAGGTACGCTAAATGGTGATGGTTCAAATGTAACCTGGACGGCACCGGGAGAAACTGGCAATTATACCATTGAGTGTATTGTTGATGATGGGGAAGGGCAGGATACTGCAAACGTAACCTTGGAAGTATTGGAGTATCTTAATGCGCCTCCCGTGATAAATAAGTTATCGGCAAGTCCCAGAAAGATAAATGTAAATTCAGAAACCACTGTTGTCTGCACAGCTGAGGATGAGGATGGCGATAACCTTTCTTATACATTCTACTACAATGGTGGATTATTGAGTGGAGAGGGAAACAGTGTTGTCTGGAATGCGCCGGCAAATGAAGGTGATTATTTTATTTCCTGCAGCGTTAGTGATGGCAGGGGTGGAGTGAGCGAAGACAGTATATCTGTTCGGGTAAGAGACTTTTCCTTACATGTTCCGGGCAATCTGGTTGCTTTCTATCCATTTAATGGAAATGCAAATGACGTAAGCGGCAATAATCTTAATGGAATTGTTAGCGGTCCAGACATGATAAATGACAGATTCGGAAATAGTAATGAGGCTTATTATTTCAATGGGATCAGTGATAGAATTACCATTCCGAATGATGCCCTCCTAAATTTTCAGGATGCTATCAGTATTAGTACCTGGATAAAGGTTAGTGAGTTTTTCGAAAGAGAGGCTTATCCACTCTCTCATGGCAGCTGGGAAAAGAGATGGAAGGTTTCAATCACCAATAATAGGTTCAGGTGGACTCTTAAAACATCTTCGGGTGTTAAGGATCTTGACTCTGAGACTTTAATCGAGAAGGGATTATTATATCACCTTGTAGTGCTCTATTCAGGTGATGATTATGAAATTTACCTGAATGGGGAGCTGGATTCCTTTAGCAATTATTCAGGAGCAATTGCTCAAACCAGTTATGATTTTACAATCGGTCAAATACTACCCGGCAATTCTTCATACAATTTTAAGGGTGAGCTGGATGATTTAAGAATTTATGATTACGGATTGTCATATGAGGAGATTCAAAATCTATATGATATGCCCTCATCTCTGGAGAGTGGGAAGGCAGGTGAATTGCCAACCGAAACCAGGTTGTATCAGAACTATCCGAACCCTTTTAATCCCACCACGAAAATAAGATATTCAGTTTCACCAGCATCCGAACATGTAGTAATAAAAGTGTATGATTTACTTGGGAGAGAAGTAACAACATTAGTAAATGAATTAAAAGCTCAGGGCACATACATTGTTGAATTCAATTCAAATTCAATTAACGGGCAATTAACAAGTGGTATATATTTTTATACACTTAAAGTGGGTAAATATAACAGTACTAAAAAATTCGTCTTAATGAAATAGTATCAAACGGCTAATGCATAAAATGAAAACTATTTATTCAATATTTTTTTTTCTCAGCTATCTCTTTCTAAATGGACAGCAGCTTTCCAACTCGGAAGTTTTAAGTATGAGAAAGCAGTTAGCAGTTCAGTATAAAGGTAATTCACAAATTGAAGTGGGCGGACCTTTGGCAGGAATTGAATTTCACAAAGGATTACCGCTACCTCAGAGAGTAAGTTATTTTTCCCCTGTTGCGAATAGTATTGATAATAGTGCTGATTATTGGTTCCGGGATACAACGCAAGTTATAGATATTAAATTAAAAGTAAACAACGGCCAGTATAAAACAATAGCTTCGCAAATATGGAAGTATGAATTAACACCATACAGGGTAGAATTTTGCAACGAAGGTCCGGATTTGCAGATAAAAATCAGTTACGAGTTCTGTAAAACAATATCGGCTTTTGTAATTAAATATAGCATAACTAATACCACAGCTTCGGAAAATGAATATTCATTACAAACACTGCTATCGTCAGGATTAAGAACATGCCACACATATGATTCTGTTAGTCCGTCTCGATCTACATACTCTACCGACGGTTCCACAGCGATTTGTTATTATGATGATTTTAGAACACAGTTCCCTGCTGTATTTGTCACTAATACCGGTGAAATGCCTTGTTATGATTCATCCTCCGCACAAAATTCTTCTTCTTCTGATTATAAGTTTAGGTATGTAAAGACTTTGGCTCAGAGAGAATCATTAAATATCGTACAAGTTATAGGATCAAATAATAGAGATGGAGTTGATAATACAATAACATATCTTAAGGAAAATTATCAGAAGGAAATTGATGATTTAGAAAAATATGTGCTTAATAAAACATTCTCTGAGTCAGAATTTATAACGAACGAAAAATCAATTGACCATACTTATAAATGGGCAAAAGCTGTAATAATTTCAAACACTCATTATATAGATCAGGATACTGTTTTAATGCCCTGCCCGGCAGAATATAATTTTTTCTTTACTCATGATATGCTTGTAACGGATTTATCAAGAGTAAATTATGATATTAAAAGTGTTGAGAATGATCTTCTGTTTATTCAAAAACATTCGAATAAAGAAAATGTGATACCACATGCATATTATTGGAAGGACAGCAGTTATTTCACTGAATATTCCGAGTTGGATAATTGGAATCACTTATGGTTTGTGATTTTATGTGGTAAGTATCTGAAACATTCAAATAATATTCCTCTGCTTAAAAATCTTTACCCGCTAATCCAAAGAAGCATTGAGATAACCCTTGGAAATAAGAAAGAGGATGATCTCATGTGGGCTTCGCGTCCAGATGGCTGGGATATAGGTAACAGCTATGGACCCCGTTCTTTCATGACTATTCTCGCGATTAAAGCTCTGCGCGAATATGTATATGTAGCTGCTAGAATTGAAAAGAACGAAAACAGGCTTTTAGAATATGAAAGCTTATCAAACAGAATGCAAATACAGTTAAATGCAAAATTGTGGAACGATGATAAAAAGTATTTAATTAATTATTATCAAAACGACAGTCTGGATACCCATTATTATATTGGCTCTTTACTGGCGGCACACTTTAATTTAATTGGAAAAGAGAGGAAACTGCAGATCATTGAATCCGCCAGACAAAAATTATTGGACGCAAAGTTGGGAATTTATAACGTTTACCCCATGGATTTTCATTTACTAAAAGACTTTTTAAAGTTTCAGGGCAATGAAGTCGGTCAACCTTTCTTATATGCAAACGGCGGAATATGGTCTCATGCTAATGCATGGTATTTGTTGAATTTAACAGCTTCAAATAAAAATGATGAAGCATATGAATTCGTGAAAAAGATTATGACTTTAGAAGGAATTATCAATAGCCCGAATGGTCAACCTGCCATGTACGAATACCGTTGCAGTAATTATTCTGATAGCTCAGTGTATGGTAAAGTAGATAAACCTCAATTTTCCTGGGCGGCCAGCTGGTACATTTACAGTCTATACCATCTTTTTGGTATTAAAGATAATGATTGGAATATCAACCTTGATCCGTGGCTAAAAAAAGACCAGTTAAAATGTATATTTAACATTGTTATAAATAACAGCCCTGTTGAAGTTACCTTAGAGGGACATGGAGAATATGCCTCAAGTATTAAATATGATGATGTCGAAGAATATTCTTTAGTTATTGGAATGAATGTTAATAATACAAAAAGCATCCGAATAACAATGGGAGAAATGAATGCACCGTATATAACTGAAACGAATTCGATGTTGGAATCCTGCAATTATGATAAAGAAAAAAATATTTTTAAAATAGAACTGAAGTCGTTTCCGGGGCATGAAGGTTTTTTAGAAATAGCTTCTGGGATTGAGCCGGTTGAGATTTATCAAAGTGATAAGAATATTATTGAAGGTAGTACTATAAAAAAGCAAGGGAATGTCTACGAAATAAAAATCCCTTATAAACAGAACAACGAATCTGAAATTATAAAATTGCATTTTTAGAGATGATATATGTTGAAGTTATCTCAAAATTGACTAAGTGAGGACCAAAATGGCCAATGTAAAATTTGAAAATATCTCGAAGGTTTTTGATAATAAAAAAATAGCGGTTGATAATATATCATTCGAAATAAATGATAAAGAGTTTGTTGTTTTAGTCGGGCCATCCGGTTGCGGTAAATCCACTACCTTACGGATGATCGCGGGATTGGAAGAATCTACTTCAGGAAAAATCTACATTGATGGAAAATGTGTAAATGATATTGAGCCAAAAGACAGGGACATTGCCATGGTGTTCCAGAACTATGCCTTGTATCCCCACATGACTGTTTTTGAAAACATGGCATTTGGTTTGAAAATAAGAAAAATGGATAAGGTGAAAATAAAAGAGACAGTGCAGAATGCAGCTGAAATACTCGACCTCGAGGAGTTATTGGAGCGAAAGCCAAAACAACTTTCAGGCGGACAGCGTCAGCGTGTTGCCGTTGGCAGGGCATTGGTCAGGGATCCTAAGGTATTTCTCTTCGATGAACCATTAAGTAACCTCGACGCTAAATTGCGGGTTCAGATGAGGACCGAAATTTCAAAGCTTCATAAAAAACTTGAAGCAACTATAGTATACGTAACGCATGATCAGACTGAAGCTATGACCATGGGTGACAGGATAGTAGTTATGAAAGATGGTGTTATTCACCAGATTGATACTCCTTTGAATATGTACAATCATCCGGCAAATTTATTTGTCGCAGGATTTATCGGAAGTCCATCTATGAATTTTATGACTGGCACAATAACAATTGGATCTGGATTGCAATTTATTCCTAAGGGTGTTTCTGCAAAAATTAGCCTGCCAGAAAAATATGCCAAATTACTGGATAGCTATACCGGGAAAGAAGTGATACTAGGTGTTCGTCCGGAAGACATTGTAGATGCGGGAGAAAAAGAATCGGATTTAGAAGTGATGGTAGATGTTGTTGAACCAATGGGTAACGAAATATTTATTTATTATCAGGTAGATGACAAACAGATGATTTCCCGTTTACATCCATCATGTAATGTAAAACCTTTAGAAAAAATCGGGTTGAAGTTGGATAGAGAAAATCTTCACTTTTTTGATTTAACAACACAATATAGGCTTGCTTAAGCTGTCAGCTAATATTATTGGGGAAACTGTTCTTTTAGGATAATAGTATCCTATCAATCCATCGTGGATTAAGAAATTAACATATCCTAAATTTCTACTTTGTTGTATCAACTGTTTTGGCAATGTAACAGGTCCGCCCATGCCTGACCCTGTTGAAAAGATTTCGAATTTTAACAATAACAATTGATAGTGTTAATTTAGCCCTCATTCCCAGATGCTTTTATTCTAACTTCAAATTTATTAAGAACAGAATTCTCATATAAAGAAAGGTTCATTGTTATACCTGAATACTTAAGCTCATACTCATATGTATCAAGGCTATCAACCTCAAATCCTTTCTGGCAGCATTTTTTTAGCATTTGTGTAAAACTGTTACTTGCGGCATTTTTACCATTATAGAAGACGCATTTTTCAACCTGGTATATCCCGTTTTGATTCCCGACAAAAGCAATTCTATGATCTTTTGTCTGGTAAAAAATACACTCAAGATCAGGATTACTCTTATCATGATAAGTTGGTTTACCAAAAGTTTTGATCACATTATTCATCTTCTTACCAATCATATCATAGACTTCCTTCTGTGCAAGGAGGTCGCTCGTAGAAAGCAGGAGAAGTAGTAAAAGTGTGAGTGGAAGTATTAACCTTTTCATGGTCAACTCCATCAAATATTAATGAGTATTAATTTATAGCAGGCTTATGAATTAACGTAATATTCAGAAGAGGGAGTTGAGTGTAATTGGATTACTAAAATATTAACACATTCTTATGTTAAAATCAATTTATTAAAATGGTAATAAGGAATGGATAATTTTCTGAATATTTTGCAGTACATATCACACTTTTTAGGAAAGGCATACAAACGGAATTCTCTTTATGCTTATAAATTAAATTGATTGTTTGATTTCGTTATGTTAATTTCTACCTAACATGATGGAGAAGAAATGAGATGAATAAAGTGAATGGCTTTATCTTCAACTTAGTAATTTTCCTATTCCTCAGTAGTGTTTCTCTTGCCCAAAGTATTGTCAGCTCCGAAATTGGTATTAAAATAATCAGTGGAAAAAAAAGCCAAAGAACAGAAAGAGCTGCTCTTACACTTGACAGACTGCGATCAGGTGACAATCTCCAAATTTTTCTTTATCCTGAGGAGAATTGCCTGTTATACTTAATTCATAGTGATAGTAAACATTCTTCTTTATTGTTGATGGATAGCCTTAAGAGTAAAGTTCTCTACATTCTTCCTGCCAGTGATTCTACCTACACAATTGATGGTACAAGTGTAAAAGAGGTATTAACAGTTTTAATCACACATCATCCTATAAAAGATGTTGATAAATTCTTTATGGAAAATGGAACCTCCTCAAGTGAATGGAAGAATAAAGAGGATGAATTAATTTCTGAAAGTCAGGTTATGCAGAATGAAGTACCGGGGCAGAGAATCTCTATGGCTGGAAATATTAGGGGAAAATCAGAGTTGAGTCTGAAATCGTATGTGGGGAAGAATTTTCTTATAAAAACGTATACGTTCGATGTTAAAATCTAGCCGCATTGTAAAACATGGACTGATTATCAACAGCTTTACTCTTTTTGTCATTTTAGTTTTTTGGATTTTACGTGGAAATATCTGGACTATACTTGATTTTCAGACGCTCGATATATTTTACGAATATGCTGTTAATAATGGATATGGATCAAAGTCCTCCGAAAGAATTGTTTATTTAGCAATTACGGATGAGACGTACAGAGATTATTTTAAAAAAAACGTTCTTGACAGAAGTTTATTTTCAAAAGTGATTGATACCTTAGATCAATTCCAGCCAGCAGCAACGGCTGCGGATATCATTTTTGCCTATCCTAGTGATTCTACATCTGATAATGCTCTGTCCAAATCTTTTAGCAGAAATGGGAATGTTTATCTGCCAGTTGCCTTTGCAATTACAACTGGAGATGAATCTGATAATATTAAGAATATTATTATCGAGAAAGAAAACCTGCGGGTATTCGAAGCGCCAGAGGAAAATGGTGATGGAAATCCATACATAGCAAGCAGAGCTCTTACTCAGTACACTAATTTTTTTTCTGCTACTAATAAGAGCGGGCATATTAGTATTAAGAATGATGAGGATGGTATATTGAGGCACGCCATCATGCTTATAAAAGTTGACTCCGTTTTTTATCCTACATTCTCACTTTCTATATTTCTTGACTATGTAGAGTCTTCGTTTAGCGAAGTAATCATAAACTGGGGAGATAAAATTACTATTCCAGCTACAGATGACAACTGGCTAAATGAAGATGTTATAATTCCAATTAATGAGAAGGGAGAAACTTACATACCATTCATCAAGGAGTGGAGTAAAGACTTTGCATATATGAGTATTTATCGATTGATGGAAGATATTTCTAATCCATTGCTTTATGGAAATATTTCTACTTTTTTTGAGGGGAAGTTTGTTCTGATCTGCGACGTAGCAACAGGAACATCAGATATTTCTAATACGCCCATTGAAAAAGATTCACCGCTTGTATCAATGCATGCTGCACTGCTAAATTCTTTACTCACAAACCAGTTCTTTCAAAAATGGTCTTTTGGTTGGACACTCCTTTTCTTCTTGATATTATCATTAATCTTGATGACTCTTTCCATATTCAAAAGTCCCTGGGTAATTTACTCGGCAAGTGTTGTCATTTTACTCTTTTTGGCGGTTTTCACTTGGATTGAATTTATTAATTTCAATCTTTTCCCTGTGATCGCCATTTCAAGTAGCTTGGGAATAATGATATTATCTCTTGTTTCGAGTGATTTTTTATTGATCTCCCGTGAAAGAGCATTCATTAAAACAGCCTTCTCACATTACATTTCTCCCGAAGTTGTGAATGAGTTACTGGAAAATCCTAAATCTTTACAACTTGGCGGCGAAGAAAAATGGTTAACAGTTTTATTCACTGATCTGGTGAGTTTTACAACAATATCAGAAAATCTTGAACCTGATAAACTTGTTAGATTACTGAAGCTCTATTTTACATATATGACTGAAATTATAATAAAGCACGGTGGTACGATTGATAAATATATTGGGGACTCAATAATGGCTATATTTGGAGCACCTCTATCTATGGATGACCATGCCACCCGAGCAGTTCGTGCCGGATTGGATATGGAGCAAAAATTAGCTGATCTGAATGTTCAATTGAAAACAGAAGGACTGCCGGAGGTTAAGTCGAGAATTGGAATTAATACGGGTAATATGGTTGTTGGTAATATAGGTACAGAAAGTGTTTTCAATTACACGGTTATTGGTGACTCTGTGAACCTCGCTTCAAGACTTGAACAAGCTAATAAAATGTTTCATACTAGTATTCTTATTTCAAGATTTACTTATGATGAATTAAATAGAGAAGAATTCAAAATTCGGCAATTAGATGTGATTAAAGTTAAGGGAAAAGAGACCGCGGTTGAAGTTTTTGAAGTTTACGACCTGAACCACTAAGAACGCGATCAAATATCTAAAACAGATATGAAAATTAAATATTATTTTGCGTGTATAATTGCAAATAATTGTGTTTCATATCAGTGCTGATTTTATCTAAAAAATTGTATATTCTTTTTATCCTTTCCTGTTAAAGTAGAAATTCAACCTTAATAATAGATTGTTATGCGATTGAAAATCTTACTAAACGGAATCTTTATATTTCTGATTCTCTTCTCGTTCAATGTGCCAGCCCAGGAATATGGGATGGGTCTCCTATTGGATGAAGAGTATTATCAGAATACACCACAGACAGCACCCTTAATGAGAGGTGATTACCAAAACCTGCCAAAGTCAATGAGTATCAAGTCATTTGCACCAACACCAGGTCATCAGGGTTTAACAGGTACATGCACCGGCTGGGCTACAGCATACGGAGGCAGAACAATTCTCTCAGCAATTAACCAAAACTGGGAGAAGGATAAAATTGATCAGAATGTGTATTCCCCTTACTTTATTTATAATCTTGTAAAAGGCCCGACTGACACGAAATGCAGTAATGGAGCTTCTATGGATATGGCGCTTGATGCCTTAAAGGATATTGGATGTCTTTCACTGAATGAATTTGGGAATGAATGCAAGAGAGAAATAAAAGAATCTGAAAAGGTAGACGCCGCTGAGAACAGAATTTTCAAATATCGACAGCTTTTTTATGACAAGAATGAGGTTGACTATAAGATAAACAATGTAAAGAAGAGCATTGCAGAATCATTGCCTGTTGTAATAGGTATGCATTGGCCCTTTGGTAAAGTGACAGGTGACGTAATTCAACCTAAACCGGAAGACTATACAACAAAAGGTTCCACCGGACATGCTGTGGTAATTGTCAGTTACGATGACGATAAGTATGGAGGCGCCTTCGAAATAATGAATAGCTGGGGGAAGAGGTGGGCCAATAGTGGTTTTGTATGGATGAAGTACGCGGATTTTAACAAGTTCTGTTACATGGCTTTCGAGTTGTTTGAAATTCCCCGAAAGGACCTTGAAGTTCCGGATTTATCAGGGAGTATTCAACTCATAACCAAAGAAGGCGCAAAGATGGAACTTAATAACTATGGGAATTTTTTCGAAACAAAAGAAAATTATTTCGAAGGCACTTTCTTTAAAGTACTTCTTAAAAATAATGAGCCCGCTTTTATCTATGCCTTCGGTGTCGATTATTCCTCTGAACCAACGAAACTGTTTCCATTTAATGAACGGACTCTCGCTTATTTCCCCTACAGTACAAGCAACTTTGCCTTGCCTGATGAAGATAATTATTACATGATAGATGACTCAGAAGAAGCGAGTTATTTCTGTTTTTTATACTCGAAGGATGAATTGGATTTTGACAGTCTCCTGAAACAACAAGGCATATCGGAAAACCCTGTAGTTCAAATACCAAAAATCTTACAGGATAAAATTGTGGACAAAGATAAAATGAAGTTAACTGTTGATGATTCAATACAGTTTGAATCCAGAGATTATGAAAGGAGCATTATTCCAATAATAATTAAAATTAAAAAATAAGTTTTGCATTAATTTCTGCTGAATTCAATTCCTGATTTCGTTGAATCTTTCTGTTTGTTATCTCCGAAAATAACTTTTGGACATTAAATAAGAGTCACATGTCATGAAAAAAACATTCGGTTTAATAATTATTTTGCTCTGGTCTTTTTCTTTATTCGGGCAGAATGACTTTTTTGAAAACAATAATGGATCACAACCTTCAAAACAGCTTCTGGTGAATACCGGGTCCGCTTATTTTAATAATAACGCCCGTATCAGAGTATTGGATAGCAGTCCTATTAATCCTAATGCTAATAATTCAGCATATGTAATTACAGGTCATGCCCTCACAATTGAGGCTTGGGTTTTTCCAATTGCACTTCCGGAGCAACAGAGTTCAAAAATAATATTATCCCGTCCATACATTGATGGCGAACCATGGAGAGCCTATGACTTGACAATTGGGAACTGGACAGAAGAAGATAAACCGGTTTTTACCTTTGGAATATCTGATGGCAGTGTTCCTCAAAACGCTGCTTTTGCTAACGACCCGGATCCGGCTTTGGCAGGAGAATGGGTACACATTGCCGGTACTTATGATGGATCTTTTGCCCGGCTTTATAAAAATGGGAATCTTGTTGCTGAAGTAGAATATCATGAAAGTATCGGTGTTGGAGACGCAGGATTTTACATAGGCGGATTAAAAAATGTAGAAAGATATTTTGATGGTTTGATTGATGAAGTAAGAGTTTGGAATGTTGTTCGTTCACAAAATGAAATTAATGCCTCAATGAATGTTACTTTGAATGGAAATGAGCCTGGTTTGATGGGATACTGGCCACTCGATGAGGCCACAGAGGTTAATGGGATATTCCCGGCAACAATCGATAAAACAGAATACCACAACGATTTACAAGTACAAAACGATGCTTCATTTGTTTCATTTATTCCAGGTTCTGAAGTGTCCATCCCGCCAACACTTTCGGATCTTGATAATGTCAGCGCAACTGTCGGCGAAAATTTTGAGATAATAATTCCGAGCGCAGGATATAATTATCCAAATTTTTCTATTAGCAATTTCCCGGATGGAATGTCAATAAATCAACAAACCGGACTTCTATCCTGGACCCCCAGTATTAATCAGGTGGGTTGGCATTCGTTTAATGTTAATGCAGCCAATCCGGCTGGTACTGACGATAAAACATACAATATTTGGGTGAATGCTCATGCTCAGGAAGAATTAGTCCATACCAATGGAAGGATGAATTTATCGATTTTCAATGACGGTGTTCTGGGCAGACATCGGGGACAAGACGGAGTCGGGTTTAATCTTGATGGTATGAATGGGCTGTTTACTGCTAATTTGCTTCTTGGACAAAGTGCAAATCAAGTTTCAGGCCGATTAAACTATGTTGAGTTTGGGCGAACAAATCCCATAAATCAAATTGAAAATGTTTGGGAGGGTTTTGATCAGGTTTATTACACTGAGTATAACGATGCAAAAGCACAAGACCCCATTGATGTGACCATTGCTCAGAGATCTCATTGCATTTCTACTGATGCCACAAGAAATTTCATTATTGTTGAATATGCTGTTATTAATAATAGCGATGCGAAGTTAAATGATCTATATATTGGTATTGCAGCCGATTGGGATATTGGAAGTGCATATAATAATCTTGGCGGTTTTGATGAATCCCGCAATCTTAGTTATATGTATGAAGATCCTGCCACTGTTGCAAATATTTCCAATCCAAATTACTATGGAATTGTCGCCCTTAATTCACAAGTATCTGGTCACAGAGTCTGGTTCAACTCAGTGGACTTTGATGAAAATTCAGATATCAGTTATTTTGAAGCTCTGACAAACAGGTTTGATATTCTGAACCAACCTGGGGACGTACGCGCTATTATTGGAACAGGACCGTATACTATTCCAACAGATGTTATGGCAAAATCTGTATTCGCTCTTGTTGCCGGGGTGAATCTTGAAGATTTACAAGCTCAGGCTGATGACGCGATCAACACTTATGCATCTTTTGCTCCGTCTATAACTCTTAACTCTCCAAATGGAGGCGAAACTCTTGAAGCTGGATCAACTTATGATATTACCTGGGATAGCCAGAATGTGGAAACAGTTGCCCTCGTTTATAGTTCTGATAATGCTGTCACATGGAGTGTAATTACTACTGAGGACGCTAACATTGGAACCTATACCTGGACTGTTCCAAATACACCCTCCTCAGAGTGTTTTGTTGGGATTACGTATGTGAATGATATTAATGTTAATGATGTTAGCGATTCTCCATTTGTGATTAATGCTGCCCTGCCTACATATACTACAGAATATTTTGTCGACGATTTTGAGGATGGGGATGCACTTGGATGGGAGTTGGATAATAGCTGGCATGTTGCTGATGTGGATGGTAATCATGTGCTGGCTGGTGGCGATCCTTCGTGGCAGGGAGCATTCATCGGGGATAATTCCTGGAAGAATTATCAGGTTAGCATTGATTTTAAAATATTATCAGGAGCAATGCAATTAAGTTTCAAGAACAATACGGCTAACAACTATAGGTATATTATTAACGTTGATGCGAGTATTAATTATGTCACCTTCTCAAAGTCGGATACTCAAACTGATACCAGCATTGATGAGATTGATTTAATAGTACAAACAAATCAGTGGCATAATCTTGTTGCTTACTATTATGACGATCATGTTAGAGTCTATTTCAATAACAGGCTTATTTTCTCTTATATGGATCCGGTACCGATCCAATATGGAAGAGTCTGGATTTCGAATGCTCCCAATTCATCCATCTATATTGATAATGTAAGAGTATTAGGAGAGATAAAACTCGCATGCAATCCTTCCAGTTGGAATGTCTCTGCAGGCGCGGGTATAAAACATTTTACAATAACATCAAATGCTCCATGGAACGTTAGCAGCAATGCAAATTGGCTTACACTGGATCCAACTACGGGCTCTGGTGACGAAACAATAGCGGTTAACTACTACGCAAATTTAGGAACTACCAGCCGGTCGGCCTCAATAATTGTCACTTCCATAAATGCATCTGCATCTGATGCTCCAATAACCTTAACAGTGACCCAGGCTGGTAATTCTTATCCAACAACAATAACTCTTTCAAATACAGTATCATTCCCAAACCATGATGACCCGGGGGATTACAGAGATACAGATTATCGACTTGTCGGATTTCCGGGAAATAGCGGTAGATCGATTAGTAGTTTTTTATCCGGTTCTCAGAGTACAAATTGGCAGGTATACAGGGATAATGGGACAAATGGTGACCGTTCATCATACTATGTTGTTTACGATGGGGGCAGCTTATTCAATTGCACAATAGGTCGGGCGTTCTGGATTATCAACAAGGGTACATTAACTATATCTGATGTTGAAGTAAGTGCTGCCGATGTTAACAGTGATGGAATGATATCTGTTCCTTTGGCAGCGTCCAGGTGGAATCTCATTACGTCACCTATCTGGTCAAGTGTTGCATGGTCAATTATTCGAACCATAAATGGAGATGTTCAGGCGCCGACTTACTGGAACGGAACTTCCTTAACTGTTGCTTCCTCTCTTGATCCATATAGAGGATACATATTTGATAACACTGGTTCAACAAGAACTGAATTATTAGTTCCTGCTCCAGGTTTTGAGAGGCTCTACAAAGAAGAAAATATTTACGAATGGAAGATTGACATTGCGGTTTCCAACGGGGAATTTGAGGATAAAACAACCTCTCTTGGTATTTCTGAAAATGCTTCTCGTGAACTTGATAATTTCGATGCACGTAAGGGAAGAATTTTTGGCGAAATACCTATGGCATATTTTTACAGACCCGATTGGGATGAAAACAATTCGATGTTCAGGTCAGATATTCGCTCCAGTATTGAAGGGATTGAAGAATGGGATTTTGTAGTCAGTTCAAGACTCAACGATGAAATTAATCTGACTTTTGAATCAATAGCAGAAGTACCTGACGAATATGATGTTTTTCTTGTTGATAACAACCTGGCTAAGTCTGTAAATCTGCGTGAAGAAGCAATATATACATTCACCTCGTCGCGGACTGAAACCCCGATGTGTTTATTAATTGGGGAAGAAAATTTAATAGAAAATAAACTGGAAGAAATTACCCCAAGAGATTTTGAGTTGATTAATAATTATCCAAACCCTTTCAATCTTTCGACAAAAATTGGAGTGAAAATTCCTGAAAGAGAGGATATCGTTTTAGAGGTTTACAATATTCTTGGGCAGAAAATCAAAACAATTTATAAGGGTAGACTTGATTCCGGGATCCATTATTTCGATTGGGATGCGCGGGACGATTATGGCGCTATTGTAACGAGTGGAATATATTTATGCAGAATGAACACTCTGAAAAATATTCTTTCAAAGAAAATGGTATTGATCAAATAATGGTGGAGAAAAACCATGTGTTTAAGTAAAAATATACTGTTTAGTGTTTTTGTCTTCCTTTTGTTTTTCTATCAAAATGGATTTTCACAAGGGGCTAAGTGTGATAATATTGAATTCGAATGGCTAAACGAGAATGAGATCTTAATTACCTATGATTTATTAGGGGAGATAAACGAGAAATATGATGTTACAATAAACCTTCTAATGGCTGGAAACACACAATTCAGGGTGGAAGTAAAAACAGCGACTGGTGATTTTGGTAGCGGGATAAAAGCAGGAGTTAATAAAAAAGTTATATGGAAAATATTTGAAGATTACAAAAACATTGTTGAGGGAGCAGAGTACTTATTTGCAGTAGACGTGGGCAAAGCGTCTGGCTCAACCTGGTATTATTATGTTCTTGGCGGAGCTGCCGCGGCGGTAGTTGCAATACTAGCCGGCGGGGGCAGTGGAGATGATGGTGGTGGTACAACCACTCCAACGAGTGGTAGTTTTCCTTTACCACCAGCGAGATAATTGTTTTATTTGAGATATTACATGTAAGGTGTAAAAATGAAAAAGTTAATAATATTGATTTCTGTTGTTATGGTGTCAGTAACACTAGCTCAAACGAACAGAAGTATCAGTAAATCATTTACCTTAAGGCCGAAAAAGGAATTAACAAAAACAATTCCTGTAATAAATATGGAAAGGATGAATCTTCCTTCAAGTGGAGTGCTCTCCTCAAAGGAAGAGAGTATTACAATTAGTGGAAAAATTGAGGATGAAAATAAAATCAGAGCGGTATTTCTTAACAACAAGCGAATAAACTTTGCCGATGATGGAAATTTCGAGACGAGTGTAGTTTTATCAGAAGGTGAAAATACCTTCACTATTGATGTCGAGAATGTTACGGATGGTAAGGCGCAAACTGAGTTCACCGTACTTTTCAGTCCCGATTATCTTCCGCCTCAGGTTGAGTTCCCTGGTTTGTATCTGACAGGTTCCAACACGCTAAATTTTTCCGGTGATAGTTATACTTTGAGAGGACGAATTACTGATGAATACGGCCTGAAAAGTTTTGTGGTAAATGATGCATCGGTTGATGTTCAGGAAAATGGAAACTTCAGTATTGTTCTTTCCTTGGTTAAAGGAGAGAATAAGGTATCTGTGAAAGCTGTAAATCATAAAGACAAAACATTCGAGAAGGAATTCATTATTGTTTCCGAGGAAATATTTCCTCCTATTGTAAGTTTCCCTACTCTTAAGCTTTCACCGAATAAAGAACTCGTTGTTATAGCCGATAGAATTGAGATAGTTGGTCAGATAACAGACAGTTACGGCATCAAGTCACTCTATATCAATGGTCAGTCAGTGGAAGTTGCGCAGGATGGAAAATTTAGAGAAACCATTCAGCTTAATGAGGGAAGCAATAAAATTACAGTGAACGCCAAGAATATTAAAGACAAATCTACAATTGAAGTGTTGACAATAGTTTCCAGCATTACCGCACCCGCATTCGATTTGAGTTCTTTGAATTTATCAGAGACAAATGAATTAGTATTTAACAATGACCAAATAACTATTAATGGTAAAGTTGAAGATGCATTTGGTATTTCTAAACTAACTGTTAATGGTATGGAAGTAGAACTTAATAATGTTGGTCAATTTTCATCAGTGGTTAATTTAAAAGATGGAAGAAACAGTATTACTGTGACTGCAATTAATGCTAAGAATAAAAGTACTTCAAAGACATTTACTATTATTTCTAATCAGCTGATAATACCTCCTCAAATAACTATTACTGATCCAGTATTAACAAATAGTATGGAATTAACCTCTGATGATAAATATGTTCGGGTAAAAGGTTTGGCGAGTGACGAATTAGGTATTAAGGAAATTGTTGTAAGTCTGAATGATATAGTTGTACAAAGAACAACCCGAGGAGAGTTTGAAGCCTATGTGAGTCCCGGCGAAGGAGTTAACAGAGTGACAGTTCGCGCAATTAATATTAAGAATACTTCATCAGTAGTTGCTTTCACCATAATTCAACCCGTGGATAAAACCGGACCGGAACTTACCATCTACGAACCTAAAACAACTAGGGGTATTCAGGTCGTTCATAAGTCTGAGATATTATCCGTGAGAGGTAAAGCAATTGACGAAAGCGGTGTTTTTAAGGTTACAGTAAACAATGTCACTTCAAACCTGCTGCCAAACGGAGAATTTCAAACTGACATTCAACTTAAAATGGGCGAAAACAGACTGGTATTGCAGGCATTTGATAATAAATACAACCTTACTTCTGACACACTTTATGTTATTCGCGAATTGGAAGATATTGTAGTGGGCAAATATTATGCTCTTATTATTGGAATAAATAAATACGAGGGATTTTGGAGACCATTAGGCAATGCTGTTAATGATGCAAGTGAGGTTGCTAAAGTTCTGCAAGAGAATTACAAAATTGACAAGATCTATACACTATTTGATGAAGATGCAACCGAAGATGGTATAACCCAAATGCTATATAATATCAGCGATGAAATGTCAGCCGAAGATAATCTATTCATTTATTATGCTGGACATGGATACCTTGATCCTATTACAAATCGTGGCTATTGGGTTCCGGCAGGTTCTAAAATAAATTTAATTTCCAGATATATCTCTAATAGTGATTTACGTGATATAATAGCCGGATTAAAATCAAAACATATTCTTCTTGTTACTGACGCCTGTTTTGCAGGAGATATTTTCAGGGGGTTGACAACTACAAGTATAAAGAAAGATCCTAATGATATGAATAAGTATTACAGACAGGTTTACAGTAAGACATCGAGAATAGCAATGACATCAGGAGGAGTAGAACCTGTTCAGGATGCAGGTAAAGATGGGCACTCAATTTTCACTTATTACCTTATTAAATCTTTGAAAGAAAATAACAATAAGTATATGGATGTTGAGCAGTTGTACAATGAGTTTAAAGTCGCTGTTACAAATAATTCCAACCAATCACCTCGTTTGGATAGGATTAAGAATACAAATGATGAGGGGGGACAGTTTATTTTTATTAAAAAGTAGTCTAGTAAATAAGTGACTGTGTCTTAAAGGCAAAGAGTTACAAAGCCCGCCGTTTGTTTGGCAGGGCACAGAGTGAAAATGTAATATGAATGTTGGTGGAAATCCTGTTGTGATACTACTGATTTAACTGAAAATTCAATAGTGTGTTAATTTGTAATCCAGAACTAAAAAACAATTCCACTCTTTAAACAATTGATCATATTTACAGAGTCCAACTATTTTTCAACTTTACAAACTTTTTTTAATATTCTACCAACGATGTAACAATTAATCAATTTAGCAATTCAGTAATTTTCAATGTGTGAAAAGAGAGAAAAAATCTTTATTTTCCCACAGTTATATCATGAGGAACATTTTTTTATGGATGGAATTAAAAAGCGTGCTCTCACAATAGTTGAAATACTCTCAAAAGAGTACCCCGAAGTAAAACCTGCCTTGGAATATAATGGTGCATTTCAACTTCTTATTTCCACTATACTCTCGGCACAATGCACCGATGAACGTGTTAATATTGTGACAAAGGAATTGTTCAAAAAATATAAAAAGCCACAAGACTTTGTTGAATGTGATATTGAAGAGTTGGAAAAGGATATTTTTTCAACAGGGTTCTATCATCAAAAGGCAAAGAGCATAAAAAACTGCTGTAGTGAACTGATTGAAAAGCACAAAGGAAAAGTTCCAAAAGATTTTGATCAACTTACTCAACTGTCAGGTGTGGGACGCAAAACTGCTTCTGTTGTCGCTGGTAACGCATTTGGAATCCCAGCAATTGCTGTGGATACACATGTAAAACGATTATCAAATTTATTGGGATTTACCGAATCAAAAAATCCGGAAAAAATTGAAGAAGAGTTGAAAGAATTGCTTCCTGATAAATACTGGATCAATACTTCTCATTGGTTGGCTACACATGGACGCAAGGTGTGCATTGCGCGAAGACCAAAATGTCCGGAATGTGTTATAGCGAACTATTGCCCTTCATCAAATAAATAATAATAGTATCAAAGGGAGAATTAATGTCAGCAGAAAATATGAGAGACAGAGAATTTTGTCATAGTATTTTAAAAGAATATACAATGAGCGATGCCTTATTAAAACATGCTTATGCAGTAGAAGCCTGTGTTTTAGCTTACGCGGAAAAATATGGTGAGGATGTGGAGTACTGGGGGAATGTTGCCTTACTTCATGACTTTGATTATGAAAGATTTCCCTCCGAGGAAGAACATCCTGCTGAAGGTTCTAAAATTCTTGCTGAGAAAGGATTTGATGAAGAATTCAGAAACGCGATACTTTCCCACGCTAATTATTCAGGTGTGCCTCGAAACAATCTCCTGAGAAAAGTGCTATTTGCCTGCGATGAATTGGCTGGGTTTATAACTGCAGTTACATACGTCCGTCCCAGCAAGAGTATTGAGGAAGTACAAGTGAAATCTGTTAAGAAAAAAATGAAAGACAAGGGATTTGCCAGGGCAGTAAATAGAGAGGATATAATTAATGGTGCAAAAGAACTTGAGGTGGAACTTGATGCTCATATTGATTGTTGCATTAACGCAATGAAGAGAAAAAAGGATTTATTAGGATTATGATCATAAAAATTGTGATTTAAGCTATATTGCAATTCTGAATTTTGGGTCAGTTTTAGACTTGACATTCTAGTTTTAACTTAGCTAAATTACTACATCAAAAAAAACAGGAATTACCTATAGAGGCTTTGTTACTATTTTAGTATTGACTAATGTTGTTGAATATGTCTAACTTTATCTCTTAGTTGACAAAAAAATAGTAAACGGAGTTTTAGAATGAAGTCAAGATTCTCTATAGTTGTATTCCTTTTTTTATGCCATTTTTTGAGTAATGCTCAGGAAATAAGAGTAATCTCCTCTTCCAATACAAGTCTTGTTTTTGAATACAACCCAATTCTCGTTGATAGATCTGATTCGGATTCTCAAAACCAAAAATTTGTAAAAGTCCCTGTTTTAAATACATATTCCAGCTATGATTTCGATACCGAAACATATCGACTTCCAGTTAAAGAAGTTAACGTAGGAGTTCCTTCAGAATTTGGTACAACCATTTCCGTAATTAATACTGAGTATGATATAATTGAAGGCAAATTAATTCCCGGAGAAGAATTTGGGAAAGATCGTTCAGAAAATTTTGACCGGAATTTTTGGAAAAGTGAGGAATACATTTCTTCAGCTACGCTTGGAGAGTTTGGTCTTACTAGAAATCTGAATGTCCAATCCATCAGACTTCACCCGGTAGAATATGATCATGTTAAGGGGCAAATAAAAGTCTATAAAAAAATTGTTGTTGCTGTTCGTTTCGGACAAGGGAATGATCAGATAATGCGTGGTAATGTTGACAGCAGACTGAAAGGTGCTGTTCTAAATTTTGACGTAGCAAAAAACTGGATTACGTCCTCCGCTAGGAAGAAACTTGGCAAAACTGAAGACTCGGTTTTAGCTTCTGGAACCTGGTACCAGTTTGAATGCCCTAATGAAGGAATTTATAAAATAAGCCGCAGCATGTTATCGCAAATGGGTATTGATGCAGCCACTGTTGACCCACGCACCATTAAGATTTATAACAATGGCGGATATCAACTTCCCGAATCGATATCAAGTGAGAGGCCTGAGGGTTTAGTTGAAACAGCCATTTATGTTGAAGGCGAGAATGACGGTTCTTTCAATAATGATGATTACATCTTATTCTACGGTCGTGGTGTTGATTTTTGGGAATACTCGTCAGGCGAAGGAAAAGTTACAAGGAATAAGAATCAGTTCTCGAAACACAATTATTTTTGGATAACTTCCGGCGGTTCAGTCGGTAATAGAATGGCTGGTAAAAATTCTGTTTCAGGAACGGCAGATGTGGTTCAAAATACAAGTTTAGCTTACAGATTTATTGATAAGGATATAATAAATATTGGTGAAACAGGGCGTGACATGTTTGGTGATAAATTTACACCTACTTCACCCGAAAAGACTTACCTTACTAAACTTGATGGAAGAGTTGCAGGAAGCACAATTAACTATTCTTTCCGGTTTGCAAATAAAGGAAGCTCTAATATACCCTTGACTATATCGGAAACTGGAACAGAAATCTACAATCGTAACTTATCAAGAGTTTATGGCACATATACAATAGCGATTGAACACAGAGGGGTTGCTTCATTTTCCGGTACTCTGATTGAGGGTAGAAGTAACCTTAAGGTACGGGCAGCAATTTCCGGTCAGTCTGATGAAGTCTTTATTGATTTTATGGATATTGAATATTCCAAAGAGTTAAGAGCCATACAGGATTCTCTGTTGTTCTTTTCTAATGGTGTGAACGGGCTTATAAAATATGAGCTTAACAATTTTACCAACAGCTCAATAATGGTTTTTGATATCTCTGATTATGCCAACGTAAGCCTGGTTTCTAACGCTTCAATTAGTGGTGGAAATTTTACTTTTCAGGCTAATGAGACAAGTTCTTCCCTTAGTAAATATTATGGGGTTGCTCCAACGGCCTATCTGGCACCTTCAAATTTTGTTCAGGTTTCAAATTCAAATTTGAGAGGTGATCTGGCAGGGGCGGAATTTATTATAATTACTCATCCTGATTTTATTGAATTAGCTAATGAATTTAAGACATATAGGAGTACCAGTCAGTACAATAGTGTGAGTGCAAAAGTTATTGATGTTAATGATATTTATAATGAATTTTCTGGCGGTTCCCTGGATCCAGCAGCTATTAGAAATTTTTTGCAATTTGCTTACGAAAATTGGAATACCACTCCCTTCTATGTCTCACTTTTCGGGGATGGAAATTATGATTATTACAATGCTCAAGGATTGGATGAGAATTTCATACCTACTTATCAAACCATTCAATCTCTGCATGAAATTAATAGTTTTCCCTCTGATGATTATTACGTTCGGATTTCCGGTGATGACCTAAAATCTGATCTCGCCATTGGGCGGTTAAACATTAAAACTGTAGATGATGCGGAAACCATACTGAATAAAATTCGTCTGTATGAACAAGATACCGACAGAAGTTTATGGAAAAATGTTATAACTCTTGTTGCTGATGATGGACCAACTACTCAGGGGGATGATGGAAGTACTCATACATCTCAATCGGAACGGTTGGCTAACAATATTATTCCCGGTTATTTTATTGAAGATAAGATTTATCTTGCCGCCTACCCAACGGTTATTTCCGGTGCTGGACGCAGGAAGCCGGACGTAAACAGGGCAATAGTTAATGCGGTAAATCAGGGAACCTTGATGTTAAATTTTATTGGTCACGGTAACCCTGAAAAATGGGCTCATGAGGAAGTTTTTACAACTGACGCGAGTATTCCACAACTTCAAAATGAAAAGTATTTCTTTCTTACGGCAGCTACTTGCGATTATGGTAAGTATGATCAGGTTGAAGCGCAGAGTGCCGCCGAGATAATGATGTTAATGGAGCATGGCTCAATTGGTGCATTAACTGCTGTCCGACCAGTATACTCCAGCCTTAATGCCGCACTGAATGAGACATTTTACAGGAATTTATTTGACAATCCATCAAATCCAAACTATTGTGTTGGTGATGCGTTCTTCCTTACAAAACAAACAAGAACGGGTGACAATGATGAAAAATTTCATCTCTTTGGTGACCCGACATTAAGATTGAACGTTCCCCGGTATGAGGCAACCATTGATTCCATCAATTCACAATCATTAGCTCAATCAGTCCAGATTAAAGCCTTAAGTCAAGTCGAGATTAAAGGGCGGGTGCTGAACGAAAATGGTAGTGAAACAGGTTTTAATGGCGAAGCGATAATCACGGTTTTTGATTCTGACAATGTAATACAACTTCCTGAAATGAATTATCAAATGGATGTGCATGGCGGTATTATATTTAAGGGGCGAGCAACTATTGAATCTGGCAAATATGAAATTAGCTTTGTTGTTCCAAAAGATATTTCCTATGCTGATGAAAAGGGAAGAGTGCTGGTTTATATCTATAATGAAAACATCGATGGACTCGGATTTACGAGAAATGTAATTGTGGGTGGAACGAATGAAAATATTGAGAATGACGGAGCCGGTCCTGAGATTGAAATATTTTATGACGATTATGAGTTTGACAATGCTTACGTAGTAAACCCGGATTTTAATCTTCTGGTGACATTAAGTGATGAAACAGGGCTAAATACCACCGGCACAGGTGTCGGGCATCGCCTGGAAGGTATTTTGAATAATGATGACGAACATCCAATAGATTTTTCAAACTATTTTATTGGTGATGTGAACACAGGCGGTAAAGCAGGTAAAGTTGAGTACAGATTTACTAATCTGGAAGCAGGTGAGTACAATCTTAAAATAAAAGCCTGGGATGTTTTCAATAATCAATCAATTGGGGAATCCTTCTTTTCAGTTACAAACGCGGACGGATTAGCTGTCGAAAACGTTGTTAATTATCCCAATCCTTTCAGCGGAAACACAACATTTACCTTCCAGCACAACCTAGCTTCTGCCTTGAATGTTATGATAAGAGTTTATACCATAGCAGGTAGAATGGTGAGGGAAATTGAAGAATTTAACGTATTTGAAAAATTCGTAAGATTATCCTGGGATGGGAGAGATGAGGATGGGAATATGCTGGCTAATGGAACTTATCTTTACAAAGTAAATGTAGAGACGGTTGACGGCGAGTATAGTAAGAATGTCCTTGGGAAATTGGCTATTATTAGGTAGAGAAAAAATTTAATTATGAAAAAAAACATTATTGGAGGTATTATAAAATGAAGCGACTAATGATATTAGCACTCATTTGTTTAGCATTTTTAGGAATGAGTAACAGAGTATATGCGCAAGGCGAAGCCGCGGTTCCATTCTTATTATTAGCACCAGATTCCCGTGCAGGCGGTATTGGTGAATCCGGAAGTGGTCTTGCGGATAATTCTGCGGCAATTTTTTGGAATCCTGCCGGTATTGCCTTTCTAACCGGTTCGGAAGTAAGTATTACACATAGTAACTGGCTCCCACAGTTTAATTTGGATTTATTCTACGACTTTTTAACCTACAGACAGTACATAGATGATTTGGGTGGTAGTATAACTTCCAGTATTACTTATATGAATTTTGGTGAATTTGTAAAAACCGGTGAAATTGATCCTACACCTCTTGGAACATTCAGATCGTTTGATGCCGCTTTAACCGTGGGTTATGCCACAAAACTTCACTCTGACTGGGGTATCGGTTTTAACTTCAGGCTGATTCATAGTCGACTTTCTGATCAGAAAGTCGGGCAGGAAGAAGGATCCGGTACTGCAACTTCAGTTAGTTTTGATGTTGCCGGTATGTGGAGACCTGAACATTTATACTTGCCTTTATTAGGCGATATTGGTAATCAGTTAAGTATTGGTATGAACCTTAGTAACATCGGTCCAAAAATATATTATATTGACCAGGCACAGGCAGATCCAATTCCAACAAACTTCAGGCTGGGTATTGCAGCAAGACTTTTTGAAGATGACTATAACTCGTTAACCTATACTTGTGATTTTAGCAAATTATTGGTTGATAAAGCTGATTCAACCAATTCAGGCGATCGTGCGGAATTTTATGAAGCATTAATCACTGCCTGGGCAGATGACCCTATTAGTGAAGAGCTTAGGGATATTGTTACTTCTATGGGACTAGAATACTGGTATGGAAATATGGAACATGATAAATTTATGTTTGCTATAAGAACCGGTTTCTTCTACGAAGATCCATCATTCGGTAACAGAAAGTTTATGACATTTGGTGCTGGTATTCGTTATGACATGTATGGTTTTGATTTTAGTTATATAACTACTGATTTGTTTGAAGGTGGAGAGAACCATCCATTATCTGATACGTTGAGATTTACATTGTTAATTGGTTGGGGAGGCTCCCCCATGAGTTCACGAGGATTTCCACGCGGAATATAAACTATGAAATTAAAAAGTATTCTATTACAGATAATTTTATTTGGATTGGGCAGCCTTGCTGCCCAATCTTTTGTCGGTTTTGGGGCAAACGAATCGTATCAAAGTATTACATCCTCCGACACGCTTAATATCCTTGCTGTTATGGTTGAGTTTCAGGAGGATAATTATGATGCCACAATAGGCAATGGTAAATTTGGGAGTATATATACTCAGGCTTATGGCGATACTATTCTTGATCCCCTACCGCATAATAGCAGCTACTTTTCAGACCATCTGGAGTTTGCTAAAAACTATTATCAGAAGGTTTCTGGTGGGAAATTAAATGTAGAATATTTTGTGCTTCCTGAGGTTGTTACAGTTAACGGTTTTATGAGAGATTATTGGCCTTCATATGACTCTGAAAGTTTTCTCCCTCTTGCAAATCTTGCTCAGCAAAGCTGGCAAATAGCAGACCAACAGTTTCCTGAAGTTAATTTTGGGGACTACGATTTATTTATTCTATTCCATGCCGGCGTAAGCAACAGTCTGGATGATGGGAGGCTTAACTTAGATAGGAACCTGCCTTCACTCTACCTTGGTGAAAAAACCTTCAAAGATATTTTTGGAGAGACTTTTGCTGGTTTTCCGGTTGAAGGCGGAACTGTTGGAATTACAAATACTATTATTTTACCTGAAACCGAATCACGGGAATATGACCTGATTACAGGCGATAAAATTTTGCAGGAATTGACTATTAATGGTGTTATCGTTACGAACATCGCAAGTCACCTGGGTTTACCTGATTTGTTTGACACTGCAACCGGCAGGAGTAGGATAGGGCGGCTTGGTCTGATGGATTCGCAGGCAGCTATCTCCAATTGGGGGTTATTTCCTCCGGTGCCTTCGGCATGGGAAAAAATCCAAATGGGATGGGCTGATTATCAAACAATTGATAGTGGTGATCATATAGTTACATTAACTGTTCCGCAAATTGCCGCCTTAACAGATACTACCATTCTTAAGGTACCGATTAGTTCAACAGAGTATTACCTTATCGAAAACAGAGCCGTTGATGCAATGAAGGATAATATTATTCTCAAGTATAAGGTTGGTGGTCAGGTTTTTGAAAAGACAGTCTTGCCTAATACTGATGGATCCTATTCAATCAGTAATGATGAGGTTGACGGAGTACTTATTGATGTTGATGAATATGACGCGTCTCTTCCGGGTGATGGAATTATAATCTGGCATATTGATGAAAATGTAATCTGGGCAAATAGTGCTTCCAATTCCATTAATAATGATAAAACCCAAATGGGTGTTGACGTAGAAGAAGCGGACGGTGTTCAGGATATAGGTGAAATTTTCCAGACAATTTTCGGCGATTTATTAGTTGGTGAAGGTACCGCTGATGATTTTTGGTATGCTTCAAATGAAGCAGAACTTTATGAGAATAAATTCTCATTTAACACGAACCCTTCCACACTTTCAAATCTTGGCGGCAGGAGTAACATCACTATTGAAGATTTTTCTGACATTTCAACCAGGATGAGTTTTAGAGTCAAATTTGATTCTGATGAAGTTACAAGATTGACAAAATATAATTTGGGCGATTTTAGCACTAAGTTTTTAACTTCTTCACTTATTTCATCTGAAAAGTATTTTTACCTTGTTGACGAAAATGGTTCATTAAGGGTCACTAACCTGGATGGCAATTCTTTCTATACTATTGGTGCGTTCTCAAAGAATCAACCATGTGTTACTACTGAGAATGAAATTGAGTATGTTCTGGGTAACTTTGGAAACAGGATTAATCTTCTAATTCTAGATAATGGAAATGTAACTGTTGCAGACGTTCAGTTCCCAAAAGAAATTACTGCACCGATAGTTGCCGGAAATTCTGAAAGTGGAGTAATAATTTATCTCGGTTTTGAAAATGGAATTGTTGACTCCTTTGCTCTTTCGGAAATAGTTTCCAAAAGTTTTACTCTTTCATCAGAACTGACTAATACTACATCAGATAATGCTGTCGAATTAATTTCACTCGCCTTTGGTGATTACTTTTGGACGACAGCTGATAGACATCTACATGGTAGTGATGGAACTGCTATGCAGTTTTCAAATAGAATTGTTCAGTTAGTTTCGACGGAAGACAAAAACAGCAATTCCATTCTCTATGTTGGTATCGAAAACAGTGAAGTTTTTTCAGTTCGTAATCAGTCATTGTTCATCCCATTTGAAACTGAATATACCAGAGAGGCGGGATTATTCAGCTTAGGTAATGTGAGCGATTCAGGTGAAAATTCGTTTCTTTATTCGAAGGAATTTTCATTATATGCCATAAGCCCCATTGGTGGATTGATAGATAATTATCCGGGACAGGATAATCATTCTCGTCATTATACTTTTCAACCGCTGGTATATAAAGAGGCACTTACCGATAATATCATAACTTTTACCGAGGATGGACGTATTAATGTTTGGGGCAGCAATCCATTGCAATCCTTTTTTGATTCTCCAATTACAACTGGTGCAGCGCCCTCAATTCAACCTGTTTTATGTCGATATGATATCAATCCTCAAGTTGCAGATGATGACAAACTGTTACTTGCGGTTATAAATACTGAAAATGATTTTTATGTCTGGGATTTGGGACCTTATCGAGAAACAAAATGGTCTTCACTCTATGGTAATCCTCAAAACACCTCTTTTGTTCATCAAGCTGAAGACCATTCAACTTCTACAGATGCAAAATTGCTTGTCGATTCGTATAACTGGCCAAACCCGGTTTATGAATCAACAACTCATATACGGTATAAAGTTACTGAAGATGCTCAGGTTACCATCAGAATATTTGATATGGCAGGCGATTTAGTGGAGGAAATTTCAACGGCAGCAATTGGCGGCTTTAATAATGAATCTACCCTTAATGTTGAAAGTTATCAGAGCGGAATATATTTCGCTTCCCTTGAGGTAAATGGTGTTTCCGGTAAAACTGAAAGTAGTTTAATTAAAATTGCAGTTATCAAGTAGATAAAAGAATTTATGAATATGAAATTTAATATTACTCGCGGGTTTATTCTGACCTTGTTTTTTACGGTAACATCATTTGCACAAATTGATCGTTATGATCCGGATTACGAATGGTATACTATTGAACGTGAACACATCTATGTTCATTTCCACGAAGGTGCTGAAAGAACTGCCAATGTTGTTGCCAGGATAGCCGAAGAAGTCTGGGATCCCATAACAGATCTCTACCAGTATGAACCAGACAAAGTTCATTATGTTATTAAAGACATTGACGACTATTCAAATGGTGCTACTTATTTTTTCAATAACAAAATTGAAATATGGTCCTCCGCACTTGATTTTGATTTACGCGGCACACACCACTGGTTAAGGAATGTAATCTCCCACGAGTTTACCCATATGGTGCAAATTCAGGCTGGTAATAGATTTAGTACGACTATTCCCTCTGTCTATCTTCAATACCTTAATTACGAAGACAAGAGACGCCCGGACATCTTATATGGCTTTCCTAACTTTATTGCATCTTACCCGATTTCAGGCATTAATGTGCCGGCCTGGTTTGCTGAGGGTAGCGCTCAATACATGAGAAAGGAATTTGAATATGAAGACTGGGACACACACCGTGATATGATTCTTCGTTCTTATGCACTGGAAGATAAAATGTTGAGCTGGAACGAGATGGGTGTTTTTAGCAAAACAAGTTTGGGCAGCGAATCTGTTTACAATTCCGGGTTTGCTCTTACACGTTATATTAGCCAGAAATATGGCGAAGATAAAATAAGAGATTTGTCAAAACAGTTAGGCTCGCCTTTCAATTTTACCATGAATGCAGCTGTAAAAGAGGTCTTGGGTATTGAAGGAAGTGAATTATATGATGAGTGGAGTGAGTATTTAAAAGATGATTATAAAACCAGAACTGCTTCTGTACTTGATAATCAGGTTACGGGAAAGAAAATAGCTGATGTTGGTTTTGGTAACTTCTACCCCGGTTTTTCAGATGATGGAAAATCAATCATTTATGTTTCCAACAAAGAGTATGACTACTTCTCCTTATCCAGTCTCTACAAACATAATATTGAAACTGGTGAAGAAGAGACTGTAGAAGATCATGTTCGTTCTTCAACTTGCTTTATTTCCGGTAAAAACCAAATCGTTTATTCAAAACTTAGCAGCGAAAATCCAAAATGGATAATGATTCATGATCTCTATATCTATGACCTTGATGAGAAGGAAGATACACGGATAACTTTTGGATTACGGGCAAACCAGCCTTCGGTTTCTCATGATGGGAAAAACATAGTATTCCAGTTTCAAAAAGATGGTACTACTAATATTGGACTCGTAAAAATTGATGGTAAAGATTTTCAACAATTAACATTTTTTGAGAATGGGGAACAGGTTTACAACCCAAAATTTTCTCCTGATGATAAAGATATTTATTTTGGTTACTCCATGCACAAAGGTCGTGATATTGCCCGGGTAAATATTGAATCAAAAGATCACGAATTTGTTTTTAATAGTGAATTCGACGAGAGAACGCCTGTGTTCTCACCGGATGGAACTCTATATTATTGTTCCGATGAAACAGGGATTTTTAATATTTATAGAACTCATCTAAATGGAAAAAAATCTGAGAGAATAACCAATGTAACTGGCGGCGCCTTTATGCCGGATGTTAATGCCGAGGGTGATGTTGTTTATGCAGGTTACACGGCAGAAGGTTACAAAATATTTCTTTTGAAATCCGATGAGCAAAAAAACATTCCGGATGAATCTAAATATGTTTGGAAAAGTAATCCGCCTTTGGCAACCAGCAAGCCTATCGCTGCTTCGGATGCTTATAATCTGAACCAGTTGAAAAATTTTAATGATGTAGATCTTACTCCTTACGAAGTGAAACCGTATTCCGGATTCTTCTCAAAATTTAGCGTGTTTCCCTTTATTAGGTATGATAATTATTCTACTTCCAGTTCCGGATTGGATAAAATTAAACTCGGTTTTTATGTAATGACTTTTGATTACCTAAATAAATACAGCCTTTTTGCCGGTGCTTCACTTAATAGAAGAATGGAAAGAGATCTGTTTCTTAATCTAGAATACAGAAACAGAGTCCCATTGTTTTATGAACTCGGACTCAGACCTACTTTCTCACTTGAGTTATATAGCATAAGCCGGAAGGCATCTGTTGATTTGCCTTTTGGAATCGACTCCTCGTATGTTCCTAGAAGAATTGATTATAATGTTCCAGTTGATGTGACCTATGATCTTTTCGAATTTGATTTAGCGGCCAAACACAGAATTGTAACTGATGACAACAATATCGAATTGAGATTTGTTTACAGTCAATACTCGGCATTACTTGGTAGTTTTATAATTCCCGAAAGTAATAATACCCTTTATCCTTCATCCAATGACAGATATTTTGTTGGCAGAAAATTGCAGGTAAAGTACGAACACGAAGGATTGCTGCCTTCGGTGGATGCTGATATTAATCCAACCGGACGGGAAATTGATCTTACTTACTCCTACGAGTTCAATAAATTTAACGATAATAATGAGTATGAAGTTGAAGATGGTCTTTTGAAACCATTGTACAACGATTTCAATTTCCACAGAGTTGAATTGAACTGGAAAGAACATACACCAATATTTAAGGATCATGTTCTTACAACTCAGTTCAGAGCAGCATCTGTATTAGGTCCGGAAGTGCCTGACTTTTTCGATTTTTACCTTGGCGGATTGATTGGAATGAAGAGTTATCCATTTTATGCCATCAACGGTAATGAGCTTGGATGGCTGAATCTAACTTATAGATTTCCGCTTATAAAAAATATTGATACTCAGATTGGGAATCTTTACATAGATAAAATTTATTTCTCAGTTCATGGCGACTTCGGAAATGCCTGGACAGGTGAATTCCCGGGCTTCAGCGATTTCAAAAAAGGAGCCGGCGCCGAGATTAGAATTAAAATGACATCTTTCTATCTTTTCCCTACAAGTATTTTCTTTAATGCCTCTTATTCTTTTGATCAATTTACAAGAGAAGTAAGAGGTGAGAACGTTACATACGGTAAAGAATGGCGCATTTACGGTGGTATCCTTTTCGATTTTGCATTCTAATATTAAGAGGAATAACAATGAAATTATTAGTTGTAATAATGATAATTCTGAACATGAGTCTTTTTGCACAAAATAATGATAAGATTGATTTGTCCGGTTCCTTAAATATCGATCAACTTATCGCTAGTAAAAATGTATCCTCAACCGAAGATGAAAAGATGCTTATTGATGCTATGCAAAAGCGCACGCCAATTTTGGCTGCAGTAATGTCTCTGGCTGTTCCCGGCGCAGGTCAGTTTTATAACGAAGATTATATAAAAGGGGGAATTCTTTTCCTGATTGATGCCGCAGCCTTAACAACAGCAATTATATATGATGGTAAAGGAAACGATCAAACTGATTATTTTGAAAGCTTTGCGGAAGCACATTGGGATGTGAGGGCATATGCTCGATGGACGATGAATAACGCAACACGGATAAACCCCGAAGTTGACCCAAGTCAATTTAATGTTTTCAATGGCGATGATGTTAACTGGGGTGAGTTAAACAGGCTAGAAAATGCTGTTGGTAACTATTACTCTCATCAACTCGCCGGGTATCAGGAGCAACAATACTACGAGATGATAGGGAAGTATACACAGTTTAATCCTGGCTGGGATGATTTTACAGAGGATCCGGATGATCCGTTTACATATACTCATACCCGAAAAGACCCCCTCACTGAGCGTTTTATTTACTATGCTGGTCAACGAGGTGAGGCAAATGATTTTTATAATACTGCCTCAAAAGCTGTGTTGGTAATGGTTGTAAATCACATTATTAGCGCGGTGGAAGCCGCATGGACATCTGCGAAATTTAATAAGAAGATTGATGCCGGAATTACACTTGAGAAAACTACTTATGGATTGTTTACGGATATTTACCCAAGTTTACATGTTAGATTGAATTTATAATTTAGGAATGGATTGATATGAGTGTACCAATAGTTGTAATTGTAGGAAGACCTAATGTTGGCAAATCTACGTTGTACAACAGGTTAACAAAAAGTGATGATGCTATTGTTGATGATTCCAGTGGTGTTACCCGAGATCGCTTATACGGAGAAATGGAATGGAACGGCCGCCTTATGCGTGTAATTGATACGGGCGGGTATGTGCCTGATTCAAAAGATCTTTTTGAGATAGCAATAAGAGAGCAGGTTGATATTGCTACAGAGGAAGCCGATGCTATTCTATTTGTTATGGATGGCAAAAAGGGACTAACACCTATTGATGAAGAAGTTGCTAAAATGCTGCGCAGAGCAAATAAACCTACTTATGCCTTAGTTAATAAAGCAGATGCACCCAAACACGAAGAGCTGGTAAATGACTTTTATACCTTAGGTATGAATGATATCAGAGATATCTCTGCACTTAATGGAAGAAATCTTGGTGATTTGCTTGACGACCTGGTTAATAAGCTTGATTTTGATAAGGATGAACCAGAGGAAGATAAGCGTCTCAGGATTGCTGTTCTCGGCCGCCCGAATGTGGGTAAATCTTCTTTAACAAACGCACTTTTAGGTTACGACAGAACTATCGTTACTAACATTCCCGGTACTACACGGGATAGTATTGACTCTGTTCTTAAATATTACGGCGAAGAAATTATTTTAGTTGATACAGCCGGTCTAAGAAAAAAGGCTAAGGTAAAGGAAAATATTGAGTTTTACTCTAATGTAAGAACTTACCGGGCATTGTGGTCTTGCGATGTCGCTATCATTTTGCTTGATGCCGAACAAGGACTTGAGAAGCAGGATCAGATGATAATTTCCGAGGCTGTAAACCGGCGTAAAGGCATAATTCTGGCGGTTAACAAGTGGGATTTAATTGAGAAGGAAACAAATACTGCCAAGGAAAAAGAAGAAGAAATACTGAATAAATTGGGAAGTATAAACTATCTTCCTTTTACAACTATTTCTGCACTTACAAAGCAGCGTATCTTTAAACTTATAGATATGGCCAAAAAGTTGCATGAAGAAAGATCGAAGAAAATTCCAACCAGTACACTTAATGACGTATTACTTGAAGAGATACAAAAAGTACCACCTCCGGCAACTCCAAGTGGGAAAGAGGTTAAAATTAAGTTTATTACACAGGTTGGTGAACATTATCCGGTTTTTCTCTTTTTTGCTAACGAGCCTAAGTATATACCTGAGAGCTATAAACGTTTTCTCGAAAAACAGATCAGAAAACATTATGGATTTGAAGGTGTACCGATGACAATTTCTTTTAAAGAGAAATAAGCCTCATAATTCATAACTAATAAATTAGTTATAAAAACATTATATTTAGCTCGATAAATTCGACTTGAAAATGGTTCATAACGCTAAAAAAATAATAATAGTTGGCGGCAATGCAGCTGGCCCTGCCGCCGCCGCCAAGGCCAAAAGAGTAAACCCCGAAGCTAAAGTTATTTTATTTGAAGCTGGCGAGTTTATCTCAACAGGTACTTGCGAACTCCCCTATCTGATTTCAGGAGAAATTGACGATTATAATAAAATTGTTTTCTTCAATAGTGAATCTTTCCAGAAGCAGAAGGGCGTGGAAGTCTTTACAAACCATGTTGTGAATTCGATAGACAGTAAGCAAAAAAAGATTAGAGTAACATCACTTAAAAATAATGAAACGACTGAACATGAGTATGATAGCCTGATACTAGCTACGGGTTCTGTTTCAAAAAAATACCCTCACTTCAGTAAACTTCTTGATAACGCATTTTATCTTAAATCCATAACTGATTATTTAAAAATCCAAAAATACCTCTCAGAGAATAATGTAAGGAATGTAGTAGTTCTTGGTGCCGGATATATCGGACTAGAAACTGCCGATGCATTTCATAAGCTGGGTATGAAAGTTACCGTTGTTGAGAGAATGAGTGGACCACTACCGGGTTATGATGATGAGATTAGAGGGATTGTCCTGGAGAATATGGTAAAACTCGGAATCGGTTTTCATGGTAGAATGGATGAGCCGAAAATTAATTATTCTGGTGACAGGGTGTCTAGTTTTGTCCTGGATAGCAGAATTATAGAAAGCGATCTGGTTCTTGTTTCGGTTGGTGTTGCCCCCAATAATGGATTGGCTCTCAGCTGTGGTTTGTCTCTTGGTAAATTTGGTGGTGTAAAAGTAGACAAATATATGCGAACCTCTATTCCTAATATCTTTGCAGCTGGCGATTTGGTTGAAATTAAAGAGGCAATTACAAACAAGGATATTTATCTTCCTCAGGCCACCATGGCTCATGCCTTTGGTCATGTTGCCGGTTCAAATGCTGCCGGAGGCAGGGAACAGGTTAATCCAATTATTAAAAACGCTGCCGTCAATCTGTTTGGTAATGTTATCACCACTGTTGGGTTAACACTTGATGAAGCAAAAAAAGTAACTGCAGGTGCTGATTCGGTTATGGGTTCATTGCCTAATCTTGTTAAGGTAATGCCAAATAGCACCTCCGTTTTCGGTAAAATAGTGTTCGATAAAAATAACGAAAGAGTTTTAGGAGCAAGTTTTTGCGGACAGCAGGAAGTGGTTGGGTACGCAGATATTATTTCTCTTCTAATACAAAAGTCAGGAACTGTATCTGATTTAGCTGTAGCAAGCTACAATTATACGCCTCCTAATTCACCATTCGTCAATCTTCTTTCTTATCTGGGAAGAAAAGCTCAAAGGAGTTAGAAATGAAAAATTTAATTTTGCTTGATAATCCTTTAGTCAGAACAGATGTAACTATTTTAAGAGACAAAGCCACTATGGAGCATTTTTTCAGGCTGGCATTAAAGAGAATTTCTTATGCTTTGGCAATTGAAATTTCAAAAACTTTCAGAACTGAAGAATACGAAGTTGATACTCCTTTGGAAAAAACAAATGGTTACAGAATTTCTCATCCTGTTGTTCTGGTTCCGGTTCTGCGTGCCGGTTTAAGCATGATTAGTGCTTTTCTGGAAATGCTCCCGGAAGCAAAGGTTGGACACATTGGTTTACAAAGAGATGAAAGTACTCTAAAGCCTGTAGATTATTACTACAAAACACCTCAAAACCTTGATGTTGCCAAAGTTATTCTGCTTGATCCGATGCTTGCTACCGGTGGAAGTGCCTCAGCGGCTTTCGACCATTTGAAAGAAAGGGGCGCAAAGGATCTTGTTATGGCAAATTTAATTACTGCTCCCGAAGGAGTGAATAAACTTGCTAGAGACCATCCTGATGTAAACATTTATACAGCCGCGCTTGACCGCGAACTGAATGAGAATGGTTATATTGTTCCGGGACTTGGTGATGCTGGCGACAGAAATTACGGCACTCTAAAAGTTTAATAGAACTTTTTTTATCCTCGATTTGTAATAATGAATCGGATCATTAAAATTATTGATTGACTTTTTTACTGAACAAGTATTTTTAATATATAAAGCCACTTAAAATATGACTCTTTCGTCCAAACATACCAGAATGCTTTCAGATCTTTTAGAGGCATGTAATGAGAATCTTCCCAGTGTTGATGAGGAGATGATAAAGAAGAGTTTCATGCTAAGCGCTGAGGCTCATAAAAATCATTTCCGTGCCTCGGGCGAACCATATTTTAATCATCCATTTGAAGTGGCCATGATAATCGCCAGGGAAATCCCTCTGGATCATTTTTCCGTTGTAAGTGCATTATTGCATGATGTTGTTGAGGATGCCGAAATTAGTCTGGATTTTATTGCAAAAGAGTTTAACCAGGAAGTCGCCAACATTGTTGATGGAGTAACAAAAATTGGTGGTGTATTTATAGGACAGGAAATTACCCAGGCGGAAAACTATCGTAAATTGCTCCTCTCCATGGTTAAGGATGTAAGAGTAATCCTTGTTAAATTCGCTGATCGTCTTCACAACATGCGTACTTTGGAGTTTGTGCATCCCCAAAAGCAGCAGCGCATTTCTAAAGAAACCCTTGAAATATATGCTCCCTTTGCTCACCGATTTGGTCTTGGTAAAATTAAATGGGAAATGGAAGATCTTGCTTTCAAGTATCTTGATCATGAAACCTACGAAGAATTAGCAAAAAAGTTAAAAAACAAAAGAAAAGAAAGAGAAGGTTATCTGGCAAAGTTCTGTAAACCTATTACAGAGAAATTGAAGGAGCATAAACTTGAATTTGAAATAGGGAGCAGGGCTAAACACCTCTATAGTATTTATCGCAAAATGGTTAAACTTCAAACTGATTTTGAAAACATTTATGATTTATTGGCTGTCCGGATTATTCTGGAAGATGATGACCCGAACCAGTGTTATTATATTTTAGGAATTATAAATCAGCTCTATCGTCCCATTCCTGACCGGTTCAAGGATTATATCTCAATTCCTAAAAAGAATAATTATCAGTCGATACATAACACTGTTATAGATGAAAACGGAAAGATGATAGAGATTCAGATACGCACACGTAAAATGCATGAAATTGGCGAGTGTGGTGTGGCTGCCCATTGGAAGTATAAAGAGAATATGTCTTCCAATGATACTGAACTTGAAGATTGGGTAAACTGGATAAGAGACATTTTCGAGAACGTTACTAAGGATGAAGCCACAAAGGAAATTCTTGATAGTTTTGAGTTGAACCTCTACCAGGACGAAATTTATATCTTTACTCCCGGTGGTGATTTAAAAAGACTACCCAAAAAGTCAACGCCGGTCGATTTTGCCTACGAAGTACACAGCAAGGTTGGTTATAACTGCATTGGGGCAAAAGTAAATGGTAAAATTGTTCCCCTGGATTCCGTACTACATAGTGGTGACCAGGTAGAAATCATAACATCAAAAAACCAGCACCCAAATAAAAGTTGGCTGCGCTTTGTAAAAACGCATAAGGCAAGATCCAACATCAGGAAATATCTTAATAAGGAAGAAGAGAAGATTGCTGATGCCGGAAGAGAGATTTGGGAAAAGAAACTAAAAAAATTAAAACTTTCATTTTCTTCTGATGATTCTGCAAAAATTGCCAGAAAAGCAAAACATGGAAATTTACAGTCGTTTTTCACAGCAATATATCATGATAAAGTAAACCTTGATGAATTGCTGAAACCAAAAATTGATTCACCGGAGCAGGGTGAAGATGAGTTGGAATTTGAAAAATTTGCTGATATTGCCCGCAACACTGCCGGTGGTGTGGTTGTTGATGGAGACCATAAGGGAATTGTATACAATTACAGTAAATGCTGTAACCCGGTACCTGGTGATCCGATTGTTGGCTACATTACCATTGGTGAAGGGATAAAAATTCATAGAAAAGATTGTGTTAACCTTATTAACATGGCAAAGATAGCCAGCAATAAAATAATTCCTGTTGAATGGCCGGGGCAGCGAGGTTCATTATTCGTTGCTGGTATTCGTATTCGAGGAGAAGACACTCCGGGGCTTTTAAATAATATCTCAAATAGTATTACGACATATCGAAATACTAACATTAAAGCCATTAATATGCATTCGACAGATTCTGTTTTTCATGGCACAATCTCCGTCTTCGTAGAGGATCTGGATCACTTGAATAGACTGATAGAAAAATTGAAAAAGCATAAGGCTATTTTCGCGGTTGAAAGATTCGATGGGGAGAATACACAATCCAATGGATAATTTTTTTGGTAAAGAAGATAGATTACTAGGTGTAGATTATGGTGAAAAACGAGTCGGCATTGCCATAACAGATCCCTTGATGATGTTTGCCTCTCCATTAAAGACTATCAATAATGACCAGAGATTTTGGGAAGAATTCCTCTTATTATTTGATGAATATCAGATAACCAAAATCGTCCTCGGATATCCGCTTAAGGAAAGTGGTGAGGCTTCTTCCAGCACAAGGCTTGTGGAAAAATTTAGGGCGGAATTGGAAAAGAGAGTGAAAGTTCCAATTGAATACTCTGACGAAAGATACTCATCAGATATTGCTATGCAGAGAATAATTGAGTCAGTTCCTTCAAAAAAGAAGCGCAGGGATAAGGGACTGGTTGATAAAAATGCAGCTGCAATCATTTTACAGGATTATCTTGATTTGGGATCATAACTAAATCAATCCATATCCATTCATAATCAGACATTTTTAACTTTATAATTGACATTTTTGGCTTTATAGAGTATTTTCGACAAGAAATAATTCCATTAATTAGGAGCACAGATAAATGACACTTGATGCACTCGGAATGGTTGAAACCAAAGGATTAGTTGGTGCGATAGAAGCTGCGGATGCAATGGTTAAAGCAGCAAAAGTTGAGTTAATTGGAAAAGAAACAATTGGCGGTGGTTTTGTTACCGTAATGGTTAGAGGAGATGTTGGTGCTGTTAAAGCTGCAACTGATGCCGGAGCAGCCGCGGCACAAAGAGTTGGTGAATTAGTTTCTGTTCACGTAATTCCTCGTCCGCATGCCGACGTTGAGATTATCCTTCCTCAAAGATCAAAATAATTTAGAGCATGTTAGCTTTAGGTTTAATTGAGACAAAAGGTTTAATAGGTGCAATAGAGGCTGCCGATGCTATGCTAAAGGCAGCCAATGTTAAACTTGTATCCAAAGAGAAAAGTACTGCTACTCTGGTTACCGTAAAGATTGTCGGTGATGTTGCCGCAGTAAAATCTGCTGTTGACGCGGGAGCAGCCGCTGCTAGTCGTGTAGGGCAGCTTGTTTCAACTCATGTTATTCCACGCCCTTCTGAAGAGATTGAACAGCTAATAACTCAAAATGACCGGATTATTGTAATATCACGCAAAAAGGATGTGAAGCCGGTAAAATCTGAAGAAGCAAATCTTTTTAGTCAGGAAGAAAAACCGGAAGAGAAAGTCAGCAAAGACGAAATTATTAATGCTGCTGCTGTAAATGAGTCTGACGAAATTAATATTGAAGATGACATAGATCCAGAAGAAATTGATTCTGCCCAAATTACTCATGAAGATATTCCCTCTTATGAGGAATTGGAAAAGTTAAATGTGCATGAACTAAGGCATTTAGCGCGCAATTTTGACAAATTCCCTATCAAGGGTAGGGACATCTCCAGAGCTAACAGGCAGGTATTGTTAGAGTATTTCAAATTGATTCAATAATCGTTTGATAAATAATTTTCAAATTAAAACTCCACTTCAGATGGAGTTTTTTTATATTTAGAAGCATGAATAAAAAGCTTACAACAATAATTTTAATAACCTTCTTATCCACTTTGCTATGGGTATTTACTTCCTTGTCGGAAGAATATTTTACTACTCTAACATTACCTGTAATGTTTGTTGATATACCTGAAAACTATGCAATTGGCGATTGTTCCCCCAGGTTTATTGAAATAAGCCTTAAAGGTGGAGGCTGGCAGTTAGCCCAACTGACTTATGGCAGGAATCCGGCATATATGCTTTCGCCGGAATATAGAACAGGTAAGCATAAATACATTTTAAGAAATGCAATTGATGGAAATTCCTGGTTGACATCTACATTGCAGGTTACAGATATCCAACCGGCTCAGGTAAATTATACAGTAGAGCGGGTGGTAACAAGGGAAGTATTAGTTAAACCAGATGTAAAAATAGATTTTAAAGAAGGCTATGGATTAGTTTCAGCCGTTCAGGTTCATAATGACACTGTTAAAATTTCCGGAGCTTCCAGTAAAGTTGACAGTATCAATTTTTTAACTACCAAGTTATTCCATTTTGAAAATCTTGAAAAAGGGGTTTATCAACAAATTGAAATTAAGGCAATTCCGGATATTGTGATGTCTCATAATATTTGTACCATTGAATTCGAAGTTCAAAAAATTGTAGATAAATCTTTTGAAAATGTAGAAGTTGTAATTAATGATGTACCAAGACGGAGAGAGCTTTTGCTTTTCCCAAATAAAATTACGGTTGTCATTAGGGGCGGAATTAATGTGTTAGGGCAATTGGATGACAACTCTGTAAAATCCCAGGTTAGTTTTATGGAAGCGATTACGGATACAACCGGCAGCCTGATACCTCACATCACCATCCCCGAAAATACAACTCTAATTGATTTCAACCCAAAATCACTAGGCTATATAATAAAACAATACTAATATGTTCATAACGTTTGAAGGAATTGATTTTTGCGGTAAATCTACTCAGGTAAAATTATTGAAAGAGTATTTAGTTCAGCAAAATAAAAAAGTTAAAATAATTCGCGAACCCGGCGGGACGAAAATATCAGAAAAAATCAGAAAGATTCTTCTTGATAAAGACAATGAGGGAATGAATATAAAGACTGAGCTTCTTCTTTTTGCCGCAAGCAGAGCACAACTGGTTAACGATGTAATCAAACCTCACCTGGATGATGGGTATTTTGTAATTGCTGACAGATTGCATGATTCATCAATTGCATATCAGGGATATGGCAGGGGTATTGACCTGGATTTTGTTGTCCATCTACAAGACTTTGTTTTGAGCGGAGTTACTCCCGATGTTACATTTTTTCTTGATATTCCTGTTGAAGACTCTGATAAACGGAAACAGAATTCCGGCAGGCAAAATCTGGATAGAATTGAATTGTCTAAAAATGTGTTTTACCAAAAAGTACGCGAAGGGTATTGTAAGTTAACAGAGGAATTTGAACGAATAAAAAGAATTGATGGTTTGAAACCTATTGATGATATACGGAATATAATAGTTCGTGAATTAAGACAATTGGATTCCAGCTTAAAGGGAGTAGATTAATGAAATTATCATATAGATATTTGCTTGTTACTACGGCATTTTTATTCACAGGGTTTTTAACCAGCGATTCTGATATATATTTTAAAATCAATAAGAGTATTGAGTTATTCGGAAGAGTATACAGAGAAACGGCAATAAATTATGTGGATAACATAAATCCAGAGACTTTTATGGAAGAGGGAATTAAAGGCATGCTTTCTTCTCTCGATCCATACACGGTTTATCTCGATCAAACTCATCAAAATGATATCGACCTTATTACAAAAGGCAAGTATGGTGGAATTGGTGCTACTGTTGGGTTAAGAAACGATTTTGTAATTATTGTTGATCTGCTTGAAGGATATTCGGCTCAGCGACAGGGAATGAGAATTGGCGATGTTATCTATGAAATTGATGGCATTAAGATTACCAAAGAAAATTACGCCAAACTAGGTACCTTAATGAAAGGTGAACCGGGTTCAACTCTCACCATGATTATTCAACGTGAAGGTGCAAAAAGTAATCTGATCTTTAATCTGGTACGTGAAGAAATTGAGGTGAAGAATGTTTCTTTTTCCGGATTCATTCCTGAATCAAGTAACAATGCTTACATCAAATTAAGTGGTTTTTCCCGGGCTGCCGGAGAAGAAGTTAAGGATGCATTGATCCAGATGGGTAAAACAAAACCTGTTGAATCGATTGTTCTAGACCTGAGAGGAAATCCCGGTGGATTACTGGATGCCGCTATTGATGTTTGTGAAAAGTTTTTGAAGAAAAATCAACTGGTTGTATCTGTTGTTGGCCGTGATTCAAATGCGGTAAGACGTTATTATTCCGAGGAAGAACCGGTTGCAAAAGATACAAGATTAGCTCTGCTGATTGATGGTTATTCTGCTTCAGCAGCTGAGATTGTTGCAGGCGCAATCCAGGATCATGACAGAGGCATTATTGTAGGGGATAAGTCCTTTGGGAAAGGACTGGTGCAAACTATAATTCCAATGCCTTATAACTCTTCTTTGAAGATTACTACTGCAAAATATTATACGCCAAGTGGCAGATGTATTCAGGAAGTAGATTATTCTGAAAATAGTGATATACTCGAAGTAGGTAGTGAGGACAAGAATAAGGAATTTTATACTGACCAGGAAAGAGTTGTTTATTCCAATGGAGGAATTATTCCTGATTCGACTGTAAGTGGCGAATCAGAATCTGAGTTAGTTAATCAATTGGTTGCCTACGGAATGTTTTTCAAGTATGCAACAAATCTTCTTTCTGATGAAGAGAATCATGCATTAAATTTACAGAGTAAAGATGACTTATTTGTTGGATTCAGGAAGTATCTTGAAGACCAAAAATTCGAATTTAATTTTGAAATCGATAAAATATTCGAAAGACTTGAGACAACAATTGCTACACGGAAATACAATTCTAATATCCCTGAAAAAGTAGCCGAATTAAAACTGCAATTCGAGTCAGAAAAAGTAAAAGAACTGGATCTTTATCGTAATGAAATTACGAAAGAAATTAATCTTGAATTGATCAACAGGAAAGAAGGACGGATAGGCAGAATAAGATCATCACTGGAAGGCGATATACAATTTGAAACTGCCTTAAAAATATTATCAATGAAAGAAAAGTATAACAGGGTTTTAAATAAACTTGATTGATCCAATATACTTTGTTTTATATATAGTAATAGGACTGTTCACCGGGATAATTTCAGCATTGTTTGGCATCGGTGGTGGAATAGTGTTTATTCCTACACTACTGTTTACTTTGCCTGCTCTTTTACCAGGGAGTGAGATAATACCTTTAATTGCTATCAGTACATCCTTGTTTGCCGGCAGTTTTGCATCTACTTCTTCTTTTTTCAATCATTTCCGTATAAAAAACATTGATTTTAAAGCTGCAGCGTTACTTGCGGGCGGAACAGTTATATCCGCCATATTTGTACCAAGGATTCTCATTACAATTCCATCGGATGCAATTACAGGTATTTTAGCCTTAATTTTATCTGGAGTAGCAATTAAAATGCTGCTTGATAAGGGAGATAACAGTCCTGTAAGAAAACTGAATATTTATTTTATTACTCCAATGGGAATTCTGGTAGGGGCAATTTCTGCAGCAGGCGGACTGGGTGGAGGAATTTTCTATTTACCAATACTGCATTATCTCTTTGGATTCGATATTAAAAAGGCTGTTGGAACATCAATAATGACTGTATCGATAACCATGATTACTGCCGCTGCTTCTTATGCAACTGCGGATTGTCCTGAAAGCTTTGCAATGCAATTAGGATTCATTCATTTTGGGGTCGGACTAGCCCTTGGTATTAGCGCTGCTGTGGGTGCTTTTATTGGAATAAGATATGTTGATAGATTTAAAAGCAGTAAAATGAAAAAGTATTTTGCCATTTTAATAATAATCATGGTAATAAAACTAATGTTTTAAGGTGAACCTTAACCCTGTTCACATCATCAAATACAGAATGAAAATTATTTATAAAATTAATATTTTTGTTGGTTGAAAAGTCAACTATGAATAAAATCTTTAGGAGAATATTATGACTACAGAGAATAATCAGTTTGAATTTAAGGCTGAAGTAAAACAGCTATTAAATATTCTTGTTCACTCACTCTATACAAATCGTGATATATTTTTACGGGAACTTATTTCTAATGCTTCTGATGCTCTTGACAAGTTGAAATTTGAATCCAACAGAGGAACTGAATATCCGGATAAGGATTTACCACTCGAGATTTCCATAAAAATTGATAAAGAAGCAAACCAAATTATTGTTTCTGATACCGGGATTGGGATGACAAAAGAAGATTTAATTAACCATATCGGTACTATTGCCAAATCTGGCAGTGCTGAGTTTCTGCAGCAGCTGGCAAAAGACAAAGACTCTGCAAATAATATTATCGGAAAATTCGGTGTAGGTTTTTATTCCGTATTTATGGTAGCAAAAGAAGTCACGATTAGAACAAAGTCGTTTAAGGCAGAAGAAAATGCTATTGAGTGGGTTTCTGATGGATTAGGAAGTTACACACTTAATGAATTAGAGGAGCTAAGAAAACGTGGTACTGAAATTGTAATATCACTTAACGATGAATCGAAAGATTTTGCTGAAAAATACAGACTTGAAAACATCATTAAAACTCACTCTAATTTTATTACTTTCCCTATTAAGTTGGAAGGCGAACAGGTTAATAAGGTAACTGCCTTGTGGCGCGAGCCAAAATCATCTATTACAAAAGAGCAATACAAAGATTTTTATAACTTCCTAAGTTACGATAGTGAAGAACCTCTGGAAACCATCCATTCATCTGTTGATGCACCAATTCAATTTAACAGTCTTATGTTTATTCCTGCAAAAACTTATGACCTTTTCGGCTTTAACCGTGACGATTATGGTTTGGATCTATATGTTAGAAGAGTGCTGATTCAACATAAAAACAAAGATCTTTTACCTGAATTTCTTGCCTTTGTTAAAGGTGTTGTTGACAGTGAAGATTTGCCTTTAAATATTAGCCGTGAGACTTTACAGGAAGATTTAATTTTTTCAAAAATTTCTCAGAGTGTTACAAACCAGGTATTTTCAGCATTACAAAAAATGGCGGATAAAGATAGTGAAAAATATCAGTCATTCTGGAAAGAGCATGGAAGAGTATTTAAGCTAGGTTATGGTGACTATACGAACAGAGATAAATATTCAAAATTACTCAGATTCAATTCTTCATATAATGATGATGAGAAAGGTTTGCTCTCTTTGGAAGAGTATATTGAAAAAGCCAAGGAAAATCAGAAAGAAATTTATTACGCTTTTGGGGCCAGCAGAGCTGCTATAAATATGGATCCTCATCTGGAAATTTTCAAGAGCAAGGGTATTGGTCTTCTTTACCTTTACGATCCTGTTGATGAATTTGTAATGAGTTCACTTCGTAACTTTAATGATTATGAATTCAAATCTGTTGACCAGGTTGACCTTAAAAAACTTGAAGAATTTGAAACTGTAACTGAAAAGAAAAACATTGTGGATGATCTTAGTAAGGATGATGAATTACACTTGAGTAGTTTGTTATCGAATATTAAGGAAATTCTTGGTGACAAAGTTACAGAAGTTAGAGCATCTACCAGATTGACTGACAGCCCTGCCTGTTTGATAAATCCGGATGATTCAATGTCTTCAACTATGCAGAAGATTATGAACCTCTCTAATAAAGATAATTCTATTCCAAAACGAGCCATGGAAATAAATAAGGATCATAAATTGATTCGAAATTTATTACATGTATTCAAAAGCGACACACAGGATCCATTTATTAAAAAAGTTGTTGATCAGTTATACGATTCTTCATTATTGTTAGAGGGATACCTGAACGACCCTCATAGTCTGGTGCAAAATATTAATTCCATGCTCGAAGAATCGAGTGGCTGGTACGTGTCACTGAAGAAAAAGTAGTTATTGATATTTATTGAATTATTCCTTAATTAATGAGCTATACCGTGACAATATCGGTATAGCTTTTTTATTGTGGAGCCTTTTATGGAAAACATTCTATTACCACCAGACGCAAGTCTTACTCTTTCTGAATTAATGTTCAGAATAACTATTGCAATATTAATTGGTCTCTTTATTGGTATTGAAAGAGAGCGAAGAAAAAAAGATGGTACCAAGTCGTTCGCAGGAATAAGAACTTTTCCTCTAATCTCTATACTGGGTTTTATCGCGGCCTTAATTGCCTCCATAACTCACATAGGTGTTTTTATTGCAATCTTCGTCGTGTTTGGTATTTTGGTTTCCATCTCATATTATCTGTCATCAAAAGATGGCGGATATGGTGGTACTTCCGAGATAACTGTTTTAATTATTTTCACACTTGGTGCATTAACCTTTTACGGATTTTTATTATTAGCAGCTTCTGTTTCAATCATTCTGGGCATATTTCTTACCTTTAAAACACAGTTCAGGGCGTTCGCTGGCAAAATTGAAGAAGAGGATATGTATGCTACCATCAAATTTGCCATTATTACATTAGTCGTTTTACCTCTACTCCCTAATGAATCATTCGGCCCTTTAGATGCATTCAATCCACGAAAAATTTGGTTTATGGTTGTACTAATAGCCGGAATCAGTTTTATAGGTTATGTGCTCTTCAAACTTATTGGTACTAAACGCGGAATACAATTGCTTTCAATTCTTGGCGGGTTGGCATCGAGCACAGCTGTAACCCTATCTTTTACTCAAAGAAGTAAAGAAGTTGTATCTCTTTCGCGTAACCTTGCTGCAGGAATTGTTCTGGCTTCAACCATAATGTTTCCAAGGGTTTTATTGATAATTTACGTGCTAAATGCAAAACTGGCAAATATGCTTTTGTTGCCGGTGGGTATTTTTACCACTGCCGGTTTGTTAACAGGGCTTCTTCTTTGGAGAGATAAAGGCGATGTGGATTATAAGAGCATCAACCTGAAAAATCCATTTAAGCTTTTCATGGCATTTAAATTTGGTGTAGTATTTGCCATAATACTTTTATTGTCAAAAGCTGCACAAACCTTTGTTGGTGATCAGGGTATTTATCTGACCAGTATATTCGCGGGCTTTGCTGATGTTGATGCTGTCGCTCTTTCAATTGTGGATTTAGTGAATAATGAGTTAGCGTTAAACGTTGCCGTTGTTGCCATAATTCTTGGCGCCATAACAAATTCTGTTGTTAAAATGATGATTGCATATTTCTGGGGATCGAAAGAGTTGGGTCGGTACACAATTATTGGGTTCTCAGGAATTATTATTAGTTCACTCGTTTATGTGGGGTTCCTTGTCATTTAATGAATTTTAGAGCTTTGTAAAATTCAGTTATTGAGTTATAGTTTTTAAGGTAATAGAGCTTAACTGAGGTTCGGTTTTTAAGTAACCAATTCAGGGTGATTTTCGCTCTTTCCAGATCTTTTTCTTCAGCCCCGGGAGAAATATTAATCGTACCTGCAAAATAATCCTCAAGTGCCTGAGTGAAGTAATCATTATCATCAAGAAAATAGTTTCTTATAAAGACCTTTCCTTCAATCATCAAAATCATATCCAGAATTTTCTCTTTGCCTACTTGTATAACAACTTTTGAAGTGTTAATCGGTTCTGACAATATTGACAATTTGTTCAATTGGTTCATTAAAAGATTAACAGTATCTCTAATGCTGCCAGCCTCTTCATACTTTTTCCGTGCAGCTAACCAGGCCATCTTTTCCAGAAGTCTGTTAACAACAATCTGATTATTGCCAGCGAGGAATTCGTAAACTTTTTCAAGTTCGGATTTATAAGATTCTTCAATATTGGTATCAATGCAGGGAGCCAAGCATCTTTCAATATCCAGAAGGTAACACTTTTTCCCTTTCTTGAATTCTTTTTCCGTACACTCCCGCAATTTGAATGATTTATCAATTACTTCTATTAACAAGTTTGAGGAATCACGGTTATTGTAAGGTCCAAAATAGTCATTACCGTCAAAATCAAATGTGCCGGTTGATTTTAAGGTGGGGAAGTCGGTTTTACCTTCCACACGTATAAAATAATTTTGTGAGAACTTTTTAAGCAGAGTGTTTAATGGCGGTTTATGTTTTTTTATTAGCTCAGCTTCACCTATAAGGGCAGTCAGTTCAGAACCCGTAACCTGAAAACTTAGACGGGATGATTTTGTAACAATTTTTTTTGTCTTTCGCGCGGGTGCGCTGGCAAAATAATTGTTCACCCGTTTTCTTAAAGACTTTGCCTTGCCGATATACTGAATTTTATCCTGCGTTGTTTTGAAGAAGTAAATTCCGGGAGAATCCGGAACATTATCATAATCATCAGCAAGTTTTTTCTTTGTAATGGTAAATTTTCTGGTCGATTTCTGATATTCGAGCAGATCAGCTACAGTGTCGATGTTTTGCTCATCCTTAAGCCTTTTTGCCATTCTTATAAGAAGCTTGGCAGTCACTAATGCATCTCCCAAACCTCTGTGAACATCCTTATGCCTAATTCTGAAATGACGTGTAAGGTTTTTTAATGATTTGCCTCGCAGTTCAGGTAAATATCTCCTTGCAATTTTTAAGGTACAAAGTGCGGGATTTGGAGGCATCTCCGTTTCAGCGAGATAAAATTCATTCTGCATGAAGGAGAGATCAAAATTGAGGTTATGCGCTACAATGATATTCTCATCAATGAAATTTCTAAAATGGTCGATCTGATCAGCAAAATATGGAGCATCCTGAACGTGATAGTCGGTGATTCCTGTAAGCTCGCTTATATAAATAGGAATCTGAGTACCGGGGTTTATAAAAGTCTGGTAAGTGTCCTGAATACGTAAATTCTTAACTTTGACTGCTCCAATTTCTATTACGCGATTATTCTGAGGAGATAATCCGGTAGTCTCGAAATCTATTATACAGAATTCGGCTTTTTCGATTGGAATAGATTTTAGTTCTATATTTTTCATGGAATCAGTAGTTACTCGTAATGAAATTTATGTATTTTTGTTAGAATAATCAGAAGTTTATTCTTCGGGCTTTTTTAGGTATATTTGACATTCAAATTAAAGAAAGTAAATATGACAATAAATATTCTTTTTATCGGTGATGTTGTAGGAAAGCCAGGCTTGAGTCTTATTGAGACATGGTTACCAAGTCTGGAAAAAAAGTACAGGGCAGATATTATTATCGCGAATGGCGAAAATGCCGCCGAAGGCAAGGGATGTACGGAAAAAGAGGGGAAAATCTTATTTAATATGGGTGTGAAAGTTATTACCGGTGGTAATCACACCTGGGATAAACATCAATCCCAGGAGTATTTGAAAGTGGAATCCCGCTCCCTTCGCCCCATGAATTATCCCAAAGGCACATATGGAAATGGCTATTATATAGCGGATACAAAAAAAGGCAAAGTTGGGGTCTTAAATCTCCAGGGCAGAGCCTTTATGGCAGCTATCGATTGCCCGTTTAGAACGGCTGACGCGGTTTTAGCAAAAATTAAAAATGAAACGAAGGTTATTCTGGTTGATTTCCACGCTGAAGCTACAGCAGAAAAAACGGCACTTGCTTATTATCTTGATGGCAAGATCAGTGCCTTGATCGGAACTCATACACACGTACAAACGGCGGATGAGAGAATTCTTCCGAATGGAACCGGCTACATAACCGATAGCGGAATGACAGGGCCTTATGACTCTGTAATTGGAATGAAAACCGAGGCAGCAATAAACAGGTTTATTTACCAGACACCACAGAAGTATATTACAGCAACAGATCAAATGCATTTATGTGGTGTTTTCCTGAAGGTAGATACGGAAACCGGCGCAACAGTTGAAATAGAGAGAATTATTTTACCTGAATTCGATAAAAAAGTTGATGTGCAAAACGATTCGTTGTCGCAAGATTAATTTTTGGAATTCTGCGAGACCATGAATTCGTTATCGATAATTGTGTTATACTGAACATCCAAGTACCCATATGTTTTAACAAGAAGTAGGAGTGGAAATGAACCTCATTGATGGTAAGAAGATTTCTGATGAGATAAAAGTCGAATTGCAGGAGAAGATAAAAGTTCTTATAGATTCTGGTAGGAAAGTGCCTGGTTTGGTAACAATACTTGTCGGTGATGATCCCGCTTCGCAATCATATGTGGGGTCAAAATCAAAGGGGTGTGAACAACTTGGTATGCATTCCAAAATTGAAAGACTGGATGCATCAATAAGCGAGGATGAATTATTAGCGGTTGTTGGAAAGTATAATGCAGATCCTGATTATCATGGTATTCTGGTTCAGCTGCCGCTTCCAAACCATATTGATGAAGACAAAGTAGTGGAAGCAATCGCGCCGGAAAAGGATGTGGACGGCTTTCATCCAATAAGTGTTGGAAACCTGGTAATCGGAAAGGATACATTCTTCCCCTGCACACCTTATGGAATAGTTGAATTATTAAAAAGATATAAAATTGAGACAAAAGGGAAGCACGTTGTTGTAGTCGGCAGGAGCAACATAGTAGGAAAACCGATAGCGAATATGATGCTTCAGAAAAAAGAGGGAGCTAATTCAATAGTAACTATCTGTCACTCTGCAGCCGAAGATATTTCAAAATATACTATGCAGGCAGATATATTGATTGCAGCTATCGGGCGGGCTAATTATATTACTTCTGATATGGTTAAAGAAGGTGTTGTTGTGGTTGATGTTGGTATTAACAGAATAGATGACCCTGAGAGTGGTAAGGGATATAAAATAGTCGGGGATGTTGACTTTGATGATGTGGCTCCAAAATCGTCTTACATTACACCGGTTCCAGGGGGTGTAGGAAGAATGACAATTGCGATGCTTCTTAAAAACACTTACGAAGCTTACTTAAAAATTGAACAATAATTATTAATACAGGTCTTACTATGAATCCATCATTAATTGATAAGGTTGTACATCAGGTTTTTACTGAAAAGGCACTATTAAAACATTACAAAATTGCTGAATCCTGTGCCGGCTGGGAGAGGAACGTTGTTGATCAACCGGTTGCTGTAAAAAACATTATCAATGTCGGGGCCGAGAGAATTGCCGCCGGTATTGGTGTGGGCAGCCAATTAACTGACAAAAGTATTGCCAGAATGATTGACCATACCATGCTTAAAGCCGATGTAACAGTTGATGACATTAAAAAATTGTGTGCTGAAGCCAGAGAATATGTATTTGCATCAGTTTGTGTCAATCCGTCCTTTGTGCCCTTATGCAGCAAATTACTTATGGGTAGTAAAGTAAAGGTTTGTACAGTTATTGGTTTTCCTTTAGGCGCAACAAGCACTCAGGCAAAGAGGGCAGAGGCAGAAGAGGCGCTAAAAAACGGTGCTGAAGAAGTTGATATGGTTATTAATATAGGTTTATTAAAATCCAAAGATTACGATGCTGTTTTTAACGATATTAATCAGGTAGTCCTGATAGCTAAGCGCCACAATGCTGTTACAAAGGTTATTATTGAGACAGCATTATTAACTGACGAAGAGAAAATAAAAGCCTGTTTGATAAGCAAGAAAGCAAAAGCTGAATTTGTAAAAACATCTACCGGATTTAGTACCGGAGGTGCTACAGCAAGCGATATCGCACTTATGAGATACGTTGTTGGCAGTTCTGTTGGTGTGAAGGCTTCAGGCGGCATCAGAACGAAAGAAGACGCTCAAACCATGATAGATAGTGGGGCAGATAGAATAGGCGCCAGTGCGAGTGTTAAAATCGTTTTGGGGCAAGAGGGAGCTGAAGGCTACTAGTGATAATTGACCTCATAATTACCAGTACTGATGATGGATTTAATGCTGATGTGCCTTCAATAAATGGTTTTGATTGCTGGTCTGCTGATGAAGATGAACTTATTCAAAAATCGCTCGAATTGGTTTCCTTTTATTTAACCCTTTCTGAAGAACAGACAATTACCGTGGACAGAGTCCGCAGGGAAGGGAAAAAAACGACTTATAAATTGATATTCGAGAAGTAAATTTAATGCGACAATTTAAAACCGAAAAAAGATTAAATAAAATTACAAAGACGTTGGTGGAACGCCAGCATTCTCTTGCAGTAATTATAGAAAATGTACACGATCCTCATAATGTAAGCGCTATTTTTCGCTCCTGCGATGCCGTTGGAGTTCCGAACGTTTCATTGCTCTATACTAATGAAGATTTTCCTAAGATTAATCGAATAACTTCCGCTTCTTCCCAAAAATGGGTTACTAAGGATACTTATAGTTCAGTTAAAGAATGCTTTGACGACTACCACACAAACGGATTTAAGATTTATGCCAGTCTATTATCTGAGGATGCCGTGGATTTATATGACATTGATTTTACTGAAAAAGTAGCAGTGGTTCTTGGGAATGAACACAGGGGTATTTCAGATGAAGTTAAGGAACTTGCTGATGCGGTATTTTATATCCCCATGCATGGAATGATCCAGAGTTTGAACGTTTCAGTAGCCGCGGCTGTAACTCTTTACGAAGCCCAAAGGCAAAGGAGAGAGAAAGGACTATATGAAAAATCGGAGCTTCCAAAAGAAGAATTTGAAAAATTGGTAGACGAGTGGTGTAAAAAATGATTCAGCAATTTTCTCATGTTAAGAGTGTTAATGGCACTCTAAATCTACCTGGTGACAAATCCATTTCTCACAGATCAGTTATGTTTTCGGCTCTCGCTGAAGGTACTTCTACAATTTATAATTATTTAGAGTCGGCCGATATTAACTCGACAATCGATTGTTTTCGGAAGATGGGCTGCGAGATTATTAAAACTGAAGAGAAAATTGTTGTAACAGGAAAAGGGAAGGGTGGTTTACAGGCACCTGCTGAAAAATTGGATTGTGGTAACTCCGGTACAACTGCTCGTTTGATAACAGGTATTTTAGCGGCACAGAACTTTGAATCGACTTTAGTAGGAGATGAGTCCCTTTCTTTACGCCCAATGAAACGTGTGATTGATCCATTAACACTTATGGGTGCAAAGTTTGAAACTAATGATAAATTAACACTGCCATTAACCATATTACCATCTGATGATTTCCACGCTATAGAATACATACTTCCTGTTGCAAGTGCTCAGGTTAAAAGCTGTGTCCTGCTTGGTGGACTATTCCTTGATGAAACTACAACTGTAATTGAGAAAGAAGCGACCAGGAACCACACTGAAAATCTACTGGGATTGGATGTGCTGGAGAAAGATGGATCCCGCTCTATCTCCATTTCGAGTAAAAACTATCCAGTTGCCGGGATATATAATGTTCCCTCCGATATTTCAACAGCTGCATTCTTTATAGTTTTAGCATCCATATTGCCGAACTCGGAATTAAAATTAAATCATGTACTGCTAAACAAAACACGATGCGGCATAATATCGGTTCTAAGAGACATGGGCGCTGATATATCCATTGAGAACGAGAAGATAAGCAACGGAGAATCATCAGGAGATCTGATAATTAAGAGCGCAAGACTAAAGAATTGCGAAATTAGCAGTGAGATAATTGCTAATATTATTGACGAAATTCCAATTTTATCAATAGCAGGATTATTTGCCGATGGTAATTTTATTGTAAGAAATGCCTCTGAACTAAGAGTTAAAGAGACTGATAGAATTGCCTCTGTTTGCAGCAATCTAAGACTGCTTGGTTTAGAAGTAAATGAATATGAGGATGGTTTTGAAGTAGCAGGAAGAATTGATAATAGAAGCGAATTGGTTTTTGATAGTTATGGAGACCATCGCATAGCAATGGCCTTTGGAGTATTGTCTGTAATTCTGGAACAAGGGGGAGCAGTCAAGAACTTTGGGGCTGTTGGAGTTTCTAATCCAAAGTTCCTGGAGCAGTTGGATGTAATTTCCGACAAATAATCAGATCTCAATAAACTGATGTTTAAAGATATTTATAGAAAGATTATTATATAAATCAGTTAAAAAATCCGGACCATACTTATTAGCAAAGTATATATAATTTATCTCTCTTTCCTGCAGGTTACTGCCCGGATAAATCATCGTAACTGCTTTTTCAATCTGCCTTAAAGCTGTTTCAAATCTTCTTTTATCAGCGTTTTCAGTCTTCGATTTCATGTTTTCTGTCGTTTGCAAAATTCGCTGCTTCGATTTTTCGACAAGGTCTGTCAGGTTTGGATCTATCCCACTAAGCTTTTCGCTAAGTTGATCCAGTAACCTTTCTATTTCCTTGTCAGTGTTAGAGAACAATGATTCAACATCAATGTCAGAAAGTTTTTGTACAATGTTTTTATTTAATTCTTTTGCATCAGCGTAAGCATCTTCGTAGCTCATTTCGTATTTATCAAGAATACTTTTAATGTTCTTTTCTATTATAGTCGCCGATGATCTTGGATAAATAATTGGCGGTTCGATACCAAAGTTATCATATATAGATAGAACCTGAGCAAAATAACTTATTTCACCCGGACCCCCTATATAAAAAGCGGTAGGCAATAGATAGTCCTGACAAATTGGTCTAAGAATTACGTTTGGACTAATCTTATCAGGTCTTTCATTGATTATGTTAGTTAGTTCATTTTTAGTAAGTATTTTTCTTTTTCCCTTAAGCCGATATCCCTCGTCTGCAGGTTCAATTGCAAGTCGTTCCTTATTATCTAAAATGAACAAATTGATCGGTCTTATTTTCACCTGAGCATGATGAGTTTCTTCTAGATCGGCACTTCTAAGAACTAATTTGTCCGCATTTTTTCGGTATTCGTCAAGCTCTTTTGTAAAAATAGGGATCAATTCTTTTTTAACAGAAGCGTTAAGCGGATCAAAAATAATTAATCCCTGCTCATCAAATAATGTAATAAGAAGATCGAAGAAAGCGTCTTTAAAATTTGCTCCTTCAAAATATGCATTCTTAAATGTTTCTATCAAATTGTCGGTAAATTCAGTAGGTCTGAGAGTCTCTTTCAGATCAGAGGCAAATTTTTCTATTGTACCATTAAACTCCATAACACCGACACTCCCGCGGTTACTCTCTTCAGGGAGGTCATCATTATACTCAATTGATTCCAGATTATTTGCCTGGTTAAAGACAGTTAAGGAGCGTACTTCATTAAAATCGTGATCGTCGCCTTCCAGCCAGAAAACAGGCACAAAATTGTACTCATTAAAGTTTTCTTTTAGGTGACGCGAAAGCTTTATTGCCGTCATTATCTTATAAATAGTGTACATTGGTCCGCCTGAAATTCCTAACTGCTGCCCGGTAACAATCGCAAGGGTATTATCTGAACCAAGAAGGTCAATATTGGTTTTTGTAAGATCTGAGCATTTTACATCAAAATACTGCTTTGAAATTAGCCCATATAATTTTGAGCGCTCAAGTTGATATTTATTCAAGACAGCCTTAAAGTGAGAGTCAAATTCTTCGACTTTTCTGAAATTTTTCGAAAAGTATTGTGAAACCTTATCAAAATTATAAACATAATCTAAAAAGAGGTCTTGATGTCCGGGTATATCTGAAAAACTTAAATACATTCAAACTCCGATTGAGTTATAAAATGAATATTATGGAATATTCATAAAAATAAATTATAATAAAATATGATTAATAATGAAACAATGTGCCTAAATCAGTAAACGAATTACCAAGATTTTTTGTTCTTATTTTTTTATGACTATTTTGTACTTGCTCTTCTAAAACATTTTAACAATAGCATCAATAACAAGTTTCAATTTTGTATATCCGGAGAAAAATGAAAAAATTTACAATGACCATTGATTTGGGGGGAACCAAAATTCTATCTGCATTAGTAGATGACGAAAATAACATTATAATGAGAGAAAAGGTTGCAACCAATATTGAGAATGGAGCAGAGGGGATAGTTAAAGACATTATTGGAACCATCGAAAATCTAATTAAGAATGCAGATGTGGGTATGCAGGATATTAAGGGAATCTGTCTAGGTGTGCCTGGCATTATTAACCCGTTTGAGGGAATCATTTATAACGCTCCCAATCTGCAACTGAAGAATTACAATATTAAAAGTGAAATTCAAAAGGTAATTGACTTACCGCTATTTCTAGAAAATGATGTTAATCTTGGCGCCCTGGGGATAAAAAGGGTGGAATTCAATAACAAGGTTAATAACATGTTGGTAATATTTATCGGTACCGGTATTGGTGCGGCACTCATATTAAAAGGCAGTTTGTACAGAGGGTCGTCTTTTTTTGCCGGGGAGATTGGGCATATTGTTCTTAATATACAGAAGGAGAGGTCCAAGAAGAATAATTCGACTTTTGAAAATTTTGCCAGTAGAACTGCTGTGGTATCCAGGATAATTGAAGCAATTCAGGACGGGGAGCCAAGCGTATTAAAAGAATATGTTGTAAAAGGGAGAAAGATTAAAAGCCGGGCTATTGCAGAAGCTGTTGAAGCAGGAGACAAGCTTGTTAAGGAACATCTTTATGATTCATCAAGGGTTATAGGCAATATGCTGGGTAATCTACAAACATTATTGAACTTTGATACCATTGTTTTAGGGGGCGGAGTTATTGAAGCCGCTGGTGATTTCATGATGCCGATAATTAAAAAATCATTTAAAAAATCTTACTTTGATGTTACGGGTGAACAAACTAAAATTGTCAGCACAAAAATTGGTGATGATGCACCATTATTTGGAGGTTGGGAAGTTATAAACGAAGGTCTTAGCTTAAATATCAAATAGCTCTTCAACATCGCTTAATTCTTCACTTTTTATAGCCCACTCATCGTAGACTTTTTCCAGGTCATTTTTAACCTTAGAATAGTCCTCATTCTTTTTCTTGCTCTTTTCAGGATTGCTGAAAATAGTGGGATCGGCAAGTTCTGTTTCAATTCCGGTTTTTAAGTTTTCCAGACGATCCAATTCCGTTTCAAGTTTCTCAACTAGTTCTCTAAGTACCTTAGTGGCTACGGATTTCTTTTGTCTCAGTTCGGCTTCCTGCCTTTTTTGAGCTTTTCGGTTAAATTTATCCTTCGAATCATCTGCCTGCTGATTGTTTTCATCAGCTTCTTCTTTTTGTTTGAACAAGTAGTAGTCAATTCCACCATGGTAACCCTTAATGCTCTGATTCCTTACCTCATACACCTTTGTTACTAATGGCTGAAGGAATTCAATATCGTGGGAAACGAGTATTAAGGAGCCGTTGAAATTTTTAAGAGCTTCCTGTAAAATTGCTTTTGAATTGAAGTCGAGATGGTTTGTTGGTTCATCAAGTACGATCAGGTTGGCCTTGGTTAATAGAATTTTGGCAAGCGCAACTCTGCTTTTTTCTCCGCCGGATAGTACAGATACTTTTTTAAATACATCCTCTCCGGTAAAAAGGAATGAACCCAACACGGTTCTTAACTGGGGGATAGTGAGTTCATCTGATATATCGGAAACGGAATCGATTATATCCTTATCCCCATCAAGATTTTCAGCAACTTCCTGCGCATAATAAGAGATAGCTGTATTATGGCCAAGTTTGATTTCACCGCTATCCGGCTCTAGTTTATTCGCAATAATTCTTGAAAGTGTAGTTTTGCCGGCACCATTTGGTCCAACAAGTGCAATTTTTTCACCTCTCTCTATTACGAGATTGATATTTTCAAAAACAACATTATCACCAAATGCTTTCGAAATTCCCTTAAGCTCCATGGGAATTACTCCACTTCTTGGAGGTTCAGGAAAACGTACTTTAATTCTGTCCTCACTCGAAGAGAGTTCAACTCTTTCTAATTTCTCAAGCTGTTTTATTCTACTTTGAACCTGTTTTGATTTCGTGCTTTTATACCTGAATCGCTCAATAAATCTTTCCGTTTCTTTTATTTTTTTTTGCTGAGTTTTTTGAACCGATTCTAATTGCTCAGCTCTTTCCTCACAATACTTCAAGTAATGGTCGTACTTGCCGTTGAAGAAAGTGACGTTTTTATTGAAGATTTCCAAAGTTTTTTGAGTGACAGTATTAATAAAATATCTATCATGCGATACAACGATAATTGAGCCTCTATAGCGTTGCAAATATTCAACTATCCACTGAAGCGAGTCAATATCTAGATGGTTAGTGGGCTCATCCAAAAGGATAATATGGTTTTCTGCCAGTAGAATTTTTGCAAGCTGAATTCTCATCTGCCATCCACCGGAAAACTGACGGGTAGATTTAAGGAATTCGCTCTCCTTAAACCCTAATCCGATAAGTATTTTTTCAATTCTGGAGTCAACGGAATAAAAATCTATATCTTCCTTTATGTGATGGATATCTCCCAATTGAAACAATAGGGACTCTTTTTCATCATGATCAACAATTTCACTATTTAATTTATCAAGAATAGTTTCTTCCGTATCAACAATTCGTTTAATGTCATCAAGTGAGGATTTCACTTCGTGAAAGAGTGGGCGATCCTGGAAGTGCAAAAACTCCTGAGGCAAGTAACCGATTCTTAATTTTTTTTGTTTATTAATTGAGCCGGATTCAGGTAATTCTTGCCCGGCAAGAATTTTTAAAATAGTAGATTTGCCGGTTCCATTGGAACCAACCAGAGCAATCTTATCCTCTTTATTAATTTTTAGATTTACATTTTCAAAAAGATAATCACCCGTAAACTGAACAGAAAGATTTAAAAGATCTATCATAACTAATTAGAATTCCTCGAAAAGCTATTTATTAAATACGGCCACTTTGGCTTTTGCCACATTATCAACACCTTCGTCGTAAGCTATTATTATATAAACTCCGCTCGAAACAAACTCTCCATTCTCATCTCTACCATCCCAAAAAGTTAATCGACTGGCAGTGGTTGCAAGTTCTCTGATTAATTTCCCACTAATGCTCATTATTCTTATAGTCGAGTTTTCTACAAGCCCGTCAATTGCCAGATCCTGTTTAAATGAACTTCCAACAATAAAAGGGTTTGGGAATATTTTTAATTCACTATAACTGTCTACAGGAGCAATTGAAGAAGTTTCAAAAGCTGTAAGTCCAAAATCCGTTCCGACGTAAACAATCCCCTGAGCGTTATCAATAGCTACACTTTTTATCTCATCTGATGGAAGTGCACTGTTTGAGCTTTGGATAAATTCAAGCGCAGAAATGCCATCAGAACTCATTAGGAAAAGTCCCTGGTTCGTACCGAGCCACTTGCGGTTAACAGGATCTACAGCTATACAATTAATATTCTGACCTCTTACGGGTCCACCGGTAAGCGTATTTACAATTCTTGAAGAAGGGTTAGGAATGATACTAATACCTTGTGTTGTTCCAACCCACAACTCACCTCGTTTATCTATTGCTAAGGAAGTTATTGCATTATTTCTTAATCCATCGGATTCTGTAAGTCTGCCTGATACGTCATCATTTTTGTTTTCAAAAGTGCCATTTTCATTAAAGTAGTAGAGTCCTTTGTTGCCATTTGTAATAGCGAACCACTTATTATCAAATTGATCAATTACAAAAAACTGAGCATCGTCATTAGCGCTAACATAGGGCTGGTCAATAGAATATTGATACCACTGACCATTTGTTGTAAGAACATTTAGATGGGCCCGGTTTGCAGACCTTAGCAATAATACCCAAAGATTACCACGCGAATCTTTTTGAATTCCTGTTACAACTAAAAAATTTTCACTTCCCGGTATTCCAACCATTGGAGAATTAAGTGTTGAGACAGTTTCGAATGTACCATTTGCATACTTTGTGTAGCCTTGTCCCCAATTCATAAAATAGACAGTGCTATCCGGGAACGCCTGTACCTTATGAAAAGAATTAGATAAGAATTCAGGTGTTGTTGACGTACTGAAATTATCCCACTCAGTTCCGTCAAAACTGAATACACCAACGCCAAATTGATCCTTACCCGAACCTACCCAAAGTTTTTGACTATAATCAACTGTTAAACTTAGAAAAGAATTGGCTGCCGGGCCATCGGGAGCAAGTAATTTATTAACTTCGGTTCCAATTTCCAATATTCCGGAATCTGAGCCTAATATATATTTTGAATTACTCGTAATTGCGAAATCAGTTAAATTTGTTTCATTATTAATATACAGTCTGTTTAGGTCACTTCCATTAAACTCGTAAAGACTGTGATCCAAAAGGAAATAAATTGAGTTGTTGCGTGAGACAATATCAATGACATTCTCACCTTCAAAATATACCGGAATCCACGAGCTAAGTTCCAACTTGAAGACGCCCTTGTTTGTAGCCGCATAGATATTACTGTTAAAAGTTGTTATGGCATTAACCGAATTTGCCGAGGCAAATTGACTAATGTTATAAGATTCCCAGGAATCGGGTGAAGAAAGGTTTAATGCCCCTTCTTTTTGAATGGCTACACCAGCGTCAAGAGCAAGAAAAAGTCTTGAATCGAAGTGTGTGCTGTTTACCTTAGATTCTGCCGGGAAACTGCCAAATCTTAGTATTGTTTCATTAAAACTTTCACTCGTAGAACTAAGAATGGATACACCAAAATTAGTGGCTACAAAAATATTATCACCATTGCTAGTTATGTGATTAATCTGTTTTTGATTTTTGTCAGAGTTATAAATGTCCAGAATTCTTCTTATCTCACCACCTGATTCCAGATCATAAACGTTAATAATACCTTCCATTGTACCAACCCAGACTTTTCCGGTTTCATCAACAGAGAGTGATGTAAGGTTATGACTACTTAGTCCCTCTACTTTGGTGATGATAATAAAGGATTCGTCGTTGGTATCGTATATGAACAACCCACCGCTGGTTGAAGCAAAATATAAATTTTCAATTGAACCGACTGAGGAAACATTTTGCATGTTTGCGTAATTTTTCGTGGAAAGAATATTTTGCGCAAATAAACTACCCGAGATAATAGTTATCCAAATGACTATACAAAGTTTTTTCATGATTGACCTGCTGTGTGTTTGGCGAAAAGGTAGAAATGTTTCCAGAAGTCTCCGGTTTATTTATCGATTTTTCTGATCAGTAAAAATAGTATTTTTTTTGTTGGCAGGAAGCACAAAAATTTCTCACCTCTAAAAGCAGATTTATTAAAAATTAATTCAGGCACTATTTTTTACAAGCATATTGCGCATGGTATCAACAGATGAGGAAGGAATTACATGTTTCCCAAGATTTTCATAATCATTTTTCAGCCCGCCATGAAAATCAGAACCACCGCTGCCTAACAAGCAGTATTCACTTACAATTCCATTATAGAATTTAACCTGATGCTCCTGGTGTGAGGGGTGAACAACCTCTATACCATCTATACCAGCATCAATTAAATCCAATAACAAATGTTCCTTCATTTTATTGGGATGAGCAACAAAGGCTAATCCTCCGGCATCGCCAATAAGTTTTACGGCACTTTGCACAGATACATGTATTTTTCTCTCAAAAGCCGGTCCATTATCACCTAAATACTTATCAAACGCATCGTAATAATTTTCAACGTAACCCTGCTCAATAAGAGCTTTAGCAATGTGGGGACGACCAAGCGCAGATAAACTGGCGTGCTTTAAAACATCATCCATTCCAATATTGATTCCCAGGTTTTGAAGCTTTCGTATTATTCTTTTTGCCCGATGAAAACGCTCATCTCGGAAAAAAGTAAGATATTTGTTAAACTCGCGGTCATTATAGTTAATGAAATAACCAAGAAGATGGACTTCTGAATTGTGAATGTCAGTACTAATTTCCACTCCGGGAATTACCTCAATCCCTTTTTGTTGTCCGTATTCAATTGCCTCAGGAAGAGCATTGATACTATCATGATCAGTTATGCTGATAATATCAATACCTTGCTCACAGGCTTTATCGACAACCTCTTTTGGAGAATGTATACCGTCTGAGTGGTAAGTGTGTATATGTAAATCTGCTATAGAATTCATTGACTAAATGAAATACTCCTTGAATTTTTCATAATTAAGTATACGCAATTTTGAGCCATCAAGTTCAACTAAGCCTTTTTTGGCAAAAGCGTGAAGGGTTCGAGAAATAGTCTCGCGCGATGTGCCTGCCATATTTGCAAGATCCTGTTGAAGCGGCAGTTTATCTATTTCTACAATACCATGTTTAATTTTGCCAACATCATCTGCCAATTGAAGAATAACTGTAGCTACCTTCCCCTCGGCATCTTTTAGTGATAACGATTTTATTTTCATATCCGCCGCACGAAGTCGAGTGGTTAATTCGTACAACAATGAAATTGAGACTTCAGGATGTTCCCTCAGTAAATTTAAGAACACAGCTCTTTCAATAATGAATAATTCTGTATCCTCGGTGGCTGTAACAGTAGCAGATCTTGTTAAACCATCAAGAATTGCCATCTCACCAAAAAAGTCAGAATCGCCAAGAATAGAAAGAATAACTTCTCTTCCATCGTTACTTGTGCGAGCTACTTTTACCTTACCAGTGATAATTACAAACAGAGCAGATCCGGCCTCTTCCTCCAACAAAATAATGCTGTCTTTTGGATACGACTTTTTACTTCCAATATTAGATATTTTCTCAATTGCTTCGTTATCCAGATCAGCGAAAATTGGTACGTACAACAAAAAATCAGCTAAAGATGCCATGTGCCCTCGAAGAATTGTAATAATAAATACTTAACGCTATATTTATAAAAAAAAACTTCTTATTGCAAGCTTATTTACTGAATTGTTAATTTGCTTATCGTACATTAAAAGGAGTTTATAGCCGATTTTAGTTTCTAAAAATTGAAAATTTTAGGTTTATTCGGTATATTTGTTGTTCGAATTTACAAATTTTTTTAACGGAGGCGGTTGTTATGGCAATTAAAGTTGGAATTAATGGTTTTGGGCGAATCGGGAGATTGGTGTTTAGAAGAAGTCTCGAATTAGGTGATATTGAAATAGTTGGTATCAACGACTTGACCGATGCTGCAACCTTAGCACATTTACTTAAATATGACTCAGTTCATGGGCGTTTTAATGGTGATGTTGCTGTTGAAGGTAATTCAATTATCGTGAATGGACAGAAGATTCAGATAACTGCAGAAAGAGATCCGGCAAACTTGAAATGGGGAGAGTTGGGCGCTGAGGTTGTTATTGAATCGACAGGTGTGTTTAGAACCAAAGAGGCATGTGAAAAACACATCCAGGGTGGAGCTAAAAAAGTTATATTAACTGTGCCTTCAAAAGGCGATGTTGACGCAACTATTGTTTTAGGTGTAAATGAAGAAGTTTTAACTGGTAAAGAAGTTGTTTTATCAAACGCTTCATGTACAACCAATTGTTTGGCACCTATCGCAAAGGTGTTAAACGATAAATTTGGAATCGTTAAAGGGTTTATGACTACTACTCACTCTTATACAAATGATCAGCAACTTCTGGATTTACCACATTCTGATCTTAGAAGAGCAAGAGCTGCAGCAGTTTCTATTATTCCTACTACAACAGGGGCTGCAATTGCTGTTGGAAAAGTAATTCCAGAGTTAAAGGGTAAACTTGATGGTATGGCTTTACGCGTTCCTACTCCAAATGGTTCAGTTACTGATTTAGTCGCTGAATTGAAAATAGAAGCTACAGTTGAAGAAATCAACGCAGCAATGAAAGAAGCTGCTGAAGGTTCTATGAAAGGGATTCTTGAATATTGTGTTGATCCAATCGTATCTGCTGATATTATTGGAAACCCTCACTCAAGTATTCTTGATTCACTCTCAACTATGGTAAATGGCAACATGGTTAAAGTTATCAGCTGGTACGACAATGAATGGGGTTATTCCTGCAGAGTTGTTGATTTAATGAAAAAGATTGCATAATTAGCTTTAATTACAATTCTTATTTTCAAAAAAAAGACGCAGGGAATATTCCAAATGCGTCTTTTTTTTAATAATTAAAAAGATTGGGGTCAAGATGAAAAAGTTAACAATTGATCAAATGGATTTGAAAGGCAAAAAAGTTTTACTAAGGGTTGATTTTAATGTGCCCCTAAATGAAAAATTAGAAATTACTGATGATATTCGAATTGCTGCTGCTTTACCTACTATTAAAAGAATAATTGAACAGAATGGAAAAGCTATTTTAGTGAGTCATTTAGGACGTCCGAAAGGTAAGGTAAATCCTGCGATGAGTCTAAAACCAGCTGCAGTTCGTTTAAGTGAATTGTTGGATAAAGAAGTTAAATTTGCCCCTGATTGCATAGGGGATCAGGTTGAAAAGATAGTGAATTCACTGAATGACGGGGAAGTTTTATTGCTTGAAAACCTGAGATTTTATGAGGAAGAAACAAAGAACAATGAAGAATTTGCTAAGAAGCTTGCTGCTTTTGGCGATGTTTACATAAATGATGCTTTTGGATCAGCACATCGGGCGCATGCATCGACTGAAGGCGTAACGCACTTTATAGAACAGTGTGGTGCCGGATACCTTATGGAAAAAGAATTGGATTATTTGGGCAAAGCAATCTCTTTTCCTAAAAGACCGTTTACGGCTGTTTTAGGCGGAGCAAAAATATCCGGTAAAATTGATGTGATTGAAAACCTTTTGCCCAAAGTCGATACACTTATTATCGGTGGCGGCATGGCATTCACTTTCTTTAAGGCAATGGGATATGAAATTGGGAAATCCCTGCTCGAAGAGGAAAAAATTGACCTTGCAAAGGAAATATTAGAAAAAGCGAAGAATAGTAAAGCCAGACTTTTACTCCCCGTAGATATGCTTGTAACCTCTGAATTCAGTAATGAGTCTGAGGCAGAAACCGTGGATGTTAAAAATATGCCATCAGATAAACTAGGTTTGGATATTGGACCTAAAACCATTGAGTTATTTAACGATGAGATTCTGAAGAGTAAAACTGTTATTTGGAATGGTCCGATGGGTGTATTTGAATTTGACAACTATGCCAAAGGCACAATGGCGATGGCTCAGGCACTTGCAAAAGCTACTGAAACTGGAGCAATAACAGTTGTTGGCGGCGGTGACTCTGCAGCTGCAATTAAAAAAGCCGGGATGGAAGATCAGGTCTCTCACGTTTCAACCGGTGGAGGTGCTTCATTGGAGTTTTTGGAAGGAAAAGTTTTACCGGGAGTTGATGCATTAAATAATGCTTAATTGCGAACCTTTTTGTTGCTAGGTTTGTCTAATAACTTATACAAATCTTTCCTAAATTAATGGAAAGATTTTTTTCAGGATAACTTTGAGAAGGTACTTTTATGGGTTTAGGCGATCGTGACTATTATAAACCGTCCGGTTTTGGTGGGTTTAGTTTTTTCCCTCCGATAATTAAAAACTTATTAATAATTAATGGCATTGTATTTTTCATTCAGGTGATATTTGACAATTTGATGTTTGGCCAATATCCTGGATTTTATATAATTAGCAGATATTTTGCCTTGAATCCCATTGGAGGTGTGAATCAGATTGGAATTGAAAACAATTTCCAAATCTGGCAGTTAATTACCTATCAGTTTCTCCATGGTAATTTTTCCCACATTCTTTTTAACATGTTTGCTCTTTGGATGTTTGGGATGGAAGTTGAAAATCAAATGGGCTCAAAAAAGTTTTTGATTTTCTATCTATCAGCCGGCGTTGTTGGCGGGTTGCTTCAGGTATTCTTAGCACCTTTAATCGGTGGTGGAGCTCCTACTATAGGTGCCTCAGGATCCGTTTATGGTGTGCTTATTGCGTTTGCTCTCTTTTATCCGGATCGATATATTTTTCTCTTATTCCCACCAATCCCGATAAAAGCGAAATACTTAATTGCTGTATACATGATAATGGAATTTATGTCGGTTGGTGACGGAAGTGTGGTCGCGCATCTTGTTCATATTGGCGGAGCTGTTGGCGCTGCTATTTTTGTTCTTTGGGATAGAAAAAAGAACTTTAACTTTGAGGGAATATTCAGAGATATTAAACAGAAAGTTCATGAACAACGGACAAATGAAGATTCACAATTTAGAAGGTCTGCACAACGTTTTAGGGGTGATTCGGTTAAAGAAGCTGAGTTTTATGATATAAATGGGCAGCCAAAAGAACCCGAAGTCAGCCAGGAAGAAATTGATAGAATATTAGATAAAATAAGTAAAAGCGGTTATCAGAACCTAACAGATGGCGAAAAAAGAATACTATTTGAGGCGAGTAAAAAGAAATGAAATTGATTTTTTTCTTCTCACTTCTTCTATTATTAACTTTTTCATGCAACCAGGAAAAAGTTGTCGATCGTGAAGTAATGGTTGATACCTATGTTAAAATTATGATTAATCAGGAAACCTATAAGAATTTTAAGGATTCTCTTGATATAAAGATTAATGAGATATTTGAGACCAGTAACATCACGGAGGCTGAATATCTCAATACACTTTACAGTTATTCTGGCAATAAAGAGTTATGGGATTCATTCTTTAATGAATCCCTGGCTTATCTTGATAGTCTTAGAGTAAAGAACGGGACTGTGAAATCTTCGACTTCGCCAGGACGATACGAATCTTTGAATAACTGATTTCATTTGGAAGTTCTTCTTTTAATTCCTTCATTTCGGTAAACCCCTCCTTAATTTTGCTATATATCAGCTCTTTCTCTCCTTTGGTCATGAGCTTATCAATATTTAACTTGGGATCAAGATGTATTAGGGTATCTATCTGAATTGAGATAAGGTGATCGGATAGCTTCATCAAAGAAGAAATTTCGTCCAGGTTGTATCCTTTTTCCAGGAGCTTTAGTACAGATGAAAGGTTTTCCGGTATTGAATTGCTGCTAATTTGAGTCGATTTCCGGTTTCTCTGAAATTCCTTGACCGTACTTATAATATCATCCCCAATTTTATTTATTAGTCTGTTCGTAATTCCCTCAACTTCAATCAGTTTTGAATGACTCTCGGGTTTCAGCTCAGCAATTTTTTTCATGATCTCATCGCTGCATATCATTTCTTCAGCCTGCGAAAATTTCTTCGAAGCTTCCTTTCTTACCGCTTTAAGCTGATGAAATAAGTCCATGGTTCCGTCATTATCAGCAGAGTCAGAAATGTCATGACTTTCAGGAGTGGTCATTTTAATGAAATTAGATTTCCCATCATCTGACAATACCAAATGACCGTCAAACTGAGTAATAAGTCTACTATTAACGAGAGAATCGATTGATGCCTTCAGCTGGTCTTTGCTAAAGTGTTCACAGGTACCGAAGGAAGAATAATTTTTAAACTTCCCGGAAGGGGAGTGCCCGCGTAAAATGTTCACTAAATCATTGGTTCTAATTCTGGTTCTCGCCTCATGAAGAGTATTGAGAATAATTTCTTCGAGGTAATCCATAATCTCGGAAGTATCTTCAGTTCTACCGATGCATTTATCACATTTGCCGCATGTATAGTCACTTTCAATTTCACCGAAATACTCAAGGATAAATCTGAAACGACATTTTTGAGTTTCAACGAACTTGATCATCTCATCTAATTTTAACAATGCATTTTTCCGGTAAGTATCATAATCTTCATTCAGCTTAATATACCGGGTTTCAATTCTGGTTTGCTTAAGTTTAATCTTGCTGTTTGAAGTTGGTAACTGATACTCGATTATTCCAATGCTGGAAAGAGTCAGCAGCTGATCCTTAATCTTATTTCTCTCCTCACCAGTGCTGTTGGTTATGTCAGTTAGATCAAGCTTTACTTGTCGAATAAAAGAATCACTTCCATATAGGCGCAGAAGTGATATAATTATTTCCTTTAAGGCGCTATTCCCTAATTGTTTTACATAGGATTGTAACTGAATAGAAGAAATAGAAAACTTGAAATAATAATTTTGCTTCAAATCAGACGCCGATTCGATGTAACCTGAATTCTCAAGTATCCTGATTGCGGCTACAATAAGTGGTTCTGAAAGATCCTTCGCCTTCGTGATTTTGAAATAATTATCGTCGAGTTCAATTAAATCATCCCGAATAGAACCGAGCGCAACCTGTCCATAATCGTAAAGTGAATTATAAACAACTGCAATATGCTCACGCGAGGGGTAGGAGTTATTTATAAGAAACTCCTGTAAGGATTTATCCTTGCCCTCGTAAAAGAGAAGGATATTTGATTCCATACCATCACGCCCGGCGCGTCCAATTTCCTGATAATAATTTTCCAGCGATCCCGGAATATTTGTATGAATAATTGTTCTGATATCCTTTTTGTCAATACCCATACCAAATGCGTTGGTAGCACAAATCACTTCCGTTCTGTCATTCAGAAAGTCATCCTGAATTATAGTTCGTAATCCTGAGGCAAGTCCGGCATGATAATGAGCAGATCTCAAACCGTTCATTCTTAAGAAATAGCTGGTCTCCTCGGCAAGTTTTCTGGTTCCCGTGTAGATAATTGCCGGAGTACTATATTTTTTTAGATATGATAAGGTTTTTTCCTTTTTCTGCCTGGTTTTAACAATTTTCAAGGCAAGGTTAACACGCTCAAAACCCTTAACAATAACATCAGCTTTATTAAAACGTAGTTGCGCTATTATATCTTTTCTGACAGTTGGAGTTGCTGTTGCCGTAAAAGCGGCAATATTTTTAATCTCAAGATGGTCAATGAACTCAATTATTTTTCTGTAACTGGGTCTGAAGTTATGTCCCCATTCGCTAATACAGTGTGCTTCATCAATGAATAAATAATCCGGTAGTTTTTGGCTTATTGTGTCAATAAACGATGGGTTTGTCAGTCTTTCCGGGGCTACGTAAAGTAATTTAATTTTATTATTATTCAGTTTGTTCAGAACTTTTTGTGTCTCGCTGAAGTCTAATGAACTGTTAATATAAGCTGAGAGTTCTTGATTTTTATTGAGTGCGTCAACCTGGTCCTTCATTAGAGCGATTAAAGGCGATATGACAATGGAATAATTCGATCCCATAAGAGCCGGTATTTGATAGCATAACGACTTACCTGCACCGGTCGGCAGAACGGCAAGAACATCCTTATTCGCTAAGATCGAATCAATAATTTCTTCTTGTCCGGGACGGAAAGAATCGAAACCAAAATATTTTTTTAGTATATCGTGTTTAGTCATTATCTGTTTCTTTGGAGAATTACTTTCACATCAGTATCTTAATTTATTAGAAATAAAAACGCTGGATTATCACAGGTGACAAATTACTCTTTTCCAAATAATTATATAAACTAATTTTCAGAAAACCACATGAATATTATTGAAGTGAATAACTTAACAAAAATTTACGGCGGCAAATTAACCAAACGAAAAGTAACTGCCCTGGATGATTTTTCCCTTCAAGTTAAAGAGGGGAATATCTTTGGATTACTTGGGCCTAACGGCGCTGGGAAAACCACTCTTATTAAAGTACTTCTGGGTATTGCCTTTGCAACACATGGAAACTGTAAATTATTCGGAAAAGACATTGCGGAATATAAGCAAAAGAAAATGGTAGGTTATTTACCGGAGAATCACCGTTTTCCATCCTATCTGACTGCTGAAGATGTTATGAAATATTTTGCCGCATTAAGTGGATATAGAAACTCAAATCTTAATGGACGCATTGATGAATTACTTAAAATAGTAAAAATGGATCAATGGAAAAAAGTTAAGGTAAAAAAGTATTCGAAAGGAATGATGCAGCGGCTTGGATTAGCGCAGGCGATGCTTCACGATCCGAAATTGATTTTTCTTGATGAACCAACCGATGGCGTTGATCCGATAGGCAGAAAAGAAATTAGAGAAGTGCTGACAAACCTGAAGAAGGATGGTAAAACAATATTTCTGAATAGTCATTTGCTTTCTGAAGTTGAATTGGTGAGTGACAGAGTTGCCATTCTGAATAAAGGCAGATTATTGCAAGAGGGGAGTGTTGAAGAGCTAACAACCACTAAAGAAACTTTCCATCTGGAACTTGAAAATGAAATCAGCGATGAGGAATTGGAATCAAAATGGAAGGAATTTAATCTTTCCAGAAGGGACGGGAAATATATCGCACCCGTTGGGAGCGTTGATAGATTGAACGTGCTAATTGATCAGTTGAGAGCCGCCGGAAAATTTATTAAATCAGTTACGCCAATGAAGCATTCGTTGGAAGATATGTTCATATCCTTAATCAATGAATCAGAGGGACGCTAAAATGAGAAATATTCTAACAATCACTCAATATACTTTTAAAGAAGCGTTTTCCCGTAAAATCTTCCTTACATTCTTTGGGATTTCTTCATTTGTTCTATTAATATTCTCACTCATCTTTTATTTTGTGGGTTTTGATAATCTTACCGGAATGGCGGGCACCAGTAACGAAATGACAGATAATGTTTTGACTCAGGTTGCCGATTTCTTCAAAATGATGATTGTAATGCCGCTTTTTGGAGGTGGGTTATTCCTATCAATATTTTCAGCTTCCAGTTTTATTCCAAACATGCTGGAAAAGGGCAATATCGATTTGATTCTCTCTAAACCTGTTTCCAGAAGTCAGGTTATTTGGGGCAAGTTTTTGGGTGGAATTTCGATAGTTCTCTTGAATATTGCTTATTTGGTTCTTGGAATATGGCTTTTAATTGGGCTTAAATTTTCTGTTTGGGGTGCATCCATTTTAGTTACTATTCTAAGTATTACGTTTGCTTTTGCGGTTCTTTACGCTTTAATAATTTTGATTGGAGTCCTAACGAGAAGTTCACTTCTTGCAATGATGATGTCCTATCTTATATTTTTCATTTTATCACCCATTTTAGCAACCAGAGAGCAATTTTATGACTTTCTTGATAATAAATTTGTTGAGCACATAATTGACGGGTTTTACTACTTTTTACCAAAAACTTCGGAAATTGCTTCAATCACTGCCAGTCTGGCTACGGGAGGTGGAATCGATTCCTACCAGCCAATAATTTCCTCCTTTTTATTCATGATTCTCAGTATTGGAATAAGTATTTTTATTTTTAGTAAAAAAGACTACTAGGCAGTAACAATTACTCCAAATTGCCACAATTTAATTGGTACAGATATTGTATCAATATCTGGTATTATTATTGGACAATAAAAGATAGTTACTCTATTTTATTCAGAAAAAATACTGGAATCGAAATGTCAGATGAAAAACTAAGACTAGAAGATCTTCTTGATGACGTTAAAGCAGCTCCGGAGCAGGACAGGATTGAGTATGTTGCAATTATAGGTTGCGGAAGGATGGGGCAAGGTATTGCCTGGACTGTTGCAGCTTCAGGATTAGATGTTGTCATTATTGAAAAAGATCAGTTCCATTTAGAAAAAGGGCAACAACAGCTCGAGGCTCAGATGGAACGTGAGATAGCTCGTTGGGCTATGACAAAAAGTGAAATGAAATCAATCCTTAGCAAGATACAATGGAAAACTGATTTTAATGAACTAAAAGATTGTGATGTAATAATTGAAGCGGTGGAAGAAAACTTTCAGCTTAAAAGATTATTATTTAAGAAATGCGATGAAATTTGCAAACCAGAAGCCATTTTCATTTCAAATACTTCTACACTTAGCTTAACCAAAATAGCAGAAATTACAGACCGCAAAGATAGAATAATTGGTATGCACTTTTTGCACCCGGTTCAAAAAGTGCCTCTTGTAGAATTAATAAAAGCTCTTGATACTTCTGATGCAACTGTGGAAACAATAAAAGGCTTTGCAACTACAATTGGAAAAACTGCCGTTGAAGTTTATGAATACCCTGGTTTTGTTACTACCAGAGCAATAGTACCCCTGTTAAATGAAGCAATGCACATACTTTTGGAAGGGATTGCGTCTGCTCAAGACATCGATATCGCCATGAAACTTGGTTATAACTTCCCAATGGGTCCGCTGGAAATGGCTGACACAATGGGCTTGGATGAAGTTTTAGCCTGGATGGAAACCTTATGGAACACACTTGGAGAACCAAGGTACAGACCATGTCCTTTGCTTCGAAAACTGGTTCGTGAAAGAAAACTTGGTAAGAAGACCGGCGAAGGTTTCTACAAGTATGATCAAGATGACAAAATTGTTTAACAATATTTTGCAGGGGCAAAAATGAAAGTATTAGTATTAAATTGTGGCAGTTCTTCTATTAAATATCAATTTATAGATACAATAACAAGAGACTCCTTAGCACAGGGCTTGGTAGAAAGAATTGGAATGAGTAGTGCTGTTCTTACTCACAGGCCTTTGGGTAAAGAAAAAATTAGAATTGTTGGTGAAATTCTTGACCATACGATAGCCATTGAGTACGTTATTGCAGTTTTATTAAGTCCAAACCATGGTGTAATAAAAGATAAAAGTGAAATTGATGCTGTTGGTCACCGGGTTGTTCATGGTGGTGAAACATTCTCAGGATCTGTATTAATTACTGACATGGTTATGAAAGCCTTAAAAGATAATATTGAGCTGGCTCCTCTGCATAATCCGCCAAACATAAAAGGTATTGAGGCAGCAACTAAACATTTAACAAACACACCTCAATGTGGTGTTTTCGATACAGCTTTCCATGTTAAGATGCCTCCTCATGCATACCTTTATGGAATTCCATACGAATTATACAAACGTTACAAAATAAGAAGGTATGGGTTCCATGGTACTTCTCACAGATATGTATCTGAAAGAGCCGCTGAGTTTTTAGGCAAGCCATATAGTGAATTAAAAATAATCACAGCTCACCTTGGTAATGGCGCTTCAATGGCTGCTATTAATGGTGGTCGTTCAGTTGATACTTCCATGGGTTTTACTCCTCTGGAAGGTTTGTTTATGGGTACCAGATGTGGTGATATTGATCCTTCAATTCCATTGTACATTATGGGTAAAGAAGAACTTAACTTAAGTGAAATAAACACTCTCTTAAATAAACATAGCGGCGTTGTTGGATTAAGTGGTGTTAGCAGCGATATGCGCGAAATTGAAGAAGCCGTGCTTGGTGGTAATGAGAGAGCTAAAATTGCCTTTGACGCATACAACTACAGAATCAAAAAATACATTGGTTCATATGCCGCCGCACTTGGCGGTGTTGATGCAGTTGTCTTTACTGGCGGTGTTGGCGAAAATGCTCCATGGACCAGAAAAGATGCTTGTAGTGGTCTTGAATTTATGGGACTTGAAATAGATGACGAAAAGAACAATAATGCTAAAGGCGAGTGCGATATAGCAACAGAAAATTCGAAAGTTCGTGTTTTGAGAATACCAACTAACGAAGAATTAGTTATTGCACTTGATACTGAAAAAATTGTAAACGAACAAAAGTAATACCTACATATATAGCACTGCTTTATTTATGTAACTTATCCTGCCTGAACCCTACCAGGCAGGATTTTTTTTAGAAATTTTTCTATCTTTATTCCACAACTGTAAACTAATTGAATCTTAATCCTGTTTTTATAAAGCGTGGTTAATAATAGAAGAGGGCATACATGGATTTTGGAATAAGGGGAAAAACAGCTTTGGTTGTTGCTTCAAGCTCCGGTATTGGAAGATCAACTGCTGAACTGCTAATTAAGGAGGGCTGCAAAGTTGCCTTATGTTCCAGCAATGTGGAGAATTTGAAAGAGGCTACAAAGGAAATAAAGCGGGCATATGGAATTGAACCTTATTGGTCCAAATGTGACATTAACATTCCAAGTGATATTGAAAACACTATCAAGGAAGTCGAGTCAAACCTTGGCGAAATAGATGTCTTGGTGAACAATTGCGGTGGGCCGAACCCCGGAACATTTGAAGAACTTGATGAGAGTAATTGGGAACAGGGTTATAGTCAGGTTTTAATGAGTAGTGTAAGGTTTTCAAGGCTTGTACTCCCCGGCATGGAAAGAAAAAACTGGGGAAGAATTATTAATATTACCTCGATTTCAGTTAGGGAACCAATCATTAATTTAATGCTTTCAAATGCATTCCGCAGCGGAGTAACGGGTTTTGCTAAATCATTGAGTAACGAAGTAGGAAAATTTAATATAACCGTAAACAATGTCGCGCCCGGCTATACTCTCACTCACAGATTATACGAGCTGGCTGTTGAGCGCGCAAAAAGTAGTGGTGATTCTCACGAACATATGCTGGCGGAGATGGCTGGTAATGTTCCCCTGAAACGATTAGCAAGACCAGATGAAGTTGCTTCGGTTATTGCCTTTCTGGCCTCAGACCAGGCCGGTTACATTACCGGGCAGACGATTACCGTTGATGGAGGTTTATCAAAGTCTTTAATGTAGATTATTTGGTTTTAAATCCAGCATTTCGTAAACATTTATGGGCAGATGCCGCATCATCAGCAGATTCGAAAGCAATCCTGAATGTACCACCCGAACCCTCACGAATTTTTAGAAGTTCGATATCTTTGATGTTAAGATTTTCCTTTGCCAGTGTTGTAGAAACCCTGCTGATTACGCCCGGTTCATCCTTTACAAAGATATACAGATCATGCAGAGGTTTTAAGAAACCCTTGGTATTTTTCGGGATTTCATCTCTTCGTGTTCTTGCCAGATCAAAATATTTCTCAATTTCTTCAGTCTTGTTTTCGGAAATTGAGTTTTTTAATTTATCCAGCTCAAATTGAAATTTTTCAATAGCTGTAATAATTTCTTTTTTGTTTTCCCTAATGACGGGTTCCCAGATCTTAAAATCACTCGAGGCGATTCGTGTCATATCTCTAAAGCCGCCGGCGGCTAAATCCAGGAAATTATAATAATCAGTTTTTAGAGCAGCTGTGTTCACCAGAGCAACGGAAACTAATTGCGGGAGGTGGCTAACACTTGCCGCAATAAGGTCGTGCTGTTTCGGAGGAACGAAAAGAATATTTGCCCCAAGTAATTCAATAATCTTCCTGAACTCTGATAGTTCTTCATTTTGGTTAAGATCTTCCGAAAGTATGTAAACACAGTTTTCAAAGAGGAGGGGATCGGAATTTTCATATCCTCCAACTTCTTTCCCAGTCATTGGATGACCACCGATGTATTTACCGGTTTTTCCCTTGGCATCCCAAATTTTTTGGAGCGGAAATTTTACTCCGCAAACGTCAGTAAGAATAGTATTCGGAGAGAGTTTACCGGCAATAGAATTAAAAATGGAAATTGAAGCATCAACAGGTGTACAAAGAAAAATCAGGTCAGAAGCCAAGACACATTCTATATTGTCTAAAGGAGAATCAATAACCCCATCCTCCATCGCTCTTTTAAGTATATCCTCTTTATCAAAAGCAGATATCTGTATATCCGCTTCAGAATTTTTCAATGCTTTGGCAATAGATCCGCCCATCAGTCCTAAGCCGACTATACTTACATTCCGGATACTCAATTACAATGTCCTTCCAATGGCTGTGGCAATCATTCTCAATTCTTCAACCAATTGTAAATATTGATCAGGAAGAAGGGCCTGAGGACCATCCGAAAGTGCATTCTCAGGATCGTGATGAATTTCAATCATGAGACCATCGGCGCCAGCCGCAACAGCCGCACGTGCCATTGGAGCAACCTGATCGCGTAAACCTGTGGCATGGGATGGATCTGCTATGACCGGTAGGTGACTCTTCTTATGCACCATAGGGATAGCGGATACATCAAAAGTATTTCGGGTATATGGTTCAAAAGTTCTTATACCACGCTCACATAACATTACCATGCTATTACCGTTTGAGAGAAGGTATTCAGCCGACATCAGCCATTCTTCGATAGTTCCTGATAATCCTCTTTTAATCATGCAGGGTTTATCAGTCTTCCCAATTTCCGTGAGGAGTGCGAAGTTCTGCATATTTCTCGCTCCAATCTGAAATATATCAGCATATTCATAAATTAACTCAATCTGACTGATCTGCATTACTTCAGTTATTACCAGTAAACCAAATTCATCGGCGGCTTTTCGCATAAGTTTCAATCCTTCAACACCCATACCCTGGAATGAGTATGGAGAAGAGCGCGGTTTGAAGGCCCCGCCACGAAGTATTTTTGCCCCCGATTTAGCAACTACCTCAGCCAATCTGAATATCTGATCTTCGCTCTCAACAGAGCAAGGACCAATCATCATAGCTATTTCATTGTCGCCAATCTTTACTCCTTTAATATCAAAGATAGATTTCTCTTCCTTGAAACTTTTGCTTGCCAATTTATATGGTGCCGTAACACGATAAACGTCAGATACTCCATCGAGTATTTTAATCTTCCTTGTGTCGAAATTAGGTTTAACCCCAATGGCGCCAATTATTGTTCTTTGCACTCCGGTCGATTTATGTATTTGAAAACCGTAATCTTCAAGATGCTTAACCACATTTTCTATCTGTTGTTCGGTCGCATTATTCTCTAATAAGATAACCACACTGTACTCCGTAAATTAATCATGAAATTTTTGTTCGCCTGCCGTAATTTCCAGGTCAATATAATCTTCCTTTGTTGGTATTGCGCAGGAATATTCTTTACTATAGGCACAATATGGGTTGTAAGCCAGGTTAAAATCTATCGTGTATAGATAATGAGGGTCATTTTCTACTTCGAAATCAAGATATCGCCCTACGCCATAAGATTCCTTATTGGTAGTCTTGTCGGTATACCAAATCATGTGGTAGATTTCACCATTTCTGGATGATCCCTGGTATACGTTAACTTTGTACAAGGTCTCATGATATTTAAATTGTACATAGCCATATCTAACGGCTGTACGTTCTTCTCCTTTTGTCCCGAAATAAGTAATAGTATCTTTGGGCTCATATTCAAATAACTTGCTCTTAAAGGCAAATTCAGGATCCACATCAAAATATTTCAACGAGTGAAATTCTACTTTTCCCTTATAATTAAATGGGGAAGAAGGGGAGCTCTTAAATGAAGAATCTTTTTCAGTTCTGTAATTCTCTATTTTTTTTATGTATTCTATTTCCTCCGGCGTATGCTTATCATACAATGACATCAGAAGAATTAATACTGCAACTAGTATAATTGCACCTAGGCTAAGATTCCTTTTCATCGACTTTCCTTTTTAGTTCATTCAATTTATGAAGTGCGTCAAGGGGAGTAATATTATCAATCGAAATATCGGAAATTTCTTTTCTTATTGCATCATCTTTAAACTCGAACATGCTTATTTGCAATTCATCCTGTTTAAGTTTGGCTATTTTTGCTCTTTTCATCTCGTAGGGAGTAAGCTCTTTACTTTCCAGATTTACTAGAATTTCTTTTGCCCTGTTTGTTACTGAAAGAGGAAGTCCTGCCATTTGTCCAACCTGAATACCGTAACTATGGTCGGCGCCGCCAGGAGTTACTTTGTGTAAAAAGATAACCTTATCATCGTATTCCCTGACTTCAACTTTAAAGTTCTTAATTCTCGGGAAAAGCGAAGCCATCTCATTGAGTTCGTGATAATGAGTAGCGAATAAAGTTTTTGAAGCGACGGCAGGATTTTCGTGAAGATATTCTGTAATTGCCCAGGCGATAGAAATTCCATCAAACGTGCTTGTGCCTCGGCCAATTTCATCAAGCAGAATAAGACTTTTATTTGAAGCGTTATTCAAAATATTAGCGGCTTCCTGCATTTCAACAAGGAAAGTACTTTCACCGGCTGAGATGTTATCACTTGCCCCGACACGCGTGTAAATTTTATCTACCAGTCCAATTTTAGCCTCTTTAGCGGGCACAAATGATCCAATCTGGGCAAGGAGAACAATCAAACCAATCTGGCGCAGATAAACTGACTTACCAGCCATGTTTGGTCCCGTAAGTAGAATTATTTGAGAATCATCACAACTCATATGGCAATTATTAGCAGTAAACTTTTCACCGGAAGGAAGCATCAGCTCAACGGTCGGGTGGCGTCCTTCTGTTATCTCTAGAATATCAGAATTATCGAGCTGAGGTTTTACATAATTATAAGCTTCAGCACAATCGGCGAATGAAACAAAACAATCCAACATGGCTATCAGCCGCGCATTTTCCTGAATTGCTTCAGCCTCGTTTGAAACGAATACCCTTACCTCATTAAAAAGATTATATTCCAGCTTGGCAATATTTTCTTCGGCATTAAGAACCTTGTCTTCGTACTCCTTCAGTTCAGGAGTAATATACCTTTCGCTGCTAACCAGTGTTTGTTTTCGTATATAGTTCTCAGGTATCTTGTCTCTGTGAGTATTACTGATTTCAATATAGTAACCAAAAACTCTGTTATAACTGACCTTCAAAGAGGAAATGCCGGCTCGTTCCCGTTCAGTGCGCTGTAAATTTGCAATCCAGTTTTTTGCGTTTAGGGAGAGATTACGTAGTTCGTCCAGTTCTGCATTATAGCCGGCTCTAATTACGTTTCCATCCAAAATAGTAATAGGCGGATTATCTGAAATTGACAACTCAATTTTTTCAACCAAATGATCAAGATCCTTAATCCTGTTACATATTTCCAGGAGTGTATTGGAAGAGGAATTTTCGACCAATTGCCTAATAAGCGGCATCTTTTTAAGAGAACCTTTTATGTAACCTAACTCTCTTGGGTTCACTTTGCCCGTACATACTTTCGAAATTAATCTTTCGAGATCACCAATTTCTTTCAACTCGCTTATCAGGTTTTCTCTTAATTTCCGGTTTTTATATAACTCCTCAACAGCCACCTGTCTTTTAGTAATAGCTTCAAGTTTTCTTAAAGGAGCTGATATCCAGCGTTTTAGAAGTCTGGCTCCCATGGGAGTTTCGGTTCTATCCAATATTGAAATCAGCGAACCTTCTCTTTCGCCATCCTGCATTGTAAATGTTATCTCAAGATTTCGCTTTGTTGAGAAATCCAGCAACATGTAATCTGTGGGATTAAATAAAGAGAGTTTATTAACATGACTTAAGCTTGCCTTCTGAGTTTCTTTCAGGTAATTAAGAATAACACCAGAGGCAATTACTGCTTTATCCATCTCTTCAACACCAAAACCTTTAAGTGTCTTGGTTTGAAAATGATTGAGTAAAAGTTCTTCGCCATACTCATGTGAAAAAATCCATTCATCCACGTTAGTTATACGGGCCGAGCTAAAAAACTTTTCTATGGTAGGAACCAACATCTCTTTTTGTCTTTTAGATATCAGGATTTCCGAAGGATTAATTAAACCGTACTGCTGGGTCAAATCTTTTTCGGGTACTTCATAAGCATGAAATTCACCTGTAGAAATATCACAAAATGATACTCCGGCTATACCGTCTTCAAGATAAACCGCTAAAAGATAATTGTTTTTTTTATGGTCAAGCAATTTATCTGATATGGCAACACCAGGTGTTACAACTTCTACAACTTCACGCTTAACAATACCTTTAGCGAATTTAGGGTTTTCAACCTGCTCGCAAATTGCTACCCTGTAACCAGCTCTAACCATTTTAGGCAAATAGGTATCAATTGCATGATGTGGAAATCCTGCAAGAGGAACACTGTCGGCTTTTCCGTTCGACCGCTTTGTTAGAGTGATACCTAAAACTTTGGAAGCGGTAACGGCATCGTTTTCAAAAGTCTCAAAAAAATCTCCGACTCTGAAAAGTAATATTGTATCAGGGTTTTGCTCTTTTATCTTATGATACTGAACCATCAAAGGTGTTACTGACATATCAGCCTATAAATTTTGAACCAAAAATATACCGGAATATACCCTTAATATCAATTTTGGAAACGTTTGCGAACTATTTTCAGTTATGATATAACACCAATTGTCTCTGCGATTGATTATATTTGACTTATTATAAGGCACAGATTTATTCATAATTATATAGATAGAATATGTTATCAAAATATGAATTTCACGTGGCAGGTCATATCAGAAGAGTTTATAACTTTGCTGAAGAATTATTTTCTATATCCGGTAATGTAATCTTTGCGAATTTTCATCAGGTGAGGAATTTTGTTCATGAGTTAAATAAGAGCAGAACGGCTGAAAACAAATTAAATCCCGCTCAGGTTAACGCTGCCGGATTGCTTGATGAAATATTTCACTTTGTAATTAAAAGATATCGTGAAGAGATTAATCCCGGGGCTATTGACAATGCTTTGGCATATTTGAATGAAAAGTACGGGCATGATCAGATTAATGATTTAATTTTTGATTTTGTTACGGTTTTTCCTCCCAGTGATGTTTATAAGAATAAGATTTCTGTATCAGAATACCTTGACACGAAAAAGGATGGTAAGGCAAATCGATTGGTTGCCCTTGAAGAGTTAATTCTGCTTCACCTGAGTAATTTTAATTCTGCTAACCTGAAACTAAAAGAGTTGCTGGATGAGAACTATATTTCCAATGCTGAGCTATATAAAAAGGTTATTGTTGATTTAGAAATATTTTTCAAGACACAGCCAAAATTTGGACCGGAAAACCAGGATTTGATAACACTCTTAAAAGCTCCAATTATTTCAAATCCGGATGATATAGAGGCGCAATTATTATTCATACAGGAAAAATGGTCAATTTTGATTGATGAAGAATTTCTGGGAAAACTTCTTAAGAGTAGTGATTTCATTAAAGAGAATCGTCAATTGACAATCGGTTTTGGTGGCCCGCCTCCTTCTGTTGTTCCAAAGTATAAATCAGATGAATATGGATTTGGTTTTACTACTGTTGGTAAATCAGGTTACGATTACGGTAAAGAAAGTCTTGCGGATTATGAAGAAATTGAGAATTTCACTAAAGATATTGAATGGATGCCAAGGGTTGTTCTTATGGCAAAAAACATTCATGTGTGGCTCGATCAACTCTCTAAAAAATATGGACGTCATATTCATCGTTTGGATCATGTTCCTGATGAAGAACTTGATATGCTTGTAAACTGGGGTTTTAACGGACTGTGGTTAATAGGATTATGGGAACGAAGCAGTGCATCAAAAAAGATAAAGCATATAATGGGAAACACAGATGCAACAGCTTCTGCCTACTCACTTTTCGATTATGAAATCGCCCATGATCTTGGAGGTGAAGAAGCATATACCAATCTTAATGAACGTGCAAAGCAAAGAGGTCTGCGTCTTTCCAGTGATATGGTACCCAATCATACAGGAGTATTTTCTAGATGGGTTCTTGAAAACCCGCATTATTTTATTCAATCAGATTTTTCACCCTTTCCTAATTACACTTTTACAGGGACCGATTTATCGGATGATGCCAGAATTCAACTTCGTATTGAAGATGGATATTGGAATAAAACAGATGCCAGTGTTGTCTTCCAGAGAATAGATAATAATACAGGAAATGTGAAATATCTTTATCATGGTAACGATGGAACAAATATGCCCTGGAATGATACAGCACAACTGAATCTTTTGGATGGGGAAGTGCGCGAGGCAGTTATCCAGAAAATATTTGATGTTGCCAGAAAGTTTTCAATCATTCGTTTTGATGCTGCCATGACGCTTACCAAAAAGCATTTTTCCCGACTCTGGTATCCAAGACCGGGCACTGGCGGTGATATCCCTTCACGTGTTGATCATGCGATGACCAAAACTGAATTTGATAATCAGTTCCCGGTTGAGTTCTGGAGGGAAGTTGTTGACAGGATAAATAATGAGTTACCTGAAACTCTGTTATTAGCTGAGGCATTCTGGCTGATGGAGGGTTATTTCGTACGAACTCTTGGAATGCATCGCGTTTACAACAGTGCCTTTATGCATATGATGATGCGTGAGGAAAATGAAAAATATCGCGACCTGATAACAAACACTCTTGAATACGAACCTGAAATATTGAAACGCTACGTCAACTTTATGAGTAATCCTGATGAAGAAACTGCTATTAAGCAATTTGGCACTGAAGATAAGTATATCGGCGTTGCGTTAATGATGATAACTTTACCCGGGCTGCCAATGTTTGCTCATGGGCAGGTTGAGGGGTTTACCGAAAAGTATGGTATGGAATACCAAAGAGCTTATTATAATGAAACTCCCAAGACATGGTTGATTGAAAGACATGAACGCGAAATATTCCCTCTGATGAAGAAAAGATATCTCTTTTCAGATGTTGTAAATTTCTGGCTCTTTGATTTTCTTGATTCGTTCGGATCAATCAACGAAAACGTTTTTGCTTTTGTAAATACCCATGGGCATGAAGGAGCTCTTATTTTCTACAACAATAAATATGAGCGTGCCGCTGGGCATATAAAAATGTCAGCCCCAAAATTAATATTGGACGGAGATGGTAATAAGAGTACCACAAAAAAATCATTGGCTGATGCTTTGAATTTATCAAATGATTCCAACATATTTTATTCTGTTCGTGAACACCTGAGTGGAAAAGAATTTTTGTTGAATGGAAGTGAAATTCACAACCAGGGTATTGGGTTGGAACTGAATGGGTTTCAATCCAGGGTATATATTAATTTCAGGATGTTGGATGAAGATGTAACCCTGCTTTATAAAGTAAGAGAAAAACTACCTTTTGAAGGAGTTGATGACCTAAACAGTTTTGTTAAGTTTGTTAAATACGAATCAATTTATAATTCTTTCACCCAGTTATTAACACTTGGATACGAGTCATTTAAGTTGATTGAAGAGGAGACTAAGGTTTCTGATTTAATTACCATGACTGGCTCCATAGTAAATGAATATAATGAGTTCATTAATGTACTTGAAGCAGATGCCGGACTGGGAGTCGAAAAGCAGGATGAAAAAATTCGTCTTAGTATCTCTACTCTGTCATGTTTCTTCAAGTGGCTGAATAGTCGTAACGTTGCTGGTTTGGAAATAATTAAATTAATGAAGAGAAATAGTGTTGAAATAATCAAGACTCAGTTTGTATTCTCAATTTTAAACGACCTCAAAACTGAGTTGAAAGGTGACTTTAATAAATTATTCAGTGAAGTTTATCTAACAATCCCCATTAATAAATATTTTCTTAAAATGGGTAAAGGCGATTTGTATTTAAGGAAAAGAGAAGCAATTATCTCTACTTTTATTAAATACAGTGATGAGTTTCTGACACTTGTTCAGATTAAGAGCAAGGAAACGGATAAGAATAAACTTTGGGGATACACAACAAAACTAATGCTGCAATTACTTAAAGAAAAAGAAATCCAATCTTATTTGGCAGTAAATGAATACCAGGAAGTTCTATATTATAGTCGTGAAGGATTCGAACAGCTACTTTACGAGGTATTCTCATATCTGCTTATCAACATTTTTATAGACGAATCCGAGCAATGTGCTGATTTAGAAAAGCTTAGCGTGGAAAATATAATTCCTGAGCAAATTCGTTCTGCGGCAATTTTTTATGATGATGTTTTTGATAAAATGAAAGTTTTGTCCGGTAAAAGTGAATATAGATTTGAGGAATTAATAAATATCCTTGATGAAGTGATCGAGTAGTGTTGTCTAAAATTCGATTAAAATTTCATCAGTTGAAATTAAATTGGTGAAATAACTTCTAGTAATTCTACTAGAAGTATAATTGCGATTTTATTTAGATGAAGAATGTCAATTATTTACCCGGTAGTATTCCAGGGCCAGGCAACACACTTATTTATTTCAGGGAAAATCACAATATCAGCCTTCCCTTTAAGAACGAAAGTCGTTATCGTAGATCCTGCCAACAATGATTTTGCTTTTATCAGCGTTTTACCTGATACAGAGACATCATCAACAAGAATAATTTTTTCCCCAGCTAAATCATTTGAAATATTTGAAAGGAGTTTTGGCTCATCGTAAATTGGATTGTTTTCAGGATCTCTAAAATTCAGCCTAATCATTATAAGAGGTTTGCTAGTTTTATAGGCAAGTAGGGAAGCGGGGATACTGCCTCCTGTCGCAATGCCAACTACTATGTCAAATTCAGGAAGAACAACTTCTTTTATTCTCTTGCTTATCTCTTCCATTGAAAGTATGACTTTATCACTCAATAATATCACCTAAACAATAAATTCCAATTCTATTTATTTTCAATTTCAAAAAAGTCTTTCATTTTACTTAATATCTGAGAGGCTATATTATTCCTATGTTGCTCACTTTCCTCTATTGATTGAAGAGTTTTAATCCGTCTCTCCGCGATAATATTACTAATTCCTTCGGCAGTTTCCGGGCGCTTTTTAATTATTTCCTCAACGTGATCTTTTGTTACAATGTAAACCAAACAATCCGTATCAGCTATCACCGTAGCGGAGCGAAGTTCACCGGTAAGCAAGGACATTTCACCAAAAAATTGCCCGGGGGATATTTGACCAACATTTATTTGCTCACTCTCATCATTATCCGCGTAGACATCACAAAGACCTTCAACCAAGATGAACATTGAATCGCCGCTGGCCCGCTCAGTAACAATTTCTTCTCCCTGAACAAATAACTTTTGAATGACTGAAGTAGCCAGATAGTCCAGTTCATCTTCATCCAGTAAGCCAAATAACTCGATGTTTGCCAGTAAAGCTTTCCTGTCGGCAGCTGAGGCTGTATCTGCCTGGCGCAAAGGCATTTCCTTATAGAATACATCTTCTTTAGGGTAAGCTAAACTTAATCCGGCTTTTGAAATATGTTTTAGAATGGAAGAAGTAATAATGTCATTAGCCTGTGCGGGTGTAAGACTCTTCCAGGGATTTATCCAATAATATACAGAATACTCAACACCCAGTTTCCCTGTATTTTTTATAAGAACCTCGGGGTGTTTCTTTTTTAAAAACCCGCTATGTTCAGTTGCCTGCAAAGCACCAGCAAGTAAAACTCTTTTTGCTCTATCAACCGGTACAGAAAAATCTAAGATAAATGACGAATCAAATCTGGTTCTTGCTTCAGGTCCACGATAATTAGTTATTATAAGATCATTAAGAAGCTTGGTGGGCACCATGGTAATTGTGTTAGATTCACACATTACAAATATTGACTTTCGGTTTATATCAACTATTTTACCGATTATTTCAGACGTATAGATGTTTGCATTTATTTTTATCCAGTCTCCAATCTGAAGAGGTTTGTTGAAGTCGAATGAAAGAGCGGGAAAGAGTCTGAATAATTCAGTTCTTAACACCATTCCAACAACTAAAGCAACACCAAGGATTAATATCCAGAAACTTGTTATTGCCTCTCCAAAGACAAATCCGATTATCGCAGCAAGTGCAACAACGTAAATTAGGATGGTTACCAAGTCAAAAATAAATCCACGAGTGACTTTCTCGAAGTCCTTCTCTTTTCTTGTGGAGCGGAGAAGTCTTTGAACAATATTATTTAGAAGAGCAGCGGCAAATATCCAAAATCCAATTTCAATCAAATAAATAATTAGTGCTGCCCCGGGACTTTCAATTTCCGTAAGTATATCAGAGCCAACAATTTTTAAAAGCACAAAAATTAAAAATATTATAGAAAGTGAGATAAATTTCTTATTGATGGGCGTAGTCATTATACTCTCAACTAGTTTAGTTTTAGAGAAATAATAAGTTAGAAGATGGAGTAAAAGTTATCAGGCTTATTGAGCAAAATCAAGTTTTTTTATTTAAAAGGACGGCAGGTAAAGTAGGGGCTCACCTGCCGTATATTATGAGTGGGATTATTACTAAAATACAGACTAATATTTATTTACGGTCTTAAAATGAGTATCTGAAGCCCAGACTATTACTCCAACCAACAAATGATAATCCATCAGTATAAAGTCCTAAATCGGCATTTAGTGAAATACCACTGAACACAGGATAATCTACTCCTAAGCCAAACCTTCCGTTAAATATAGATTTTGTTTCTTCAAAAGAATTGTCATATTCAAGTTTTCTGTTAGTATATACAACTCCGGCCGATATATATGGGATTATTGTTTCCAGTTCAAAAGGAGTAATATAAGCAGATATGTGTGTACGGATATTTTTTTCCTGACCTCCTACGCCTTCAATATCATCTTTAAAGTATTCTCCTGTGAATGCTACAGAAAGGTTATTGTTAACTTTGTATCCGAGAACTAAACCATAACCGAATGGATTATCAATTCCTGATATGCGGTCATCTCCATTCAGGTTTGCAAAATGAGTTCCGACAACTCCAACTGAAAGCTTATTTAGTTGCCCAAAAACAGGTGCAGTGAATATTAGCACTGCCAAAAGTATTGCGTATTTTGATGATGTTTTCATTTTTAACTCCAGATATATTTATTGTTTGTAATAACATTCGAGTTTGATGGAAAATGGTGAATGTTTGGTTTTATTTTCTATAATGATTAATGAATCATAATTCATTAAATCTGCAAAAAATTTATGCCACTAGCCCATGTTTCATTAAATACTTAACATTTTTTCTGATGGTATTAAGGTTGTATTTATCAGGATTTTGAGCCCAAAGGTGAAGTAAATTTCTTACTGCGCCAAAAATAAAATACTTAAATATTGTCAGATCAACCTCGCCCCAAAACTCTTTGCGTTCAATACCATTACGGACTAATTCAATTCCTCGATCCAGAAAACGCTGATAATTATTTGTGAAAGGATTTTTATCGTCAAATAACAAATGATTTTGCTCATTCACAAAAACTATAGCCAGGGAAGGATTTTCAATAAACCTGTCAAAAAGAAGATCAATCATTCCATCAAGTTTCTCAGCCGGAGATAATTTGTCATTCGATGTAACGGTATCAAACGTTTCAAATAAATTATTCCAAAGCATGTCGAATATGCTTTGTAATATCTCCTTTTTATTTGGAAAATAGAGATATATACTTCCGGTCGCCACACTGGCCTGCTCGGATATTTGAGCCATTGTTGATTGATGGAAGCCGTTTTGTGCGAATACTTTAATGGCAGCTTCTAAGATATCCTTTTCTTTATTTCCCTCTTTAATTCTCATATCACATTGCTAATAATGAATAATAATTCAATAATAGAGAGAAAAATATAGTTTGTCAAGTAATATTAATAAATAAGCAGAACAATACTGTTTATTAATGAAGAATACTTCAATAATCTTTTGTGTTATGAATAAATAGGGGGAAGACCTTTAAAAAGAGGACGGCAGGTAAGAAGAGGGTCTTACCTGCCGCATACTAAGAGGAGGCTCTAACCAAAGAGCCTATCATCACTTCACATTTGAGAAGCTTTCACAAAAAAAATATAACAAAATGTATGTTGAATCAATATTCAATAAAAGGCAAAAAAAACTAATTCTTTATTCCATTCATAGTTAGATACTTAATATTCTGTCTGATGTTATTCAAAGTGAAATTTCTTGGCTCTTTCGCCCAATTGTGTAATAAATTTCTGATGGCGCCAAATATATAGTGGCGGAAAATAGCAAGGTCAAGGTCTTTTGAAAAAGTCCCGTCACTAATACCTTCTTTTATTACGAAAATTCCTTCATCCAGGAACTTATCATAATTCTTGGTGAATTGATCCTCGTTTGTTAGCATCAGATGATTTTGTTCATTTACAAAAACCATAGCTAGAGCAGGATTTTCTGTGAATAAATCAAAAATCATATCAATCATTTTATCAAATTTATTTGCGGGCTGTAATTCTTTGCCCCTTGCTATTTTTCTATATTCGTGGAATAGTTTTTCCCAAAGTTCTTCGAAGATGCGTAACAAAATGTCTTCTTTGTTCTTGAAATAAACGTAAACGCTACCGGTTGCCACGTTAGCAACTTCAGCAATTTTTGAAATTTTTGATTTATGATATCCATACTCTGCAAATACTTTAACTGCAGCTTCAAGTATATCTTTATCTTTATTTCCTTCTTTTGTGCGCATAATACCATAATTGAATAATGATTCAAAAATAAATATAATTCATTGAATGGGCAAGGTAAATTATTAATTAACTATTTTAAAATCTGTATGTAAGATTGAGAAAAAGCCTTGAATAGGTGTTGTTCTCTTGAAAAGTACCTTCGTAATTCGCGGAAAGGAAGAGTATTTTTGATAAGGTCGTCGTCAAATCAAGGGATAAAATATTTTGCTTTAATCTAGAATTATTGCTGTAATCATACAATAAGTGCCTGTAACCAAAAGCAGTAGAAATAGTGTTAGAAAAAATATCTTTTGAAATTCTTCCACCTATTATCTGCCCTTGGAAATAATTACTGGTGAAATTAGTATAGCTGAAATATACATTGCTTTGGAGCAGAGGAACCTTACTTGATGACAATGATATGCTGTAATTACTGGAAGGATTGGAATCATCTGCCCTGAATCTATAGCCATATGTCACACCCACATTCACACCACTCAGCGGACGAAAATTCAACCTTAGTCTTGCCCCTTGTCTTGTATTAGATTCAAGGAGGCTATCTGCATATGATTTGTATGTCTCGTAATATACGACGTTTTTTCTGGCGTCGTAGGAAGTATTTATCGAAAACCATCTTACAGGAGCATATCTGATAGAGGCGTACAAGCCAGTTATATTTATTTTGTTTTCACCCGATCCATTATGCCTTGCGTATAAATCAATTTCAGTCGATGCAAAGATATTAACCTTCTCGATGCTACTGTTGCTATGTTGAATGTATATGAAGCGCCGGTCAATTTTATAATCATTAGTTTGCTGAACAAAGGCAACTGAATTTTGCATGATTCCGGAACCAATTGTATCAGCACGTCCGACGTAGCCGCCGAACTGTAACAGTTTCATATTGTAGCCGTAATCTGATAAGTTAGGGCGAGACCCAATAACAATTCCTGTATAGAACCCGCCGAACTTATTTTCTAACTGAATCCCGTCCATGGTTCCCATGTTCGAAATCCATTTATTAAAAGTTCTGCCCAGCGTTAGTCTGTGATCTTCATCGAAATTATATTTGATTGCCAATGAATAGATTTTAGCCGCCTTACCCACATTGGATGTAACTTCTGACCATTCTGAGTTACGGTATTTAAATGATATATAGGAATCGATAGAGAAAGGACTGTTGTAAATTTTTTCACCCTTCAATGAAAACAAGTATCTCCATCGCTGATCAGTACTTTTTAAATGATTAGAGGTGGTTGAATAGGAAGACACTGATAGTCTTCCACGTAAATTTGAATTGTTCTCTAAATTTTGGTTCTCCACATCAATAGGAAAAACTTCCTCTTCATTTGATATAGCATCTTCTGAAACCAGGGCGCCTATTTTAGTTTTATTGATTATTCTTGCAAATAAAGTATCTCCTTTTGAAAAAGAAAAATTACCGATAGGTGATCCGGCAACAGAACGGGAGGAGATATATTGAATGATCATAGCAGCTTTTATTGTCGTATTAGTTCGCTGGAAAAGTGTATCCCCAATAGCAATATTATTCTGATTGTTAAGAGAAACATATATGTTTTGAGAGGATACATAAGATACCATTCCAGGAATGTATTCAACTGAATAGGACTGCGCCTGATAGTTATTTACGATCAGCAATAAAATTACTAAAGTAAGTAATTTGTTTCTAAAATCTATTTTGGTGGACATACTATTCTCCGTCAATCTTCTGTTCCGTTTGGATGACAAGTGAAACATGAAGTAGCTGTGTATATGTACCCATTCACTTCACGATGATCTGAATCAACTTCATTTTTATTATCATGTTCATGGCAATCAATACAAGTAAACACTGAATAATTTGATGAAACATTATGGCAGTCAGAACATGCGTCCCATTCACCACGATGTTTACCCGAATAAATTGGAAAATAGTTACTGTCGTGCTCGAACGTAGCTGGTTTCCATGAATTTTGAGTATGGCAATCATCACATGTTACAGGGAAGGTAGGATCATGTTTAGGATCATTTACGTTTCGATAATCGGTTTCATGACACCCGAAGCAATTGTTGGGAGTATTTGTATAAGATGTTTCATGACACGAACTGCAGTTATCAGCAATGGACGCATGGGCACCAACCAGAACATAGAACAGATCGTGGTTGAATGAAGCCGGGATCCATGCAGTTTGTGAGTGACAATCCTCGCATGTGGTTGGGAAATTAGGATCATGTTTTGGATCAATCACTCCTGTATAATTATTTTCATGACAGCCATAGCACAAAGTAGGCGTATTTGTATAAGTGGCATCATGACAGTCAGCGCAATTATTAGAAATATTAGCATGAGCTCCCAGCAATGGATAGAACAAATTATGATCAAAAGTAGCAGGCGTCCATGCAGTTTGAGAGTGACAATCCTCGCATGTGGTTGGGAAGTCCGGATCATGTTTAGGATCGGTTACGTTTTTGTAATTATTCTCATGACAGCCATAGCACAATGTAGGCGTATTTGTAAAAGTAGCATCATGACAGTCAGCGCAATTATTAGAAATATTAGCATGAGCCCCCAGCAAAGGATAGAACAAATTATGATCAAAAGTTGCAGGTGTCCATGCAGTTTGAGAGTGGCAATCCTCGCATGTGGTTGGGAAATTAGGATCGTGTTTTGGATCTGTAACTCCTTTATAGCTCTGCTCATGACACCCAATGCAGGTATTTGGAGTATCCGTATATGATGTTTCATGACATGTTGTGCAATCATTTGCAATTAGTGCATGTGCACCAAGTAAAACATAGAATTGGTCGTGATTAATTGCTGCAGGTGTCCATGCAGTTTGTGAGTGACAATCATCGCAGGTTGTCGGGTAAACTTGATCGTGTTTCGGATCAATCGTATTTACATACTCTTCTGAGTGACATTCATAGCATGTACTTCGATTGTTAGTATATGTTTCGTTATGACATTGGAGACAATCATTACTTATCAAGGCGTGGGCTCCAAGTAATTCGTAATATTCATTATGAATTGGGAACAGCGCTGGTGTCCAACCGGGTTGCGCCGTATGGCAATCAATACATCCGGTTGGGAAATTGAGTGTTGCATGATTTGGGGATTGTGACGAATTATAATCATCAACATGGCAATCATAACATAGAGCACTATTCTGTGAATAATTCCCCTGATGGCATTCGTTGCAGTCTTGCGATATTGCTTCATGGGCACCGGATAGGGGAAAGATCTGATCATGATCAGGGAAAAGCGCCGGTTCCCACCCTTGCTGTGTTGTATGACAAACTTCGCAATCATTGGTAATCAATAATGATTGGTGGTTAGGATTAACAGCAGCGTTGAAATTTGTAAGGTGACAATCAACGCATTGGTTTTTAGCACTTATATAGTTTCCTTCATGGCAGTCATTACAGGAAGGGGAAAGGGTAACATGTGCCCCCGTTAACATGTAATATTCATTGTGAACAATAAACTGTGCAGGTTGCCAGCCGGCTTCTGTTGTATGACATTCTTCACAATCTGTCGAAAGAAGTAATGTCTGATGATTTGGATTAGAGGCAGCGTTATAATTATCTATATGGCAGTCATTGCACTGGTTCTTCGTTGTTACATAATTTCCCTCGTGACAATCATTACAAGAAGGTGACAAAGCAACATGCGCCCCGGATAACATATAATATTCACTGTGAATAGAAAACTGAGCAGGTTCCCATCCGGGTTCGTTCGTATGGCACTCATCACAGTTGCTACTCAGATTCAGCGCTTGATGGTTCGGATTAGCCGTCTGATTGAAATTGGTTTGATGACAACTCACACATTCAGTTGATGTGCCTGTATAACCTGCAGTATGACAATCTGCACAATCATTGGCAATATGAGCTCCTATTAGCGGAAAGTTAGTTAGGCTGTGATTAAAGGAATCTCCTTCACTACCAGTTGGATGACAACTTAAACATGCTGTGCTAGTGTATGAATACCCATTTATTCCGGAATGTTTACTATTCATGTCAGTCTGGTTATGTTCATGACAATTAATACAGGAAAAAACAGAATAATTTGATGCAGTAGTATGGCACTCAGTACAATTATCCCACTCACCTCTGTGCTTTCCGGAATAGATTGGGAAGAATTGTGAATCATGATCGAAAGTAGCCGGAGTCCAGGCAGCAGTTGTGTGGCACTCAGTACAATCACTACTAAACCCAGCAGCAAGATGCTGTGGATTCCGGGTAGCATTATAGTCAGGTTGGTGACAACCGATGCATTCCTGAGTAGCGTCAGAGTAGCTGCCAGTATGACATGAAGAGCATTCTCCTGCAATACTTACATGGGCACCGGTAAGAGTATAAAAATTATCATGGATAGGGAATTGAGCTGGCTGCCAACCAGGATTTAATGTATGGCAATTACTGCACTCAGTAGGAAGTGATAATTGAGCATGATTAAGTCGGGATGTCGACTGATAATCCGATATATGACAACTGCTACACTCTTGCGATAATCCTGCATAACTATTCTGCGAATGACAGGCAAAACAATCCAACAGACCATGAGCCTGAACAAGCGGAAAGAAGTCGTGGGAAATCGAATTGGAAGACCATTCAACGGCATCAATTCTATGACACTCTTCGCAATTCGTTGAGTAGTTTGCACTGACATGATTTGGGGAAGTCGTGCTCTCAAAATCAGCTCTGTGGCAATCAATACAATTTGCACTAATAGGATCAAAGAACAATTGAGAGGAAGAAGTATGACAGTCTTGGCAATCCGCTGTTAGATGAGCACCTATAAGAGGGAAACGTTGTAATTCATGAAGACCACCAATATTTCCCACAAGCCAACTCGTTGGTGCGTGGCATGACTCACAATCTTTACCGAGACTATTTTGATGAACATCAGTATGACATTCAAAACAATTGTTTTCCGCCTTATCAAAAACGAGAGTTGTATGGCACGATGTGCAGTTAATGGCAGTGTGCTGACCTTCTAGAATAAAGTCTGTTTTATTGTGGTCAAATTTTATCTTTTCAACCTCAACTTTCCAGCCATCTGCTGAGTGGCAATTCTCACACGCAATTTTAAAATTACTACCATGGGGCGATTGTGCAACTAAAACATTACACAAAACGAGTACTGCTATGAATGACAATCTGCGCATTTGAAACTCTCAATTTTATATTTAATAAATTTCCCTTTCTCATTTTCAACTTCTTTGTGACATTTTGAACAAGTAACATTTTCATGCTTACCTGTTAACGCAAATTTTGTTTTACCGTGATCGAAATTTTGAATTTTCCAACTCTCTGTATTATGACAATTTGTGCAAACAGTCGATCCTTCTTCAGTAAATTGTCCCATATGCTTATCATCATGACAGGTTGAACATTTACTGCTTAGGTCCTTGAACAGGTGAATAATTTTTCCACTAAATGTTGTTTTGATGTGACACTGCCGGCATGCAACGTTCTTATGTTTACCATCAAGGATAAAGTCAGTAGTTGAGTGATTGAATGTAACATTATCCCATGACTCTACAGTATGACATTTGATACACTCATCATTACCAATAAACTTAGAGCTGATTGATGAACCATGTACATTTTTATGGCAATCAATACATCGGGTTGAGAGAATATCAAATTTCCATTCAGTATTTGTTTTATGGCAGTCTTCACAAGGAACTGCAAGGTGACTCCCTTCCAATAAAAATCCAATCGAATTATGCTGTTGAAGAGTGTAGGTAGATGGAATAAAACCTTTTTCGTTGTGGCAAGCAATACAATCTACTCTCAGTCCGTTTCTGTCCATCTCGCCCTTGTGAAAATCAGAGTGGCAATTGTAGCATTGATCATGTCTCAACCTGACAGTCATAGATGTAACATGACATTGCCTGCAATCTGTCTTCTGGTGTTTGCCCATTAGAACAAAATCAGTTTTTGAATGATCAAAGTCTTCCTTATTGACAATCTTTCTGAAAGAAGTAGTTGAATGACAACTAGTACAATTCTGTCCAAATTTGTTTTTGTGAATATCTTCGTGACAGGATGTGCATTGACTGAATTCAGTTTTTGTAAAGGATTGAACTTTGTTCTCATTCTCGCCTTTAACTGGATGGCATTTGTCACAATTGATTGTTTTATGCGCCCCGGTTAACTGATACTTTGCTTTATTGTGATCAAAGCCCGGAGCTGGTCTGAATGACTCCTCATTATGGCAGGAGGCGCAATCATTACTCAGTTCACCTTTATGGAAATCTGTATGACAATTGGCACACTTTTTATCCAATCCTAAAAATGTTTTTGGTTTCTTTTTTAGTTCATCATTAGTTATAAAATCACCTTTGTGGCATTTTTCGCATTTCAAAAAAGTGTGCTTCCCGGATAATTTATGACCTGTTTTGGAATGATCAAAATTAGATTCATCGAATCTGACTATTTGAAAATTCCTTCCATGATGTTCACTATGACATTGGATGCAATTTTTTGAACTTACTGCTTTATTGGAGTGATAGCCCTTTTTTAGAAAAACCAATTCCTTGATCTCTTTATGACAATCCAGACATTTATCGTCATGAACCTTATCCCCGATTTCATGGCATTTAGTGCAATTGCTCATCCCCTCAAGATTAGAATGAGCAGTTGTTAGCTCTCCGGGAGAAATCTGTCCACTAATGGCTCCCAGGAATCCTAAAGTAAATATCAATATGCCGGTTAATGTTTTAATACGACCTCTCCGAATTTTTTAGAAATACTTATACCAGACTTCATCAAAAAATCAGTAGGCAGTTCGCCGCCAATCATTACATATACCAAGTCATTTTTCAATTCCAGGGAACTGCCATCTTTCAGTTTAATTATTGCCTGTGTATCTGTTATGTTATCAACCTGACTGCTGTAGAGCACTTGCAGATTATCAGAGTCAATTGCGGAATTGATTCTCTTAAAATTGTCAGGTTTTATTCTGTTAAAATTTTCACCCCGATAAGAGAGAGTTACTTTATTTGCCCCTTCGGCAATGAGAAGGGCAGCTTCAATTGCGGAGTCCCCGCCGCCTACCACAAGAACATTCTGCTTTTGAATTAATTCCGGCTCCAATAGTCTGTAATAAACTTTTGGACTTCTCTCTCCCGGGACTCCCAGCTTTCTGGGTGAACCTCTTCTACCAATTGCGAGCAAAACATTTTTTGCATTCAACTCACCTTTGTTAGAGTGGACTATTAAACCAGAGTATTTTTTTTCTATAGATTCTACTTTTACATTTTCATTTATTGCGATACTATTTTTTGTGAGAACTTCATTCCAAAGTTCTATTAATTCTGTTTTGCTTGTTTCGAAAAATTTTACCTTGCCATGCAAAGGTAATTCCATTGGGGAAGTCATAACAATTTTAGCTCTTGGAAAGGAAGCCACAGTACCACCGAGAGTATCCTGATCGAGTATTTTGAAACGGAGGTTGTTTTTGGTTGCAGTTAATGCAGCGCCGATTCCTGCGGGTCCTGCGCCGATAATTATCAGGTCAAGCTCTGAGTCATTAGATCTATCAATAGTTTTTGAAATATTTTCTACAGCCTGCTTACCTTGTTCGACAGCGTTTTTAATTAAACCCATTCCTCCCAACTCACCGGCTATATAAATGCCAGGTACATTAGATTCATATTTCTCATTTACGTGGGGAAGTTCAACTCCTCTTTTTTCAGTACCCATGACCAGTGAAATGGCTTCGACGGGACAGGCATGAAAACAGGCGCCATGTCCGACACAATGCGCCGCGTGAATTATTTCACCTCTGCCGTGTCGCCACCCAAGAATGTCCTGCTCCGGGCACGCCGATACGCAAGCCCCGCTTCCGATACAAAGATTCAGATCGATAACCGGATGGAGTGACATCGGTTCGTGAAATCCGAATTCCTTAGCATGTTCAATTTTTTTTGTTACCTGATGCGATTCGCGATTTCTTTTCCGCAAGTAGATATAAAGCACTCCCAAAGCTAGTATTCCAACAATGGAATACGTCAGGATTTCTTCAATAAGAGTTTCCATTCTTTACCAGTTGTTCGTTAAAAAATCCACCTGTAACCAAATACAATTGTAATGGCAACATGAATGACCATAATGATTAACATGACCAACGCAAAGGGAAGATGAACTATGTGCCAGTAATTGAATACTTTTTGCATCACACTTAAAAGCCCAATTCTCCTTACAAGAACTATCTTATTAGAACTTAGCCTTAAAATATTTTTTTGTTCCTTATTCCCAATGTTGTGCCGAGTTAAATTTTTCTTCAATTCTTTAAGTAATCTGCGTTTAAGAAAAAAATCCTTTACAATTATTGGAAGAAGAACAGGTATGCTAATCGATTTATATGAGTCTACTTCAACAAGTTTTTCAATCTTATTGAGCAGAGAATCATTTATTTGGTATTTGTTTTTTAACTGATTGGATAAGGCAAGGTTTTGAGTTTGTAACTCCTCAAAAGTAAACTCGTTACCTTGAATAGATCTGGGGATCTGGTTATATATAAATCTTCCAAGAACGCCACTGATGAATACTGCAACCATACTCCAAAAACTGATAGAAACAATTCCGCCGAATTTGAAAGCAGTATGGAATAAAATGAGTATTGGACCAATGGTACAAAGGAAAATATGGAATTCTAACCAGTATTTTAACAGCCCTACTCTCGAAAAAATCCGGTATCTTTTCCGAAGCATATAGAGGGAAACACCCAGAATGATAAATAACGTACCCACAATACCATAGCCGTGTCCTAAAAATCCACTTGGTTTTAATGAGACATGCATATCGTGAAAGAATCTGTTTTCGATAGGTGTTGTGTAGTATGAAAAGCCGGTTTTGACTAATATGACAAGAAGGGCAACAACTGTAAAGGAATAGAATCCTAATACAGTTATTCTTATAAGCTTTTTCATTTATCGTTTTATCCTACTTAAATAAGGTCAGTCTATAACGATAGAATACCTTTCGTCTGGTTTAAGATGTATACTAAATTCAAATACTGTTAATTTAGTTCCGTCAGAAAAGTGCATTTTTTAAGTTGCAAAATTATGTGATAGAGGTCACTATAGAAAGTCCCGGACAAGCCGGGACTAATTTGAGAGGAAAAGAAGCTAAGGGTGTCTAAGTCTTAGATAATCCTCTCTAAAACCAATGCAGAAGCCTCGCCACCTCCAATACATAAAGAAGCTAAACCAGTTTTAACATCTTTTCGCTTCATAGCATGCAACAGTGTAGTTAGTATTCTTGCGCCGCTGGCGCCAATAGGATGACCTAGTGAAACCGCTCCGCCATCAATATTTATTTTGGATGAATCTAACTCAGCTATTTTATTCACCACAAGTGAAACAACTGAAAATGCTTCATTAATTTCGAATAAATCAATGTCGTCTTTAGTAAGACCTGCTTTATTCAATACTTTGCTGATAGCATCAGCCGGAGCAGTTGTGAACCAGTGAGGAGCTTTTGCCGCAGAAGCCTGAGCAACAATCTTAGCCATTGGAGTTAGATTAAGCTCTTTGACTTTTTCACCGGACATTAATAAAATTGCTGCGGCGCCGTCATTTATTGAAGATGCATTTGCGGCAGTAATCGTTCCTTCCTTGTCAAAGGCTGGACGAAGAGTCCTGATTTTATCAAATTTCACATTACCCGGTTCTTCGTCTGTGTCGACAACTATCGGGTCGCCTTTTCTTTGTGGAATTTCGACCGGTACAATTTCTGCCTTGAAAGTCCCAGCTTCTATGGCGGCTAATGATTTTTTATAACTCTCTTCCGCAAATGTATCCTGATCTTCACGGGTAATGTTATATTCCTTCGCGGTCATTTCAGCTATGCTTCCCATATGCTGTCCGTCGTAAGGATTACAAAGTCCATCTTTAATCATACCGTCAATCAGCTTCTGATCACCCATTTTATACCCGGTTCTTGTACCCATAAGGTAATGAGGGATCTGACTCATGTTTTCCATGCCGCCGGCAATGATTACGTCGGCGTCACCTGTCATAATAGCTTGAGCACCTAACATAACAGATTTTAGTCCGGAACCACACACTTTATTAATAGTCAAGCATTGTGTTGACTCATTCAAACCGGCCCCAAGGGCAGCTTGTCTGGCCGGCGCCTGGCCAACACCCGCTTGAACAACATTTCCCATAATTACTTCATCAATAATGTCTTTGCTAACACCTGTTCTTTCAAGTAAGGCTTTAATAACAACACTCCCGAGTTTTGGAGCTGATATTGTACTTAGCGAACCCATGAAGGAACCAATAGGTGTCCTTACAGCATCGACAATGTATACTTCTCTTAATTCAGCCATTATAATCCTCATTCTTTGGTAAAATCAATTATCTCTTTATTTACAATCTCAAATTTTTCGAACTGTGCAAAATGTCCGCACTCTGGTATCATAACGAGTTTACTATCGGGAATAGTTTCCTTGCCGATATTGCCAATAGAGACAGTATTGCCGCCATGCAAATAAGGATTTGGAATCAGTCCATCATTCTCCCCAAATATAATAAGAGTTGGGTGAGAAATCAGCTCTAATTTATCCCAGACCGGCTCATCAATCATGGAAGTTACATTTTTTGAGACTGCATAACAATACTTCTCAAAATCCTTTGCGCCTTTAACCTGAATGCGGTCTGTAACCATGAACAGCGCTTCATCAGGAGTATCATAAAAATTCGAGCGAAGATTCATATCAATGCTGCGTGTCGGCGTATCCTGTATCAGTTCAACTGTCATTACCTTTTTCATCCACGCGCCTTCGCCTTCATCAAACTTTTCAAATCCGGCAGGGGAGATGAGTACAAGTTTTTCAACTCTGTCAGGATATTTCATGGAAGTGATCATGCTGATTTGTCCGCCCATGGAGTGACCGACAAAAATAGCTTTTTCAACATCACACTTTGTTAGAAATTGAGTAAGAACATCAGCATAAAATTCCAGGGAGTATTTATAGTATTCTTTATCGGATTTACCATAACCCGGGAGGTCTATTGCAAGAACACGCCCTTCTTTCGACAGTGCATCAATATTCTTCAGCCAGCCTTTTGCATTGGAGCCAAGACCATGAATTAAGAGGAAAGTCTGGTCGCCAGAGCCCTCATCAATATAGGCTAGATTTATATTTTTGATTTTAACTTTTTCTACCTTGTACTGGTAATCAATTTCATCAAACTCTTTGGATTCCATGTTGTAGAAGTAGGAAGTCGAACATCCTGTTACCATAATGGTTGCCAAAATTATTATAGATTTTATTAAATTTTTCATTGGTGTCCTCCTTAAAACATTATCCATTTTAGTGATGCAAAGAACACCCATGGGTTCTCTGGTCGGGTGAGAGAATTACCATTAACGACTTTCGAATCGTAAAAATCACCAAGGCTTAGATAAGCTGCATGGAGTTCAAGATCCATAAAAACCTTTAGCTTGTAGAGCAGGTTGAAGTTTATTTCTGTTCCAATTGTGCTTCCACCGTCAGTTGGTGATACTGTTGCTATCCCCATACCCAAACCGGTTTTAGCTTTTAACTTATTTGGGATTATATCATACGATCCAACCAAGGATGCCGCGGCAAGACCATAACCAACATTTTGAATGTCTATAACTGCAGCATTAAAGCGGTTTACGACGTTACCATGAGGTAGAAGTAAGTACAAACCATGACTGAAAAATACTGCACCGGGCGCCGTCCAGTTATTACCAGTTAGAACACCATTATATTTACCGTCACGAATGTTTTGCTTATCTCCTGTTGTAAATGTACCATCGAGTGCAACAAAGTCATTCCGATTTCTGCCGTATTTGTATGCTAATCTAAGATTCGCACCAAAACCCAAAATATCAACTTTCTGAGTAGCCGTCTCAGCAGTTCCAAGGTTGGCAAAGGCAAAACCTCCGTATCCGAAACGACCTTGTTTTAAGGTTGGATCGCCATGGAAGTGTGTTCCCAGCCAAAGTACATTTGCTATGTAATCTTCGTTGCCAAAATCGAAATTGAAAACACCGTTGTAATTGCTTAGACCGGAGTTTAAACCCTGTCCGAGGATTGAGACACCACCTTCGCCATTGCCATGATCTTTAAGATAATAAAGTGAAAGTCCTATTGAATTTTTAATATCGAGATCATATTCAAAATCAAACTCGAATAACCCGACATCATCATTTTCATTTACATTATTTTCGTAGAGTTGGTAAACACCTGCTTTAAATCTCATATCATCCAACAGATAATGCGCTGCCGCGCCTGTAGCATCAGATCCGAAAAGGGCTAGTCGGTAGCCGGTATGAACGAGATCCTCGGTAAATGTATATGCCGGAACTCTGATATTATCAAATAGTCTCGTCAAACCCACATTCAGAAAGAAGTTTTTCTGCGGTCTGAATTCAATAAATAAATTCTGTGTCTGCATGTTCACAAAGTCAGCACCAAATGCTCCACCAAAGTTACCACCTGCGCCATAGTTGGCATCACCCCATGTCCAGTCAAATTCGAATGACATGCGCATAGTAGCGTAGCCATCGAAGAGGCGTGGAGAGTATGCGATAATTGGTATAAAGCGCTGTTCAGTAAATCGTGACTGCTGGCCCGTTTGAGTTGAATTCCCCCCGAATAACCGTCCCACTACCTGTCCTTTGAGGAATTCATTTGTCGGGTAAGTATTTGATATTTCGGAGCGGACAAAATAATAGCCAATAAATTTAAACTCGTCTTTGTCCGCAATTTCTTTTTTAATCTCATAATCCTTTTCCGTTTGTGCCAGAAGAGGTGAAATAACGAAAAGTATTAGTAATGGTATATAGATAATTTTTTTCATGATTAGTCCCATACTTTTAAATCAATTCAAGGGAATTAAAGGGGGAAGATGAACTTCCCCCGGGAGTAATACTAATTAATTCTAACATATGTTTGGATATTTGTTGTCCCGATGGTTGGATCCGATCCAAATCCACTTTCAGGAGTTCTTGGTACAAATCCATAATCCGGTATTACCTGAACTGCTTCTAATTTGAAAGTATCTGGATTTCCTTCAGTAATTTCGAATATACCTTCTTGCTCAAATGCAGCATAGTTGAAACGTACTTTATGAACATTACCTGTTGCAGATCTAGTAACAACATAGACTCCAGTAGTTGTGGACCATGCCTGGTCTGTAACATGCTGTTCAGTAATAACTGTTAAATCTTCGTTCATTGTTACACGTACACTGTCAATACTGAAATATGTGGCAAGTACTGGGGCTACATTTGCGCCCGCACTTATCCAGGTTCCAATCCATGGATCTGTTTCAACTACTGGTGTTGAACCACCGTCATCACTGCTGCAGCCAACAAAACCAATTGTAAGTGTAAGCATAAGTAAAATTGCTAGAATGTTTTTCATTGTAAAGCCTCCTTTGAATTAATTAATGTATGGTTCCCCATTGTATAATATTTGCAGCCCAGGCATACCCTATGCCGGCAGCTATCATCGCAATTACAGTTCCGTCTTTTATTTTCTTTTGTTCCAGTGCAATGTGTATGGAAATTATCTGGTCAATTTGACCAACATGCCCGATATTTTCTAAATAAATTGATTGTTCTTCTGTAAGCCCCAACTCATTTAGCATGTAATGATACATGGAACGCTTGAAGTGGAGAACAGCCAGATAGCCGAGTTCCGATTTATCTATTCCGCTTTTCTCAAATGCCTTGTTTATGCATAGCATCCAGTTATCCATGGAAATATCATTCAACCTGTCCTTCATATGCTGCGCGTTGAAAAGTCTAAGTGATTTTGACGCTTCATTTATGTTCTCACATGTGATCGGTTTTTCCGTGCCGCCAAACTCTACTCCAGCATCACGCGCCATGCTGCCATCGGAGATGATATGTGAACCGAGAAGTAAATTTTTTCCTAAATTCTTTTTCAGGATGATTGCTCCACCGCCTGTGCCCAGATTATACATCATTGACATGTTTGGATCGGCATAGTTTACAAAGTCACCATTGCGGTAACCACCAGCGATAAGAACGGTGTTAATATCATTATCAGCTATCATCATATCTTTGGCAATTTTCATAGCCGTGATTGTTGTGCAGCATCTTTGCTGTAGGTCTATTGCCCACGCGTTTGTTGCGCCAATCTTTTCCTGTATGTAAATGCCCGTTGTTGTCAGTGGATACTCTTTCCACTCTTCGCCTACGCTAAGAATTAGATCAATTTTAGCCGGATCAGTCCCGGTATTTTTAAGTGCATCCAAAGAGGCACGGACTCCCATTTCCTGAGTACCATCATTTTTGCCCGGAATTGTTTTTTCAACAATGCCAAGTTTTTCAATGATGGCTTCCTTTGTCCAATTGCCTTTCGTGCTATCAGCAATTTCTTCAGCTGTCACTTTATTGTTAGGCAAATAGATTCCGGTGCCTAAAATTCCTATATGTGTTTTTTCATTTACCACTTTTTACCTTTGTGTAATCTTTTTCGGTCGATTTTCCCAGCAACATTTTTTGGCAGTTCGTCAATAATCTCAAGATGCTTGGGAATCTTATATTTGGCTAGTTTATCGAGACAATACTCTGTCATTTCCTCAAGTGTGAATGTTTCATTCTTCTTAAGTACTACAAATGCTTTCCCTGTCTCGCCCCATTTTTCGTCAGGCACGCCTATTATGGCTACATCATCAACCTTGGGATGCTCACGGATTACACACTCAACCTGAACCGGGTAGACATTTTCACCCCCCGAGATATACATGTTTTTTATACGATCCACGACAAAGAGGAAACCATCCACGTCACGTTTTACAACATCACCCGTGTGAAACCAGCCATCTGTTATTGTTTCTTTTGTGGCTTCCTCATTCTTCCAGTATCCTGGTGTAACGTTTGGTCCATTCAACAATAGTTCACCGGTCCCTTCTCCAATTACTTCGTTTCCTTTATCATCAACAAGCTTAGTATTTATATAAAAGTTTGGAGTACCAATGGAACCTTGTTTTGAAACAGCGTGCTCAGCGTTCAGAGATGTTACATTCGGTCCAACTTCAGTTAAACCATAACCCTGACGAATTAGCACGCCCTTCTTATGCCATTTTTCAATTAATGGAATTGGCATGGCTTCGCCACCGACAATAAAGTAGCGTAGGTTGGTTAGTTTTACTTCATCGAAGAGAGGGGAGTCAGACATCATTTTTAACATGGTAGGAACAGCCCACCATATTGTTGCTTCTTCATCCTCAAGAGCTTGCAAAACTTTTTCAGAGTCGAAGTTCTTTACAATTAGTGTGTAAGCTCCATGATGAATGAACGGGGAGGCAAGCACATTCCAAAAGCCGGTATGAAACGCCGGTGTGGCAGTTATCGACCTGTCTTCTGAAGTAATATCAAGTCTGATTTCAGAGTTCAGACTATTCCAAAACATCATTCCGTGGGTGTAATATGCTCCTTTAGGAAAAGCGGTAGTACCAGCAGTATATAAAAGCAGAGCAGTATCATCCGCTTCGACAGGTGCGCCAATATATTCGGCAACATCACTTGTAAGTAATTCTCTGAATTCCACCAGTGAAAGTTTTTGAGAAACCTTTTTGAACGAATTGGTATTGTTCAGTTTATCAAAAAATATATCTTCGTAAATAATTAGTGAAGGGTCGCCATCAGAGATTATAAAATCTAATTCGTTTGCTGTCAGTCTGTAGTTTAAGGGAAGGATGACTATCCCGGTTTTCTGTGCTGCACCAAGAAGCATGTAGAACTCAACACAGTTCTCAGCCAGTATTCCAACCCTGTCGCCTTTTTTTATACTATACTTAGTCTGTAATATATTTGCAATCGAGCTCGAATATGTATTCATCTCTTTGAAAGTAAACTTTCTGCCGGATTCTAATTCCTTAAAGGCAATTTTATCAGGTGTATAAATATTCCATTTTGAAAACCAGTCAAATTGACTCATGCTACACCGCCCGCTTTGTTAATTTATGGACAATAAATCCAACCAGAGAAGAAGTTACGATTGCGCATGCAGAAGCAATTGCCGGATTTCTTACAATGCCTGTTAGATACTTATCAAAAAATCCAAAACTGAATCCGAACTGTTCGACTAAAACCGGCAGAAGGTAATAGATGCCGAAATGCACAACGAAAGCTGTCAGGGATGCAATTATCGGTGCTCGTTTATCAACATCCTTTATAAATATCCCAAAGAGGATGGGTATAAACGCGACTGAGAAATAGGCGTAAACACCATTCTGAGCGAGAATACCAACACTTAGTTTTGGATTGATTAATTGATCGTATGAAATAATTATTGAGATGACAGCCAACGCTGCAATTGTTAACTTGTTTATGGTTACCAGTGCTTTGTCAGTCTTTATCCTGTTTCCAAAAATAGGCTTTATAATATCAGAAGTGATTGTTGTAGATACGGACTGAACCAATCCTTCCAGTGTTGACATACCAGCGGATATTAGACCAAGAACAACGAGAAGACCAACCGCAACTCCAATTCCGCTTCCGGAAAATACATTAACAACATATGCAGGAATGATCCCGTCATTTCTAAGTTGCTCGCCTGCAACTGTCAGGTCAGGGAAGGTGAATCTGGCATATAAACCTGTCAATACCACGAGGAAGAATATAACCTCTGCAATTACAGCCACTATTAAAAATTTATTTACATCACTCTCTTTTTTTAGAAGAAGCGATTTCGTAATAATATGTGGTTGACATACTACTGCGAATCCGACGACAGCCTGACAGAAAATTATTTCAAAGAAATCCCTGAATAGTGGACTTTGGGGATTTGTTGTTTTCGCCAACACCGGACTGATAGCAGCTAACTCATCAAAGAAAGCTGAAATGCCATTCTGAAAATGTTCATATCCCGAGCCTAAGAGAATGAAGGCGACAACCAGCATTATAATTGCCTGGATGGTGTTTGTATATACCATTGAATTCGCGCCGCCGAACATCATGTATCCGAAAACGAAAACAACAATGCTTATCAAAATATATAATTCGTCAATATTAAGTGATTTTGAGAGCACTTTGGTTAGCGCAACAATAATCAATACAATAAAAGTAATAAGCAGCAATGAGAGGAAAGCCATGAAAAGTGAATAGCGTTTACTCTGGTATCTTGTTCCAATCCACTGAGCAAGAGTGAGTGCTTTTATGGTATCTCCGTATTTCCTGAAACTTTTTGTTAAAACGATCAATGAGGTTACGGAAGCGATTGGGAAAACAATACCAAAAGAAATGAAACCGCTAAACCCGTAATTAGCAATAAAGCCAGGGTTAATTACGAAAGTGGCCGCGCTTGTCATGGAAGCTGCAAGTGAAAGACCGACAGCGTATGGTGAGAAGGAAATATTTCCCACGGCATAATCTGACATATTCTTAATCTTCAAAGCACCTTTAACAACAAAGTAGAGAATAAATACTGAGTAAAGTGTTATTAGTATCCAGGTGCCGATTATCTGTTCACTTGATGCCATAATATCCCTGTGTATTAATATCTAAACGCAGAGCCCGCAAATGCGAGTCCGCCGCCTGAGCCGATAAATAAAACAATATCGCCTCTTCCAAATTTATTTTGCTTTAGTGCATCCTCAAATGCAATAGGTATACATGCCGAGCCTGTATAACCATAGTAGTGCATGCTGGTCTGCGCTTTCTCTCTGGGTTGTTTTAGTAATTCCATTGTTTCCCAGATACTATTGATATTTATCTGAGTGAAGAAAAACATTTTCACATCATCCAAAGTTATCTTAGCCTGAACACATAAGTCCAGGGCAATTTGAGACCATGTGTTAGGATTTATTTCCGGTGGAAACTTTTTGGCGATAGTAAGCAGATGCTCATTCTTCTCAATTATTTCATTTGTTATTGGCTGATTGGTCCCGCCCGCATAAATTCCCATATAAGAGTAGTATTCACCCATGGTAATAAGTTTGCTCGCAAGATATCCCTGATCTATTGAACCAGTGGATTTAAGAACTACCGCTCCGGCTCCATCGGCAAAAAGGTTTGCAGTTTTTTTATCAAGTTTGTTCAGAAACTTGCTCATGGCATAAGCGCCGACAACCAGAATTGTTTTATATCGCTCATCAGCTTTAATATATTTGGCAGCTGTATCAAGTGCTGTTACAAACCCGGCACAGGCTGTATTAATGTCGAAAGTACCAGCATTTATTAAGCCCATTTCATACTGCACTTTTGATGAAGTAGAAGGGGAGATGAACTCCGGCGTATCAGTAGCGATAATTAGAAGATCAACATCCTCCGGATTAACGTTGCCTCTCTCAAGTGCCTGGAGAGCGGCTTGTTTTGCAAGAAAAGATGTTGATTCATTTTCACTGCACCATCTCCGCTCGAATATTTGAACATGCTTCTCAAGCCAGTCACTAACGTTTTCGTTTAGTAATTTATCGAAGTAATCATTCTTAATTACCTGTTCCGGTACAAAGAACCCGGATGAATGTATATATGCATTTCTCATATTATCCATTAATTAAATTACCAAGCCGCCGTCAACACTAAGAACGGCTCCATTTATAAAAGATGCTTCATCACTTGCAAGGAAAGCATATGCATTAGCGATATCTTCGGGTAACCCAAGGCGACCAACTGGTGTTTTGTCTTTCATTGATGCAAGGATGTTTTCCGGCATTTTCTGAACCATTTCAGTTGCTATGAAACCGGGGGCAATAGCGTTAACAGTAATTCCTTTACGTCCCAGTTCTCGCGCCCAGACTTTTGTCATTCCAATTACGCCAGCTTTTGTAGCCACATAATTTGTCTGACCGAAGTTACCATATAATCCGACGACTGATGATGTATTTATAATTCGGCCAAAACCATTTTCCAACATAACAGCAGAAACAGTTTTTGTGCAATTAAACACACCTGTCAGGTTTACGTCAATTACCTGCTGCCATTGCTCGGGTGTCATCTTTTTCAGGGAAGCGTCACGGGTAATTCCGGCATTATTAATAAGAATGTCAATTTTACCAAAGGCCTCAACTGTTTTGTTTGTTGCATCTGTTACACTCTCAAAAGAGGCAACATCAACAACCTGAACAAATATATTGTCTGCACCCAGTTCTTTTTGGATACTTGCGCCTGCTGCCTGGTCCACATCCCATATTGCAACTTTCGCACCTTCAGCCACAAATTTTTCTACAGCAGCTTTACCTATTCCTCGTGATCCGCCTGTGATTACTGCTATCTTGTTTTCTAACTTCTTCATGTAATCCTCGATTAACGTTTGCAACGTTTGAAAAAAATCAAACGTTAAATTCACAAAAAAGCACCTGATTAACAGGGCATATAATTATTTATTGTTTCTTTCTAATTCCCATTCATCAAGAAAGTTTTTATAGTGCTTATCCATTAACTCATAGAATCGTGACATTTCAGTTAATCGTTCGTTTAGCACCTCAAGATCTTTAATATCTTCCTTTTTTATTCGGTCTTTATATTGTTTAGCTAAGTTCGTGTTATTTCTTATAAGGTCAAGGTTATTTCGGAAAGCATTTTCAAATATCTCAGGTTGAATCTCGTAAAAATCTTTTCTGGAAGTCGGCTGCCATACGCGGCGAATTAAATTCTTATCCCTCAGTCTCCTGGTCAACTGACTTATTGGTCCCTTACTTCTGTTAAGGGTTAAGGCAATATCTTCGAGTGCGACAGGTTTTGGAGAAGAGATAAGGAGAGCAACAACATGCCCCATTAGCTTACTTAACCCAAAGGATTTATAAGCATATCCAAAATTCATTATGAAGTCATTCTGAAGTTGTTCTTTCTTATCCATGATCGTTTTGATTGTTTGAAAAATTTGAAACGATTGAAAATAAGAAAAAACTGACCTCATTGTCAATTAAATAATTTTGAACTGGTGATATTTTTATTGAGCCAGGATGTACTGAAGCAGAGGATCCTTAAGATTGAAATAGTCTTCGGAGTCTAACTCGATAAATATGTCAGGCTCAAGAAATTCTTCGTCAGCTTCAGAATTGAGCACCCGAGCCGTGGGGGAGTAAATTATATGACGGTAATTAGGAAGTACCATTCTTTCAATGGCAGTGGAATGATTTATACGTCCGCCAGTTGGTTCACCTATAACTGTAGAGCTGAAAGTATTTTTCAGTTTGTATGCTAAATCTACTCCACAGTTAAATGTTGAGTTATCAATCAGTGTATACAATTTTGCATTGGAGAGCGAATATTGGGTTAAAGCATCCATTAGATACTCAAGAGAAATATTGTTCACACTGTTTTGTGCTGAACGCAAATCAATAATTACTTTTTTTGTAGCATTCAGGGGAGTATAGCTTTGGAGAATAGTGTAGAATGAATTGTAAACTGAACTATCACTCTCTGTATCGTTAATTTTGATATAAACATATTGCTGTTCTTCATTTATCTCAAACCAGATTGCTTCAGCCCTGTTCTGCAAATAAAGCGGCAGTTGAATGTTTTCGAAAGTGAAGAAGGAATGAAAATCGTCCGTTGGCGCTTCAAGAATTCTTTGCATGGGAAAACCAGAAAACTCAAACCCAATATTATAGTATAACTGACTGATACCAAGATAAATCAGATATTCAGGAATATTAAATAGGTTTTTGGTTAGATATCGACGGCTAAACTCATTATCTGCTGAGACGCAGCTGCTGAATAATGATAATGCTTCATCAATATTGGTATCTTCAATGGAAAGTACTTGCTGACCGAATAAGTAATTATAATTGCTACCCACTCCCGTTACAAATAGTCCATCTGAAAACCATTCCATTTTTATGGGTAGTTGTGAAAAACCAAACTGAGGATAGATGTAAGTGTTTACATCCTGAACTTTGGAAAGTACTTCAGCTATTTGAATAAGGATTGTTTTGTCGGATTTCCATTCCAGATCTGGTTTTATTTCATCAAGTCCGGTCAGAAAAAATTCCTCATTCATTCTTAAATATAAATCCGGATGGAGGCGTGGGAGGTTCTCCTTAATAAAGTCAATATCCTCCATCCACAACTCTTCTCTTGTTTTCTCTCCGGGGGCAATCGCAGATTCATTACATGCAGAAAAAGAAAACAACACTAACATTAGCCCTATTGAGAGTAAACAATATTTACAGGCTGACTTCCACATATTATTATTCCACTTTGTAATCATAAGGCAATGCATCTGCTATGCGCTGATTTGCCCAGTAACCACTTAGCTGAATTTTTTCAGGATTTAGCAGGATTCCATCATAATTGAAAATCAGACAATCCTGAGGAACAATTACACAATTCTGATTTCGAATCAAATCGAATCTATCCATTTTTAAGTAATTATTACGCACGAGATATGGCTCAGGAAGACACAGTCGAATATAATCCTCACTGCGTTCTACGGGCATTTCCTTTAGTTTCACTGGAAGTTGATCATTAAACTTGAAATCTGCAACGGTTCCCTGGAAGAGCACATACTCCGATTCAAGTAAGGAATCTTTTACAATCGTTCGTAGAAAATGCCGTAACGAACCAACATATGCTTTCTGACGGTTATTCTTCCACATCAGCTTTTGGTCTGCGTCTTCGGTCTGCATCTCCTCAAATTTTGGATAAAATGAAAATGAACCAATATCTGTAGAAGTATTCCAAACAAAACGGTTGATTAGTAAATCAATTTTATAACCCAGTGCATTATTGTGGATTTCAATCAGGCTATCTGATTCAGCAACAAAATTATCATCATTATCGGTCGCAAATTTGATGTTTTGTGGATTCACTATCTCACATGATTCCGCAAACATTGTTTTTCCAAAAAGTTTTTCCTCGAAAGTTTCAAGGTTTTCTTCCCAATCATCATCATTAATTACAATTACTTCGGAAAGTTGTACTGCCTGCTTTTTCATTTCAAAATTTAATTGTGTGATTTTGTTACCCTGTATTTGTATGGTTGACTGTTCTCTACCATAACCAACATTTGTAACAATTATAAAATACTTCCCAGGGGGTACATTCTCAATAGTGTATCTTCCGGCATTATTGGTTGCCGAACCGAGTGTGGTGTTAACCAGATAAACATTGGCATTTTCCAAAGGCGCGCCTGTTTGCTTATCAAGAACTCTTCCTGTAGCTTTCCCAAATTCTTGTGAAAATGAATCAATTGTAAGGAAGGATAAAATTAGAAACATAATAGTGAAGGGATGTTTTTTCATTAGCCGTTTACACTCATTTTGTTGTAGAAACGATAATAATTAAACTTAATGTAAAAGTTCATCTGTTGCAATGACAATTCTAGTCCCTGTGCTAATAAATTTATATTAGATAAATAATAGGTTGAAGGAATTATCGAGAATAATTGAGCGGGAGAAAGGCTAATTGAATGAAAAACGATCAAGAGCAGGATCAGGAGCAGGATCAGGAGCAGGAGCGTGAATGTGTATGCACTCGAATAATGATTTAAGTATATTTGTCAAAATCAAATACTGAATGGTGAATGGATAAGAGAAGAATTAGAAATTTAGGAATACTGGCCCACGTTGATGCGGGGAAAACCACATTAACCGAACAGATGCTGTTCAACAGCGGCAGCATAAAATCAGCAGGGAACGTTGATAAAGGAACAAGTCATACTGATCTGATGCCTGTTGAAAAAGAGCGTGGTATTTCTGTGCGAGCTGCTTCTGTTTCATTCGAGTGGAAAGGTGTTCAGATTAATCTTATTGATACACCGGGACACGTTGACTTTTCCGCCGAAGTTGAGAGATCATTGCGTGTGCTGGACTGTGCTGTTCTGGTCATCTCTGCCGTCGAAGGTATTCAGGCGCAGACAGAAACGATTTGGAATGCACTTAGGGAAATGAAAATTCCCACTATGATTTTTATTAACAAGGTTGATAGAATTGGCGCCTGTACTCAAAGAGTTATGAATGATTTAAAGCATGAGTTCAGGGAAGATTTTATTCTTCTGAACTATCCTGTTAATGAGGCGGAATCACACGCCACAACGAAAGATAATTTTACACTTGAGAATGAATCATTGATTGAAACCATTTCTGAGCATGATGACATTCTTACCGGGAAATATTTGAACGAGGAAAAAGTTGAATTACATGCATTGAAAACCGTTCTGAAACAAGCGACGATATCCTGTAAAATATTTCCGGTATTATGTGGTGTTTCAAAAAATAATATTGCAGTTGAAGAGTTACTGGATATGATAATTGAATATTTCCCTGATGCGGTAAACGATGTGGATGCACCGGTTTCAGGAGTTGTATATAAGATTGAACACGATCCTAAATTGGGCAGGATAGCAGGTGTGCGACTTTTTGCCGGCACATTGAAGAACCGTGATATTATTAAAAACTATACCGCCAATCGCGATGAGAAGGTTAGTCAGATTAAAAAGTATTTTTCTGATCGATTTGAGGATACTTCTTTACTGGAAGCTGGCGACATTGCGTTTATTTCGGGAATGCCGGAAGTGATGATTGGAGATATTCTTGGTGACCCATCAAAAGTGCCCGGAGGTTATTCTCTTGTTGAACCATTGCTAACTGTTAAGGTTATGCCGATGGAAGATAAGGATTATTCCGAGCTCGCCGAGGCTTTACAAAAACTGAGTAGTGAAGATCCACATCTTAATTTTACCTGGTTCAAGGAAGACCGTGAAATGCAGGTTAATATTATGGGACCTATCCAAATTGAAATCCTGACAGAACTTCTTCAAAATAAATTTAATCTTGGTTCACGCATTACACCGCCTACAGTTATCTATAAAGAGACACCCGCAAAGAAAGGTTACGGGAGTGAAAGTTATACCATGCCAAAACCCTGTTGGGCCGTTGTAAAATTCGAAATAGAACCAGGCGAACCGGGAAGTGGAATTTCATACTCTTCGGAAGTAGGCGTTAATGATATTGAGCGGAAGTACCAGAATGAAATTGAAATGATTTTGCCTGAGGCGCTTAAGCAGGGAATTAAGGGATGGAATGTTACAGATATAAAAATCAAACTTGTTGATGGAGAACATCACGTTGTACACAGCCGACCTGGAGATTTCAAACTTGCGACCATGATGGGCATTATGCGAGGACTAGAAAATACTGACACTAAATTGCTCGAACCGATAATTGCATTCAGGATTTCTGCTCCCGAAGAATACTTGGGAAAAGTAACGAGTGATATAATTAATATGCGCGGATCATTCGATCCGGTGGAGATTGGTAACGGTTCTTTCACCTTGCGAGGGAAATATCCCTTATCAACATCATTGGATTACTCAATTCGTCTTAATTCACTAACTAGCGGAAAGGCTAAACTATCAAACAATTTTGATGGTTATGAACTGTGTCCTACTGACCTTGGAGTTGTTCGTAACTATAAAGGAATAAACCCGCTTGACAGATCGAAATTTATTTTGAAGTGGAGAGGGGCGATAAGAGAGTAGTAGAAAGTTTATCAAGTTTGTAAAGTTCATAAAGTAGAAAGTTTATAAAGTTAAAAACATGCTCTGCGCTAGCAGAAGGATAGATAAATTATCAAGAGTGAGGTTTTTAATCATGCTATTTCATGATAATCATGACTATCCGTGTTCGATTGTCTTTGAAATAATAAATTATATTTAACTATTCTGAAGGTTGATATGGAAATTAACGGAGTAAAATTACAAACCTGCCACATCCCGACGCAAAATACTCATGTTCTTATCCTTGCTGCACCCAAAGGTTTTCTTGCCTGCGGTTATTTGAAAGTTGAGACAGCTGACAAGGTTGGTGATGCATGTGCAATTGTTACTGGTGTTACTAATTTTGATGAACTACTTGCCGCTGAGGTTAAGTTTGTTAGCAATGCTGCTAAGGGATTCGGCGTTAAAATTGGAATGAGCGGGAAAGATGCTTTACTTAAAATGGCTTAGGAAGTTATATGTCCAGAAAATTAATTGTTGCAACCTGCCAACACCCTGTTAGCGCAGATATCAAAAAGAATCTTGATTACCTTAAACGATTCATCAGGCAATCCGTACAAAAAGGCGCTGACATTATCCACTTCAGTGAGTGCAATTTAAGCGGCTATGCGGGGGAGGATTTTAAGAGTTTGAATGGGCGTCCTGAATCATTGCTTGAACAATCCTTCGAAAAAGTTAAGAAACTCGCCGCTGATTTTAAAGTTCACGTGATTGTTGGAAGGCACTATTACGGCAAGGGAAAGAAGAAACCTTTCAACTCGTTGTTTGTAATTGACGATTCCGGAAAAGTAATCCACCGTTATGACAAAAGATACCTGATGGGCGGACCTGAAGAAGTTGAGCAGTTACACTACTCGTTGGGTGAAAAACCTCTCACTTTCACTATAAAAGATGTTAAGTGTGGACTGCTTATATGTCACGAATGGCGTTACCCTGAATTCTATAGAGAATATAAAAAGATGGGCGTTGAATTGATTTTTCAATCCTGGTACGATGGCAACTACTCTTCCGCAAAATTTAAGAAGGAGGGAAAGACACTTGGCGAGGTGATTGTTGGCACCATTAGAAGTATGGCTGCTAACAATGCGCTCTGGATTAGCGCGAGTAATACGAGTATGAAAGAAAGTAATTTTGCAAGTTTTGTTATTCGTCCCGATGGATTGATTCTAAGTAAGCACAAAAGAAATGTGGCAGGAGTAACTATCACTGGAATTGAACCGGATAAGAAATATAATGACCCTTCGGAATACTGGAGAACCCTATTATTGAGATAATGCAGTAGTCTTTCCAACTTTAAAGCCTCATTCATTACAGGGGCTAGCCCCTATTTACTTTAAAACCAGACCATTATATATTCAGCCCTACACAATCCGAGCAGTGACCGCCAGCGTAAGTACAAGAGGAGAAGATGAAAATTTTTAGTTTACTTATTTATCCTTCTAATAAGAAATACGCGAACATGGATCCGGTATATGATTATGAAAATGATTCTTATCTCTTTCAGCATGACTTTAAATTGAAAAATTTATGGCTGTTTATTTTAATGCTTCCAAACGCCGCCTATATTATTAATTACCTTTATGGATTCAGAAGTATTCACGATAATATCTTTATGCATTCAATTATTATAATATTAGATGTCTATTGCATCTTTCAAGCATTTTTACATCTCACAGAATCAGTGAAATTTGTTTCAAATTCCGAATTAATTCTTTCAAAATTTCTCAAGAGAAGTGTAATTAAAATAAATCACATTACAAGCATCTGCTATCCCGGGGGAAACGGCTCCTTCTTGTTAAAGACTGATAAGGGGGAGACTTATAGAATAAGTAGTTACCTTGTTGGTCTGCCTAAACTGCTGGGAATAATTGAAAGAGCACACCCTGGGATATTTGATGGGACACAAAGAAATTATTTGTCGGTTTTAAAAAAAGCATAATAAGTGGGTATACTAAATACTTTCCTTCCCGGAATTTGGGGTTGTTGTCATAGCTCAGGGGTTAACCAAATTCTGTTAAAAGCAGCCAATAAGTTCTTAAGGCTGCTTTTCTTTTTGTAGGTTATAAGCAGACATGCTAACCAGTAAACCAGTTTCAATAAAAAACCCGGACTAAATTAGTCCGGGCTTATCCTCCCAAAGTTCAGGACAAGTATTTTGATTCCGGACATATCCGGAATGACAGTTACTTCACGGAACTGTCTTTATTTACCAGCTTCGATTTCTTCTTTTAGTTGTTTATTAATTGCCGCGGCGGCACGTCTTCCTTCGCCCATGGCAAGGATAACCGTGGCTGCACCAAGGACAATATCGCCACCTGCGTAAATTTTATTCATCGATGTTTTTTGGCTTTCATCTACGGTAATATTACCCCACTTGTTAACCTTCATATCTGGTGTGGTCCTGCTGATCAGCGGATTACTACCGTTACCAATGGAAACCAGAACGGTATCAACATCCATTATATACTCGCTGCCTGGTATAGCGATCGGTCTACGGCGTCCTGATGCATCAGGTTCACCCAATTCAAATTTGGTTACTTCAATAGCTTTTACTCTGCCATCTTCAGTCCCAAATATTTTCTTGGGGTTACGCAGGAAGTGGAATTGAATCCCTTCTTCCTTAGCATGGTGAATTTCTTCATTACGTGCCGGCATTTCATTTTCTGTTCTGCGATAAATAACGTAAACATTTTCCGCGCCCAGGCGTTTAGCCATACGGGCGGCATCCATTGCCACGTTGCCACCGCCAACAACGGCAACGTTTTTTGATGGATAAATTGGAGTATCGGCAAAATCTTTATCGTAAGCACGCATCAGGTTGGCACGGGTTAAGTATTCGTTTGCTGAAAATACACCAACAAGGTTTTCGCCTTCAATGCCCATGAATATTGGCAAACCGGCACCAGTACCCAGGAAGACCGCATCAAAACCGTCTTTCTCTATCAGGTCGACTAATTTTCTCGTTCTGCCTACCACAAAATTGGTTTGAATCTTAACACCCATCTTATCGAGCGTATCCAACTCCTGATCAATAATGCTGTTTGGCAATCTAAATTCAGGTATACCATAACGCATTACTCCACCAAGTTTGTGGAACGCCTCATACATAGTCACATCGTGACCCTCACGACGGACATCGGCGGCCACAACAAGTCCTGCCGGACCCGATCCAACAACGGCTACTTTTTTGCCTGTTTCAGGTTTCACATCGGGAATTTTAACAACGCCTTGCTCTCTTTCCCAATCGGCAACAAATCTTTCAAGCCGACCGATAGCAACTGCCTGATTCACATCCTTCAGTCCTTTTCCAACAGTGCAGTTCATCTGGCATTGCGCTTCCTGAGGGCAAACACGTCCGCAAATAGCGGGGAGAAGGCTGGTACGTTTTATAACATCAATTGCTGTTTGAATATCTCCATTAGCAACGTGCTTAATAAATTCCGGTATATCAATTTCAACGGGACAGTCGGCAACGCATTGTTGTTTTTTACACTGCAGGCAGCGCATGGCTTCAACTCTTGCCTGTTCCATGGTGTAGCCAATTGCTACTTCTTCCAGATTCTTGTTCCGTACATCGGGGTCTTGCTCGCGCATTGGCTGAGCCGGAATAGCCATCTTTTCTTTTGGTTTCATCTCATCGTAACGTGCAAGATATTCCACCAATAGTTCTTTCGCTTTTTCAGCTAACATTTCGGGTGATTGATGACTCATAATTGTCCCTCCTTCTCATTAGCAGCTTTTTCCAGATGGCAATCATGATCTTTACGTTCAATAGCCTTGTAGGAGTTTAAGCGCGAAATCATATTGTCGAAATCAACTTTGTGTCCGTCAAATTCAGGACCATCTACACAAACGAATTTAACTACTCCACCAACGTCAACCCGGCATCCGCCGCACATACCTGTGCCATCAACCATTATTGTATTGAGTGAAACAAGAGTATGAACATCATAAGGTTTTGTGGTTAAGGCGCAAAATTTCATCATAACCGGAGGGCCAATAGCAATAGCAAGATCAGGTTTTGGTGATTTTTCGCATTCTTCTTTTAATGGGGCTGTAACCAAATCCTTTCTACCATATGAACCGTCGTCGGTACATACAATAAATTCATCGGCAATTGCCTTCATTTCTTCTTCAAGAATAATAAGCTCTTTATTTCTAGCTCCAATTATTATTGTCACATGATTTCCTGCATTTTTAAGAGCTTGTGCAATTGGATGGAGCGGGGCAACACCTATGCCGCCACCAACACAAACAACACGTCCAAAATTTTCGATGTGAGTTGGTGTACCAAGAGGTCCAACCAGAGTTGGTACATTATCACCTTCAACCATTTTGGATAATTCATCGGTTGATTTACCGACGACCTGAAATATAATTGTGATTGATCCTTCTTCCTTATCTGCGTCAGCAATAGTCAGAGGAATTCTTTCACCGTAGTCATTATCTACCTGAAGCATAATAAACTGGCCGGCTTCGCGTTCTTCCGCGATTAGGGGCGCTTCCAGTCTCATCAGGTAAACATCCTGCGATAATCGTTTTTTGAAAAGTATTTTGCTCATGATTTTTTCCCTGTAACATTCATGATTATTGTGAAGAACAAACTTGTATTAATTACGAATATAAGGCTTTCACACCTATAAATTATCAAATTATGAGAAGGCGCCAAAGTCAAAATTATCTGAAATCAGCCCTTTTTATAATTTCACAGATATTGTTAGGGCTTTGTAATAGAAATTGTTACACATCTAACAGATTGTTGATATCTATTACACCTCAAAAATAGAAAGGTTTTATTTATTGAAAATATTTTTAAAAATGATTTACGCTAAAATATTTTGATGAGAACTGATTTCTGCTATTTTTGAGTGATGGCTATTAATAAATGCGGAATATTCTTTTGCTGAAAAAAACGAATTCAATTATTTTTTTACTGTTGATGATTTCTTCACTTTTTGTCGGATCATCTATATTTGCAGCCGAAAGGGATTCGATTTTTAATGATTTGTACCAAATTAAAAAGCCCTCAAATGGGAAACTATCCTTAAACGGAAACCAGTTTATTTACACCCTTTCGTCAGTTGACAAGGTGAAAAAAAAGTACTTATCGGATCTTTTTCTCGTTGATTTTTCAACAAAGAAAACTGTTATGAGTGTATCTGCCAATAGTGAAACTTCATATAATTCTATAAGCTGGCTGGATAAGAATAAGATTGCTTTTATGAGCAACAAAGGCTTAGGGACCCAGGTTTACAACCTGGAAATTGGCGGGAAACAAACTCAGGTTACAGAAAATCCTACTTCCATTCAACAATATCAATTTAACTTGGAGAAGAAAATTGTCTATTTCATTGCTGAGGACACAACCTCTGCTAGGGAAAAACTGGATGGAGTAGAAAACTGCAATTCTTATTATTTTGAGGAGAACCGTAAGCATTCATCGTTGTATGAGTACGACCCCGAAAAAAAACTTAGAAAAAAACTTACTTTTGGTATCACAGTTAAGTCATTCATTTATTCTCCGGATAAGCAATTAATAGCTTTTACGGCAACTTCTAAACCATATTCTTCCTTCGAACAGAGTACAGAAATATATCTTCTTGATCTTGCAACAAGAGGAGTGAAACGCCTAACAAATAATTCAATTATTGAAAAGCAATTGCAACGGGGAAATAAAGGTAACAGCATATTATTTGTGTCCGCCTGCAGCAGTGATCTGCAACCCTATTATCAGGAATCAATTTTCAGGATTGATCTAAAAGAGAATCAGGTTGTTGATATTCTTCCTGATTTTGGTTATCAGGTAGTCTCTTATATTCAAAACAAAGATAAAAACAAGATATTCTTCATCGCTAATCTTGGGGTTACTCAGCAGTTATTCTGTTTTGATATTGAAAGGAAAACTTATTTACAATTAACCACCTTCAAAGGAGTAGTAAAGGAAATTATTGCCAATGGTGAAAAGCTTGTAATGTTATATTCTGATCCCAAAACACCCGATGATTATTACATCTCTGATATAAACAAAATAAGTTTCACAAGAATAACGGATTCTAATAATGACATGGATATGTCCAAACAGCCAGTTTACCACGTGCAGGAATGGCGGAGTAAAGATGGGACAAAGGTTTCCGGGGTACTTATAGTACCGGCTAAATATGACCGCAAACGTAAATATCCTCTTGTTGTTCAACTTCATGAAGGTCCAAATTCAAGCTGCCAGATGGACTTCTCAAACTCCTGGGTAACATATCCAAAAATTCTTACTGACAGAGGGTATATGGTATTTCAGCCAAATTACAGAGGTTCTGCAGGATTTGGTGATAAATTTATGCGAGGCATTATTGGAGATTTTTTTGCTAAGGCTACTGAGGATATTCTTTCCGGCACTGAATATCTTATAGAGAATGGTATAGCTGATGAATCAATGCTGGCCATTATGGGCTATAGCGCGGGAGCGCATTTCACCAATTGGATTATAACGCAGACAGATATATTTAAAGTGGCTATCTCACATGCAGGCCTGGCAAATTGGCTAAGTTTTTATGCCCAAACAGAAGTCCCTTATCTCCGTGAGATTTGGCTTGACGGCTTGCCCTATGAAAATACTGATTTTCTTCTGGAGTCTTCTCCGGTCACTTATATTTCCAGTGTAAAAACCCCGACACTTTTTATTTGTGGCGAAACTGATAAACGGGTGCCGTACACACAAAATCTGGAAATGTACCGGGGGCTGATGCGGTATAATATTCCCAGCCGGTTTCTTATTATTCCTAACGAAGGGCATGTTCTCACAGATGTAAAAACTCAGATATATAAAATATCTCAGGAACTTGAATGGATGGATAAATACTTTAAGTAAGTAGATATTTTATATAGTCAAACTAATTCTCTCTATCCTTCCTCCAATTTACCCTATTTCCTATTATGGATTGCCATACAAGGCAAATACGCATATTTAACAATTATGCTCACCATATGATAAGCAAAAACAGAACGTTTTTTCTTAAAAGAGAATTTTTTAATACTAAAGTTGTGTTTACTTATTGAACTAAGATGCATCATATTCAGTTTAGCCTTATCGATTATTAAAACAAAACTTGAGGAGTGACCATATGGTTATCGGTGTACCACGGGAAGTACTACCGGGAGAAAACAGAGTTGCCCTCGTTCCGGATGTAGCCTCAAAACTTATAAAAAAGGGTTTCGAAATTATCGTTCAAAAGAACGCTGGTTTTAATGCTAATTTTACAGATGAAGCTTACACGGCAGCGGGAGCAAAAATAGTTGAGACAGCTGAAGAAGCATTCTCAGCAGATATTATATTAAAGGTTCAACGTCCCCTGGAATTTGAGGGGAAGAAAGAAATCGATCTGATAAAAAAGGGGTCGTTACTGGTTACATTTATGTATTCGCTTAATTATCCGGAAGTTGCTAAGGAATGTGCAGATAAGGGTATTGACGTCATTGCAATGGAAGCTATTCCGAGAACGACACTAGCTCAGAAAATGGATGCTCTCTCATCGCAAGCCAATATTGCCGGCTACAAATCAGTTTTAGTAACAGCAAACGAACTTGGAAAAATATTCCCATTAATGATGACTGCTGCTGGTACCATTCAGCCTGCGAAAGTTGTGATAATGGGTGCCGGTGTAGCAGGACTTCAGGCGCTGGGAACAGCAAAACGGCTAGGTGCAATTGTCGAAGTTTCTGATATTCGTCCTGCCGTTAAAGAAGAGGTTCAATCTCTTGGCGGAAGGTTCATAGAAGTTGATACTGATGAGGATATGCAGGATGAGGGGGGTTATGCTAAGGAAGCATCTGAAGAGTTCCTGATGAAACAGAAGGAATTACTTTTTAAGCATATTACCGGAGCGGATATAGTTATTACAACAGCGCTCGTACCTGGTAGAAAAGCACCAATTTTGGTTACAGAAGATATGGTAAAGAATATGCGTCCCGGATCAGTGATCCTGGATATGGCTGTTGAATTTGGCGGAAACTGTGAAATTAGTGAACTGAATAAGACGGTGAAAAAGTATAATGTAACCATTGTCGGTGAATCTAATCTACCAAGTCTCGTACCTACAAATTCCAGTGAAGTATATTCTAAAAATCTTCTTGCTTTGTTGGACCATATTTCCACTGATGGCAAAGTAGAACTTAACATGGAAGATGAAATAGTAAAAGGATCGCTCATCACTAAAGATGGGGAAGTAATAAACGAGAGAACTAAAGAAAAATTATTATAGAATTCAGGAGATAGAATGTAGGAGGTAGAAACGAATAATTTACCTAACTCCTAAATTCTAAGTTCTATCTCCTAAAAAGGGAGCTTTTAATGGAATTATTAATGCTTATCTACGTATTCGTTCTGGCAATTTTTGTCGGGTTCGAACTGATAACAAAAGTTCCTCCTACATTGCACACCCCTTTGATGTCTGGTTCCAATGCAATTTCGGGTATAACCGTTGTTGGTGCCATTTTAAGTGCAGGGATGGAGGATTTTACAATTAGTACGATACTTGGTGTTATTGCCATTGTATTTGCAACTATTAATGTGGTTGGTGGATTTGTGGTCACCGACAGAATGCTAAAAATGTTCAAAAAGAGGTGAGTGAAAAATGCAAATAGTCTTATATTTAGTATATCTGGTTGCCTCAGTTTTGTTCATTTTCGGAATAAAAAAACTGGGTTCGCCAAAAACAGCCCGTCAGGGAAATCAACTAGCTTCCCTGGGTATGTTCCTTGCCATAGTTGTTACTTTACTTGATCATAGAGTTTTAACTTTTGAATGGATAATTATTGGTCTGGTAATTGGCTCTGCTATTGGTGTAATTATGGCATTAAAGGTTGAGATGACCGGTATGCCTCAAATGGTTGGTCTGTTAAACGGATTTGGTGGTGGAGCTTCAGCTCTTGTTGCGCTTGCCGAGTATTATAATTTATTATCACACCATAATGTTGTTAATCAGGTTGCCGGAGTTGGCGGCCCCGAGGTCTCAACACTGGTTACCATTATTTTATCAATTCTGATTGGTTCCATAACGTTTATGGGTTCATTTATTGCCTTTGGTAAGCTGCAGGGATTTGTAACAGGAGCGGTGGTTAAATATCCAGGTCAGCACGCTATTAATGCACTATTGATTCTTCTTGTCCTCGGTGGTGGTGTATTATTTGTTATGGATTTTGCTCAGCCGGAACTTGTTTTGGGAATAGTAGGTGTTTCTCTTATACTTGGAGTTTTGTTAGTTCTGCCAATTGGCGGTGCTGACATGCCGGTTGCTGTTTCACTACTTAACTCATATTCCGGTATTGCCGCATCAATGACTGGCTTTGTACTGAATAACAATATGCTGATTATTGCCGGCGCACTTGTCGGGGCATCGGGTATTATTTTAACCCTTATTATGTGCCGCGGAATGAACCGGTCTTTGATGAATGTTCTTCTAGGCGGTTGGGATTCAGCAGGATCCGGTGGTACAGGTGAAAGCAGCGGATCTACTCCTCAGGGGGATGTAAAATCAGTTGATAGCGAAGAACTCGCAATGATATTTGATGCCGCGTCCAGTGTTATTATTATTCCCGGCTATGGAATGGCCGTGGCGCAGGCACAGCACGCGGTGCGTGATTTAACAAATATCCTTGAGAAAAAGGGTATTCAGGTTAGGTTTGCTATTCACCCGGTAGCTGGTCGTATGCCAGGTCATATGAATGTATTGCTGGCAGAAGCACAGGTAAGCTACGATAAATTATTTGCCCTGGAAGATATTAATGATGATTTCAATAATACTGATGTTGCCTTCATTGTTGGTGCAAATGACGTTGTCAACCCCGCCGCCAGGCATGATAAATCCAGCCCGATCTATGGAATGCCGATACTTAACGCAGATTATGCTAAAACTGTAATTATGAACAAACGTTCTATGAATGCCGGTTACGCGGGCATCCAAAATGAGATATTCTACTATCCAAATACACTTATGTATTTTGGTGATGCAAAGGACGCAATTAGTAAACTTAATAATGAATTGAAAGAACTATAAGTTACTTTGAATAAATTGATAGAGGAGGCACTTTATTTGGAGTGCCTCTTTTTTTATGCATTTTAAGAAGTTAGTTGGGCAAAAAGGGCGAAATTAGCAAATTTGAAAGCAAATAAGATTAAGCAAGTATTTTTTTAGAATTCTGAATAGAATTTGTGAACTAATTCAGTTAAAAAAGCATTAGCAATTATTCACGGCAAGTTTTTCCTTCCTAATTAATATTCATTTTCTCTTTTGAAATCAATTCTTACTGGGCGCAAATATTCTCTAAATTTATATTCAAAATTAAGCATGGGGTTAATTGCTATTTGTAGGTGTAAAGACATGAAATATCATTAGTTCGATATGGCGCTAAAAAGTTAAAGATTAGCATATGTGAAGTGAAAAGCAGGATAAGCTTACACCTCAAAGAAAAATTACCCCTGTATAAAAAAGCCCTCACTTTTAGTGGGGGCTTTGCTATTATCATTATTAATAAGTTCGACTTTCTGAGATGTTGTTCCAGAAGTATATTAATAATCTAAAATCGAAAATATTTGTTTCTAAAACTGAATTCTATGAATATCTTAGTTGTTGTAATATCAAGATGCTATTCCATAATTTATCTTTGGAAATTCGAAAATGAAAACTGATGTGTTGATTATTGATGAAGGAAATAGAATCAATAGTATTTTAACTTCCGGCAAAAATGATCTTTTGGGAAAATATGAATTCCACTTAGTAGACAATGTTACTAAAGTAATGGAAGCCATTCAAAAATCAGAAATTGAGATTGTCGTAAGTAATCTCACTCTTGACGATAGGAATGAAATTGAAATTCTCACAAAGATCAAAGATGAGTACCCACAGATTTTTATTGTTACAATTGTAAGTCAGGAAAACAAATTAAGTGTAAATGATATATACAGATTCGCACACCAAATACTTTCTGCCCCATGTGATTTTGACAAATTGATTTTAAGTTTTGCCAGAAGGGATAGAATGGTAAAGTATCTGCACGACGGCAAACTGATGGGGATTATTAATAAAGTTAATGATTTACCCACAATACCCGAGACATACATTAGGCTGGAAAATGAGCTGAATAGCTCTAACATGTCCTTACAGAGAATCAGTTCAATTTTATCCGAAGATCTTTCGTTTACTGTAAAGATTCTCCATATAGTAAATTCACCCTTTTTTGGGTTGAAATATAGAATAAATAACGTTCTACAGGCAGTCAGCCTTCTTGGTGTAAACATAATAAAATCACTGGTCCTATATCATCATACTTTTTCTATCTCTCCTATTGGTCCCAGACATCAAAAATATTTTGAAGAATTGTGGCTTCATAGTAACAAAGTAGGCCGGTATGCTGAACAAATATTATTTGATACAACCAGTAATGAAATTGAATTGATGGAAGAAGCTTATATTGCCGGCTTGCTTCACGATATTGGTAAGATTGTCATGCTATCTGTAGATGGTTATCCAGACAACATTTTCTCAATGGTTGAGAATAAAAAAATTCGTTTTACTAACGCTGAATACAATATCTACGGAACATCTCATTCAGAAATTGGTGCCTATTTTCTTACTTTATGGGGGCTTCCGGAAAGGACAGCTAATGCTGTTTTTTCACACAACAATCCAACAATGGTTGACTTTAATAAATTCACGGTGGAAAATGCCGTATTTATTGCAAACCTTCTGGCGCATGATAAGAATCTTGATCTTCATGATATGCAAAAGTTAAATCTGGGAGTTCACCCCCAGGATTGGGTGAATTATCTGGAAGAACATAACCTTATGAAAGAACCGCCGGAAAAAAATGACTAAATTATTATTTTATTTTGCAAACCAATTTTACCAATGGTGATAGGTAAGGTTTAATATTGTCACATTTTTTTTTTGCTACTCATACTTTATTTATAGCACTTATAGCTACTAAAACTGCTATTCGGTTTTTACACTTAACGTAATATTATATGTAACTAATCCTGTTGCAGGGACAGCAGCCGATTCAATAGTGCCAATGAAATCACCAATTACAGGATTACCACCAGGTGTACTGACAACATGCACCATAGCTCTTATTTTATATGTTCCGGTCGGAGTATGATTAAGGTAGTATTCCGAAGTTAAACTGGTACCACACATCCCGTAAAAATCTTCATAAACCCCATTCGAATAATCCTCGTCATCATCAAGGTAAACGCTTATCTCTTTTCCATTTGCAGTCCGCGGCAGAGTCAATGTTCCGTAAACGGCAGAATTTTTCCCTTCCGGATGTGAGTAAGTAACCATGGTAATATCTTGTGCAACAGATCCGGTTGAAGGAACAACTATGTTGGATAATACAGTGTAGTAATCGCCGCCAATCGGTTCTCCAATCCTTAAACCGACTACATACACCGTGGCTTTTATATTATATGTACCAGCGGCAATATCATAAATGCTATATGGGATGTTTAATGCGCTGCTGCAATATCCCTCAGATTCCGCGGTTATTCCGTTATCTCCAATAAGATCATCGTCAACAAGAACCCACCAGAGTGAACCGGTTGATTCAGCCGGTAAAATCAAATTGCCTCTTATTTTTTCATTTTCACCAATATTATCACCTTCCCAGACAAAAAGAGTGATATTAAAAGTCACTTCACCGGAATCAGGAACCACGGCATTTGGCGCTGAAGGTGGATCTTCATTTTCGTTCATACCATAAATACCTATTAAATCACCTTCCTGTGGTGATCCTGTATTGTTTCCTGTAGCGTACACAATAACAATAATATAGTAGGTGCCGCCGGGCACCTGTTCAATTGAATATGGTATCTCGGTGCCGGATCCACATGTACCTCCGGAACTTGCCGTAAATCCATCAACATCAGGGTTCCCGTCAACATCAATGGTGATTGAGTATTCACTTCCGGTCACATCATATGGAAGTATTAATGTTCCCTTTACTGTAGTATTGCCACCCCAGTTATCTTCTTCATCCGGACTTGATAGGTCGCAACTGTTAAAAAACATAGCGATAGTTATTACTATTACAAGAGAAGCTATAATTGAGAAAGGGTTTTGCTTGTTCATCTTTACCTCCAGGTTGAGAGATTTAGATAATAAATTATTCAGCAGATAGACTAGAATGGATGAGAGCTTAAATAGAAGAGTAACAAATGACACTTAAGTTAATTTTTAGGCTATTTAATAGCAAGTTCCTTCTGGAATACACATTTAATATCAAAAATAGTTGGTGCTCGTTTGAAAAAGATTATTGAATGCGTTGAATTACTTTTTAGCCCTGGAATTGAAAAGCACCTGAAATTCTGTTCCTGTGCCTACATTACTTTTTACGCTGATCTCAGCGCCAATTATTTCGCAATACCTTTTTACCAGAGACATGCCCAGTCCATTGCCATCAAATTTTCTTGAATAGCCCTGCTGTTCTTGAGAAAAAGGTTCAAATAAGTAGGGAAGGTATTCTTTAGATATCCCTTGACCAGTATCTTGAACTCTTGCGAATAATGATCCATTTAAAGATCTATTCAAACTAACACTGATTTCACCCTCGTTGGTATACTTAATAGCATTGTCAATAAGATTTGCAAAGATTTGATTAGCTGCATACTCATCAGTATAATGAACAGTCTCACTAGTGGTGATATTCAGTTTAAGAGAAAGATTTTTTGTAGCGGCAGTTCTTCTATATTCAGCCACTAATCTTTCCAGCATATCTTTTATATCGGTTTTTCTAAAACTCTTTTGATATGTTCCCAATTGCAGCTCTGACATATTAAGTATTGCGTCAATTGTTCTGATAACCCTTTTACTGGAATTATCAATACTAGAGAAACATTCTTCCAGTTCATGGTTACCGTAGCCAATTGTTAACTCTTCAACCAGACTTGTGAAGTTCAGGATAGAGTTAATCGGGCTCCTTATTTCATGGGACATTTGAGCCAAAAATTCTGACTTTAATTGATTTGCTTTTTCAGCTTTTTCTTTCGTTTTTATGATTTCTTCAATCATCATCTGACGTTCTGAGATGTCACGCCAGGCTGTATGAATTATTTGTCGTCCCTGGAAGGGGATAATTGTAAGAGAAACTTCAGCATAAAAATCTTCACCATTTGATCTTCTGTGTACCCATTCAAATCTGTGGCTTCCTTTGGTTTGTGCAATTGTCATCATTTCTTCAGCTTTCTCGAATGATGCTCTGCCATCTGGCTGAAATGGAGGAGACAGTTTTGAAGGATGTGTATTCGCCAATTCCGATTTCGATTTACACTTTAGAATTTCTAAGGCTGCATTATTACAGTCAACAAACACATGATTATCAATAATCAAAATAGCATCATGGGATTCTTCAAAAAGGGTTCGATATTTCTCTTCACTTTCTTCTAATTCAATTGTTCTTTGCCTTAATTCTGTTTCTGCAATTTTACGCTTTTTTATATCGTTTGCGATTCCTAAAAATCCGGTTATAGATCCATTATTATCATACAAACCTGTAATTTTCAGCAAGACAGGGAATTCACTTCCATCTTTGTGGCAGTATGTCCACTCCTGTTCATTCACCAAATTCTTTCTTGTTTGATAGACAGTTAATTCAAAAGCAGATTTGAAACTCTCGTCTGTATCAATCAATAATTTTTCAGCTCTTGCTTTTACATCTGCAGGAGAATGAAATATATCTGGCGAGGTTTTGTCTATTACCTCGTCAGCTTTATATCCTAACATTTGTTCAGCTGCGGGATTAAAGGATTTTATAACCCCCTTCGTGTCTGTTGTTATTATTGCATATCCGGCACTATCGAGTATAGCTCTTTGAAATTCATTTAAGTCTCTAAGCTTTTCTTCATTCAAAGAGAGTTTTTTATTTGATTCTTCAACTTTTGTGTTTTCCTTCTCATAATTTTTGATTATCAGGTCAATTAAAAGATATATGAATACAAAACATACTATAGTCCCAAAGAAATAATGGGCATATCTCTGACTATCATTCATAAACCCGATAATCGAATCTGGAAAAAAGTGCTGAATTAATATAAGACCTGAAACCATAACGATAAGACAGGCAAAAACCCAAAATCTATATTTTTTGTCAGTAATTGAATATAATCCAACAAAATAGGCAATAGTAAATATGATCGATAAGCCATCAATTCCGGCGTTAACAAACCATGCAACAAAAAGGAATGGGAGTGAAATAATGAAAAAAGGAAACCTCAGTTTTGAAAGGTTTTCGAACTTTCTGACAATCAAAAAATAAACAGCCGCTGTTAGGGTTGAAACAAGATTAATGAGAACCAGAATTTCCGGAAGTATGTAAATGATATTTATTATTGTAAAACTAAGCAGAGTTAAAGTGGTAAGAAATGTCATTAAAACGAAGATTCTATCCTCAAATGGGGAATTAATCTTATTCCCAAATATTAAATCCTGAATCTTTTCCTTAGCTGATTTCTCTGACATCGCTAATTCCGCCTGTTCAATAAATTATATTTGCTTACTCCACTTTTTGAAAACGGGGTTTTGATGTAATTTGTTCACAATAATAAAATATAATCGAATATTTATTCGAAGTCTTTAATGTTAAAGGGGATAAATTTGGAAGAGTTCAGTGATTAAATAAACTGCTCTGAAATAATCAGAGCAGTTGTATTGAAGTGTAATTTTTACTAATCCAGTTGAATTTTTTCTTTGTTTTTAACGAGCCAGCTGTTAAAGTCCAGGAGTTCGGGATTAAGTTTTTTTGATAAGTCAATATCTCTTATACCACAAAAATAATCTTCGTAATCATGTTTGAATTGAAACATGTTTCCAAGATCGGCAGCACCCGGAAAATCGAAGCTCCTATAAACATCAAATGGAATATGATTATATTTGATATCCTTATTAAGTATTGAACTTTGCTTAGCAGCCATTTCCAATCCGGTAAGATGTTCACCAGTTATCCCAATGGTTTTTCCAATATACTCTCCACCAGCCTTAAAAACTCCATACGCGCATTTACCAATATCTTCCACAGAAATACCCGGCAATTTTTTATCACCCATTGGCAAGTTAAAGTTATATTTACCTTCTTCACCTTTTTGAGGTCCCATTTGGAAATAGATTAAATTTTCCCAATAGAAAGATGTTAACAGGTTAGTTGTAGGCACTCCCTGCTCCGCGAAGAATTTATTTGATTCGCCCTTTGCATCAAAATGCGGGACTTTGTAATTGTTCATTAGAGTCGGCATTGCATTGCTGGATAAAGGCACCCAAATTCTTGTATCTTCTAAAGTAGACCAAATGACGTGGTGCAATTCAGCCGCTTTAGCGGCTAAGGCCATGTTTTTAACTTGCCGGACTTCTTTTTCAGGAGAAAAATGTTCCCAAAAATTTGTAACGCAATATGCCCCGTAGGCGCCCTTAAATGCTTCTGTAATACTCTCAACATTATCGATGTCAGCTTTTACAACTTCAGCACCCATTTGTAATAATGTCTTAGCATTTTCGCTTTCCGGGTTTCGCGTAATGGCTCTCACTGAAAATTCTGAGTTCCCGTCATTTAATATTGCTCTTGCTAAACCACCGCCCTGAGCGCCTGTAGCGCCAACAATGGCAATCAATTTCTTTTGTGCCATGATATTACCTTTCTGGTTATTATTAAATTATTATATGGGGAAAAAGTAGGGTTTTGAACTTCTATAATATTTGCATGGGCTAAACTTCTTTTCCAAAAATAAAGTTCACCAGGAAAGAAGTTGAAGGGGAAATCATTATTTAATACATTAAAAGAAAATGTTAAGAATTGTTAATTTCTTCCCTTATTAAGATTTTATATTAAAAATGTTGTTACCTTTCTTTCAATTAGTTCGTCAAATAAGAGGCAAAAAAGAGCAAATAACAATTTATGTTTACAAAATCCCAGGGGGGGAGATGAAAAAATACTTGCTATTCTTATTACTTATATCTTATGTGCATTTTGCGCAAACACCAACTGTAATTACTTATGATGTTGATCTCACTAACTATCTTGATGACTTGTTTCATGTAACTGTCTATCCAGTCAGTTTATCTGCTGAAAATAATATGTATCATTTTCCTGCCAATGTGCCGGGCACCTATGGACGTGAAAATTTTGGACGTTTCGTACATGACCTAAAAGCACTGGATGTAAACGGGAATGAAATTCTAACCGAAAAAGTATCTGATAATTCCTGGCTGCTTAATGAACCCGAAAAAATATTTAAGCTGACCTACAATGTTGAAGATACTTACGATTCTGAAGTTGATGGTGGGAATGTGATGCCTATGAGCGGAACCGGAATCGATTCAAATTATGTGGTTTTGAACACTCATGGAGTAGCCGGATATTTTGAAGGGCAACAATTTGAGCCTCTTCAGATAAAAGTGGAGTATAAGAGTGAGTGGACTTTAGGCACTTCTCTTGAAGAGGGAAGTAATGGTTATTTTATTGCTGATAATTATAATGAACTTGTTGATAATCCAATTCTAATCGGAGAATTGACCCACTCAACTTTTATGGTGAATCAGGTTGAAGTTAACATTTATGTTTACTCCACAAATGAGGGCATTAACGCTGCTAAACTAGCGGAAGTATCAAATGATGTGTTACAAGCTTCCGAAGAATTTATCGGCTATTCTCCGGTTGCCAAATATTCTTTTTTAATGTGTTTTTGGGATATGGAATACGCCCGTTCATTAAACTTTAGGGGTTTTGGAGCTCTTGAACATAATACCAGTTCGCTATATGCGTTACCGTTATTTGGAGACCCAGAGAATCAACTTCTTGATGTAAGAGAAACCATGACTCATGAATTTTGTCATATTCTTACTCCACTTAACCTGCGTAGTGAAAAGATTAGTAAATTCAACTTTATTGAACCCGAGGCTTCGGAGCACCTATGGTTATATGAAGGTGTAACTGAATGGGCCTCTAATATATTGTTGATGAGAGGAGGGAAAATAACCCTTGAAGAATACCTGAAAATGCAATCGCAAAAAATAGAGGAAGGCCAGGAGTTGGATCAAACAATAAGCCTGAGTGAACTGAGCCTGAATATTTATTCTCCTGAGTATGCAGTTAATTTTATTGATTTTTACAGACGCGGCGCTATTGTAGCTGCCTTACTTGATATTAGATTACTTGAATTGTCGGGTGGTGAGCGGGGTTTAAGAGAAGTTTTTATGGAGTTAATAAAGGAGCATGGAGAAAACAAGCCCTTTGATGATAAAACCTTTTTTGATCTATTGGTAGAAAAAACATATCCGGAGATTAAGGATTTTATTGATAATTATATAAAGGGAACCAGCCCGTTACCAATAGCTGATTATTTTAGGAAAATTGGGATAAATTATTATCCAAGTCGCATTTCAAAAGATCCAAGACCAACATTCGGTATTTGGATTGCCTCAAGACCAGACAAGTATAACTTTATTAGAAAAATATATGATGAAGCTAAAGTCTTCGGATATCAGGTTGATGATACTGTGCTTGAAATGCAGGGAATTAAGCTCGAGCCAAGAAACATGCCTGAGGTATTTAAGGAGCTGTATTCAAAATACAAAATGGGTGACGATGTAAAAGTAAAGGTAAAACGAGGCGATGAGGAAATTGAACTTGATGCGAAGCTTATCCAGCGTCTCGACTTCTACGTGTTTGAGGTTGATGAAAACCCAACGACTGAACAATTGAAATTAAGAGAAGCCTGGATGAAAAATTTATAAAAATAAAAATTAACCCCGTTCACGCGGGGTTAATTCTATTCAGTTAATTTTCAGTTATTGAAGAATATAATCTCTTATTAGTGCAAGAATGAAATCGCCCTGATAATACGCCTGGTTTAAATCGATCTCTGTATCACAGGTTGCGGCAACAACCATATTCAATTCTGGAACAATTAATATAACCTGGCCACCAAATCCCCGAGCCGAATAAGTTTTATATCCATTTAAAGTACCTATCCACCAGAGATACCCATATCCAGCTTCATCATTAAATGAAGCTCTTACCCAGTTTTGAGAAATAATTTGCTGCCCATTTAAATTTCCATCATTCAAAAAAAGATAACCAAATGCCGCCATGTTACGAGTGCTTAAAAATAATCCGCCGCCGCCAAAGTTATTCCCCTGAATATCCTTTTCCCACCAGGAGATTGAAATACCAAGTGGTTCACACAAAAATTCATCAGCAAATTCCTTTGCGCTTTTCCCGGAGACTTTTGCAATAGCCGCCGTTAGCAAAGTGTTGGAATTTGAGGAGTAAATAAACCGATCGCCCGGATCAGCCTGCATAGGTGCATTGATAATGTACTCGATAAGTGTTTGTTGATCAGATTCTACATTTTCGAAATAAAAATCTCCTCCGATTCCGCTTTTCATCTGCAAAATATCTTTTATTGTCACATCATATATCCTTGAGTCGGCTTCAGCATGAACAGCCTCATGGAGGATTTCAGCAATTTTATCATTCAGCCTCAAAAGACCTTTGTCAATTGCAATTCCTACTAGTGCTGAAGTAAAACTTTTTGTAGCTGAACGTAAATCGTGCCACGATTCAGGGCGCACATAACCGTAATACTTTTCCGCGACAGCTTTCCCATCTTTTATAACAAGTATGCTTCTTAAAAACCCGGCTGAATCGGCAACTGCAAATGAGGACTCAATCCTTAATGAGTCGAGACCAACAGAAGAAGGAGATGCTGTATCCCATTGGTAATTCCTTTCTGTGGAGGGTATTTCGATATCTACAGTTTCCGTTGTGCAGGATGGGAATATAAATAAAACGGAAGTTACTATCATGCATATATATTGGTGTCTCATTCAAATCCTTTCTTCTTTGTAGGAGTAAGAATAGAGGAATTATTAATCTCTTTCAATAACCCGTTTGGGGCATTATGCAATTAGTTAATAAAATTAACGTAAGGTTATTATTATTTCTTGATTATAGTAACAAATAGAAATGAGGCTGCAAATTTGCCTCCGGATTTCAGAACTCTTAAAAGTTCATTCATACTTTTTAAAAATTTCTCTTTTTTTTCGAAGTGATCGAGTGTGGAAACCGAAAGAATTATATCAAATGTGTCACGTTTAAACGGTAGTTGTAAAACATCAGAGCAAAGAAAAATGTTCGCAGAGTTTTCATTTCTCAATAAGGCAGATTGAACCAGAGAATGGGAGATATCAATACCAATGTTTTTGATAAAATGAAAATCTCTCTGAATAGCAATTGATCGCTGCCTTTGGCTTCTTCATACAAATCTGTTTTCAGTAATGATTTATTAGCAAGATCACCCAGATAATTACTCAAATAATCGATGACAATCTTTGCCTTGTAATCACCAGTGAACAGATTATAGTAATAACTATCCTTATCTAAGAACTCGGCTACATTATCCCAATATTTTGAGGAGATACCACTTTTCATTGACTATTCATTTTCGCAAAAACTTGCTCAAGTTTCAAATTGTGGATCCTCCAAATATGATTTTCGGATACCTACTATTTTGTAAACACTATTACATAAACAAGGTTCACTAAGCTTAAGTGGAATTCCCTTATTTACATTATTAGTTGACTCTTTGTAATAATTCCAACTACACGATTTAGCAAAATCTATTACACCCCTATAAACATTGTATAAAATTAATGTACATATCTCTGTTCAGGTGCTAAATTTCTTTACACCAACTAAATCGTTTCATTAAAGGGAGTTAGCCATCCACTATAAAATTTCTTTACAGTAACCGTGGAAACGTGGAAACGTGGAAACGTTGAATAAAGAGCGAAAAGGCAAGAAAAGTACTTTGGCACGTTGCTTGTATAATAGGAGGCAGAAAACTTATTAAACAAGATTACATAAACGGAGTAAATAGACATGCAAAAAAGAATTCTTTTAGTCGATGACGAGTCATCCTTAAGAAGATCTCTTCAATTAGGTCTTAATCAAAATGGCTACGATGTTGAGCCTTGCGAGAGTGGAATTAGCGCGTTACACAAATTAGATACTTATGAAAAAAATAATATCGAGCTTGAATCAGTTGTTGTAGATATAAATTTACCCGATATCGATGGTATTAAACTAGGCAAGTTGATCAAAGCCAAATATCCAAATCTTCCCTTGATTTATATAACAGGTTACGCTGATAAGTTAAATGAAAATGAAATAGATGATCTTAAAGCAGAAGGGCTTTTAGAAAAGCCATTTAGCGTGGAAGACCTGGCGGCAATCTTCAAGAAAATTGAAGCAAAAAAAGTAACAAAAGATTTTGAGACTAAGGATGAAGAAGACACAAAAACCAAATCATCATTCTTACTCCTCAATGTTGATGAAAAAGCTGACTTCATTCAGATTTACAGAAAACTATATTACATGGATAACGTTTTGTATTGCGACGCCACACGTGGCGATATTGATATTGTATTATTAATTCAAGCTGAAAACCAGGCGGAATGTGCAAAATTCCTTGAAGAAAAAATCAGATCAATTGATGGTATTACTGAAGCTCAATACCTGCCAGTTGGCGTACCTGTCTTAAACAATTCAATTAAAGAGATTATTGAGTCTGCCGGTATAACATTTAGCGATGACATGCAGGGTACCGAAAAGGGAAGAAATTCCGAACAGTCAGTATGTTCATACGTTATGCTGGATGTTGAAAGAGAAAAGATGGAAGATATTTATCCTGTGCTCAGGTTATATGAAAACGTTCTTTACTGCGACTATACAACAGGCAAATACAATCTGGTATTAATGGTTCATGGAACACACTTTGCAGAAATAGATAAATTTATTGAAAACAAAATAATCAATCTTAATGGTGTGCTAAAGGTTAAGGAATACCCTGTAATTAATATTTTTGAAATGTAAATACAAGAAATACATATATGATTTTCCCTGTTACATTAGAACTGATCACGGATGCCGGGTTTTTACCGAAAGGTAATTACACGGCATTCGTGCGTTCTATTGAACAAAATTTAACAGAGCTATTCACAAAAAAAAGATTGCTATCATGAGTGAAATGGTTATTGAAGAGGTCAAATCGACCGATAGAAAAAAAGAAATTTTGAATTTCAAAATCGACTTAATTAAAAAACGCAAAATGAGCGGTTCTTTAATTCCTCTCTTACAATCCGCTCAGGATTCCTATGGTTACATACCTGAAAAAATAATTTATTATATCAGTGAATTAGTTGATATACCTGCCGCCGATATTTATGGCGTAATTACCTTCTATTCTCAATTCCGTCTTCAACCGCTTGGCGAGAACATTATAAGAATCTGTGAAGGCACTGCGTGTCACGTAAATGGCGCTAAAGGTATTCTTAGTGTTCTAAAAAACCAGTTGGGTGTTGGTGTGGATGAGACATCCAAAGATGGTAAATATTCACTACAGTCAGTTGCTTGTATTGGTTGTTGTTCTTTGGCACCTGTAATAACAATCAATGATGAAACCTTTGGTAATCTTACTCCCGATTCATTGAGAAAGGTACTTAAGAAATTTACTAATGTTGAAAAAGAGCAGGTGTAAAATGATGAAAATTAAAGTTGGACTAGGTACCTGCGGTATTTCAGCAGGGGGCGAGTTGGTTTACAACAAACTCGAATCAGTGATTAAAGAAAGAAATTTGAATGTTGAGCTTTGTGAGACAGGCTGCATGGGCATGTGTTATGAAGAGGCTTTAGTAGAGATAGAAGAAAATGGCGAATCATTTCTCTACGCTAAAGTGACTGAAGATAAAGTTGAAAGAATTGTTGAAGACCATGTTGTTAATAGAAATCCTGTTGAAGAATGGATTATAAGAAGCAGTGAAATAAGCAAAGAAGATTCTTTTCTTAAAAACCAGAATAGAATTGTGTTAAGAAATTGCGGTGTAATCAATCCTTCTGTGATTGATGAGTACATTGCTAAAAAAGGTTACGAGGCAATTAAAGATGCTGTGAAAAATAAAACTCCTCAGGAAGTAATTAATATCATTAAAGAGTCCGGGCTCCGCGGTCGTGGCGGCGGTGGATTCTCAACAGGTATGAAATGGCAATTTGCCCATGACGCTGTTGGTGATAAAAAATATATTATTTGTAATGCGGATGAAGGTGATCCTGGTGCATTCATGGATCGTTCCATTCTTGAAGGTGATCCTCACTCAGTTCTTGAAGGGATGTTGATTGCAGCTTACTCAATTGGCGCTGACGAAGCTTACTTTTATGTAAGAGCCGAATATCCATTGGCAATAAAGAGACTTAAGAATGCTATCAGTCAGGCAGAAGCGAAAGGATTTTTAGGCAATAATATCTTTGGCTCGGACTTTAGCATAAAGATAAATATTAAAGAGGGAGCCGGTGCTTTTGTCTGCGGTGAAGAAACTGCCCTGATTGCTTCCATTGAAGGGAAACGTGGCGTTCCAAAACTTCGCCCGCCGTTCCCGGCAATTAAAGGTTTATGGAACAAGCCTACCAACATTAATAATGTTGAGTCGTTTGCGAATGTACCATGGATAATGTTAAATGGCGCATCAGCATATAATTCCCTCGGTACAGAAAAGAGTAAAGGCACAAAAGTATTCGCGCTTGCCGGTAAGATAAGGCGAAGCGGACTTGCCGAAGTACCAATGGGCACAACAATAAATGAAATCATCTACGAGATTGGCGGCGGCATTAAAGAAGGGCGTGAATTTAAAGCTGTTCAAATGGGCGGTCCTTCCGGTGGTTGTATACCTGCTTCAATGGGCGAACTAAAAATTGACTACGATGAAATAAATAAAACCGGCGCTATTATGGGTTCCGGTGGTTTAATTGTTCTTGACGAGACGACTTGCATGGTTGACCTAGCCAAGTTCTTTTTGACTTTCACGCAGAATGAATCTTGTGGTAAGTGTACCTTCTGTCGTATAGGTACAAAAAGGATGCTGGAGATTTTGGAACGCATTACAGATGGCGAAGGCAAACAGGGTGATATTGAATTACTGGAAGACCTTGGCGGAAAGATTAAAGCTGCCTCATTATGCGGTTTAGGCCAGACGGCTCCAAATCCTGTTCTAACTACAATTAAATATTTCCGCGAAGAGTACGAAGCACACATTAATGATAAGAAATGTCCCGCTCATAGTTGTCCTTCTCTGCTGGTTTACAGCATTCTTGATGATAACTGTAAGGGATGCGGATTGTGTATTAAGGAATGTCCTGTTGGGGCAATAACAGGGGATAAAAAGATGCCTCATAATATCGATCAAATTACATGTATCAAATGCGGTAAGTGTTTTGATATATGTAGATTAAATGCTGTTGAAAAAATATAATTCCGGGGATAATCTATCATGAAAGAAATAAAAGTAATAGTAAATGGAAAAGAGATTACTACAACTTCAGATAAGACCATCCTTGAAGTTGTACACGGCAATAAAATAGATGAAATACCAACTATGTGTCATGACCAAAGATTGGAACACTTCACCTCATGTTTTTTATGCGTAGTGGAAGTTGAAGGTCAGAATAAAATGATTCCTTCCTGCTCCACCTATGTTTATGAGGGCATGAAGATAACAACGAACAATGAAAAAATTCGCGGGTCTCGCAAAACCGCTCTTGAACTGCTTATGTCAAACCACAACGCAGATTGTGTTGGTCCATGTAAAGACAACTGTCCTGCAGATGTTGACGCACAGGCATACATCGCGCTTATCTCTATTGGTAAGTATGAAGAAGCTTTAAAGCTGGTAAAAGAAAACAATCCGCTGCCTCTTTCAATAGGGCGTGTTTGCGTGCGTGATTGTGAAAACGCCTGCCGCAGGCATCATGTTGACGAACCTGTTGCGGTTAACTATTTAAAACGATTTATCGCCGATTTGGATAATGAACATAAGTGGGTGCCTGAAGTTAAAGACCGTAACGGCAAAAAGGTTGCAATAATTGGCGGCGGACCTGCAGGTTTAACAGCAGCATATTATCTTACGCTGGAAGGTTACTCTGTAAAAATATTTGAAAAACTACCTCAGCTTGGCGGTATGCTTCGTTATGGTATTCCTGAATATCGTCTTCCAAAAGCAATTCTTGATACCGAAATTCAGTGGATCCTTGATCTTGGAATTGAAGTTGAAACGGGCAGGGAACTTGGTACTGATTTTGGACTTGATGACTTAAAAGCTCAGGGCTTCGACTCCGTGTTTGTTGGCGTTGGTGCTCATAAAGCGAGCAAAATGAGATTAGACGGTGAGGACATAACAGAAGGCGTTTTCCGCGGTATCGACTTTTTGCGTGAATTGATTCTGAGCTACATTCCGGAACTAAAGGGAACCGTTGTAATTGTTGGCGGTGGTAACACAGCAATTGATGCAGCAAGAACGGCTGTTAGATGCGGAGCAGATAAAGTTAAATTGGTTTACAGAAGAAGCATAAAAGAAATGCCTGCTCATATTGATGAAATACATGCTGCTCAGGAAGAGGGTGTTGAGATGTTGTTCTTAACTAATCCTACTGCCATAGTTTCTGAAAAGGGCAAGCTTAAAGGCGTTCAGTGTATCAAGATGGAATTGAAAGATGCCAGTGATGGTTCTCGTCCTCGTCCGGTTCCCATGGAAGGATCGGAACATATTATCGATTGCAACTACCTTGTAAGTGCAATTGGTCAGGGTGTTGATACAACTTTTGTTAACAAAGACGGCAAACTTCAGCTTGAAGACTGGGGTACAATCATCGTTAACGAAAAAACTCTTGAAACAGCTATCCCGGGTGTGTTTGCCGGTGGCGATGCCGTTACTGGTCCTCTTACTGCCGTTGCATCAATTGGTCAGGGTAAACAAGCTGCTCGTTCAATTATGAATTTTCTTGACCCGCTTAACGAAGGAAAGAGAAAAAGCAACTTTGTCAGTCTGCGCCATAATCTTGGCACACTTGCCGACCGTGAATTTGATCAGCATGAAAAAGCGGCACGCTCGAAAATGAAAGAGATGAAAGCTGAAGAGCGCATCAAGAATTTTAAGGAAGTTGAACAGGGACTAGACTTTGAAGAAGTAGCCTGTGAGACTGGCAGATGTCTTGAGTGCGGTTGTTCGGAATACTACGATTGTGATCTGGTTCGTTACTCACAGGAATACGATGTTGATATTTCTGAGTTCGTGGGAGAGACTAAAAAATATATGGTTGACAAAAGTCACCCGTTCATTTCACTGGATCCTAATAAGTGCATTAACTGTGGTCGTTGTGTTCGCACCTGCGCTGAAATTCTTAAGGTATCGGCTCTTGGGTTTGTTCATCGTGGATTCAAATCAATAGTTATGCCTGCTATGGAAAAACAATTACAGGATACAAATTGTATTGCTTGTGGCAATTGCCTGGATACCTGCCCAACCGGGGCTATCAGCGAAGTATTCCCGTTCAAAACATTGGGTACTTTACCAAAAGAAAATTACGAAGGCGTTTGCAGTTTCTGTTCAATCGGGTGCAAGGTTAACTACAAAAAAATATCTGATGATATTGTTTATGTTGCTAACTCTACTGAATCGATTAAGGAAACCCATAATAGGGGGTACTTGTGTGTAAAAGGCAGATTTGGTCACAGGTACCTTGGTACGAGAAATAGAATTGAAGAATCCTTAATTAGAGAGAAAGGGATATTTAACAAAAAATCAACTGAAGAAGCGCTTGAGTATACTTCCGCCAAAATAAAAGGAATAGTTGAAAAGTATGGCCCTGAATCGGTTGCTATATTTGCTTCGCCTAAACTTTCTAACGAAGATCTTTACAGCATCCAAAAATTTGCCAGAGCTTCCGTTGGGACTAATAACATTACCAGCTGGTCAAATTTGCTCTATAATGATAATCTGCACGAACTGGATAATTCACTTGGTATGACAGTTTCAACTGTTTCCATGGATGATATTCAGAATGCCGACACAATTGTTGTTGTGAACAGCAACTTATCCGAAGAAAACCTGGTAATGGAATTGAAGATAAAAGCTGCACAGAAGAAAGGTGCTAAGCTTATTGTGGTAAACTCTTCTGAAATTAAACTTACTAAATTTGCTGACGAGTGGATTGATACGAAGAAAGGAACTAACACTGCGCTCTTCAATACTATAATCAATCAGTTGATAACAGATGGCAAAATCAGCAGCAAATTCATTTCGGAAAAAACCAAGGGTTATGAACAGTTGAAAGAGATGGTATCCTATTTTGATGCCAAAGACATTCCGTTACTCACGGAAATTATGAAAGAAAAGTTCGATAAATTATATAATGAGTTGTCAAAGTCCGATTCTAATACTATTTTTATCTATAATATTGATTCGCGTTCAGATAAATCAATTAATGATTTGAATAGTATTTCAAATTATCTGATGGTTACTGGACGAATTAACAAAGAGAATAATGGTATTTTGATATTGAGGGAGTTTGCAAATTCCACTGGATTGCTTGATATGGGTGTGAATCCAAACTATTTGCCTGGGTATGTTAAACATAATGATAAAGAGGAAATAAAGAAGATAGGCGATAGCTGGAAGGTAAATCTTGATGATGTATTCAAACCTACGAACATCTCATCACAGCTTCTAAAAGGCAATATCAAAGCCTTGCTAATCTTTGGTGAAGATCCTCTTTCTGCAAAAGAAAACCGTAAATATTTTAACTCGGCGGAATTTACTTTTGTAGCAGATACATATAATACTGAAACTACAGATGAGGCTGACGTTCGGGTTCCGATGGCTGGTTTCATCGAAAAATCAGGATCTTATACACGTTGTGATGGCACTGTTCAGCAAACAGTTCAGGTTACCAATGGCAGAAATGTTCTGGCACCGTGGCAAATGGTATCAAAACTTTCTGAGGATATGGATGACAAGTTAAGTTATTCGAGTCAGGAAGAGCTGAAGGATGAGATCAAAGTAGTTAACAGATACTACAAGGTTAACAATGGATCATGGTCTAAGGCATTATTTACAAATGGATACATTAGCGAAAAGAATAAGGTTAGTTTCTCGGTTTATGAGATTGATTTTTCAACTGTTGCACCTGAAAAACAAATTATTGATTACGCTGAGAATTATTATATAAGAAATGTTAAACGAAACCTGATATAATATGAGAGAATACTCAAATTCAAAAGTTATTTACGATCTGGTAGATAGTATAGTAATTTTTGACTCTGAAAATAATGTAACATTTAATGGTAGTAAAATTAGTGAGGTCTTGCTCCACGCGGGTATAGACCTCGCTTTTTTTTCCGGAAACAGGAATGATCTGGGCAAAAACCACGAAGATCTGATTAAGATTGTTGAAGAAGTCCGTGAGAATATGCAGCCCCAGACTACTACTCTTGTAAACACGGATAAAAGCTTTGTTGTATTTCCTGCAAACTTTAATGGCTCCTTTGATGTTATTTTTGGACTCCGGGAAGAGGTCGTACAAATCAATAGGATGGAGCACGATCTGGAAGAACGTGTGAAGGAATTAAGATGCCTTTACAAGATTACCAGAGAGCTTGAATCCGGAAAGACACTTGAAGAAGTATATGAACAAATAGTGATGATTATTAAGGAGGGCTTTCAGTTCCCGGCTTACTCCCGCGTATCGCTAACGGTGGGTAAAAACACTTTTGGTTTTAAGGAATTACTATCAGATGAGAAATTTCATTTTCTGAGTAGCGACATATATCTTGGTAAAATTAAAAGAGGTGAATTAAGGATATATCTAGACAAAGGGTACAGCTTTCTTGATGAAGAAAAACATCTCATTGAAGAAGTTGCGGGCAAAATATCCAGGGCAATTGAAAAACACAGAAAAACCATTAACCTCGAAAAACAAAAAAAGATTCTAACTATAAAGAATGAATCACTCTTAAGACTAACGGAAGTCTGCAATAGTCGTCGGGAAAGATTACGCACCTTTTTTAGTGCTATTACTGATCCAATTATTGTAATTGACCAGGAATTTAATATTACTATGTCCAACAAAAATGATATTGGTGATAGTGGAAAGTGCTACGAAAAATTATTCAGCAGGCTTAGCAAGTGTGAGAACTGTCCCGCATCTTTAACTTTTGAAGATGGGAAAAACGCGGTTCACGAATTTGAGGATGACGGTTTTAACTATATTCTCCGATCCTACCCGATTGTTGATAAAAAGGGAAGAGTAGATGGCGTTCTGGAAGTTTGCCGAGATATTACTAAGCAGAAAAAAATGGAAGACCAGCTGATTCAGGCTTCCAAACTCACTTCGTTGGGTAAACTGGTTGCAGGAGTGGCTCACGAAATAAATAATCCGAACACCTTTATACTTGGTAACCTGAAAATAGTTGAAGAATCCTTCCATGACATTTTCCCCATTCTGGATGAGTATTACTCGAAAAACCCCGATCTTAAAATTGCACGATTGAATTATGACATATTCAAGGATAATATTGAAGTACTTGTTAAGGATATGATAAACGGCGCTAACAGAACGAAAAAGATAGTGGGTGATTTAAGAAATTTTGCAAAGAAAGATGAGGGCTTGCTGACTGAGAATGTAGACCTAAATGATATTATAAGTAATCATCTTACTATAACCAGGAAGCATGTAAAAAAGCAAGGTAACTTCGAAATTTATTTGGAGGATAATCTTCCAACTTTCAAGGGCAGCTGTCAGAAAATGGAACAAGTGTTAATTAATTTGATTCTCAATGCTACTGAAGCTATTCAGAATGGTGACGGTGTTATTTCCATCCACACTAAATTCAATAAAGAAAAGAATATGGTGTGCTTGATAATAACCGATAATGGATGCGGTATGGATGATCAGACCCGGCGCAACATTTTTGATCCTTTCTACACTACTAAACGCGATAAGGGTGGAACCGGGTTAGGATTATCGATAACTTACGGTATTATAGAAGATCACAAAGGTATAATTGAAGTTGACTCACAACTTGGTGAGGGGACTACTTTTAAAATTTCAATTCCGGCAAATGGCACTTAAAAAATGAGAAAGATTCTTTTAATTGATGATAATCAGGCAGTATTAAACTTTTTACAAATTTTCTTTTTGCAGACTGGCAAGTATGAAGTGACGACTCTGCAAGATAGCACTAAGGCTTACGAGCTTATCGAAAAGAATGAGTTTGACATTCTTTTGCTCGATATGGATATGCCGAATGTCACCGGTTTGGATATACTTAAGTATATGAAAGAGAAAGAAATCAATCTAACTACAATAGTACTGACTGGTGTTGAAGACATAGATTTAGCAATTGCAGCTATGAAGCATGGTACTTTTGATTATATGCTAAAACCAATTGAAGAGGAAAAACTTCTCAAGAACATCGAAAATGCAATCTCAGCCAAAGATATAAAGACGAGAGAAATTGATCTTGATCAGGCATACGACCTTTCACTGAAAAACCCCGAAGCTTTTGGCGGTATCATAACCCGTGATGAAAAAATTATCAAAATATTTCACACAGTTGAAAAATTTGCACAGACTGATAACTCAGTGCTTATCTGGGGTGAAAGTGGTGCCGGTAAAGAATTGATCGCTCAGGCAATACACAAAATAAGTAACCGAAGAGACAATAAGTTTGTTGCTGTTAACGCGGGCGCCTTCGCCCAGGAGCTTTTTTCATCAGAGTTTTTTGGACATGAAAAGGGCGCTTTTACGGGAGCCTCATCTACTAAAACAGGATTTCTTGAAGAAGCCAATGGAGGAACTCTCTTTCTTGACGAAATAGGGGAGTTGTCACTTCCAATTCAGGTTAAACTTTTACGCGTTTTGCAGGAAGAGGAATTTTACAAACTTGGTTCAACAAAGAATCAGAAAGTTGACGTAAGGATTATTGCCGCAACAAACAAAGACCTGTTTGAAGAAATAAAAGAAGGTCACTTCCGTAAAGATCTCTTCTTCAGGCTCAATATAAACTCGATCAATCTTCCTCCTTTGCGGGAAAGAAAAGAGGATATCGAACTTCTTGCTTATCACTTTCTCGAAGTCTTCAATAAAAAATATGGCAAGAATGTTGGGCGTATTACAACACCGGTTCTTAATTGCCTTAAATGCTACCCGTTCCCCGGTAATGTTAGAGAGTTAATGAATATTATTAATAGCTCTCTTATTGTAGAATCTTCAAACGAATTACGGAAGAAGTCACTACCCAATTATTTCCTGGATAACAATAACAATGGTTATAGCGATTTTGACAGCGATATAGTTCCTCCATCACTATGCGAGATTGAAAAGAAGCATATAAAGATTGTCCTGGAATACACAAATAATAACCGCTCAAAAGCCTCTGAAATACTCGGAATTTCAAGAGTTAATCTTCTTTCGAAGATTAAGAAGTATGAGTTGGAGTAGTCCCCGTCTCCTTCTTATCCTTTTCGCTTTGTTCAGCTAAAGCTGTTAGCCCCCCAATGGCACCCAGGTTCATCGATTCCAACGCTGAACTTGGCACAATAATTAAAGAACCTTTCTCCTTCAATCCTTCAAAGAGCATATTCATTCCTCTCAATTGCAATGCAACAGGATTGTTCTTATAGTTTTCACTTGCCAATGCGAATTTCTCAGCGATTTCTGTTTCAGCTGTTCCCAGAATAATTCTAGCCTGTCTTTCACGTTCAGCCTGTGCCTGCTTACTCATAGCATCATTTAGATTAGCGGGAATAACGATATCTTTTATTCCAACGGATTGGCAGGTAATACCCCATGGATTTGTATGTTCGTCCAGGGTTTTTTGCAAATCAGCGGCAATTTTATCACGGTTTTGCAGAAGGTCTGCCAGTTCATGTTTTCCTATGGTATCACGTAATGTAGTCTGTGCCACAAAAAATACAGCCTGAATATATTCCTGTACTTCCAGGGCAGCCTTTTCAACATCCCAGACCGTCCAGTAAACAACTGCATCAACATTTACGGGAACAGTATCTTTTGTTAAGGTTTCCTCTGCTGAAAACTCAGTAACACGTACTCTCTGGTCAATAAAATTATCAACTCGTTCAATTATTGGATATACTATAAACGGTCCCGGGCCTTTCAGTCCTTTAAATCTTCCGAGTCTGAGAACTACTGCTTTTTCCCATTGGTCAGCGATTCGTATTGAAGTAGCAAGTAAAATTGACAAGATAGCAAGAATGATTGTTACGGGATAGGGAGTTATTTGCAGGATTTGGAGTATAAAAACACCTGTCGCTAGAATAATAAGAACAGTAAAGGAGAGGGGATTAAAAATAAGCTTTCGGTTAACACTTGAATACATTTTATCCTCCTTAATCTTGTTTTAATTCGTTTACTAATTCATTAACAGTAAACCCATAACTTGAAGCGATAGCAAGAAATTCCGTGCAAATATTCTTCAGCTTGGCTTTTTTCTCCTTATCCGAAATTTCAATTTTCGCTGATCCAATAAAAGTGCCGGTACCTTGTTGAGTTTCTAATATGTTCTGAATACCAAGCTCATTGTAAGCCTTTGTTACAGTATTTAAATTAACTTTCAGGTGTACAGCCAAAGCCCTTACAGTAGGGAGTTGTTCTCCTATTGTTAATTTTCCTGTTGCGATACCAAATTTTATCTGGTCAACTATTTGGCGGTAAAAGGGAACGCCACTTTTGGGATCGAGTTTGAAGTCAATCATACTCTTATCCTTTTATTAATTTAGATTATGTTTAATTGTAATATTGCACTATACAACTAGTACAATGGTAATATAAGGCAATAAGCTAAGTGTGTCAAGTAGAATTTTATAGAGGGAAAGAAATATTTATGAGTGGAGCGGGCGGCTCTTCATGTGGCATCAGTTCATTTTTTTTATGAAGTTCAGTCAAGTATTTTGCCACGAAATAGCCTATAGCTGCTCCCGCAAATACGTCACTCGCCCAATGTTTATTTTCATAAATACGCGCAAATGCTGTTGTAAAAGCTGGTAAATAGCAAAGTACTTTCAGCCAGTCCGCTTTTACACTTTGGGCAAGTGTGGTTGAAAGGGCAAATGCAGAGGTGGTATGGCCGGAAGGATAAGACCAAAAATCGTCCGGCGCAAAATACACAGGGTTAAAATCCCAGGCTCCCTTATTCATGTAAGGTCTTGCGCGTCCAAACAGCATTTTACCAATTTGAGTTACAGATGTTGCGTAGAAAGTCGATTGCAGAATCTCGAAAGCAGTATTCTGGTTTCTCTGATTATCGGCTAAAACACCATGGAGAAAAAGTAAACCACTCATTAGCAGTGTTGCACTTGGCTCTCCCCACCTTCTTCCATAATCTATGGGGAATGTTCCCAGATAATTCTGCTCGGTTTGTGACCAGTCTTTTATATCCTCATCAAAGTTCATTAAGGCAAAACTACCGGCAGCTACAAAACCAACCTTTAACCAATCTGCCTCATTCCATTTTGCAGGTTGAGAGTAAAGATCTCCGCCTTCAGAAAAGAACTGTTTTAGAGTATATCCGCCCTGTGCATTTACAGAACCCTGCGCCAGCAGTAGAAAAGTTGTAAGAATGAAGAAAGAGAGCTTTGTAAGTTTCAATGCTGCCTTTGATATATGAATAATAGAAATCAATTTATTTTATAAAAGTACCTCAAAATTCGTTGCAAGATAAATATTCTTTGCAACCTTTTCAGAAAAAATGAGTCTAAAACTCCAGTTAATCGAAAAACGGTGGAGGAATTAATGAACAATCTTAAGAGTAAATTCTCATTTGTTTTAGCTGCAGTAGTTATTGTGGTATTCTCATTCTCATCTTTAAACGCTCAGAAGCGCATAATTGTAGAAAAAACTTTTAACGTATCTGCAGGTCAGCAGCTTAAAGTTGAGGCTGAAGGTTGTGATTTGAAGGTTGATACATGGAATAAAAACATTGTTGAAGTGAAAGTTTACGGCAACAGCAGGGCTGAAGATAAATTAGATTTTGAATTTGAACAGACATCAGATGGGGTTGAAGTATACGCTGAAAAAAGAGGGGGATTTTTCGGCAGTTGGTTTTCATCAATACAATGCCGAATTGAAGTAATGGTGCCGGAAAAATTTGACGCTTACGTAAAAACATCCGGAGGTGACATTCTTCTTGATAATCTCGAAGGCGAAATTGAAGTGAAAACATCTGGTGGTGATATTGATCTTAAAAATACTATTGGTAGTCTTTATGCCGGAACATCCGGGGGGGATGTTTTAGCAAATAACCACAAAGGGGATTCAAGACTTTCAACAAGCGGTGGGGATATTAAAGCCAGAGACCTTGTAGGTGATGTTAAAGCTTCTACTTCCGGTGGCGATATAGAGCTTTTTGTAAAAAACGCAAAAGTTGAGGCACATACTTCCGGCGGCGATATAGATGTGGATTTAGCCGGACCAAATAAAGGGATCGAACTGGGCACTTCGGGTGGTGATATCAATTTAACGGTTCCAAAGGACATTAAAGGTGATTTTGACCTGAAAGCCTCCGGCGGCAGAGTTTATTGTGATCTTGATGCAACCAAAGTTTATCGTGATTCAAAAAGAAATTTTGAAGCTGAGATTAATGGGGGCGGAGAGAGAGTTTACTGCAAGACTTCCGGCGGAGATGTCGAAGTAAAATAATTTTTCATATACTTAGTCCTGTTAAAAAAGGTCGTGCTTTCCCGCTCAATGGGACTCAGCACGGCTTTTCTATTTTAAAGACTCTATTCTTTCATTTTGATAAATTTTGTTTTTTGGGTACCTTTACTCTGAATAATTTGATGAATGGATTTTTAAATCCCAAAAGGAGATCTAAATGAAAATGGACTGGAGCAAATACATTGATCGCACTATTAATATTACTATGAATGAGAATTATGGAGTCGTTTACGGTTCTAAAGAAGATGAGCAGCCCACCTTTTATGAAATCGTTTTTAAAACCGGTAAATTAATTGAATCTAATGAGGAAGGACTTGTCATTGAAGCTGTAAGAGAAGGACAATCATTTCTAATTTATGTTCCCTATATCTCAATAAAATGTGCTGAAATATTTTGATTAAAATCCTTTTCTTTTCGCTTACTTTTTTCTCTCAGGTATTTTGTGTTTTTGGAAGTGATTTCAAAATTAAAAGTCACCGCACCTACGCAAACGAGAGTGAAGGCTCTTTCCCGATTGTTATTATTGATGAGAATGGAAACAATGAGCTTGCCATTGAATTTGATATTGAGTCAAATTTCCAGCCCGATTTAATAATTGAGTTTTATTTTTGCGATAAAAACTGGAAACCTTACGAATCATATTTTTTTAGTAATCAGGGGAGTAATATCGCCTATAATCTATGGTACGACACCCTGCCGGTTTCTGTTGAAGGGGCAAATTATCATTTCAAAGGTACTTTTCCCAATTTCGATGTGACATTCCCGTTTTCAGGCAAATGGATTTATTATGTTGTTGATAATACAAATAATACTGCGCTCGCTACAGGCAAATTTTTTGTTGTTCAACCGGAGGTTAAGCTTCAAGGAAGACTTTACCAAGACCGTTTAAATGACCTGGATATGGCAAATAGCCTTCCCGAAAAAACCTTTCGTGTTAGTGTTGATTTTAATTTGCCTGATGAATTGTTTCCCGGTGAAGTTGATTGCGTTGAGATTATTGAAAATCAGGTTATTGACTATCCTTATATTATTGATAGATATGAATACAATAATCTCAGGTACATTGAATGGGATGCCAGCAAAAGGTTTACATTTGTTGCAAAAGATATAATTGCGGGAAACGAATACAGAACTACCGACTTTAGTGATGCAAGACGATTTTTTCAGCCCGTACTAAATGCGAATATTGATGGATTTGATATCAGCAGAAATTATTTTCATGCCAGACCGGACAATAATGGCAGGTCACGATTAGTTAATTTTAGCAATGATAATGCGGATTACATCCCTGTTAATTTCAGATTACAACCATCCGAAAGAATTAAGGATGATATTTTTCTGATAGGTTCATTTAATAATTGGAAGGTTCTTCCGGAATATAAACTTGCCAGGGATGATGAGAGATTTGAATTAAATATTGAGCTAAAGCGGGGAAGATACGATTATCAGTATGTAACGGGTAACTTGGCAGACGGATTTGTCGAAAATGTAAATTGGAGCAGAATCGAAGGAAATTTCTGGGAGACAAAAAGCGATTATCATATATTTCTGTTTTATAATTCGACTGAGTTGGGCGGATACGATAAAATAATTGGGTATTACAAATTATCTGGTGGAGTAAAATGAGTATTACAAGAATTGGTGTTGTTGGAACCGGGCATTTAGGAAAAATTCATACAAAATTGCTTAAGAACATTAAAAACGCTGAACTGGTTGGTATCTTTGATATTGATACCGCAAGAGCGAAAGAGGTGGCTGAGGAGTTCGGTATTGTAAATTATAGTTCGTTAGATGATTTTTTTGATAATGTGGATGCTGTTTCAATTGTTGCAACAACAAGTGCGCACTATGAAATTGTAAAAAAGGCATTTGAGAAAAATGTTAACGTGTTTGTAGAAAAGCCAATTACAGCAACTATTGAAGAAGGCGAAGAAATTGTTAAGATTGCCAGGGAGAAGGGGCTTAAGCTACAGGTAGGGCATATTGAAAGGTTTAATCCGGCCCTGTTATCTGTAGATTCTATTGAATTAAATCCGATGTTCATTCAAACTGATAGGTTAGCTCAGTTCAATCCCCGTGGAACAGACGTAGCCGTCGTTCTCGATTTAATGATTCATGATATTGATATAATTCTTAGTTTAATTAAGAGTGAAGTAGTCGATATTAAGGCGAATGGTGTTGCGGTTGTTTCTGACAATATAGACATTGCAAATGCCCGTCTGGAATTCGCAAATGGTGCAGTAGCCAACGTAACAGCCAGCAGAATATCCCAAAAGAAAATGCGCAAAATGAGAATGTTCCAAAGGGATGCATATATCTCCCTGGATTTCAATGATGGAGTTGCGGAAGTTTTCAGATTGCTTGAGGATGGTAGTCCTGATATGGCAAATAAAATATCATTTGGCGAAATGGGCGTTGGTGAAAAAAAGAAAATGATAGTTTACGAGCAGCCACCACAGAAAGAAGTTAACGCGCTTCAACATGAACTTCAACTTTTCATCGATTGTGTTAATGATGATACAGAACCTGTTGTAACCGGGGCTCAGGGATTGAGAGCATTAATTGTTGCTCAGCAAATTCTAAAAGAAATTGAAAAATCTAAAATAGTGTAAATATAATTAGCGATACCGGTATTACCCGGTGTCGCTTATATTCCTGCCATTTTATGCATTTTACAAATAAATTTGACAAGTATTTTGTAAATTCACCCTTTAAAAGTAAATTTATACGCGATTCTGTATCATCAATCTTCGGAGAAATTAGTGACAAAGATCAGATATTCCTTGGGCGTTGATTTAGGCGGCACTTCTATTAAAATTGGTATCGTTTCTGAGAGTGGAAAAATTAAAAAGAGGCTTACTCTTGAAACCCATGCAGAAGCAGGACCAGAAGCGGTTGTACAGCAGATAAAAAAGGGAATTCATAAAATCCTTAAGAATAATGATAGACCGATTGAAGGAATAGGAATTGGTTCGCCTGGTCTTGTAACCTCAAAAAAAGGAATTGTGCATAACCCTCCTAATTTTCCCGGCTGGGATGTTCTTCCACTTGGCAATATTATTAAAAAAGAATTTAAAACGAATGTGTTTGTTGAAAATGATGCTAACGCTGCCGCTGTGGGAGAATTAATATTTGGAGCCGGTCAGGGTTTTGATGATTATGTTATGATTACACTTGGAACTGGTGTTGGCGGAGGTATAGTTTTCAATAAAAAACTCTTCAAAGGTTCTACAGGAGCCGCTGGTGAGATCGGACATTTGAAAATAAAATCTGATGGTATAAAATGCAAATGTGGCGGAACTGGTTGTCTTGAGGCTTATACCGGCATCAATTATCTGATAAAAATTGTTAGCGAAAGATTGAAAAATAACCAGTCTTTACTAAATGAATGGGTTAATTCCGGAGAGCACAATCTAACTCCAAAATTGATTCATGAAGCTGCCCTTAAAGGAGACGAATTTGCCCTTGGTATAATTAACGAAGTCGGCTTTAATGTTGGTTCGGGACTTAGCTCTGTTGTGAACGTTCTTGACATCACAAATATTATTATAGGTGGTGGTGTTGCTGGTTTTGGTAAATTTCTTTTTGACCCTCTCACAAAAACTTTGCGGGAAAATGTGATGGCTACAATGAGGGAAAGAATTTGCGTTAAACCTGCCAAACTGAAAAATAACGCAGGAATTAAAGGAGCTTCAGGGCTGGTTTTCTATAAGATGTAAACTTAATATTACTTTGGAAACATTACTGAAGTAAAACTTTATAAAGGTTTAACCGAATAAACTTATTTGATGAAATTAATTCTCTGCATACTGTCCCTTGTTACCTTATCCATGTTTGCTCAGCCAATGGATGGGGTAAGTCAGATTAACCCGGATTCTTCTTCCGTTAGTATTGCTGATTCCCTTTCGATCCTGTCTGAATTATCTACTTCTGATTCCACTAAAAAAAAGAATAGCGTTGATATAAATTCTGTTATTTATTCTAAAGCCACTGATTCCTTACGTTTTGATATTACTAATAAAAAGATGTTTCTTTACGGTGATAGTGAATTAAAGTACGAGAAGGCAATTCTCAACAGCGGGGAAATAGAAGTTGATTTTACCTCCAACGATATTAACGCCAAGGGTATAGTTGATCCAAAGGACTCGACAGGGATAAATATTATTCAAACTCCGGTACTTTCTGAAGGCGGGCAAACGTTCGAGGGTTCCCGACTAAAATATAATTTCAAAACGCAGAGTGGTTTTATATCAATGGCGAAGAATAAAAATTCTTCAACTAGTTATCGTGGCGAAAAGGTTAAAAAGGTTGACAAAGATACCTACTTTATTGAAAATGGTATATTTACTTCCTGTGAAAGCGATACACCACATACCTATTTCAAATCTTCTCAAATGAAGGTTATTCAGAATGACCAGATAATTGCAAAATGGGTATTCATGTATATCGGCGGTGTCCCCCTTCCAATACCACTCCCGTTCGGTGTATTTCCTAATGAAAAAGGAAGAAGAAGCGGATTGATGGTTCCCACATTCGGATCGGTTGCTAATCGAGGACAATATTTCAGAAATTTTGGTTATTACCTGGCACTTAGCGATTATATGGATTTGGCGCTTACAGGGGATTATTATACCCGTGGGGGTTATGGCGCCAGGGCTAATTATCGGTATGCCAAACGATACGATTATAGCGGAAGTATTAATCTTGGCTACTCAAATCAAAAAATTGGAGAAGACAGCGATCCTGATAAATCTGAATCTAAAGATTATAAAATTGATGTGAATCATAATCAAAAATTTACTCCAACAACCAGTCTGGATGTTCGGCTCAGTTTTCAAACAGGGACATACCTGAATAATAACAGTCTTAGTTATAATGAATTGCTGCGTCAGAATGTGACATCGAACGCGTCTTTCAGCAAAAGGTGGGATGACTGGGGTGCAAGTTTAAATGTGGGATATAGCCGTAATCAAAACCTTCAGTCCGGGGATATCAACGAGACTTTACCAAGCCTCAGGTTTTCGAAGCAAACGTTTTATCCCTTCCGTAGCGATAAATCTTCGCGAGGCGACCAGAGATGGTACGAACTTATTGGAATGAATTACAATGGTCAGTTTCAAAATACTCGCAAAAAGGTTGCGGGAGACTTAAGCATTCGCGGTGGTATCCAGCACACAGCCAGTATTAGCGCTTCTCCAAAAGTTGGTTTTTTTAATATTACTACCTCAGCTAATTATAATGAAAAATGGTACAACAAAAGCACCAGAATAAGAAGTGAATATCTTGAAAGTATTAACACCACTACTGGTGATGTAACGTATCGAGATTCCTTAGTATACGATGATATTCACGAAATAAATATGGTTCGAACTTTCAGCCTGAATCTCTCTGCCTCAACAAAAATCTATGGAATGATGCAGCCAAAAATACTTGGGATTGAAGCTTTCAGGCATACAATTATTCCTCAGATCACTTACAGTCTTAGTCCTGATTTTTCTGATGATCAGTGGGGCTATTACGATTCTTATGTGAATGCGGCCGGGAAAGAAATAAGGTATGACAAGTATCAGAGAGAAATCTTTGGTGGAGTTGGTTCTGGGGAAAGTCAAAATATGAATTTTTCAGTGGGCAATATTTTTGAAATGAAAACAATGAAAAACCCGACTGATACTACTTCTCAAGAGAAGAAGATTACTCTACTTAATCTTAACCTCAGCTCGGGCTACAATCTGGCAGCAGATAGTCTAAGGCTTAATGATTTACGGGTAACCTTCAGAACCCAAATTGGAGACTTACTTAACTTCTCCGGATCCACTGCCTATACGTTTTATGATTACGTGGGAGGTAGGAAAGTAAACAGATTTCTTTCGGATGAAGGGAGAGGAATATTCCGTTTAACAAATCTAAGTTTTTCTCTTTCCACAACCTTATCTGGTGATAAGTTAAAAGGAAGTAGTGAAAAGAAGAGCAAAGAGGAAGAAGAAACTGAGGCTGAATATGATGCCTTTAGAGAAAGTGAATATATTTCGATTTATGATGAGAAGCCACCGGATTTTGAAATTCCCTGGAATTTGAGCCTTAGTTACAATTACAACATGAATAAAACTAATCCGGAATTTATTAATGAAACTTCCAGCATTGGGCTTAATCTAAGTTTCAGTCTTACAAAAAATTGGAAATTTACTGCACGAAGTAATTACGATTTTATCCGCAAGGAATTTTTGGCACCTGCAATTACTGTATTTCGAGATCTTCATTGCTGGGAAATGAATTTTTCCTGGTATCCTTTGGGTACATACAGGGGTTTCCGATTCGAATTACGTATGAAAGCACCTGAATTCAGAGATATAAAAGTTGAACGTAGTTCAGGCAGATTCTCCGGAAGGTAGAAATAATGATTAAGCAATACCTGATTGATGGAAATAATTTAATTGGAAAAATGCCAGAGTTATGGGAATTGCAAAAGAAAGACAAGCAATCCTCCAGGGAAAAGCTCGCCTACAAAGTTGACAATTATTTCATTTCAAAATCCCCAAACGCTAAAATATTTTTTGACGGGTATGGTGCTGAGTCCATTCCCACATCAAAAATAAGACTGCAATATTGTGATAAACGAACTGCTGATGATGATATTAAAACGGAAATAATGCGTTCAAATAATCCAAAGCTGCTGGCTGTTATATCTTCGGATTATAGTGTAATGCAATTCGCGCAAAAGAGCAGTTGTAAAGTAATTAAGAGCGAAGATTTTGCCCGGCAATTAGCGGGGAGTAAAAAATCGAAGACTGAATCGGATGCTATCAAATCGATTAAGAATGACGACATCAAAAAATTGTTTGGTGTTTAATAATACCCGGTCTTAATTTGCCAGACGGCACTTTTATTCCTATTCTCTTGTTAAACCTCAAAACTTAATATCGCATATCAGGAAAATTAATGAAGAAAAAAGTAGTAATTGTCGGAGGTGGATTCGGCGGTCTCAATGTCGCTAAATCACTTGCAAAAGCAAATCTTGATATTACTCTAATTGATAAAACAAATCATCATTTATTCCAGCCGCTCCTTTATCAGGTGGCTACTGCTGCACTTTCGCCTGGTGATATCGCCACACCAATCAGGTCTATACTTAAAAAGCAGAAAAATGTACGGGTCTTACTGGGTGAAGTTGTTTCTATAAACAGGGAATTAAAAAAAGTAAAACTGCATCATGGCGAACTTGATTATGATTATTTGGTTTTAGCTCCGGGAACGCGCCATTCTTATTTTAACAATCCTGAATGGGAGAAATATGCCCCCGGGTTAAAAACAATACAGGATGCTCTTCAAATTCGTGAACGTGTTTTGCTATCTTTTGAGATGGCAGAGCGATTTTACGATGAACGAGATATTGAACCTTATCTTACTTTTGTTGTTGTTGGGGGCGGGCCGACAGGTGTTGAGATGGCAGGTGCAATTGCTGAGATATCCAAACAAACCATGTTAAAGGATTTTAGAAAAATCAATCCACTTAAAACAAAAATTTACCTGGTAGAGGGCCAAAACAGGATACTATCTTCTTATGATGAAAAACTAAGTATTCATGCCAGAAATGATTTGATTCATCTTGGTGTTACACCCCTTATTGGACAGAAAGTTATAAATATTACATCTGAAGAAATTACAACGGATGAGAGAACGATAAGAACAAAAAACATAATTTGGGCTGCCGGAAATTCTGCTTCGTCAATATTAGCAACGCTGGATACTGAACTGGATCGATTTGACAGAGTAATGGTAAAAGGTGATTGTACAATTCCCGAGGATGAAAGAATATTTATAATTGGGGATGCCGGCAATTATAGAGATATAAAGGGAATGTCCTTACCCGGTGTTGCTCAGGTAGCAATTCAACAGGGGAAGTATGTATCCAAAATCATTAAAAAAAGTATTCCATCAGAAAAGAGAGAAAGATTTATTTATAGAGATAAAGGGAGCATGGCTACCATTGGTCGGGACAAAGCGATTTGTGAAATTGGCAGATTAAAATTAACAGGATTTACAGCCTGGGCTGTATGGAGTTTTGTTCACATTCTTTTTCTTATCAATTTTAGGAATAAATACAAAGTAATGGCTGAGTGGATTTACAACTATCTTTTTCAGAAAAGGGGTATTCGGTTAATTACAAATAAAACGGATTTGTAACACGAACTTTCTTACGGGATTACTTTGGAAAGTTTTGTGTCATTTTATGTTTGTACTTATGCACAAGGTACTCTATCTTCATTTTAAATAAATTTAATAAAACTGAATGCATGAGCAATTTTAAGATTAGTAATTCCTCAATAATTATGACAACCCTTTGTCTTCTTTTACTCTTTGTTTATGGAGTAATAGAAATTTATGATTTTACTCTCGATAACTCCAAGCTGAATCATCAGAAAAAGCAGTTCGAAATTGTCAAGTCAGCCGGGTTGGGAATTAAATCAAATATTGAACATCTTGTCAGTGATCTGAATCTTTTTGCACAAATAAATCCAACCGACCCTGAGCAGAAAAGTATTTTCCTAAACAAACTTTGGGGCGAGGGGATAGAGTCTGTTTTTTCTCTAGATGAGGGAATAAAAATTCTTTCAATCGAGGGAGAGTCTCTTTCAGTTTGGATAGAAGATGAGTTACGAAACTCCACAGTTATTTTTGATTCATCAACGAATTCGTTGGAAATCAACTACTGGCTCTCGCAAGTAAAACCAAAAAGCCAAAACAATTCTCATGAGGACTTCATTCTATTATTATTGATTAAGGCTCCTGATAAACCCGGAAGGGGAAATACGAGCACAGGCAAGCGGTTTATTGGTTGTGTGCTTGATTTTGACTGGTTAATTGAAAAATATATTTCACCACACAGATTATCTGAAAGTGATTTTGTCTGGGTAATGGACGGTGAAGGAAGATTAATCTATCATCCAAACCATAGGGAAATGCTCTTAAGAAGCACTAGAGATTTATCGGAGGATTGCACGGATTGTCACAAATCTTTTGAAGTTCAAAACGATATGCTGACAGGGGCATCTTCAATGGGTGAATATTATATTGAAGGAGAGCCGGCCAAAATAATGGCTTATGACCCGGTTAATTTTCCTAATCAGAAATGGATTCTGGCAATTTCGACGTATCTCCCTCAGGTTGTTCAGGATGTTAGAAATAGCTTCCTGATTGTGTTTGCTTTATCGGGAGTTTTTATAAGTCTCTTAATCGTTTTAGGTTATTCGGCTTATTACATCAATTTAAAGAGAATACGGGCTATGGAGTCTCAAAAGCACCTGGAGCAATTACAGAGCTTTCAGGAAAAACTTAACCACGCGGCAAAACTTGCATCAATAGGTGAACTGGTGGATTCTGTAGCTCACGAAATAAATACACCAGCCGGGATAATTTCTTCGACTGCTGATATTCTTTTACTCGATGACTGCACGAAGCTCAAGTGTGCAAATGATCTTAAGGTAATTAAAGATCAAACCAAACGGATTGGCAAGTACACTAAAAGTCTCCTTCGGTTCTCGCGCAGGCTTCCATTTTTACCTGAGCTTAATGATGTTATCGATTTAATAAACGAGTGTGTCTTCATTGTTGGTCCTAAGTTAAGAACCAATAGAATCAAAATTCAGCAAATACTGCCGGAATTTTTTCCGAAATTTACTTTTGACAGAGGACGCCTTGAACAGGTTATTATTAATCTGCTTAACAATGCTATAGATTTTGTTGATCATGATGGATTGATAGTTATTAAACTTGATAATTATGAAAAAGATGAAAATGAGTGGGTCTTAATTTCTGTATCCGATAATGGTAAGGGTATACCTCCTGAAAATTTAGAATCGATTTTCGAACCATTTTTCAGTACAAAACCAATTGCTCAGGGAACAGGACTTGGTCTCTCAATTTCAAAGGCAATTATTGAGCGGCATGAGGGAATATTGGAAGCCAAAAGTGATCCTGTTTCTGGTACAGAGTTTTTAATTCACCTTCCAATGAAAAGAGAGAAAGGGGAAGATGGAAAACAAAGTTAAAATACTTGTAATCGATGATGAAGAAGAGATGTTGAATCTCAGTTCGAGATTATTGACAGCCTTCGGTTATGAGGCTATTCCGGTTAAAGATACTGAGATTGCTCTGGATCTGATACGCAACAATAACTATGATCTGGTGCTTTGTGATTTATTGATGCCCGGAGTAGATGGCATACAGATAATTAAGGCAGTAAAGGAATATTCATATCCTACTCAAATAATTATTTTTTCTGCTTATGGCACAATTGACAGAGCTGTTAATTGCATGAAGGCCGGGGCGATTGATTTTCTGGAAAAACCTTTTGAGGCTGACCATTTAAAAATTGTGGTCGAAAAAGCTCTTGAGTACAAAAAACTATTTGTCGAACGGGATAACCTTCTTAAGCAACTCGAGACAAAGTTTCAGTTTGAAAATATAATTGGCAGAAGTAATGCAATGCAAAAGATATTTGATACGGTTGAAAGCGTTGCCGATTCTGAGGCAAATATTTTAATTACTGGTGAAAGCGGTACAGGAAAAGAACTGATTGCCAGAGTAATACATGCCAGAAGCGGAAGAAAGAAGGAAGCTTTTGTCCCAATAAATTGTGCGGCATTTCCCGAAAATTTATTTGAAGCAGAAATCTTTGGTTCTGAGAAGGGTGCATTTACAGATGCTACTCATCGCAAAATAGGTTTGCTGGAGTTTGCTGATAAAGGGACCTTCTTTTTTGATGAGGTTTGTGAATTGCCTGTCAATCTGCAGACAAAACTTTTAAGAGTGATACAAGACAGACAATTAAGGCGGGTTGGCGGAAATGAACTCATTAAAGTTGACATCAGATTAATATCTGCTACTAACAAAGACCCGAAAGTCTATCTTGAAAAAGGATTGTTAAGAGACGATCTCTATTATAGACTAAACGTGATTAACATTGACCTTCCACCTCTTCGAAAAAGAAAGGAAGATATTATTCTTTTAGCTGATTATTTTCTCAAAGAAAATAATCAACGAATGAAGAAGAATGTTAATGAAATATCTAATGAGGTAGTTATAGCACTTGAGTCGTACAATTGGCCTGGGAATGTACGAGAACTTGAAAACGTGATTGAACGCGCCGTTACTTTTTCGAAAAAGGAAGTGATAACCATGGAGGATTTACCTCCACATTTACAGAGTAACTCAAAAACTTCACCTCTCTTTTATGGTTCTTCATTAAAAGAGGCCAAGCAAAAGGCTCTTGAAGATGTAGAGAAAAGATATTTGCTCAACTCGTTAACTCTTCATGAAGGCAACATTACAAGAGTAAGTGAAGAAGCAAATATGACGAGAAGAAATGTTTACAGATTAATTACCCGCTATGAAATATCGCTCGATGCCTGGAGATAAGCTTATTTAAGGCGTGTCATTCATTTCACTGTGAAATCCAATTTCACACATCCCTAACCTATTGGTTTATAACAACTTAATCTGCTGCCTGTCAAATTCATTCCTAGTTATGGAACAGATCTTACAATAGCAAAGGACTATTTATCTGATTATAAGTGATGAATAGACCTTAAAATCCTGTTATTTATCTTCATCAGAAAGAAAACTCTGTTTGGTACAAACCTTGCACTAGAAACCATAGAAACACCATTTTAATAATAAAAGGAGTCATTTATGAACGGCGCTAATGATGACCTGGGAAATTCACAGATTATAAATTATCTCAAAAGCCTGGATAACAGGATTTCAAACATTGAAAATAAGTTAAACATTTACTCCGAATTAAAGGATGAGCAGGTAAGTGATACTTCAATTGGTGAGGATACACCAAACCTTGTTGAATTAAATCTTGGTGAACATTGGTTTGCAAATATTGGAATATTAATTTTAACTTTTGGTTTTATGCTTTTACTTACACTTAAGTATGAAAGTTACGGCTCATTTATACCGTCAACAGGTGGTTATGTAATAACTGCAATATTCTTCCTGCTGGCCAATATTCTTAAAGTAAATTATTCGCTAGTCAGTAAACAACTATTTGCCTCCGGATTTGCACTCTTTTATTTAACCACACTCAGGCTTTTCCATTTTACGAGTGAACCATTTCTATCAAATGTAATTCTGGAGTCTATTCTTCTCATTGGTGTTGCTTCAATAGGGCTTTTTATCGCATACAGACGTGATTCCAATTATCTATTTGGCTTGAATCTTGGTCTATTAATTCTTACCGGACTTATCATTAATACTCCATTCCTATTTTATTCTCTTTGTATTGTAGGTTCAGGATTATTTCTTTATAGATTTACTAAAAATACATCCACAAGTTTTATTCTATTCGGAATAGCTTTTGTCTTTTTGGCAATAATGTTCTGGACCATAAATAACCCATTTATAACCGGAGAAATAAAAGTTGGTGAATTTGCCAGTACCAATATTTGGTTCGCGATATTGGTCTGTATCATTTTTTCATTTTCCAATATATTCCACAGGTATGAAGAAGGCGAAACAGAACGATCTGTTGTAATATCTTTGCTTAATGGGTTTTTCGCCTTCGCTCTCTCGATAGTAAACATTGTCAGCAATCCTGATATGGATTTGATGAAATACCTGATAAGCCTATTTGTTTTATTTTTACTAATAGCTGTACTTCACTGGAAATATGGATCGGATCAATATTCAAAGGCTATTTACGCTATCATTGGATACGCGGCTCTTTCAATCGGTATTATATTCACAACTGGTATACCAGATGCTTATATTTTCTTGATTTGGCAGAGTCTGCTGGTGATTGGGACTGGAATCATGTTCAAATCAAAAAATATTATTGTTGCAAACTTTTTGATTTTCCTACTGGTTTTTGTAGCCTATCTGGCTAGTGTTACTTCTTTCAGCATCATAGGAGTTAGCTTTGGTATTGTTGCATTGACTAGTGCCAGAGCTCTCAATTGGCAAAAGGACCGACTAACATTAAAAACCGAAATGATGCGCAATACTTACCTTATTGTTGCTTTCTTTTCAATTCCAATAACTTTGATAGAAGCTCTCCCGCTAGAACTTGCAGGGCTATTCTTAATTGGCGTTACAATAATTTATTACGTGCTAAGTATAGTGTTAAAAAATGCCAAGTACAGATGGATGGCACATTTCTCACTCATCTTTGCAATTATCTATTCTGCATATGCAGGACTAAAAGAATTTGATTCAACCTGGACAGTAATAACTTTTCTCGCCTTAGGAATAGTGCTAATTGCAGTATCAATACTTTTTACAAAAAATAAACAGAAAACAACCGGGAGCAAAATTCAAGAATAACTGATGTGCAAATAAAATAATTATAGGAATAAATCAGGAAAGGATAATGCTAAAAAAGTTAAAATCGATCCCGGAACAGGTAATCAGACTTGCTGTGATTTTGGTAATAATTGTTGTAGTCTTTGTTATTGTCCGAGCTGAACTTGTACCTGATGATTTTGGAGAACTTGGACATTACAGAAAAGGTGCAGTTGATGAAATTGCATCACTTGAACTGAAGTATGCGGGACAGGAAACTTGTGAGATGTGTCATGATGACATATTGGAAACGAAGAGCAACGGATATCACAGATCAGTTAATTGCGAAGTTTGTCATGGACCTTCGGCTAAGCATTCTGAAGCACCTGATGAATTTTTGCCATCTGCTCCAAGAAAGCGTGATTTTTGCCCGGTTTGTCATGAGTATTTACCCTCAAGACCTACCGGATTTCCTCAAATTGTATCGGCTTCGCATAATCCTGTTAAGCCATGCATAACCTGCCATGAACCGCACAATCCGGTTCCGCCAGAAACTCCGCACGAATGTTCGGCATGCCATGCTGAAATATCAAGGGTGAAGTCAATTTCTCATCACGCCTATCTGGAATGCAAAACCTGTCATGAGGTACCTGAACAACACAAATTAGATCCTCGCGGTAATGCAGCCAGTAAGCCTGCTACGCGGGAATTCTGCGGGAAGTGTCATGCTGAAGAAAATGAAGATTATCCAGGTGTGCCTCAAATAGATCTGGCAGAACATGAACCAAGATATGTTTGCTGGCAGTGTCATTATCCACATATGCCGGAGGCGAAATGAAAAAAGTTATTGAAAACTCGATTGAACGGAAGGCTTTTTTTAAGCTGATATTTCTTTCAGCCTTTTCCATTTTCTTGCCGAAATCATTGACGGCAAAAAATAGTTCTCCAGAAGAGAGTCCAGTTCAGGATGAAAATTATAATGCTTACGATCATAAATGGGGGATGTGCATCGACATCGATAAATGTATTGGATGCGGCAGATGTGCTAATGCATGCAAGGAAGAGAACGATGTGCCACGTGAACCCTTCTTTTTTAGAACCTGGGTTGAGAGGTATAAGATATTTGGAAAAGGCGAAGTTGTTATTGATAGTCCGAATGGCGGTGTTGATGGTTTTCATAATGAACATTCAGAAAGAAATCCGGAACGCAGTTTCTTCGTTCCGAAATTATGTAATCATTGCGAGAATCCTCCCTGTACACAGGTTTGCCCTGTGGGGGCAACTTTCAAATCAGTTGATGGAGTAATTTTGGTTGACAAAGATTACTGCATAGGTTGCAGCTATTGTATCCAGGCATGTCCTTATGGTGCAAGATATTTACATCCGGTTACTAAAACTGCGGAGAAATGTACTTTTTGTTATCACCGACTTGTAAATGATAAAAGCCCTGCCTGCGTTGAAGTTTGTCCGACTCAGGCAAGAATTTTCGGAGAGATGGAAAAGAAATCTAGTCCGCTCGTAAGATTCAGAAGAATGGAAAAGATTGGGGTTTTAAAACCGGCACTGAATACAGAGCCCAAAGTATTATACGCTCATCTTGATATGGAGGTAAAATAAATTGGAAGAGATTATACAACATTTAACTCCTTTGCTAAAAGAAGTAAGCGGATATATTTTCCCGAATGAGATAGAATTACACTGGGGATTGCTGGTAGTTATCTATCCATATTTAACCGGGTTGGTTGCAGGGGCATTTATTCTTGCATCACTTGTAAAAATTTTTGATGTAAAAGAATTGTATCCAACTTATAGAATAGCATTACTTACAGCGCTCGCATTTTTAATTGTTGCGCCACTTCCACTTCTGGCACATCTTGGGCATCCTGAAAGATCGTATGAAATTTTTCTTACTCCCAATAAATATTCGGCCATGGCTATGTTCGGGTTTGTTTATGCATGGTACCTGATGGCAGTGCTGCTTTTAGAGATTTGGTTCGATTACAGAAAAGATCTGATTATCTGGAGCCGAAGTGAAACAGGAATTAAAAAATGGATTCTGAGGACAATATCACTCTTCTCAAGTGATATTTCGGAGAAGGCGGTTAAGTTTGATAAAAAAGCTATTCGAATAATAACTTTGATAGGGATTCCCTCGGCATTTATTCTGCATGGTTATGTCGGCTTCATTTTCGGGTCAATAAAAGCAAATCCCTGGTGGTCGAGCGTATTGATGCCGATCGTTTTTTTATTCTCAGCTATAGTATCTGGTATTGCTCTCATTCTTATTGTTTATATGTTTGTCCTGCCTATCAGGAAAAAAGAGATAAATATGCTCACCCTTGATAAGTTGGCTAGTTATCTTTTTTATGTAATGATTATAGATTTTTCTCTCGAGTGTCTCGATTTTATTCACAGAGTTTACGAATCTGAAGAATCAATTAAAATATTGGGCGAACTTGTATCAGGAAAACTTTTCGTCTCTCTCATAGTTGTTCAGCTCATTATCGGTATGCTGATCCCTCTGGCAGCAATAGGAATTTTGAAAATAGTTAAAGTACCTAACGATTTGAAAAAGCAAATCTACTTTTTATCTGCAATTCTTGTACAAGTGGGAATTTTCTCTACACGCTGGAATGTTGTAGTGGGAGGGCAGCTCTTCTCAAAAAGCTTTATGGGACTCACTACTTACAAAATGACGTTATTCGGGATGGAGGGGCTTTTACTTTCTATTCTACTTCTTGTACTGCCACTTGGTATTATGTACGTTTTATTTAAATTTCTGCCTCCCTGGGAGGAATCCAGAAGTAACTAATTCAGGTTTAATAAGGGGTTATGATGAAACAAGACAGAAGAGGTTTTCTAAATACACTGTTGGGCATCGGAGGTATCGGAGCAATAGCCTCAATAATTTATCCGGTATTCGAATTTTTACTTCCACCCGAATCGAGAGAACCAACGGTTAGCAGTATCAAGGCAGGGGCAATTGACCAGTACGAAGTGAACTCGGCGAAAATTCTAAAATTCGGGAGAGAACCTGTCATACTAATTCGTAAGGATAGTGGTGAGTTTTCTGCTTTCTCGGCTACCTGTACTCATTTGGATTGCATTGTTCAATACCGTCAGGATACTAAACAAATATTGTGTGCTTGTCACAATGGACACTATGATCTAAAAGGAAGAAACGTTTCAGGCCCGCCTCCAAAACCACTAACCGAATTCAAGGTAAGTGTTATAAATAACGAAATTACGATTTCAACAATGGAAGGTTGACAATGGCAAAGCTGACTGATTCAAATGTATTTAAGTGGCTTGATGAAAGAGTCGATCTATCTCCTTTAACAAAGCTTTTATATCATAAAAAAGTCCCGGTTCACAGCCATACAATCTGGTATTATATGGGGGGCGTAACACTCTTCCTATTTATTGTGCAGGTATTTACCGGCATACTACTCTTAATGTACTATGTCCCGGGTGAAAACAGTGCCTACGAAAGTGTGCAGTTTATTCTTAACAAGGTCAGTTTCGGCTGGCTGATTAGGAACATTCACAGCTGGTCTGCAAATCTCATGATTTTGTTTGCATTTATTCACATGTTCAGCGCTTTCTTTACTAAAGCACTTAGAAAGCCCCGTGAACTTACCTGGGTATCTGGTTTTATTCTCTTACTGCTAGGGATGTTTTTTGGATTTAGCGGTTATCTTCTTCCCTGGAATGAATTAGCTTTCTTTGCCACAAAGGTCGGCACAGATATAGCAGGAGCTGTTCCTTTTATTGGTGATTGGTTAAAAATTCTTTTACGGGGCGGCGATGATGTAACAGGTGCCACACTATCCAGATTCTTTGGATTCCATGTGGCTATTCTCCCGGCGGCTTTTACAATTTTTCTAACCTTACATCTTCTTTTAGTGCAGAGACAGGGAATGAGTGAACCTGACTCATTTACCAAACTTCCAGATGAAAAGAAAAAATACATTTCTTTCTTTCCCGATTTCGCTTTGAGAGATTTTTTGCTTTGGCTAATTGTTCTTATCGCTCTGCTCGCGCTTACGGTTTTTTCACCCTGGGATTTGGGTATAAAAGCTGACTCCTTAGCCTCAGCGCCGGAGGGAATAAAACCTGAATGGTATTTCATGTTTATGTTCCAGACCTTAAAATATCTTCCGCCTCACATATGGTTTATAGAAGGAGAAGTATTTGGACTGCTCGCCTTTGGTGCTGCAGGTGTTATCTGGATGGTATTACCTTTTATAAAAATTAAAAAGAAGCTCTTAATTGAAAGTAAGTATTACTTCTATATTGGTGTATTTGCCATAGCATTTATCATTATTATGACATTAATAGGTTACTTATCATGAAAAATATAATTCGCAGAGCGTATGTCTTATTTGTCGGTACTGTGATTTTTATAAATCTGCCCTCCACAGTTCGGGCATATACATTACAGGACAAGGTTGATAATTGTTTTGTCTGCCATCAGGAAAATGAAATGCTGCCCGAAGGATTTTCTGAAAATGATATCCACTTCACATCTGGTATTGGATGTGTGGGTTGTCATGGCGGCAGCGCAATTGAGGAAGATGAAGAAATTGCAATGAGTTCAAAATTCGGTTTTATCGGTGTTCCTGATAAAAAAGATATTCCGGCAACTTGCGGTAAATGCCATTCTGACATAGAGTTCATGAGGCAATACAGACCCAGAATTGCTACTGATCAAGTAAGCCAGTATTTCGAGAGCGTACATGGTAAGAAATTGAAACAGGGCGATAACAAAGTTGCTGATTGTACCAGTTGTCATAGTGCTCATAGTATTTTACCTGTAGACGATCCAAGATCCTCGGTCTATCCGCTTAACTTACCAGAGACATGCAATCACTGCCATGGTAATAGCGATTTGATGTATACCTACAAACTTAAAAGCAATCAATATGAGGAGTATTCGAAAAGTGTACATGGTGTAGCTTTGTTGGAACACCGTGATATATCGGCTCCGGCATGTAATGACTGTCATGGCAATCATGGAGCCACTCCTCCGGGAATACAATCAATTTCCCATGTGTGTGGAACGTGCCACGTTAATAATCAGCAGTATTTTGAAAAGTCGAATTTGTCCACAATATTTAGTGAAGCTGGTTTTCATGGGTGTGAAGAATGTCATGGATATCATAGCATTCCCAAACCGAGCGATGATATGCTGGGTGTTGGCGAAAAGTCTGTCTGTATTAAGTGCCACGATAGCGGCGATGTTGGTTATGACGCTGCTCTTTCCTGGGGCGGAAAGCTTAATGAATTAAGAACCATTCATGAACATGCTGCCGAAGTGCTGGCAGAAGTGGTAAAAAAAGGGATGAATGATGTTGATATAGATTTTGCTCTTAAGGATGTGAATCAGTCTCTAATTCAATTAAGGACTTTCGTTCATACTTTTGACTCAAAACTAATAGTTGAAAAAGCTGACGAAGGAATTGTTTTAGCAAATAATGCCCTGGAGTTAGCCGACAAAGAAATTGAAGAATATTACAACAGAAGAATCGGATTTGGGTTTGCAACACTTGCATTTGTTATCCTGGCATTTGGGGTTTACCTCAAGATAAGGAAGTCCTCAAATGTGAAACATGAATCGTGAATCGAAAAGGATTCTTATTCATAGTCCTAATCTTACTATGCAAAGTTAAATCATCTTCATGTCTTTAAGGAACGGGAGATTCTCGCGGGTCTCCTTAACTTTTGAAATATCGATCTCAACTTTTATAACTATCTCATCCTGTTCGACCATAACTATTTCTTTCCCCAAAGGATCGTAAATCCCACTGCATCCGCTGTAATTTAGCTTTGGGTCATCCCCAACTCGGTTTACTCCAACTATGAAGCATTGATTTTCAATGGCACGAGCTTTCAAAAGAGTTTTCCAATGATCTACACGAGTTACCGGCCAGTTGGCAGTATTGATAATTATGTCAACGCCATCTTTCGTGTATTTCCGGTATAGCTCTGGGAAACGAAGATCGTAGCAAATGGTTAATCCAATTCTGGTTTGGTCAATTTTAGTTACAACAATTTCTTCGCCTGCCGCAAAATGTTCATCTTCTGTTGACATTGAGAAGGGGTGGACTTTTCTGTAACGGGCTTTAATGAGTCCAAATGAATCAAAGTGGAATAAGGTGTTATAAATTAGTCCGTCAAACTCTTCAATTATTCCTGCGAACACATTGGTCTTACGTATCCTTGCCATTTCCATAAAATATCTAACAGATGGACCATCAATATCTTCTGCAAATTTTTTCGATTCCATGGTGAAACCGGTCAAGGTCATCTCAGGAAAAACCAGCATATCCTCATCACCGTCTATCGATTCGAGCATCTTGTCTATTTTAGACATGTTAGCTTCTTTGTCTTCCCAAAGAGGGGAGTATTGTATAAGTGCGAGTTTCATGACGGTCTCCATAAACGTTTTTAGAAAGATACGGATAAAAAGAATATGGTGAAAAGTCAGAATTGAAATGTGAGAAGGCTTGCCAATAATCTGTTGTGCCTCGTTCTCTCATTGAAATAATTTCTTATATTAAAACTGTTTTCAAAAAACCTCACAAAGAAGATAATCAATTAAAAATATTAGTATTATTGTAAAAGTTATAGACCCGATTTTGGAAAATGATTTTATAGACTCTAAAAAGGGAAATTGGAATTACTCGATTTTGTTATCACAACTATTGAAAATAAAACTGTTGCCTGGATGTTGAATGCCTGAGAAATCAAAACCAAAATTAGCACGCCAATTAGGATTAGTAACATTAACTGCAACTGGCGTTTGTTCTATGCTCGGTGCTTCTATAAATGTAGTGCCATTTATGATCCAGCGTAATGTCCCCGGAATTGGTCCTTATGTTTTACCGGCATTTCTTTTTGCTGCCATACCTGCCATCTTTGCTGCACTGGCATATGGAATTTTGTCTTCTGCAATGCCACGCGCAGGCGGAAGTTATCTATATGCAAGCCGAGGTCTTAATCCTTACCTTGGTTTTATTGCAAGTTTTTCACAATGGTTCGGCTTGTCTATTGTTATTGGTGTCATTGCCTATATCTGCGTCCCTTTCCTGCGGGATGTAACTTTAGGTCTGGGGTGGGAAGAGGTGTCGGCTTACCTGGAGACGCCAATCATAAGGGTAGGACTTGCCCTCGCACTCATTTGGTTTTTTATATTTATAAATATTAGGGGGGCAAAATCCTACGAGAGAACACTGCTGCCAATGATGTTTTTGATGTTTGCCCTGGGGGTTATAGTAATTGTGGCAGGATTTAGTTTCGATACTACTTCTTTTATTGAAGCACTTAAGGTTAGTGAAAATAGAATTATACAACCCGGGCCATCAGTGGAATTTGACTGGCTCACCTTTTTCTCTGCCTCAGCATTACTTTTTTCAAGTTTTATTGGTTTCGATTCAATTGCTCAGGCCGGAAGTGAAGCTAAAAATCCAACCAAATCACTCCCAAGGGCAATTCTATTAGCAATACTTTCAGTTGGGATCTTTTACTTCCTATTTACAGCTGCCGTTTACAATACAGTGCCGTGGAGTTTTGTGGCCTCTGAATCTATAAAAAAAGATATAAGTGCACCAGGACTTTTAAGTTATGTTTTGCCTGCATGGTTGGGTGTAGCTATCCTTGTGGGTGCGGCTATTGCTTTGATAAATGATTTGCCTGCAATGCTGCTTTCGGTATCCAGACTAATGTTTGCCTGGGCGGAGGATGGCATTTTTCCATCAGCAATATCTAAGGTTCATCCTAAAAATCATACTCCTCATATTGCATTAATAGTAGCAGGCTCCATGGCCAGTTTAGGTGTCCTTGGCTCCCATTTTGCAGGTGATTTTTTCCTGGGCATTGATATAATGGTTACTTCTATGATGGTTAACTTTCTTTTAATGTGCATTACGTTAATCACATTCTCAAAAGTAAATCCTGTATTGGCTAAGGAGATCTCAGTCATTAAAAACAGAAGATTACAATTATTGATTGGCTGGCTGGCTGGGAACTATCTTCTTAATCTTATTTTTAGTAATTCATACCTATAAGGATCTTAATGCTCAAGCAGAGCATTGGTATTTTCACTCTACACCAGTCTGGTTAATAGTAATGACATTGGCGAGCATATTATTCTTTTATAAATGGCGCCAGTTTGCGGCTGAGGGTACTGAAGGAATTAATAAATTTAAAACACTTCCGGAAGAGTAAACATGAAAACAACAACACAACTTGCACCGGGTCTTGAAATCTCCCGTATAGTAACTGGTTTATGGCAAATAGCTGACATGGAACGAGATGGTACTAAGCTAGATCCTAAAGAAACTGCACTGCATATGGAACCATTTGTAAAATCGGGATTCACTTCTTTTGATATGGCGGATCATTACGGCTCCAGTGAAATTATTACCGGTACATTTAAAAATACAAATCCACTTGGAGATCGTGTTCAGCTTTTCACTAAGTGGGTTCCGAAACCAGGAAAAATCAGCAGAGAGGATGTGAAAGCGGCCGTACACTTGGCATTGGATCGGATGCAGCAGCAATCAATAGATTTAATGCAGTATCATGCCTGGCATTATCCTGATTCCAGTTGGCTGGATGGTCTCTTTTATTTGAATGAATTAAAAGAAGAAGGATTAATAAAACATTTAGGAGTCACCAATTTTGACGCCGCTCATTTGCGTATAGCCTGTGCTTCTGGTATTCCATTGGTAAGTAATCAGGTCTGTCATTCCCTTATTGATCAACGAGCGAGTGGTAATATGGTCCAGGTATGTGAAGAATATGGTGTAAAGATATTAGCCTTTGGAACCTTGGCTGGCGGATTTTTAACAGAAAAATGGTTGGGGAAAAAAGAACCTTCGCAGGATATGCTGGAGACCTGGTCTGAAATGAAGTATAAACGTTTCATAGATGTTGCGGGTGGTTGGGATGTTTATCAACACCTCCTGGAATCTGTTAAAAAAGTAGCGGAGAGGCAACAGGTATCTGTTGCAAATGTTTCTACAAGATATATGCTTGAAAACCCTTCGGTAGCGGCAATTATTATTGGTGTTAGACTGGGTAAAAGCGAGCATATAGCCGATAACAAAAAACTATTGGAAATTGAATTTTCTGAAGATGATTTGAACCTTATTAAAGATGCACAGAAAGAATTAAAACCTGTACCCGGAGATTGTGGTGATGAATATAGGAAACCTCCATTTCTCACCGCTTCCGGTGATTTAAGTCATCATATAGAAAAAATTCCAAAAGCCTTTGAGCCGGTGAAAACAGGCGAAGATCGTGAGCAGGTATTTAGCGGAACCGTTTGGGAAGATTTTGCAGGCTATTGCAGGGCTGTAAAAGATGGTAATCGTATTTATGTGTCAGGCACTACCGCCACCCATGGCAGTGAAATGATCGGGGGAAAAGATGTTACTGCCCAAACTCACTTCGTTATTGATAAAATTGAGGGTGCTATTGAATCGTTGGGTGGTTCACTCAATGATGTTGTAAGAACGAGAATATTTGTGAATAACATTAATGACTGGGAAATAGTGGCCCGTGCTCATGGTGAGAGATTCAAAGGCATTAATCCGGCCAATACTTTGGTGGAAGCAAAATTAGTAGGTGAAGGGTACTTAGTTGAAATTGAAGCTGAAGCTGTCGTTAAATAATTTGCTTTATTTACAAGAAGCCAATTGATCATGTTTACCAATCATGGGTGAAAGGATTATTCAACCCCTACGGGGTTGTGATGATATTTTGGTTTTGTGTACCACAGACTGTGTCTGCGGTTATAAATATTTTACCCCGCTGGGGCAATGGTTTTAATATTAGAGCGCCAAGCCTATACAAAACTTTGAACCCCGGAGGGGTTTCATATTTGTAACACCGGGACTTTAGTCCGGTGTGAAACCAACAGAACAAACTCACAACCCCGTAGGGGTTGAATGCATCTCTGCTATCATCTCTATCTTGTCTTCTGTTGTTTCTGTGCAGTCTCTCCTGGGACTGGGCCGTCACGTCCTCGATGTGACGCTTCGTAACACGAATAGTATTTGTGACTCCATGTTAGTTCCCACGTCACAACAGGGTCATGACGTCTGAGGATCTGTTGTTTCTGTGATGTCTCTCAAGCACAGGGACGTCACGTTCGCAACGTGACGTGGGCGTGGCGAGAATAGTTTGCACATGATTATGCCTTGAGTTTCCTCGTCATGACGCGGTCATGACAGCCTGGGTAGTAAGTCCCCTCTTTACGACACGGTCGCAACGGCCAGGGAAGGGTGCATTTTTTGTTCTGCGAAAATAATTTCTAAACCAAGTTAGCAATCCAGCAATTTAACAATCCCTCTCTTCCATTTTGCACCTAATTAAAAAATCTTTAACTTTATCTCCAACGTAAATTGATATGGACTCTTAATGCTAAACTACATCTGGTTTGCTCTTATTATCCTCGGTATCGGAAGCGCTGTTACTTATGATGTTTTAGACAGCACTAATAATAAGTATGGCAATGGTGAAAGACTCGAAGCAAGAGTCGAGTTTCAGGATGATAATTCCAAAGAGGCTAAGGTCACCGTTTCACAAAAGGAATTCAGTGAGTTCTATGGTGTTAAAGTCAGTGAGAATGTCATCACAAATGCTCGCTTATCAAAGAGCGATGATCATTATACACTATTCCTAAAGGTGGATGATTCTTCTCCAGCTATCTGGCGGGAAATGGCCGCCGCTGTAGGTAAGGAAGATGATTTGCTTGGTAAGGTTTTCCTTAAAAATAATTATGGAGCTGGTGGGCAATCTGCCACCATGGAATTTGAGCCCATTCTTTTCGTAAAGCTTAAGAACGTAACAAATTCACTATTAAATTATGCCGGAGTAGCGGTAAACATCGCCATCGGTTTAATCGGTATTATGGCACTCTGGCTGGGAATAATTAAGGTTGCCGAAAAAGCGGGTTTAATAAATTTAATCGCGAAGTCAGTAAGACCAATCACAAAGTTTCTTTTTCCGGATGTGCCTCATGATCATCCGGCTGTAAGTTCCATGGTGATGAATATATCGGCGAACATGTTAGGTCTCGGTAACGCGGCAACTCCTTTTGGTATCAAAGCGATGGAAGAACTCGACAAGTTAAATCCTGAAAAGGGTACAGCCACAAACGCCATGTGTACATTTCTTGCAATCAACACTGCCGGACTAACTCTTATTCCCACAACAGCAATAGCGGTTAGAGCTGCTGCGGGGAGTAGTGACCCTACAATTATTATCGGTACTTCAATTTTTGGTGCGACCTGTGCGACCATAACGGGAATAACAGCCGCAAAGTTGTTTGAAACATTTTCAGGTTCCGGACTCACTTTCAGTGAATGGTTGAGCGATAATTATAGAAAGCTGATAGGTGTTTTAGGCGGACTAGCAGTTTTGCTATTCCTCATACTAAGCGGTGTATTTACAACCATTTTTTCATTTGTTGATCCTGTCGTTCTGAAAACGATAATTCAAGTCGTTTCTCTTGTGGCAATACCACTGATTATTTTTTCGTTTCTGGTTTACGGGTTGTTGAAAAAGGTCAACATTTACGAGGAGTTTGTTGAAGGGGCGAAGGAGGGGTTTAACATCGCTCTGCGAATTATCCCGTACTTAGTTGCCATGCTGGTTGCTATCGGAATCTTCCGTGCGGGCGGCGCCATGGAAATTTTGATTGGTGCCTTAACTCCACTGACTAACCTTATCGGAATGCCGGCAGAGGCTCTCCCAATGGCTCTTATGCGTCCTCTCTCCGGTAGCGGTTCTATTGGTGTGATGACAGAAATTATTTCCGTACACGGACCTGATTCATTTCTGGGTGTTTTAACCTCAACATTTTTAGGCAGTACGGAAACAACACTTTACGTTTTAGCCGTATACTTTGGCGCTGTAAACATTAAAAGAACACGGCATGCTGTGTTTGTTGGTCTGCTAGCCGATGTGGCTGGAATTCTGGCGGCACTTTTTATAGTAAACTTATTATTCGGGTAAATTATGAAAGTATATATAACGAGAAAAATATCACCCATAGCCGAATCATTATTAAAGAAGGAAGGCTATTCAGTTTCAGTTTTCAAAAAAGATTGTGCTATTTCAAAAGATGAATTGATGAAGAAGTCTCGGGACGTTGACGCTCTAATTTCTCAGGTTACGGACACTGTTGATGCGGAAGTAATTACTAATCTGAAAAACTGCAAAGTAATTGCCCAGGCTGCTGTAGGTGTAAATAATATAGATTTATCCGCCGCGCGAGAAAGGGGAATAATTGTAACGAACACGCCGGATGTTCTGACTGACGCTACCGCCGATTTGGCTGCGGCGCTTATTCTCTCCTGCGCAAGAAGAATTGTTGAAGGTGATAATTATGTTCGGGAAGGGAAGTTTGACGGCTGGAAACCACAGCTAATGCTTGGGATGGAATTAAGAGGAAAAACTCTTGGGATAATTGGTGCTGGCAGAATTGGGCAGGAAACTGCCAAACGGATAAAAGCCTTTGGTGTAAAAATCATTTACTACAATAAATCCAGAAAGGCTGATTTTGAAAAAAAGACAGATGCCCAAAAGGTTTCATTAAAAGTACTTTTAAAAACTTCTGATATTGTATCAGTTCACCTTCCCCTGAAAAAAGAAACATATCGCATCCTTAATAGTGATAATCTAAAACTGATGAGGAAGGGCGTTGTATTTGTAAATACAGCCCGTGGAGAAGTAGTGGAAGAAAGGGCATTGATTAAGCTGATTAAAAGCGGACACATTTTCTCTGCCGGATTTGACGTTTACGAAAATGAACCTGATGTAAACAAACAATTATTCAAACTTAAAAATGTGATCCTTCTTCCTCACATTGGAAGTGGTACGGTCGAAGCCAGAAGTAAAATGGCTGAATTGGCTGCGCTTAATGCTATAAAGGTACTAAACGGCAAAAATCCGCTCACAGAAGTAAAATAAATGCTTATAAAGTTTGATATACAAGGCATTTATAAGTAATTTTTGGTCAAAATAAACAAATTAAAGTGAGTATTATGAGAATTGGAATACCAACTGAAACTCATTTCGAAGAGAAGCGTGTCGGATTGACTCCATCTGCAGTTGATGTGCTGGTTAAGTCAGGGCATAAAGTTTTTGTGCAAAGTGGAGCTGGATTGGAAAGTCACTTCACTGATGAAAATTATAGAGATTCCGGTGCCGATATTGTTTACGATGTAGAAGAGGTTTATCACAGAGCAGAGATGCTGGCAAAGATAGCGCCACTTTCGGAAGCAGAAGCTGACCTTCTTCAACCTGGGCAAACACTCTTTTCTTTCCTGCACCTGGCAATTACCAAAAAGAATATTGTTCAATTGCTCCTTGATAAAAAAATTACAGCAATTGGTTATGAATTAATTGAGCATAATGGTGAATACCCTGTACAACAGGCCATGAGTGAAATTGCAGGTCCTGTAAGTATCCAGGTAGCTGAAAGATTTTTAGGCAGTGATAATCCTGAGAGTAGGGGTGTACTTCTTGGTGGTTTAACTGGCGTAGCACCTGCTGCGGTTGTAATAATAGGCGCCGGTGTTGCAGGTTATCACGCCGCCAAAGCCGCTCTTGGAAGAGGCGCGCAGGTAATTATTTTGGATATTGATCAGCGAAAATTAAGAAAGGTTAAAAGCGATTGCGGTGATAGAGTCACTACAGTATTGGCAAATCCTTACACTATTGCCAGAGGGGCTAAATTTGCTGATGTATTAATCGGGGCAGTTCAAGTGAAGGCTGAGAAGTCACCACATATAATAACTGAGGATACAGTCGCATCAATGAAAAAAGGTGCTGTAATAGTAGATCTTTCTATTGATCAAGGTGGTTGCGTTGAGACGAGCAGACCCACAACTCTCTCCCAGCCTGTATTTGTTGAACATGGTGTACTGCACTACTGCGTACCAAATATGCCTGCCCTTGTTTCACGAACAGCAAGTTACGGTTTGACCAATGCTGCTATTCCTTATATTTTCAAAATAGCTGAAGAGGGATTGGCAAATGCCATTATGGGTGATAGCGGACTCGCAAATGGTGTATGTACTTACAATGGTTTCTGCTCTAACACAACAATTGCAGATAGTTTGAATATTGAGTACAGAAGACTGCATCTTTTCCCAACAAATTAAGGTAGAGAATAAGTAATGTATTCAGATGATATAACAGTAAAGACGAATTTAAGTGCTTCATGGCTGCACAAGTATAAAGAGAAAGTTGTTTCTGCAGACGAAGCCGTAAAGGTAATTAAATCAGGTGATAAACTGGTAATTCAACCAGGCTGTTCGTGCCCAAACGAATTAGTAAGAGCCATGGTTGATAGAAAAGATGATTTATCTGAAGTAGAAATTTATCACATTCTAATTACAGGTGAACTTCCTTATGTTCAGCCTGGTATGGAAAAACATTTTAAGCACAAAGCCTTTTTCATTGGTGGTAACGCAAGGCAAGCTGTTAACGAAGGACGGGCTGAATTTATTCCTATTTTTCTTTCAGAGGTAACAATGCTCTTTAAGAAAGGTGTACTGAAAGCCAATGTAGCTTTTATTCATGTATCTCCACCGGACGAACATGGATTTTGCAGTTACGGAATTGACGTTGGAAATATTAAAACACCTGCTGAGAAGGCTGATATAATAATTGCCCAAGTAAATAAAGAGATGCCCCGTGCGCTTGGTAACTCATTTATTCATGTCAATAAAATTGATTACCTGGTAGAGCACGATACACCTCTTATGGAATTGCCTCAGGTTGACCCTAATGCAACTAAGGATCAATTAGATATTTATGATAATATCGGGCATAATATTGCTGACCTAATAGAAGATGGTTCAACCCTGCAAATGGGTATTGGAGCCATTCCTGATTCTGTTCTTAAATACTTGAAGAACAAAAAAGATATCGGTATACATACTGAAATGTTCTCGGATGGATTGATTGATTTAGTGACAAACGGAGTTGTTAATGGTGAGAAGAAAACACTTCACCCCGGCAAAATAATAGCGGGTTTTGTGCTGGGCACACGCAGAGCATATGATTTTATTGATAACAATCCAATATTCGAATTTCACCCGCAAGAGTATGTTAACAATCCATTCATTATTGCGCAGAACGCGAAAATGGTTGCAATAAATTCTGCTATTGAAATTGATCTTACTGGTCAGGTATGTTCAGATTCTATTGGTACTAAATTCTTTAGTGGAATTGGCGGTCAGGTAGATTTTATAAGGGGCGCGGCGCACTCTGAGGGCGGTAAGCCAATTATTGCTTTGCCATCGACAACTAAGAATCATACAATTTCCCGGATTGTTCCTATGCTTAAGCCTGGTGCCGGTGTTGTTACTTCCCGTGGCGATGTTCATTATGTTGCTACAGAATATGGCGTTGCTTATTTATTTGGTAAAACTATTCAGGAGCGTGCAAGAGCTTTAATAAGTATTGCACACCCTAATTTTCGTGAAGAATTAGAAAAATTTGCTAGAGATAATTATAAGATATAATTTCATATGGTAGCAGTTATAGGCGATATACACGGCTGCTTTTTCACATTAGTTGAGCTTTATAACAAGATTAGAAATAAATACCCTAAGGTTCCCATCTACTCCGTTGGGGATTTGATTGACAGGGGTAATTTTAGCTATGAAGTTGTAAAGTTTTTTGTGGAAGAGAATATCAGGTTTACACCAGGAAATCATGATTACATGTTTTTCCATTTCTTTAAAGATCCATCCAGTGTATTTGCAAAATCCTGGGTTTTTAACGGTAATGAATCGACACTTGTTTCATATGAAGAACACGAAGACGAAATATTCAAACATATAGACTTTATAAAACATGCACCTCTTTTCTATAATCTTGATGACTGTTTTATTACACATGCCGGAATTTCCAGTGTGTATAAAAATGAGCTCCCCAAAAATTTTAGAAGTGATCTTAATATTCTTGATAGTTTTATAAAGCAAGACTTTAAAAACGAAGATGGAGTACTCTGGACACGCGCCAATTTGCTGGACTTGGGTAAATTACAGATTGTTGGACATACAAAGAATCAGGCTGTTATACTTGATGAAACAGCGAATGCATTATATATTGATACAGGGGCATGTGTAGGAAACAAATTGAGCGCAGTAGTTGTACATGAAAGTAAGATAATAGAAACTTTCGAGCAGCCTACAAAACTTGACGATATCATCTAGTCCACAAATTAAAGTACATAAAAAAAAGAATTGTATTTATAGTTCAAATTAAATAAGTTTTTGCACTGAATTATTTGGCTTGGGAGGTAGTATAGAGGCTTTTTACGGTATTATTTATCTATAGGCAGGAACGATTTTGAATATTATCTCTCGTTTTAAATATCTCAAAAAATTGGGAAGCAATTTAATTGTTATTCCCATTTTTGTTTTTATAGCTGCGTTAATTTCGGGATTCACTTCTCACAGCTCTTTATCCTCTAATATTGGTATGGAAAATAGCGGAGGTGAGAAATCTTCTATTAGTGCTTTCGAGAATCTTACCGAAAATAATGATGTTGATTTATTTTCAATTCTTAACGTTCCGCCAGAATCTGATTCTATTGCCATAACATCAAAAGTTAAGATTAGACACAGTAAGTTCAGACCATTCAAAAATGCTGAAGAGACTATTGTTACAAGCCGCGATACAATTTCATTCGGCACCTCAATAATGGATTCTCTGAAAATTGATTCTCTTGCGCTGGATTCAACATCACGAATAAAATATTTTACCTATAAACGTAAAGATCATCTATCATCCACTGTTAAACCCGAGAAAAAGTTCTCCTTTTTTGCATATCCCTCCGATTCCAGAATAAGAAGAATAGTAAAACTAGACTCTTCCGGGCAGTTTGTTACTATAAATGAGAAGTTGGGTAACATTGACTATAAGGTTGGACTTAAGGTTCCTCTTGACGATTACATTGAAATGCAAATGGAGGCGCACGAGCGCAGAACCTGGAATGAACTTACAGGTAAATATGAGCTGAAAACCGGCGAAGAAGATTTTAGCCAGCTTATGAAAGGAATTACCAATATCGAAATTCCGCTTCCCAGTTCTTCGATTTTCAGCATTTTCGGACCTCCTAAAATAAGTCTGAGGGTTAATGGTTCTGTTGATATTCATGGGGCATGGCGTAACGAAACAACTGAAGGCGTAACAGCATCATTATTAGGCAACACAAGAAACGAACCTGACTTTAAGCAGCAGGTGCAAATAAATGTTCAGGGAACAATTGGTGATAAATTAAATCTATCTGCTGATTGGAATACTGAAAGAGACTTCTCATACGAGAACCAGCTAAAGCTTAAGTACACCGGTTACGAGGATGAAATAATACAAAGCATTGAAGCGGGTAACGTATCATTGCAGACTTCTCCACTGGTTGGTGGTAGCGAGGCTTTATTCGGAATAAAGGCCGAATTTAAGATGGGACCATTTAAACTGACTGCATTGGCTTCTCAGAAAAAAGGTGAAACTGAAGAGGTGTCATTAACCGGCGGTTCAAAATCACAGACTTTTGAATTTCGTGCTTACGACTACTCAAAGAACCACTATTTTTTACACGAAGATTACTCTGATGAAACATTGAACATTTTTGAAGATTTTTATGGAAATAATCCTTCTATAGTTAACGATAAATATAAAATAAAGGATATTGAAGTTTGGAAATCGATCGTAGGGCTTAATGATCCTAATGAAAGAAAGGCAAATGCATTTATTGATCTTGAAACACCAGACAACGGTACCCGGTTATATGGTGATGATTTAAGAAATAATTCTTTGGAAGCTGTTGCTGGTGAATCTGTAATTGGAACGAGATTTATTAAATTGGAGGAAGGCACTCACTACGAGATCAATAAGGATGCAGGTTTTATTTCATTTAAAACTTCAATTCAAAGTGAGGAGATAATAGCCGCTGCCTTCATTATGGAAAATGGCCCCGGCGAGGAAAATGATAAATACTATGGCGAGTTTTTGCAAGATAATGGTGATATGAATAAACTACTTGTGTTAAAACTTATTAAGCCGGCAAATTTGCAACCTTCCTTTAAGAAAGCCTGGCGTAACCAGCTAAAAAATATTTACCCTATTGGCGGCAAAGATGTTAAGAAAGAAGATTTTGTTCTCGATATATACTACCAGAAAGAAGGTTCCGAACCTCGGAACGATTATGAGGGAACAAATTTACTTGAGGCATTTAGACTTGATAAGTTAAATGAAAGTGGCGCGGTAGGTACTGACGGTGTTTTTGATTATCTGCCCGGCAGGACTATTAATACCGGAACCGGGGAAGTAATATTCCCTGTACTTGAACCATTTGGCAAAAATTTACCGAGCGGACCAACCGGTTTTCCTGATTCACTCAGATATCAGGCTGTTTACGATACTACATATAATATAGCCAAGAACGATAGAACAAAAGATAAATTTATCATTAAGGGTGAATATTCTGCTTCTGTTACTTCCAGTTTTAACGTTGGATTTAATGTTGTAGAAAATTCAGTTAAGGTGTTTTTAGCGGGTAACGAACTTAAAGAGGGCTCGGACTATACTGTTGATTATCTGCTTGGGCAGGTGCGCATCAGAAAGGATGAAGCCCTTGTACCGGGCGCTGATTTAAGAATTACTTATGAGAAGAATGATCTTTTCCAAATGGCTTCCAAAACAATGCTGGGACTTAGGGGTATATATGAATTTAACGATAAAACCAGTCTCGGTTTTTCTTATCTCAATCTTAATCAACAAACTCTCAGTGATAAGGTGCGCATAGGTGAAGAACCTCTGAATAACGTGATCATGGGTACAGATTTTAAGTCCAGCTTTGATTTGCCTTTTATTACCAAAGGTCTTGATTATGTAATGTCTACCAAGGAAATGTCTAATTTTTCATTGAACGCCGAATACGCCTATATAAGTCCCGAACCAAACACAAAGAAAAGTACTATTGAGGGGGATAATGGAAAAAGTATAGCCTATATAGATGACTTTGAGGGTTCGAAAAGAAAAATACCTATTGGTGATGGATATTCGGGCTGGACAGATATAAGCGTGCCTAATAACATGTTTTCAATAGGCAATATGTCAAAACTAGATCAAATGAATTTCAAAGCCAAAACATATTGGTTCAACCTGATTCCATCTGATGTTACAGTTCAGGATATATGGGGTGATTCCAAAAAGGTAGCTCGTGAAGATCAACAACAAACAGTTCTTGACCTGGTTGTTGAGCCTTCAGTTACAGGAACATATAATCAAAATTCACTTGATGAACTTGCAAGTAACCCAACTTTAGGGTGGGGTGGTATGATGAAAAGGCTTTCAGCGTCTGCCAGCAACCTTATAGATGAAAACATTGAGTTTATTGAATTTTGGGTTAATATTCAGGGCGCCCCCGATGGAACAAATCTGTATGTTGATCTGGGTCAAATTAGTGAAGATGTAATACCAAATGGTACTCTTAATACAGAGGATCTGAACTTTAATGATCAGATTGATAAGCCCCCTGATGTTGCGGTTGATGAAGATTTGGGTCTTGATGGTTTGGACGACATTCAGGAGGCAGTATTCTATCTTAATCCCGGACCTGATCCGGCAAAGGATAATTTTGTTTATCAGGCGCAATCCGGAGATTATTCAAAAATTAATGGTACACAGGGGAGTGCGGCATCTGTTGAAAGACTCTTCCCGGACTCTGAAGATCTTAACAGAAACTCTAATCTTGATCGTTTGGATAGTTATTTCAGGTATAAGGTTCCGTTGGATACAGTTTCAAGTCCATTCCTTATTGGTGGTGGATTCGGCAACAGCGTGCGGGGCGGATGGTTTTTATTCAGGATTCCACTTAAAGATTATACCGATAAAATTGGTGATCCAAGTCTATCCATTGTTGAATCTATTAGGATTTGGACAAACGGATTGAGTAGCCCGCTTCATATAAGACTTTTTGATATTAATCTTGTTGGTAACCAATGGAGAAAAGTTCTAACGCCTGGTAAGGTAACAGAAGAAGATGAAGTACTTACCATTTCAACAATAAACGTGGAAGACGATCCCGAATACTACAGTCCGGCTGGACTTAAATTGGAAAAAGATAGAACAAAAACAGATCAGGACGTTTTTAAAAACGAGCAATCACTCAGGTTAATTATTAAAGATCTTGAAGATGGCGACACAAGAGAAATAGTAAAGTATTTGTTCAGACCTCTGGATTTGTTCAATTACAAAGAAATGAAGATGTTCTATTGGGGTGACACCGTTGCCACCCCAAAAAGTCTGGCCCAACTGGACACCTTAAACGGACTTGAATACAAATCTGAATTATTCTTTAGATTCGGTACCGACTCCCTGAACTACTATGAATATCGGGCTCCAATTGGAGAGCGTTGGAATGAAATTGATATTAAGTTTGAAAAATTAACAGCTATTAAACAAAAGAGAGAAGAATTACCTATTGATCAAAGGAGCATAATAAGTGAGCGAGTAAGTGATGATTGGCTTCCCGGGCACTACTATAGTCTTCGTGGAAATCCTACCTTAACCAGAGTTACGTTTTTCTCAATTGGTATATATAATCCGCCGGGAGAAACATCTACTGATCCTTATTCAGGCGCAGAAATTCCGGGAGTAGATCCCATATCAGGTGATTTATGGATAAATGAGCTGCGTGTTCTTGATGCCGATGATTCTCCGGGTTGGGCCTATAGCTCGAATGCTACTCTTAAATTAGCTGATTTTATAAAGGTAGATGTAAACTCAAGTAAGCGAAACCCGTTTTTCCATAGGATTTCTGAAAGATTTGGTAATAGGATTGATGCACAGGATTGGGGTGTAACTGCCAGTCTGAACGTTCTTAAGCTAATACCAGTCAATTTATCCGGTAGCAATTTTAATATTTCATATACCAGAAAAGAATCCACTTCAAAGCCCTTGTTTTTACCTGGAACTGACATTGCCATAAGTGAGGTGGTCAATAGTGCTACAAGAGGTCTTGGAGATATTCCGGCTGACTCTTTAAGCAAGATTGAAAATGATATTCGATCAACAACTGAAACTTTAATGTTGAGTGAGACCTTTACTGTTTCCAATTTGAAAATCAGAATTCCCTCTAATTCATGGTATGTTCGCGATATTATAAATGGTTTTACTTTCTCATTTAGTCTTAATAAACAAAGCAGCAGGAACCCAACAACGCAAACAAGTAATACCTGGCGTTGGGATGCCAGTGCTAATTACGCACTAAATTTGGGACCGACATTATATGTTCAACCTCCCAAATGGCCTTTGCTGGATTATTTGTTCGAATATTTCCCTGATTATAAGAATTTTAAAATATTCTATCTTCCGCAAACCTTTAGCCTGGGAGTAAATACAAACAGGAAAAGATCTTTTGTTCAAACAAGAACAGAGGGCGTTGATCCTAAAATCCAAAGAGATTTTCTTGCTTCCAGAGATGCTTCCTTCAACTGGAGAATAACAGAGGGAGGTTTGTTAAATACAACGTTAAACTACAGAGTTACGGTTAAGTCTTCGCTCGCACATCTTCTTGTAGAAAATTTTAGTGTTGTAACGGACACTAATTTAGTAGATGCCGGTGACATGATTGAAAGTTCGGAAAGTGAAATCTGGAATAGAATTTTTGGCGGTGGAATTAATTATATTTTTGGAAATGATGTCGACTATACTCAGGTTGTTGATTTTAAGGTGACACCCCGTTTACCGAAATGGTTTGATCTCGACAGAAGTGTTCAAATAGGAGGCGGTTATACAGTTACTTATAACTGGATGAATAATTTATCCCAACCCGTTCTTGGCAGGAGTGCAAAATATACAAGTCGGTTAAGCGCCAATATTACTATTAAGTTAAAACAATTATTTGATCCTTTACTCGGGGATTCTAAAGAAGAAAAGGACTCAAAATCTTCTGGGAAAGGATTTGGAAGCGGCCCTGCGCCAACTAAACCGCGTGCTGGCCGAGTCACTTCTATAGATCAGGAAGGAAATAATGATACAACAACTCCTTTTAATCTTGAAACTTCGCTAGCTGATTCTTCTGTTGCACTTACGGATTCGCTTGTAGTTGAGACCGAACCAATATATGAAACTGCATTGTATTATCTGAGACATGGGATTAAGTGGTTACTCTTTGATTACGATCAAATTAATTTTACCTTCTCAAGAGATGAATCAAGAGGTATTTCAGGTATTCATTCCATGAACACTGGCTTTAATAATTTTTGGACATTTGGTTCAGACGAGGATCGGGGTCCCTCTGCATTATTCATGTTAGGGCAGGATTATGGTGCACCAAGTGCCTCTGCTTCTGACACAACTGGTTTGATTAATGGTCCCTTAAGAGCACCGAATGGGAATCTTTCGGATAACTATTTCAGGAAGTTTAATTTTGATTTAAAAACATCCCGAGATCTCTGGCCAGGCGCCAAAGTTAACCTTTCGTGGCACTTCGATAAAGGCGAAAATAAATCCTTTAGATTAAAAACGGACGAATCCGGATTTATTATTTCCAATGAAATTTCTGGCACTAAAACATTCAACAGAACATTTATGTCATTCCCTGCGTTTATACCTATAGGTACAAGTATTGACGAAGTGAGGGTATTATATTCTGATACAACCAATACTATCTCTACTTCATTTGTTGAGGGATTTGAGGCAATTTCTTTTGTGAATAAGATTCCACTTATCGGAAACATACTTGAACAGTTTCCACGACCAAACTGGAGTTTTACCTGGAATGGTATTGAGAAAATCGGTTTCCTTAGTTTTGCTGATAAGATATCTTTAACACATGCCTATACATCAAACTATTCTGAAGGAATAAAAGTTAAAACCGATGGTACTGAAGAAATCCAGTCACAAAAAATTGATTATGGCTTTAATCCTCTTATTGGTATAAACTTTGGAATAAACAAATTATTTGACGGTAGTTTTACGTCAAGTGTTAAATATTCAACAAAAGCCACGTATAGCCTAGGTGCTTCGACAAATAACATTACCGAAGACAATTCTGCTGATATCAGCATCTCATTCTCATATGCCAAAAAGGGATTTGAATTACCGATGTTTGGAATAAATTTTAAGAATGATCTTGAATTTTCATTTACATATACTCAGGGTGACTCTGAGACGGCAATTTACAATCTTGATGAAGTTGATGATTCAAAGTGGAAAACCACTCAAAATGGTCAGACACGTGTACAACTGGAACCAAGATTGAAATTCCAAATGAGTCAGACTGTTACCGCATCAGTATTCTACAGGCGCACTACTTTTGATCCGAAAGGAGCAGGACGTAAACCCCCTACCACAACAAATGAGATGGGGCTGGATATTAATATTCAAATTAGATAATGACTTTTTTTGTATCTATAATTTTCTTTGGAGACAAGTATGTCGAAAGGAAGGATTCTATGGGTCGATGACGAAATCGATCTTTTACGTTCACATATATTATTTCTTACTCAAAAGGGGTATGAAGTAGAGACTGTAACAAATGGCGAAGATGCTATTTCGCTTGTGAAAACAAAAACTTTTGATCTCATTTTTCTCGATGAGATGATGGCAGGTTTAGGCGGCTTGGAAACACTGGCGCGGATAAAAAAAATAAATCAGAATGTTCCTGTAGTGATGATAACCAAAAATGAGGAAGAAAGCCTCATGAACGATGCTATTGGGAGTCAAATTACTGACTACCTTATTAAGCCGGTTGTACCTTCCCAGATTCTGCTGATATGCAAAAAGATTTTAGAGAGCAGGAAAATTTCAGGCGAGTACGTAACAAAAGACTATCTACAGGATTTTGGGAGTATCTCGAGAAAATTAATGGAAGATCTTGACTATGAAGATTGGGTAGAAATTTACAACACCCTTGTTAAGTGGGATCTTACTTTTGATGAGCATTCTGAAATAGACTTAAGAACAACACTTAATGAGCAAAGAAAAGAGTGCAATAAGGAATTTTGTAAGTTTGTTGAAAATAACTATCTAACATGGTTAAATAATCCCGGTGATTATTATACGCCTATCTTATCGCCACAAGTGGTTGAAAAGTATGTGCAGCCTCATCTCGAAAATTCAACCGGACCGGTATTCTTGTTTGTTCTGGATTGTCTAAGATTAGACCAGTGGCTGGGAATGGAGCAATATCTTCTGGAATTGTTTACCATTAAAAAGGATTATTATTTTTCTATTCTTCCCACAGCTACTCCTTATGCCCGAAATGCGATTTTTAGCGGGCAGTATCCGCTTGATATTGCCAAAGAGTACCCTGAAATATGGGATGGTTCAAAAGATGACGAGCGCAGTTTAAACCAAAATGAAAAAGAATTACTAGAGAAACTATTAAAGCGAAAAGGCATTTCGCTAAGAAATGAACTTAAATATTTAAAAATCATTAATCCTGAAGTTGGAAAAGGATTTGAACAAAATATATTTTCGCATAAAAAAACTCATTTCATGGCAGTAGTTGTTAATTTTCTTGATATGATTGCCCATGGACGTTCTGATTCCGAATTGTTGAAGGAGATTGCGCCTGAAGAATCTGCTTACCGATCCCTCACCAATAGTTGGTTTCAACATTCCTCTTTACTGGGTACTTTGCGGAATATTGCCTCCATGGAAAACGCCAAAGTTATTGTGACAACTGACCACGGAAGTGTTAGAACGCTGCGCGGAGCTAAGGTATTGGGTGATAAGGAAGCATCTACAAACTTGAGGTTCAAATTCGGACGGAATCTTAAAGTTGATCCAAAACATGCTATGACTTTTAAAAACCCTGAAGAATATCGATTACCAAAAACCGGAATCGCTTCAAGCTATATCATATCCAAGGAAGATTATTACTTTGTTTATCCTACTGATTATCATAAGTTCTTAAGTCACTATAAAGACACTTTCCAACATGGCGGTATATCTATGGAAGAGATGATACTACCGGTTGTTACAATGGAGACAAAAGCTTAATGGAACTACCTCTGGTTAAAGAATGTACATTAGAGGTTGAAACTAGAGAATTAGCGCAGGAATTTGCCTTATTACTTAAACCAGGGGATGTTGTTGCGCTTAATGGCAATCTTGGTAGTGGAAAAACTTTTTTTGTAAACTCAATATGTAAAAAATTTGGTGTTAATTTTGTTAGTAGCCCTACTTTCTCAATAGTAAACGAATACGAGGGGGAAGTAAAAATATACCACTTTGATTTTTACAGAATTGAAAATCCGCTGGAACTTTATGATATTGGTTTTGAAGAATACTTAAATGATCTTGAATCAATTATCTTTATCGAATGGGCTGGAATGATTCCAGGTGTATTGCCAAATTCCAGGTATGAAGTTAATTTCGATTTTATTGATCAGCAAACACGAAGAATAAACATTAGAAAATATGAATGATATTGCTCCTATATTAGCGATTGAAACATCAGGTGATTTATGCAGTATTTGCTTATATACCAGTGAATCTGATTTCTCTGAAGGAAATGTATTAGGAAAGCATATTCATTCGGAGAGAATATATACAATAGTCGAAAATGTATGTAGATCAGGCAGTGTTTCTCTTGATGAAATAAGATCAGTTGCCGTTTCGATTGGACCAGGTTCATTTACCGGTTTAAGAATAGGATTAACAGCATCAAAGGCAATTGCCATGGGTAAGAACTTACCTATTATACCAGTGCCATCATACGACGCCCAGGCAAATGGGATAGGCAAGTTTATCGACATCGGGAAGGAATTTATTATTGCCAATATGGTAAACAGAGATGAACTTTATTTTGCTAGATATAAAGTTGCAGATCAAAATGTAAAGTGCCTTAGTGCGCCTCAATTAATGTTTCTTAAGGATATTGATAATCACATAAATGATGATGATACAGTTTTTGGTAAACTAAGCTCCATTACCAGGGCAAAGTTCAGACCCCTTACAGCTCTTGATATTGCAAGATGGGCTTATATTTTTGGAAATGAATCATTAACTTATGAATATGATTATCTTGAACCGAATTATTTAAAAAACTTTGTTGCAAAGGTGAAAAAATGAAAAAAGCTCAACTAGCATTCCTATTCCTGTTTTTTATTATTTCAGTTGTAAATTCTCAAACAAAAGCTCCAAAACTCGAAGTACCAAATATGACTCATGATTTTGGCGACCTTACTGAAGGTGTAATAGTCAGTCACTCTTTTACCATTAAAAACATCGGTAATGATGTACTAACTATCGAAAGAGTGAAAGCTTCTTGTGGATGCACAGCTGCTCAACCTACTAAAAACAATCTGCAACCAGGCGATTCAACTGAAATAAAAGTTACTTTTAACACAAACCATAGATCTGGGAAACAAAAAAAATATGTTTATGTTTTTACGGATGATCCGGAAAATGCCGATATAAGATTGACTTTTTTTGCAAACATAAAAGCTAAAACGGAAACAGGAACTTCCTCATTAGTCCCGGCAATAAGACTTGAAAAAAATTACCATAATTTTGGCGAAGTTCAGGAAGGATCATTATTAACCTTGAATCTTGATCTGAAAAATGTTGGTACTGCGGATCTACATGTTAAAAATATAAAATCTTCCTGCGGATGTACTTCAACTTTTTTAGATACGAGAACACTTGAACCCGGCAATTCCGGGGAGTTACGAATTGATTTTGATACTTCAGACCGATTCGGTAAAATTACACGCACTGTTACTGTTTATTCCGACGACCCTTCAAATCCTGAGAAAACTATTACTCTATTTGTTAACATTTTAAGGCGTGATTCTTAATGAAATGGTTCAAGCGATCAAAAAACAATTTCTCAACCACAAGTATTAAACGGGAAGTCCCGGATGGTCAGTGGATTAAGTGTGATACATGTAATGAAATTATTCATGTTAAACAGATGGAAGCTAATTCTTTTGTTTGCGAGAAATGTGGGTATCATTTCAGAATTGGCAGCAAAGAATATATTGATATTCTGTTGGATAAAAATTCCTTTAAGGAACTTGATAAAAAAATGAAGTCAGGTGATCCGCTTGAATTTGTGGATACTAAAAATTACAAGGACCGGATCAGAGATACTATCAAAAAAACCGGTTTGAATGATGCCGTTGCTACCGGGGTTGGTAAAATAAATGGGCGCAAGGTTGCCTTTGCCTGTATGGACTTTCGTTTTATTGGCGGCAGTATGGGTTCAGTAGTTGGTGAGAAGATTGCACGGGCAATTGACAAAGCCTATCAACAAAAAATTCCTATGATAATAATTAGTCAAAGTGGAGGCGCTAGAATGATGGAGGGTGCATTTTCTCTAATGCAAATGGCTAAAACAAGTGCCCGCCTTGCACGTTTAGCGGATGCTAAACTCCCCTTTATCTCTATCCTTACTGACCCTACAACAGGCGGAACTACTGCAAGTTATGCTATGCTTGGCGACATAAACATTGCTGAACCTGATGCCTTGATTGGGTTTGCCGGCCCAAGAGTAATTAAGCAGACAATTGGAAAAGACTTACCAAAAGGATTCCAAAAATCCGAATTTCTTCTGGAACACGGTTTTGTTGATTTTATTGTTAAGAGAACAGAGCTTAAACAAAAATTAGATGACGTACTTAGTTATTTAAATCAGGATGCAAATTGAATCTGAGAGTAATTAAATCTCCTGCGGAAATGCGCGCTTATTCTGATTCGATACGAGCAGCCGGGAAAACTATTGGATTGGTGCCAACAATGGGGTACCTGCACGAAGGTCATTTATCTCTTGTGAGAAAGGCTAATGAATTAGCTGATATAACTATTGTCTCTATTTTTGTTAACCCAACTCAATTTGCTCCGGGTGAAGACCTGGATAGTTACCCAAGGGATTTTGTGAGAGATAGAGAGTTACTAGTTAGAAATAATACGGATGTGATTTTTTATCCTGAACCGAAAGACATTTATGGTAAAAATCATAAAACAGCTATTAATACTAAGGGGATTACAAATATTCTTGAGGGTAGCACACGACCCACTCACTTCCAGGGTGTAACCACCATTGTTTCTATTTTGTTTAATATTATTAAACCTCACGTTGCCATTTTCGGGCAGAAAGATGCTCAGCAGGCCGCGGTAATTAAACGTATGACACAGGATCTTCATTTTGGGATAGATATTAATATTCATCCAATCGTTAGAGAAATTGATGGATTGGCAATGAGTTCCCGGAACATTTATCTTTCAAAGTCCGAGCGCGAGGATGCATTAGTACTTAGCAAATCGATACAGAGAGCTGAAGAATTAATTAGAGAAAAGATTAATGATGCTGTGACAATAATTGCAGAAATGAGAAAGATTGTTCATTCAGTGAAATCATCGGATCTTGATTACATCAGTTTTGTGGAGTCTGATTCCTTTGAAAAAGTAAATAATCTTGTGGAAGGGAGAGAGTATTATATTCTCATTGCTTGCAGAATAGGTAAAACGAGGTTAATTGATAACAGTCTTATTACTTTCTAAATTTTTCAGCCATTTTTTTTATGATCTCCAGAGTATATTCAGCCTCTTCTATTGTATTTTGACTTCCAAAAGAAAATCTAATTGTTCCTTCAGCATCTTTTTTGCTTTTCCCAAGCGCTTTAATTACATGTGAGGATTTAAGCGTTCCTGAAGTGCAGGCTGATCCGCTTGAGACGGCAATCCCGTTTAAATCAAGAAATATCAGCATCGCTTCAGAATCATTTTTGTAATAATCACTGCTAAAGGTTACACTTGCTATATATGGCGAAGAATCCTTACCTCCGTTTAATACAAGTCCATTTGCATCAATGGAGTTTATGCCATCAACAAACATCTGTTTCAAATCAATAGCGTGAGATAGATTACCAATGCTATCACGCTTTGCAAGGCGTACTGCTTGTCCCAGCCCAATAATTCCGGCAACATTTTCAGTTCCACCACGGCGATTCCTTTCCTGAGAGCCGCCAAGAATCAAAGGAGAAAGGGGAGTGCCACTTTTAACATAAGCAATACCAACTCCTTTGGGTCCATAGATTTTATGAGCGGAAGCGGTTAAAGCATGAATACCCAGCTCATTTACATCTATTGGGAATTTGCCGAAACTTTGCACGGCATCTGTATGAAGCCATATATTCTTGTTTAAAATGAAATTACCAATTACCGCTAACTCATTAATAGAGCCAATTTCATTATTTATGTGCATGCAACTAATAAGTGCTGTGTTTTGGTAAATTGCTTCTGAAATATTATCCGGATCAACTTTTCCATCGTGATTTGGAGAGATCTTTGTTATTTCAAATCCTTCACTCGCAAGGTTGTCAATTGTCTCAAGAACAGCCAGATGTTCAATTTTGCTGGTAATTATTGATTTTCTTCCTGACTCAGCGTGTTCGGTTTTCGCAATTCCACGGATAATGAAATTATTTGATTCCGTTCCACCACTTGTAAAATAGATTTCACTGGCATCAGCATTTATAAAATCCGCAATCAATTCCCTGGTTTCTTCAATTGCAACTCTTACTTTGTTTCCAGCCCAATGAATTGATGATGGATTTCCGAAATTTTCTTTAAGATAAGGGAGCATTGCTTCAAATACTTCGGGATGAATTGGTGTTGTTGCGGCATTATCCAGATAGACTTTATTCATTTTTCAAAAGTCTCTAATCGGGTTATAAGACTGTTAACTCCCCGGAGCACTAAATCTTCAATATTCCTGTGCTCGAAAGATAAATGAATGCTAATTAATTTGGCATTTCCACCGGTTGTAAAAATTAAAATATCATGGGAATTTTTATGAATGAGAAACTCTAAAGTTCTCTCAATCATTCCAACCGTGGCATTAACAATACCATTTGCAATGCATTGATCGGTATTAGTGCCAATTATGTTTTCAAAATTCGAAAAATCAATGGCTGGTAGTTGAGAGGTTCCGGAACTGAGTGATTCCGACATTGTTGTCATTCCGGGAGCGATAAGACCACCAACAAATTTAGCAGGACTTTCAATAATATTGATTGTAGTGGCGGTTCCGAAATCAATAGTAACCAGAACTTTATCCTTAAAGGTATTGTCGCCGGTTTCGTCAAAATAAATTTGCATAGCTCCTTCAAGCCCGCACAATCTATCGGTACCAACAGTATCCGGAGTACCATACAAATTTTCAAATTGAAAGTGTGATTCATGAGTAATCACAAAAGGCGTAATATTAAATTGAGTTTCAAAAAGCTTTATTAATTTTTGAGACCTTTCAGGTACAACTGAAGTAATTCCAACTCTATCAAATTCCAACTTGGAGAGAATAGCATTGCTGAAATCACTATGAGCAATTTTATGGAAAAATTTTAATTCACCGTTAGTATATAACCCGAATTTGATAAATGAGTTACCAATATCGCAAGCTAGATAACTCACCTTAATATAATATCCCCGGCATGTATCAACTCTCGTTTATTACCGGAATTAAGGATCATGAATCCATTTTTATCAATGTCCTCAAATACTCCAAACTTTACCACTTCGCCATCCTCAATCCTGATTTTCTCACCAAGCATTTGACACCTCGATTTCCAATCTTCAAGAATTTGTCCGGGATTAGTCTGGGAAGCTTTAAATATTTCTTCAAAAATATTTAATACCTCACTAAGCAATCTTTCTCTATCAGCAGAGTTTTTAAATTCTTTTTTTATTGATGTTGGGGGGATGTTAAATTTACCAGTGAAATTTGGCTGATTAACATTTATTCCAATCCCGATTACAAGTTTTTCAATCTCCGATCCCATCGATGTTGATTCAAGCAGAATTCCGGCAACTTTTTTCTGGTTTACTAAAACATCATTTGGCCATTTAAGTTCGCAGGGTAATTGATACTGGTTCTCAATTGCCTGAGCCACGGCAAGTGAAGTTCCAAGATTAATGATATTAATCGTTTCGTGTGAAAAATCCTCTTTCAGTAGAATAGAAAAAGTTAAATTCTGATCTGCTGCACTAAGCCAGATTCTATCTTTCCTTCCTTTTCCTTGAGTTTGATTTTCTGACAATAATACAGTGCCATGTTTATCGTACTCTTTTGTGTTAATTAAAAAAGAATTTGTAGAATCAATTTCTTCACAATAAACAAAATTCCTTCCAATTACATCGGTATCAAGCTTGATATCAAATTTCTCAATATTGAACAAAATAAACCTCTTATTATTACTCAGATAAAATGACGCGTATTGCGCCATTGTGACACAAACCCAGACATGTAGACTTACTGTCAGACTAACTGACTCAACAGAAAATTAACTCAAAATTCTATAACTTGTTTAATAATAATGAGTTAATGATGCTAAACGTCTTGGCACAAGTCTTGCTTCAATGCTACTTGTTTGTTATGAATTTCAGGATTTATTCATGCTTATTACAAATAAATCCAAAACTCGTTGGAAAAGTTGCAAAGATTAAAGATGGAATTCAATAAAAATATATTTTAAAAAGAATATGAATTTTAAACAGAAAAATAACATTAGGAAATTGGTACGGAAGTAAACCGTGCTGATTCTATAAGGAGAATTGAAATGGGTAAAATAATTGGAATTGATTTAGGTACAACAAACTCTTGCGTTGCGGTAATGGAAGGGAATGAACCTGTAGTGATACCAAACTCTGAGGGTGGAAGAACAACTCCTTCGGTAGTGGGTTTTTCAAAAAATGGTGAAATTTTAATAGGGCAGCCAGCTAAAAGGCAGGCAGTTACAAATCCGACAAACACTGTATTTTCCGTAAAGAGATTTATGGGAAGGATGAGAAAAGAAGTTGAAACTGAGATTCATGAAGTACCATATAAAGTCGTTGAAGGTGACAATGGTTCAGCCAGAGTTCAAATTGGTGATAGAATGTATTCTCCACCGGAAGTTAGCGCCATGGTTCTTCAGAAAATGAAAAAAACGGCTGAAGATTATTTGGGACATGAAGTCACCGAGGCTGTTATTACAGTTCCTGCATACTTTAATGATGCTCAGAGACAAGCTACAAAAGATGCTGGTGAAATTGCCGGGCTTACCGTTAGAAGAATTATTAACGAGCCGACTGCTGCAGCACTTTCGTATGGATTGGATAAAAAAAATAAAGAACAGATTGTTGCTGTTTATGATTTTGGTGGTGGTACTTTTGATGTATCAGTATTACAGCTTGGCGACGGTGTTTTCGAAGTAAAATCAACTAACGGTGATACTCACCTTGGTGGTGATGATTTTGACCAACGAATTATTGATTTTCTGGCTGATGAATTCAAAAGACAGGAAGGAATTGATTTAAGAAATGATCCGATGGCATTGCAAAGGTTAAAGGAAGCTGCCGAGAAAGCTAAAGTTGAGCTTTCATCTTCAGTCCAGACTGATGTGAACTTACCATTTATTACAGCAACACAAGACGGACCAAAACACCTAAATCTCAATATTTCCAGATCAAAGTTCGAACAACTTATTGATGATCTGATTGAAAGAACTATTAAGCCTTGTGAACAAGCAATTAAGGATGCGGGATTAACTCCTTCTCAAATTGATGAAGTAATTTTGGTTGGTGGTTCTACCAGAGTCCCTAAAGTTCAGGAAATTGTAGAGAAAATTTTCAAAAGAGAACCACATAAGGGTGTTAACCCGGATGAAGTTGTAGCAATTGGTGCCGCTATTCAGGGTGGTGTACTGGCTGGTGATGTTAAAGATGTTCTTTTGTTAGATGTAACTCCTCTTTCACTAGGTATTGAAACACTTGGTGGAGTTATGACAACTTTAATAACTGCCAATACAACTATTCCAACGAAGAAAAGTGAAACATTCTCTACAGCTGGTGATAATCAGCCTTCGGTTGAGATACATGTTATCCAGGGTGAACGCCCCATGGCTGCAGATAACAGAACCTTAGGTAGGTTTCATTTGGATGGCATTCCTCCTGCACCTCGTGGTATTCCGCAGATTGAGGTTACTTTTGATATTGATGCAAATGGTATTCTTCATGTATATGCAAAAGACAAAGCTACCAGCAAAGAACAAAGTATTAGAATTACCTCTTCTGGTGGTTTGTCGAAAGAAGAAATTGAAAAAATGCAGCAGGCTGCCAAGGAACACGCTGCGGATGATAAGAAAAAGAAAGAGGCAGTTGAGATTCGCAATCAGGCTGACAATTTAGTTTTCCAGACGAAGAAGCAAATTGAAGAACTGGGTGAAAAAATACCTGCTGATGTAAAAAGCCGGATTGAATCAGAAATGAAAAAAGTTGAAGATGCTGTAGCTACAAATGATTCTGAAAAGATGAAAACTGCTACTGAAAGCCTTACCAAGGTTTGGAATGAGGTTGCACAAGACTTGTATAAGGATCATGGGGCTCCTGGTGATCCAGGCGCCGCTCAAGGTGGACCTGAAGCTGGACAGCAAACATCCGGGGCCAAGGCGTCCGATAAAGGCAAAGATGAGAAAGAAGTCCAGGATGCATCTTACGAAGTAGTAGATGATGATAAATAATTAGTTAACACTATGATAAATGTAAAGCCCTTCACCTAGTGAGGGGCTTTTTTTTTTATTCAGATCCTGTTACATAAGGCAGATCAAATATATCCTCTGGTTTAAAAGCATCCTCCCTGATTAAAGGATCTTCATGATTCAACATTCTATTGTAACCAAAAGCATTGACTCCAAACAACATCGATTTAGCGTCATAACCTAAAAATCTCAAGAGTCCCATAAGGTAGGCACTATCAAGTCCGTTTGAACTGTATATTACTAATGGCCCAGAGTTTGGGAGAGTCTGTATATGGAATCTGGTTAACGGGTTAAGGTTTATAGGGATATCATACCAAAGAGATCCGATTGGATGATTTGGTGTATCTGCAGGGCCTGTTCGTCCGTATAATCGGTACAGATTTTCAATTCCGTAACAGACAACTTTGAAACCGCGGAAGCCAGAAGCTGGATAATCAAGGAAATTGTAAACAGTATTTAATTTTGTAAATAATACAGTATTCTCTGTTGGTTTTCCAATTGTTGTATTAGCGGATTCCAAAAGATTCGCTATTCGTTTTTTAACCTTTTCCTCTATTGAATTTCCTTCAATCTCAGGAATGGAAGGAAAAGGGCTGGCAGTAGAGTTCCTAATGATAGTATCGTTCATGTAGTATGTAGTATCCTTGTATATCCACACACAGTTATCTTCCCAAATTTCACTGAATTTACTGTTCCATGATGCCATACCGTATTCTAGTGTGGTTATATTTTCAATGCCATATAAACCCAGCAGACAATTTATATATGAGGAAAACTGACCTGTTTGACAAACCAGTACTACTTGTTTATTTGACGTTGATCTTGAAGTACTAATTTCATTTAAGATTGAATTCGGAGAGACATTTATGGCTCCCGGAATGTGTCCAATTGTGAACTCATCTTCTGATCGCAAATCAAGGATGATCAGATTTGATCGGTAACTATAAACTTCGTAGGCAGAAATTGTTGGAGGTCTACCAGCAGATTGCTGGTAATACCCCTGTTGATCAATGTACGCAAGAAAGTCATTCGCATTGGAGTTCTCACTAATTCCTTCATTATTAAGGGGTGGTTCTACCAGACAACCTGATATATGGAGGGTGATAAAAATTAAAACATATCGAAATTTTTTCAATGTAAACATACTCTAAACCCTAAGTTTCTTGAACACCTAAAACAATATTAAATATGTAATTTAAATCCTGCTTGGTGCATTTTATAGTAAGTAATTTAGTCACCACTAATAAATAAAATCATCAATTTCTCATTTGGCAAATTAAAAAATTGCTGAACTCCGAATAAATTATATCTAACTTCTTTTGAACTAACTTGCATTTTGTAACCACCAAAATCATTTGCTCCGAGCAGCCATGATAAATGCTTAAGAACAAAGCGGCAATAAATAAGTCTCTCAATGAAATCATAAATTCTCAATAGCTGATTAGACAATTATTCACCCGTTATATATGGTAAACTTCCATACATTCCTCTGAAAAAAACATCGTTTAAAGTTTCGAGGTCAGGCATTTCGAGGTCAGGCAGCTGCGGATATTCAGGCGGTAGCCGTCTATTCCTAAGTCCATCGTAAGAAAAACTGTGAACACCGTATTGAAGTGATTTAGCATTAAATCCGAGTAATCTTAATACCGCAACAAGATATGCGCTTCTGTGATGGCTTCTGCTATAAACTATCACTGTTTTATGACTTGGAACTCTTTGGATAGAGCTTTGCAGCCTAAAATCAGTCTGAGCTGGTAATTCTATAGAATTTGAATGGATTGGATGTGATTCTTTTTCGGCAAACTTGGTTGAGTACAGGTAATAGATCTGCTTCTCATCATAACAAATTATCGATATCCCGGGGAGTGTCTTTGTAGATTGATCGTAATATGGTGACATCTCATTAAATTTGCAGAAATGTTTAGTCATATCATGAATATTTCCTTCGGCTGTTATGTTCTGAGACAATAAATACCTGACTCGATTTTTTACCCTGTCTGGAATGAATTCCCCTTCAACATTTGGGATAATTGGTAAAGGAGTAATTTCATCCCATTGGTAGGCTACTCCATTTAATTCTATAAATGCATATTTGCCAAGGGTTTTTAGATTAGCCGCCCATTCAGAAGCAAAGTCAGGATTCCAACCAGCCATTCCAAATTTCAAAACACTTGTATTCTCAAAACCATACAATCGTAGCAAGCAGTGAACATATGAAGACAATGACCCATCTGCGCACACAAGTAAAATTCGTCTATCCTCCAGATTATTCAGATTGGAGAGGTAGTCAATTAATTCGGGAACCTGTATATTTATTGCCTCATTAATGTGTCCTGAGGCAAATTGCTCTTCAGTTCTAACATCCAGGATGATAAAACTATCAGGAGCAAAATAGACTCCAATGGGTTCGACTAAGTAAGGTACTCCCTCATTGTCACGAAAGGATCCCTGCATATCGATATATGCAATTGCTTCTGCCGGAAATGTGGAGTCCGGTATATAGCCGCTCTCATAAATAGGCGATTCCAAACAAGACGAAAGAATAACCCCTAATACCATTATTATTAATCTGGGTTTAATGCTCATTATTTATTTCCCCATTAATTTAATTCAATTAAGGATTTAGCCGAAGCGGTAAATGCCCCAATTACATTTTCTCCACTTACATTGGTGAAAATTGGAGAGCCGCCTTGTGTAAGTGCGTTATCTACAGAAGAATTTTTTGCTTTAGAATTAAAATATCTGGCAAAATCTTTATCAAAGGCGTATAGATAAATGTAAAGATTGTCCGAAGAATTTGAATCCATCACATCATCTGGAATTATTTTTGTCCGAACTGTAACAACTGAACCATCTCCCGGGCTTTCAATAAGTGAATGTATTTCATCTGCCTGAGTTATATAGCGCCCGTCAATGTAAACCCATAAAGCACCGTAAGACTCGTTTGCCCTTGTATTGACATCTAGACTTATATAGTTATCTATCAATTCAACTCTTCCTGCAGTTGGAGGCTCAGGTACCTTAGATTCTGCATAGAACCGATTTCCGTCAATTTCAATGAATAGTTCATAAGTTTGTCCCGCTTCAGGATAAATCGAATTAAAGGGTTTATATTTACCGGCGCCACTAAATCTTAGTGGAATCACATTCATTCCATCCAGAACAAAGTATGCTATAGCATTAGGAATTGAAGCATCTTCAATATTAAATGTCTGATTGAGCGGGAGAGTTCTTGTAATCCAGACTTCTTCAAAACTTGTATCGGCCTGCATATTGCCATAGACTACAGTGAACTCTGTATATGGTAAATCAACTTCAATTATTTTGGTATCCTGACATCCGATTATTAGTCCGAGCACCAAAATATTTATCAGGTAAAACAGTTTTCTCAATTTCATCACAGTCCTTTTATAAGTTATATTTTATTCCGAAAGTTGGTATGAAAGGGAATAGCACAATTTGTTTGATCTTTGGCGTTGTTACACTCTCCTGAGTATCAGGATTTGTTTCCTCCTCAAATGAAACGAACTGAGCGAATATATTCTGTCTGTTATAAACATTGTATAAACTCATATAAACGGTCAACTCTGAATCATCAAATTGAAAATCGTATGAGGCACTAATATCAAGCTTGTGATAGTCAGGTAATTTGTGACCATTTCTTTCTGAATAAAAAAGTAGAAGTTCCGAACCGGTTTGATTTCCTATCTTTTGACCCTGGTATTGAGCATAAGGCATGGTCATGCCCTGACCGCTGGCATAGTTCCAGGTTGCACTAAGAGAAAAGTTTTTGGACATTTTGTATGATAATACTACAGAAATATCATTTCGCCTGTCATAACGTGGATAGTAAATTCTACCAATGTTCAAGTCATCAAATAATCTGCGGGTAAAGGAATATGTGTACCCAATCCATCCGGTAAAACTGCCAACTGTTTTATTGAGGAAAAATTCAATTCCATATGCTTCACCTTGTCCCTTGGTTAACAAGTCAACGATTGGTGTACTTGGACTGAACTTCGCGTTCTCTTTGAATTCATAAATATCTTTCATGTCTCTGTAATAGGCTTCGACAGAAACGAGATATTGTTTGTCAAATAATTCGGATTCTAATCCAACGACGAATTGCTGAGAGCGGCTTGGAGATATCTCTTTAGTTGAAGGGAACCAGAAGTCAGTCGGCAATGAAATATCATTACGGAACATTAAATGAATGAACTGATGAGTTAGGGAATAGGCAGCTTTGACTGAGAATGCCTCGTCGAAGGAGTACATAAATGAAACCCGTGGTTCAATGTTAACCCGCTTTTGATTCTTAAAATAATATATTCTTGTGCCAACATTCGATTTCAGCTGAGCGGTTATTTGAGATTCGAGCTGCATAAATGCCGATGATTCTATGGAAAGTATTTTGGTTCTTAAATCAGAATCATTTTCAAGAGCATTGTGATAGATATCGCTCGCTATCAAATCATAATTATGCATAAATATTTGCAGTCCCGTTTTCATTTTATGATTTTCATGCAGAAAGATTTCAAAGTCACTGCTTAAGTTAACATCACTTAGTTTTGAAGATGCAAAATAATCCGAGGCTTGTATGCTTTGTAATCCGTTATCCAGCTTGGAGTCAAATTGATATTGAACATAGCTTATTGCTGTGTTTGAAATGTATTTCTCACTGGATCTCATCCAATTTAACGAAACACTGCCATTCAGCCAACTCATTTCATATTCAAGGTCTCCGGCATTATCCGGGCTGTATAATTTATCCCTACTGTAAAACGCACTAAGGGAAAGAGCGTCTTTATCAGATAATTCGTAGGTAAACTTTGCATTCAAATCATGAAAATTGTAGTAGGGGTTTTCAGAATCACTAAAAACTGTTTTTTGTACCAAATCATAATACATGCTTCTTCCAGAGAGTAGAAAAGTCGATTTATCATTAAGTGGTCCCTCCAGAGTTACATAGGAATTAAGTGTACCCAGACCGAAGTTAGCCTTCTCTTTTTCCTTGGTTCCACTTCGCAATTTTATGTCCAATACGGAGGATAATCTCCCCCCATATTCAGCCGGGTATGCCCCCTTAACAAGAATAATATCCTGTACTGCATTGGAATTAAAAGTTGATGCAAAGTTGCCAAGATGTGAAGGGTTGTAAACCATCATGTTATCTACTAATGTGAGTGTTTGATCCGGAGAACCGCCTCTAATGTATAATCCACTTGAAATCTCAGTTGCTGTCTGAACACCGGGCAATAAAACCAGCGACTTAAAAATATCAACTTCACCACTCATGGTAGGAAGTGATTTCAGCATATTGTGTGTCAGTTTTATTTCACTAACTATAGCCTTTGATTCTCGCTGTGCACTTACGGTAACTTCGCTTAGTAGAATGTCTTCTTCATCAAGAAAAGCATCATATTTTAGACTTCCGCTTGATACGCTTATAATCAGAGTATCTCGATGTGTTCTGTAACCAACATTTCGGAACTCGATATAGTAAGTCCCTGAAGCAATACCGGGCAAAGCATAAAAACCATATCGGTTTGATGCAACTCCCCTGAAGTAGGAGTTATCATCGCCAGGTAAATAGAGTATAATATTCGTTCCGATAAGCTCTTCTCCGGATGAAGCGTCTTTTATGAAACCAGATATCGTAACATCTCCATCAGGCAGATTATTGGCAATTGAATATCCGTACAGTAAAAGAAAGGCAAGTAAAAAAGAAGTGATTCTTATGTGCATTTATTATCCGGGGTTTATTTTAATAATAGAGGAGATGCATATACAGCACGCTACGACAATCTCCCCCCAAATTTTGCAGTAGTTTTTACTAAGTTTAATATAACTGAGCGTGTAGCAATTATATTCAATTAAATATTTATATTATAGTCAATAATTTGGTACTGTATAAAACAAGCTAAAAGATACATGAAGAAATACTTATTGCTCATATTATTCCTTGTTCTTTGCGCATTGCTTGCGGTAAATGGATTAATTTCCAAGAAAGAATTTTACGAAGACTCGCTTGAAGCGCAAGGTTATTCCAATGGACTGCTAAACTCTGTTAGTGAAGAATATATATCCACAGCAAAATATGACATTAAAGCCATTCTTGAAAATGATATTAACAAAATCAGAGTTAAAGAAAAAATTTTATGGTACAATAAAACTGAATATGGTACCAATAAATTATTTTTTCATTTGTATTTAAATGGCTATTCGGGGAACCATACAATTTTTTCAAAACGATACCCGGTAGATGCTGAGACATCAACACGAATTGAAATTGAAAGACTCTCCATTGATTCTGAAACTGTTTCGTTTAATTACTTCAGCGAAAATCCGGAATACCCTGAAGACAGTACTGTTGCTTTTATTTCTCTTCCAAAAGATATTTTAACAGGCGACTCAGTATTTATTGAAATAGCTTACAGCTTTAAGGTCCCAAAATCACTCAAACGTTTGGGATACGCTGCAGGGCGTAATTTCTATTTCATTTCGCAATGGTATCCAAAGCTTGGTGTATTTGAGAATGGCAGGTGGAATTGCAGCAGCTTTTACCCAAACACAAATTTTTACTCAGATTTTGCTGACTATGAAGTAGAGTTGTCTGTACCTGCCGGTTATAAGGTTGCTTCAACAGGAGTAGTTATGAAATCAGTTACGCAGGAAGATCGAGAGATATACTCCGTAATACAAAATGCAGTTCATGATTTTGCCTGGATGGCATCCGATGAAATAGAATCTTATTCAACCACATTCTATCGAAATGATTCGTCTCAGGTTGTAATTAAATTATTCCTTCAACCCGAACATGCTAAATATATGGAGCGGTATTTTGATGCAATTAAATATGGCATGAAATATTTTGAGGATAACATTGGTTCCTACCCCTACGAAACCCTTACCTGTATCGATCCGCCCAGAACTTCACAAGCCGGTGGAATGGAATATCCAACATTGTTCACGGTTCGATCAGAATTGTTCTCAAGAAAGAAAAATCTTAGAATTGAATCGATTGCTTTGCATGAGTTCATTCATCAGTACTTCCAGGGCATGGTTGCAAATGATGAAGTTCATGAAGCATGGCTGGATGAGGGTATTACAACTTTCTTAACATCGAAATTATTATACGAAAAATATGGACCTCAATATTCTACTTTTCGTTTTCTGGATTACATCTCAATTGAAGGGATCAATTTTTTGCAGTACAATGAAATACCACTTATTTATACTTTGGGCGACTTCGCCTTAGAAAAGGGTTACAACAGTTTTGTGAATTATTATAAAAGTAAGGCAATAGGAGCTATTGCTGATGCTTCAAATGAAATACTTCGAGTAAATGCATATTATAATAACGCCTATCATAAACCTGAAATGATGCTTATGTCCCTCGAAAAACGTATTGGGCAAAAAGTGATGATGCAGATAATTAAAAAGTTTTTTGAGGAGTACAAGTTTAAGCATCCAAAGGGAAGTGATTTCATCAGACTGGCTGAAGAGATGAGTAATGAGAATTTATCGTGGTTTTGGGATGCATTCTACAAAGAAAACAGATCATTTGACTATGGCATTACAGATGTGAGGGAAATAAAGAATAATGTATATGAAGTAGATGTAGAAAGATTTTTGGGAGGCATTGTAAGAACCGATATAGCATTGATAACAGAAACTGACACTTTGTATAAAAGCTGGGATGGAAAAGACCGATTTAAAATTATAAGATTTGAAACTGACAAAAAAGTATTGGGTGCGGAAGTTGATCCCTTAAGACTGAATTTATTTGACCACGATTTCTCAAATAATTCTTTTACAATGGAAAGAAAATATGGCGCATCTCTTTCATTCTCCATGAGATGGTTTTTCTGGATCCAAAATGTTCTTACTATTTTGGGGAGTATTGCATGAAACTATCTGCCAATAAATTGTTTGTTTCTGCCTTTAGATCGGTGTTCTATAATTCAAAATTTGTCATTCTCCTTTGGGCCCTTAGTGCTATTACTTCTTTGGTAATTACTATGCCCCTGTATCATATTATGCTCGATTCGCTTGGGAATTCATTTTTAAGTGACAAATTGGCCAGTGGTATGGACATGTTATGGCTTACCCAGTTTCTAAATATTCATGATAAACAATTAGATGGAATTCTATTCCTCTTTTTTGCTGCAATGATCGCATATCTTGTTATACAGAATTTTTTCTCGGGAGGTCTAATAGCCATATTTAATTCTCCCAAAAAAAATCACATTCTCGATTTTTTTTACGGGTGTGTTAAGTTCTGGTTTAGATTTCTTAAGGTGCTGCTTATATCAATTTTTTTCTACGGTGCAGCTTTTTTACTTAATGAGCTATTGGGGAACCTGATAAGTATTGGTTTTGCTAATTCTGAAAATGCAATGATGGAATTCATTCTGAAGGGTGTGAAATATATTCTTCTTATCTTTCTCATCGGTCTGACAGCAATAATTGCCGATTATGCAAAAGTGATTATGGTATCCCGTGATGGTACAAGTGCATTCCAATCAATCTTCATTGCAATTATCTTTATTAAGGATAGTTTTAACACTTCCTTTTCAATTTTTGTTGCTATCTCGATTATCGGCGCCCTTGGGGCAATTGTCTATAATCTGATCGGCCGCTTTATTCCCAGTACGCCTTATTATTTTATGATATTAACCTTTATTCTGCAACAAATGTTAATTATTTTTCGACTACTAATTCGGATGTTCTTTTATTCTTCTGAAGTACTCATATTTAATGATATGACTGCAGAAGTGATTGAACAGAATTTATAAAAGCTATGGAGTGGAAGATGTCTGTTTTGCCTATTACTGTTTATGGTGATAAAATATTAAGTAAAAAAACGAAACCTATAAAGCAGGTTGACGATAGAATAATTATTTTGATCCAGAATATGTTTGAAACGATGAGGAATGCACAGGGTGTAGGTCTTGCCGCTAACCAGGTTGGAGTTGACAAATCAATCTTTGTTATGGATATAAAACCGGTTGAAGGGTATGAGGATTTTAAGCCCTTGGTAATGATTAATCCGGAAATAGTTTTGGAATCAGAAGAAACAGTTTATTTTGAAGAAGGATGTTTAAGCCTTCCTAATTTGCGTGCGGAAGTGGAAAGACCGGAAATTATAAAAATCAAGTATCTTGATACTGATGAAAAGGAACAGGAAATTGAAGCTGATGACTTTTTTGCCAGAGTTATTCTTCATGAATACGATCATCTGCTTGGCAAAATGATACCGGATAGAGTGGATGCTGATATTAAAGCTTCGCTTAAAAAGGAATTAATATTAATTAAAAACAGAGAAGCCATTATCGACTATCCTGTAACTAAAAAAGAGTAGTCTATATACTCTTTTCTTTAATGGCAGAGGTTTCTGCCAGGAATATAATCAATATGAAAATTATTTTTTTTGGCACGCCTGATTTTGCCATACCTTCATTAAATATATTATTTGAGAGTGAGCACGAAGTAGTTGCCGTTGTTACTGCACCGGATAAAGAGCGTGGCAGGGGAAGAAAGGTTTCATATACTCCTGTTAAAGAATATTCACTTGCTAATAACATTCCATGTTTGCAGCCAGTCTCATTAAATGATGAAAATTTTCTGAAAGAAATTGCAAAATTTGATGCCGATCTTTTTGTTGTTGTTGCTTTTAGAATATTGCCAAAGAGTATTTATACGATGCCGAAGTATGGGTCCTTTAATTTACATGGTTCTCTTCTGCCAAAGTACAGGGGCGCGGCACCAATTCAATGGGCGATAATTAATGGAGATAATGAGACAGGTGTCACTACTTTCTTTTTGGCTGATAAGGTAGATACCGGCAATATAATAGCGAAAGAAAGTTTGGCTGTTGGCGAAGATGATAATTTTGGTGCAATTCATGACAAAATGAGTATTCTTGGCTCCGGGTTAGTATTGAAGACAGTATCAATGATTGAAAATGGAAACATTAAACTTCTGCCTCAAGATGATTCAATGGCTACTCCTGCTCCCAAAATAACGAAAGAAACCTGTAGAATTGATTTTAACAAAAATGCAAGATCAGTAAATAATCTTGTACGTGGTTTGTCGCCGTTCCCTGGGGCATACTGTATAATAAATGAAAAACATTTTAAGATATACAAATCTAATATCAGTGAAATGCAACTTGCGCCTGGTGAAGTAATGCAAACCAAGAACGAAATATTTATTGGATGTGGTCAAGGCTCACTACAAGTACTCGAAATACAACCCGAAGGAAGAAAAAGAATGACGGCCGCTGACTTTCTGCGTGGATATACTCTAACTGATGATAAAGGACAATAATGACTGATCAGAAATTTGACAATGTTTTAGGTGCAATTGGTAATACTCCCTTAGTGAAGTTAAACAATATAACCAAAGGAATAAAAGCCAATATTTATGCTAAGCTTGAATTTATGAATCCGGGCGGAAGTGTGAAAGACAGAATATCCAGATATATGGTTGAAAAAGCCGAACGTGAAGGGAAATTGAAACCTGGTGATACCATCATTGAAAACTCCAGTGGAAATACTGCCATGGGTTTGGCCATTGTTGCCAGGCAAAAAGGCTATAAATTAAAAATAGTTATTCGGGATACAACCAGTAAAGAAAAACTTAAGATGCTTGAAATACTGGGTGTCGAGCTTATCACCGTAGATGCGAGCCTTGATCCAAAAAATCCCTGGTCATATAACAACTATGCGGAGTCGCTCTGCAAAGAAGATTCTTCTCTATACTACGTTGATCAGCATAATAATCTTGATAACAACGAATCTCACTACACAGGATTAGGTCCGGAAATATGGAATCAGACCGGGGGTAAAATAGACTACTTTATTGCCGGAGTTGGAACAGGTGGTACTCTGTTCGGAGCAGGTAAATACCTTAAGGAGATGAATCCAAATTTGAAGCTCATTGGTATTGATCCCATAGGTTCTGTTTTTTATGACTACTTCAAGACAAAAAAACTTATCGAACCGTCAAGATATATGATTGAGGGGATAGGGGACGAGTTTCTTATTAAAACTGCTCAACTTGAGATGATGGATGATATGATGCAGGTTACTGATAAAAAAGCCATTGGATGGACAAGAAAACTGGCCAATGAAGAAGGCATACTTGCCGGTGGCTCCAGTGGAGCAAATATTTATGGCGCCATGAAGATCGCCAGGGAATTGGACAAAGAAGTAAACATCGTAACACTATTTTGCGATTCAGGCTATAAATATTTCAGCACAATCTATAACGATGAATGGCTCAAAAAAAATGATTTGTTATAACTTATGAAATTCATATTAGTCATATTGCTGCTCACGATTGTTTGCCCAATTTTCCCTCAGAGAATGGTTTCAAACGATCTGAATGAAACTGTTATTGGTGTTATCCTTTATGGAAATGATACTTACCTTGTTACACCGAGGGGGTATATAAATGTTGCTGAGGATGATATTAATAAACAGTCTGAAAACTACTATCGTCAAGTATATGGTGATTCTACCATTGTTAATCCGAATTTAATTATCAACCCGGCTAATGATTCCAACATTTTACATTTCATTACGCCCTTTATCGGACTGGACAGTGAAAGTGAATATTTAAAAAATCTGCCTCAGGGATGTAAACTGATTGATTTCATGTCTGTGAATGAAAACGGGGAATTTGTATTCAGGCGGGGTATCTACGGATTAATCAATAAGATGCTTTCTGATGAGAGAAATGAGTAGTCATGAAGTATTCACGTGTTCCACATTCCTAATTTAAAAGTAATAACCATTTATTCATATAATTAGTCCTCCATGAAAATTATTAGAAGTAAAATATTTTCTACATATCCAGAACTTATATTCGGATTCTCTACCAAAGTGGGATTGGATAGAAAATCCCCTTACTACTTCAACATGTCCCATACCGTAGGGGACGATAAAAACATTGTAGAGGAAAACAGAAAAGCTTTTTATTCAGAGTTGGGATTAAGCGAGGAAAGGGTTGCTTTCCAGTATCAGATTCATAGTGAGATTATTTCCACTGTAAATTCGGGTGGCACGGTTGGTGAAAGTGATGCTTTAATAACGAGTGAGAAAAATCTTGGACTTGCAATATCCTCAGCTGATTGTGCAGCTATTTTTTTGTACGACAGAGCCAATAAAGTGATTGCCGGAGTTCATTCTGGCTGGCGAGGTTCTGAAAAAAGAATACTGGAAAAAACCATACAGAAATTGATTGATGAATATGGATCGGACCCCCAAAATATTATTGCTTATCTGGGGCCCTCTGTCAGTCAGTTCAATTATCAGGTTGGCGGGGAAGTTGCTGAAAAATTTGACAGCAAGTACATTTTAAAAACTGACAACATGCTTTTCCTTGATGTTGCCGGCGCTAGTTATGATATGTTGTTAAAGGCAGGAGTTCCAAAGAAAAATATTGAAATGTCGGAATTATGTAGCGTTGAATCATACGATTTACTTCACTCGTACCGTAGAGAAGGTGCCAGGTCTGGCAGAGCCTGGGGAATAATTGCCATGAAGGAAAACTAATCCTTGTCTGAGAACTTCAAGATATCAAGTGGTTATATTCTAATTTGCATTTTGTGGGGATCCACCTGGCTGGCTATTCGATTTGGTTTAGATTCATTAACCCCCTTTATATCTTCCGGGATAAGATTCGTAATTGCCGCCGCCATGATATTGGTAATTATGAAATTGAAAGGTGTCAGGTTGCAGACTGATCCACTTTCAATTAAACTCTATTTTTTCATGGGATATTTTTCATTTGTAATTCCATTCGGACTTGTTTACTGGGCAGAGCAATTTATTCCTACAGGATTAGCCTCTATCCTGTTTGCAGCCTTTCCATTTTTTGTGATCATTTTAGCCAGGTTTTCTTTCCCCGGACAAAGAATTGATCCATATCAAATTATTGGTGTAGGACTTGGTTTTATAGGTTTGCTATCTATATTTTCCGAATCGATTTCATTTGAACATGGCTATAATATTTGGGGTATAATTGCAATCATTGTCAGCGCTGCATTACAGTCGGTTAACATCATTGTTATGAAAAAATTTGGGGGACATCTCAATCCTCTTTCAATGAATTTTGTTCCGCTTTTTGTGGCCGGAGTTTCACTGGTTTCTATTAGTCTGCTTGCTGAAGATAAAACGAACTGGGTTTTCAACGAACGGGCAATTTTATCAATCCTTTATTTGGCTTTTTTTGGCTCGGTGATTACATTTACAACTTACTATTGGCTGCTGAAACGCATAAATGCGGTTATAATATCATTATCATCTTTTATCACTCCCATAATTGCTGTTCTATTAGGGTGGATAATTCTTGATGAATCATTATCATTACGTGATTTGATGGGAAGTTCTTGCGTGCTAATTGGGATATTATTTGCTAATTTAAAAGGCTTGAAAAACTACTATATTCTGAAGGTTTCTAAATAGTTATATGATAAATATATTAAGAATAAAGAATGCGTCTTTCTATGCCTATCACGGAGCTCTTAAAGAAGAACAACATATTGGCGGCAAGTTTGAGGCTGATGTTGATCTTTATACTGATTTCAATGAGGCGGCAGAAAATGATAATTTGAATCTAACCGTAAATTACGTTGAGGTTTACAAGTTTATCAATAGAATAATTCACGAAAAAAAATACTATCTTATCGAAACTTTGGCTATGGTTATTGCCGATGAATTATTGAAGCATTTTCCGGGTATTCAAAAAGTTGCAGTAAGAGTTCGAAAAAGTAGTGTACCTGTTGGCGGACTTATTGACTGCGTTGAAGCAGAAGTGATAAAGGAAAATGGTAAGTAAAGTTTTTCTTGGTCTTGGATCAAATGTTGGTGAGTCTGAGGTAAATCTCAGAACCGCTATTATGCTAATTGAAAAAAACAAGCAAGTTGTTCTTATAAATAATTCTTCTCTATACGAAACAAAACCTTATGGACCGGTTAGTCAGAATAATTTTTATAACATAGTTGTCGAAATTAAGACTGAATATTCTCCCACTGATCTATTTAATTTTCTAAAAGAAGTTGAACAAGAAATTGGGCGGGAGCCTGCCGAGAGATGGGGACCAAGAAGTATTGATATTGACATACTTTTGTATAGTGATGAGGTTGTCTGTAATGACATAATCACCATACCTCACAAGGATATGCTAAACAGGGATTTCGTTATATTACCATTACTTGAAATTGAACCGGATATAGTTCACCCAGAATTGCATGAAAAGGTGAATGAAATATTGATCAGTAGTATGGAAAAAACAATAATTTCCAAGAAGGAATTTAGATTATAAAAGAAATTGGAGTCTTGCTTTGAAGGAAATTAGATTTATTGCCATTGAAGGTGTTATTGGTGCCGGGAAAACTTCACTTTCCCGTAAGCTGTCAGATAGACTTGGTGCAAATCTAATACTTGAAGAATTTGAGAACAACCCGTTTCTTGGAAAATTTTATGATGATAGAAGACGCTTTGCCTTTCAGACTCAAATGTTTTTTCTCTTTAACCGATACAAGCAGCAGCAATTGCTTAACCAGGAGGATCTCTTCTCTGATTTTATTGTTTCTGATTATATTTTTGATAAGGATAAAATATTCGCGTATCTGAATCTTGAAGGCGAGGAGCGAAAGTTATATGAAAATATTTACCCGATTCTTGAAAGGGACTTGCGCAAACCCGATCTGGTAATTTTTCTTCAGTCCAGCCTTGACAGGTTGATGTATAATATAAAAAAGCGTGGAAGAAAGGTTGAGCGAAGTCTGACCAGATCATACATAAAAGACTTGAGCGAAGCCTACAATAATTTTTATTTCAAATATAATAGTACTCCTTTGTTAATTGTTAATACAACGGAAATTGATTTTGTTAATAATGATGAAGATTTTGAAGAGTTGTTTAATCAAATCTTTAGAGAGGATAGAGGTTTTATTGAATATTTTAATCCCAGTCCTCGAGGATAATAATTATGTCATTTATTAGATTTGTTGTTTTTGGATTATTGTTCTATTTCGTTTTTAAACTCATTAAGTATTTTTTTGCAATCTTGCTTAGCACGGGGAAAAAACGGGAAGAAGTTAAGGTGAATACCAGTAAAAGTAACATTTCGAGCAAGATTAACAAGGACGATATAGTAGAAGCCGAGTTTGAAGAAATTAAGAATAACGATTCATAACAAACAATGAATTAGATGTCAAAAACCAATCCTATTTCCCGATTACTTTTTTTTATTCTTAGATTAATATTTGCAGTAAAAGAATCTGCAGATAAAGATTTAGGCAATCCAAAAAAGATACTTGTTATCAGACAGCATAATCAATTTGGTGATCTTCTGGCCAGTGTTTCTGTATTTAGAGCAATAAAAGAGACCTATCCTGAAGCTGAACTTTCTGTATTGGTGAGTCCGGATAATTTTTATGCCATCACCAAAAATAAATTTATTGACCGTTATTTTGTTTTTAATAAATCTGCAATTCTCACCTGGCAATATTTAAAGAATTTGAAACAATTTCTCCATGCTGGTTATGATGTTGTAATCGTTCCTGCAACAGTTTCTATCTCCGCCACAAGTTGTATGCTCTCTCGATTTTCCGATGCAAAAAAACGTATTGGTCCTGAAGAACTGGATGGTAAAATAAATAAATTGAATTTCCTCTTTCATCATAGAATAAAGCTTAGTTGGTTACAGCACCCTGATGCTCATGTCTCTGATTTTAGTCTCGACATACTAAGACCGTTTGGTATTAACACCCACAATTATAAATCGGAAATATCCTTTGATGACACTGACAAATTCTTTGCACAGGGATTTATTCTTGAATATATAAAAGCCGGTGAGAAACCAGTCATTGGGTTCCATGTTGGAGCAGGTAAGCCGCCAAACCGATGGCCGCTTGATAATTATATCAGATTAATAGAAGAGCTTAAGTCAGAATTTAGTGCTGCTGTTTACCTTACCGGAAGCAGTAGTGATAAAGAAGAACTGGAATATGTGCAGAATAAGCTTACTGATGAAATAGTAGTATTTAAGAATAAAACTATTCCACAGTTGGCAGCCATTATTAGTGAAAGCACTTTGTTTATTACCAATGATACCGGTGTTATGCACGTAGCGGGGAGTACTAGTACTCCGCAAATCTCTATATTTGGCCCGACCAATCCTTTCAACTGGACTCCAGTGGGTGATAATAAACTTTTTGCGCATAAGTCCGAATTTATTAGTGATGTTACATATGAAGAAGTTTATGAAATGTGCAATGTAATTTTAACCGAGAAAATTAAGAGTAATAATGAAAAATAATATTCTTGCCGCAATAGATATTGGTACAAATTCATTCCATTTGATTGTTGCTGAAATATTGAGTGATGGAAACTTCAATATTATTGATCGTGAAAAAGAAGTGATTAGGCTGAATGAGGGGAGTAAGTTTGACATAAAACAAATTTGCCCTGAAGCCACTGAGCGTGCCATAAAGACCATTCGGAGATTCAATGGTATAGCCGAATCCCATGAGGCAAAAATTAGAGCATTAGCAACAAGCGCTGTAAGGGAGTCCCGTAATAAACATGATTTTATTGAAAAAGTTTTTAATGAAACAGGCGTTGAAATAGAAGTAATTGACGGTCTTGAAGAAGCCCGTTTAATATACCTTGGGATTTTGAAAGCCGTTCCTGTATTTACAAAAAAAGTACTGTGTATAGATATTGGCGGTGGGAGCACAGAATTCCTAATAGGTTACAGGGGTAATGTCCTCTACTCTAATAGCCTTAAATTGGGCGCTGTTAGATTAACACAAAAATTCTTCCCTGATTACAAGATTACAAAGGAACGAATTCAGGAATGCACTGAATGGGTTGCAGGTGAAATATCACCCGTGATAGAGCAGATAAAAAAGATTGGCTATGAACAATGTATTGGTACTTCCGGCACAATAATGAGCGCCGGAATAATGATTCTTTCCAAACAAAAAATGCAGATTCCCAAATCCAATATTCTGAATAATCACGTAGTTAGTTTTAATGAGTTGGATGATATCTACAAATTTGTGCTTGAACATACCACATTTAGCGCGAGAAAAAAAATAAAGGGATTGGATCCTAAGAGAGCTGATATTATTCAGGCCGGGATGATTATTTTTAGAACAATTCTAAAGAACCTGCTGCTTGATAAATTTACAATTTCGGGATATTCCCTTAGGGAAGGAATTGTAATAGACACCTTACAAAAAGAACAGAATGATAAGGCGCTTCCAAAGCTTCGAGATATAAGATATGAAAGTGTTAAACATTTGGCGGATATTTCTAATTTCGATCAAAAACATTGTGAACATGTTTCAAATTTATCTCTGCAGCTATTTGATCAACTTGCTCATCTTCATGGTTTGAATAATTCTCACAGGGAATATCTTGAAGCTGCTGCCTTATTGCATGATATCGGGTATCACATTGGTCATGCCAGGCATCATATTCACTCGCATTATATTATTAAAAATAGTGAACTCCTGGGATTTAATGAAAAGGAGAAAACTATAATTGCCAATGTTGCAAGATATCACAGAAAAAGTCATCCAAAACCAAGTCATACTGATTATATGGAATTATCAAGTTTAAGCAGAATTGTTGTAGATAATCTTTCAGCAATTTTACGTATTGCCGATTCGCTGGATAGAAGACACAAAAAAAATATACATAAAATTTCGGTTGAAGTTCTTAACAGTGACGTAATATTGCATCTGGATTATGAAGGTGAGCCACCTGATGTAGAACTTTGGAATCTGGGTAGAAGGCAGGGGATGTTTGAAGAGGTCTTCAAAAAAAATATTGTTGTTCGAACCTAATAAGAAAAAGTCTATTTCTAGGCAATTATTTAGAAAATAGTTAAATTTGCCCATTGAAATTAATCAAAACAGAATAGAGAAGAGATTATTATGCTAAAACACGTTTACATTAACAAGTTATCGCAGCATGTTGGCGAGGAAGTAACACTAAAGGGCTGGTTATACAATAAAAGAGCCAGTGGGAAATTGAAGTTTTTAATACTACGGGACGGTTCAGGCTATTGCCAATGTGTGGTCTTTAAGGGGAATGTAAGTGAAGAAGTTTTTGAATTATCCGGTTCATTCAGTCAGGAATCTTCTTTCCAGGTAACAGGAAAGGTAAAAGAAGAAGCAAGATCTGTTGGAGGATATGAGCTTGATGTAACGGATTTAAAGATCATTTCGTCTGCTGAAGAATATCCAATAACACCAAAAGATCATGGTATTGAATTCCTCATTGATCATCGTCATTTATGGTTACGTTCTAAACGTCAGGTAGCTATAATGAAAATTCGTCACCGTATTGTAAAGGCGATAAGAGATTTCTTCGACAGTAGAGATTTTACATTGATGGATCCGCCAATAATTACTCCTAATGCCTGCGAAGGTACTTCAACATTATTTGAAATGGATTATTTTGATCTTGGTAAGGCATACCTTACACAGTCTGGGCAATTATACGGAGAAGCCGGTGCAATGGCATTGGGCAAAATTTATACTTTTGGTCCAACTTTCCGGGCAGAAAAATCCAAAACTCGCCGTCACTTAACAGAATTTTGGATGATTGAACCTGAAATGGCATTCTATGAATTAGAAGACAATATGGACCTTGCTGAAGAATTTTTGGAATATGTTGTTCAGTCCGTATTAAAAGATAAACAGGAAGAGTTAGAGGTATTGGGAAGAGATACATCTAAATTGGAATGTGTTAAGAGACCATTCCCACGTGTTTCTTACGATGAGGCTGTTGAAATCCTTAAGAAAAATGGTGTTGATTTTGAATGGGGTAATGATTTTGGCGGTGGTGATGAAACTATCATCTCAAACGAATTCGATCGCCCTGTTATGGTACACAGATACCCATCTGCCATAAAGGCTTTTTATATGAAGAGAGATCCCGAAAGAGACGAGGTTGCCCTTGCAGTTGATGTACTTGCACCGGAAGGTTACGGTGAGATAATAGGTGGCAGCCAAAGAGAAGATAATATGGATTTATTACTTGAAAGAATTAAGGAACATGATCTACCGCAGGATTTCTTCGAATGGTACCTGGATCTTAGAAGATATGGGTCAGTACCTCATTCTGGTTTCGGGCTTGGTCTTGAAAGACTTATTACATGGATTTGTGGTATTGAACATATTCGGGAAGCTATTCCATTCCCAAGAATGATTTATAGAAATACTCCTTAATTTCGGAAAATGAGGAGTTAAGCAGCAGTAATTCAGAGTAAATTGATTTCTCAATGAATTGTTTAAGAGAAAATCTATTACTTAATAATCATATTTATAGGTGGACATGAAAAAGATTTTTTTAATATATATTCTCTTTGCAGTATTTTCTACTGTATTTACAAGCAATTCATCCGCGGAAGGGTTAACATCAGCCAGCAATACTATTGAATTAGTACAGGAGCATTCCACAGGCGGACATCATGTTTTGCCCAATCCGATTATGGTTTTACCATTTGTTATACTTTTACTTATGATAGCAACCGGGCCTTTATTTTATCACCACTTTTGGGAACATCATTATCCTAAGGTTGCAATCTTATTAGGTGCTGTAACAAGTTCTTATTATTTGTTTTATCTGCATGATTCAATAAGCCTGCTCCATACAATGGCGGAATACTTATCATTTATTGCATTATTGGCTTCACTTTTTGTTGCTTCTGGTGGTATTTATATTAAAATAGCCAGAAAATCTACTCCAATGCTTAATACTCTTATTCTTTTACTTGGTGCAGTTATTGCAAATATTATTGGAACGACTGGTGCATCAATGTTGTTAATCAGACCATTCATGAAAATAAATCAAAACCGAATTAAGCCGTATCACATAATATTTTTTATTTTTTCGGTAAGTAATATTGGTGGTGCATTAACACCTATTGGTGACCCACCGCTATTCCTTGGTTTTTTACGCGGTGTTGATTTCTTCTGGTTTATTACCAACATATGGTATATTTGGTTGCCAACCATTTTATTGTTACTGACTATCTTTTATATTGTCGATATGCGTAATAAGGAAGAGAGTGAAGCCAACAAAGACTATTCGGGTAAAATTACTATTAAGGGAACGAAAAACTTTATTTATTTAGCAATCATTTTGATTTCCGTATTTATTGATCCTGCTGTTATTAGTTGGGTACCAAGTTTAAGCCCGCTTCCTTTTGGTATTAGAGAAATAATAATGTTCAGTGTTGTGTACTTGTCATTCAAAACTGCTGATCAGGAATGCCTTAAGGCGAATGAGTTTGATTTCGAACCGATTAGGGAAGTAGCGTTTTTATTTGTTGGTATTTTTGCAACTATGATTCCTGCATTACAACTTATCGGAGCAACTGCAAAGGAAATGGGCGCACAATTAAATGCAGGAGTTTTTTATTGGGCGACGGGATCACTATCTGCCTTTTTGGATAACGCACCTACATACCTTAATTTCTTGAGTGCTGAATTAGGCAAATTTGGTATGGATGTAAATTCTATTCCTGATGTTAGAGCATTTTCTCAGGGAACGGTCGATCCGGTTACTCCTTTGTTCTTAAGGTCAATATCTGTGGCTGCCGTTTTCTTTGGAGCAATGACCTATATTGGTAATGGCCCTAACTTTATGGTTAAAGCCATTGCTGAACGGGCCGGGGTTAAAATGCCAAGTTTCTTTGCCTATTTAATTAAATATGCAATTCCAATATTGCTTCCAATATTTGTACTTGTTTGGTTGATATTTTTTTCCTAGGAGGATATAAATGAACACAATTGATAAAGCTTTGAAAGAGGGGAAGGGAGGGCTATACTACGGTAATAGAGTACTGCTTCCATTTATTGTGGATATATTAAAGTTGGGTATCGAAAATGATATAATCAGTGATTTCAGAGCTACAAAACATGGAGCTCAGTATATTCAGCAGGATAGTTTCACAGAAGTTTATTTCGAAGATTATTCCAGTTTGCAGGATACTGTTACTAAATATGAATCAGTAAAAATGATCGTCGTTGAAAAGGGGAAAGATATTTTTGATTTGAAAAACCATGTTAAGCTTATTCTTCATTTCAAGGAACATCACATGCTTGAATTAGAAATCCCGGATGATGATGTTTTGTTTATAGAGTAGTTTTACTTTGGGTGTTACTAGTGGCACCCAATTCTCTTCTTCCATACTTATCTACCAATATATTATTTGTTTTACTATACAGGGTGTGAAATGATTCCTCTTTATTCCATACAGCAAGTTCGAAGTGCAGACGACTATGGAATTAATAAATTAAAAATTCCTGGTGTTGTTCTTATGGAAAACGCTGCAATAAATATATTTCATTCAATACTGGAAGATTTTTCGTGCCTAACCAAAGATGATGTTATTGGGATTGTTGCCGGTAAAGGAAATAATGGTGGTGACGGATTTGCTCTTGCACGTCATTTTATCAACAATGGATATTCTGTAACGGTAATTTCAATCGCCCGGGAGAATGAACTAAGTGGCGATGCAAAAACTAACTATGTTATTACAAAGAACTTATTGATTGAAGTTGGACGAGGAAAATTTATTGATTACAAAAATAAATCCGATCTTAATAAACTTTCTAACTGTTCAGTGATTGTTGATGCTTTATTAGGTACTGGAACCAAGGGCAACATTCGGGAACCATTTGCATCTATTATATCGAAATTAAATTCTTTTAATGCATTTAAAGTAGCGCTCGATATTCCTTCGGGGCTTGATGCTGATAAGGGAAGTGGAAAGATAGTATTTGAAGCTGATTTGACTATAACACTTGCTGAATACAAAAAAGGATTATTCTTTGGTAAAGGTTATTTATATGCCGGGAATGTTGTTAAGGGTGGCATAGGACTTGGGGAAGAGTTCTTTGAAAGTTTGAGTGTAGGTGAGTTTTGTATTGAACCTGAAGATGCTTTCCTGGCTTTGCCAAAAAAAGAGTTGGACCTTCACAAATATTCGGCAGGAAAAGTATTAACCGTAGCCGGCTCATCTTCATTACCGGGAGCGGCATTTTTAACTGCAAAGAGTTGTTTCAAAACAGGTGCAGGATCCAGTGTACTAGCGTTCCCAAAATCATTAAAAATGTTGGCTCAGGAAAAACTGGACGCCGCTACAGTGGTTACATACGAGGATGGTGAATCTGGCGTTCTTTCTGGAGCAAATTTTACCGAGCTAAAAGCAAAGCTTCTATGGGCAGATGTTATTGCGATTGGGCCAGGTCTCGGGCGAGCCGACTCGACACTGGAATGTGTTCGTGAAATAATAAAAGGATTCACTGGGAAGAAATTCATCATTGATGCTGATGCCATTTATGCACTTTCCAAGAAACAATACCGAAAGATAAATCTTTCAAATTCCATTTTAACACCCCACCATAAAGAATTTGCTGAGATGTTGGGGATATCAATTGAGGAATTGCAGGAAGATCTTCTAAAATTTGGTAAAAAGTTTTGCGACGAAACAAAATCAATATTAGTTCTAAAGGGAGCCCCAACTATTATTTTTAATCCTGATGGCTACGTTTTTATTAATACAACGGGGAATCAGGGAATGGCAAAATTTGGCACTGGTGATGTTCTTACCGGCGTGCTTGCCGGTTTAGCCTGCCAACAGAATGATTTGGGGGCTTCAGCAATTGCCGGTGTATATATTCATGGAATGGCGGCTGATTTATTAATGAACGAAAAAACTATTTATGGCTTTACAGCCATCGATTTACTGGAAAAGATACCATATGCAATTAAAACACTTATTGATTCGTTTATACGAGAAAATTAGCAGCAATTCTAAAATGTTTGTTTTTGTGCCGCTCATTTTCTATTGGTTTACGATATTTGTCCTCACTACTTGGCCTTCGCCGGAGTTTCCTCCGGTCTTGGCAATTGGTGATAAAATACAACATTTCCTCGCGTATTTTGTTTTAGGAAGTATCCTCTTTTTTGCATTGCATTTTCAGGAAAGGTTTCCAATGTTTAGGAAGAGGATCTTTTTGAGTGCGATTGCAATTTGTTATTTATATGGCATATTTGATGAAATTCATCAAATATTTATACCCGGAAGATCTTTTGACTGGTTTGATTTACTCGCAAATTACACTGGTAGTTATCTGGGAGTTTCAGTTTCATATATTTATTTAAAATTTATTAAAGAAACAACAGTATCAAAATTCCAACAATTGGAACAAAAGAGTTAAATTTTTGTAAAAAAAGTTGATACCTTAATTTGACAATGGAACAATCATTTTTTATGTTTCAGTTCGTTATCAGCGTATTTAGGAGGAAAACGTGGCGTTAAAAAAGAACCCGAAAGTAGATCTCAAACTCAAATATAGAAGGGTTTATGAGATAAGTATGATATTGGCTCTAGCTATTCTCATAGTTGCCTTTAAATTCTTCCCTAAGTTTGAGAAGGAAGAAGTTGTATTAGATGGTACACAGGAGCTTGTACAAGTAGAAGAGGTTGAAAGTACGAAGCAGGAGAATTTACCTCCTCCACCTCCAAAACCACCTGTCCCAATTGAAGCTCCAAGTGATGATGTTCTTGAAGATATTGAAATAAGCGACACTGAAATTGATCTTGACGAAGTTATTGAAGCTCCACCTCCACCTCCACCAGCTGAAGAAGAAGAAACAGATCCAGTTTTCTTCGTAGCTGTTGAACAACAACCACAACCAATTGGTGGTATTGCGGGTATTCAAGCAAAAATTGTTTATCCCGAAATCGCTAAAAGAGCTGGCGTTCAAGGCAGAGTGTTCATAAAAGCATTCGTAGATGAAAAAGGTGATGTTGTTAAAGCCGAAGTTCTAAAAGGCATCGGTGCCGGTTGTGATGAAGCTGCGGTTGCTGCAGTTTTGAAAACTAAATTCAAACCGGGTAGACAACGTGGTAAACCTGTTAAAGTTCAGGTCTCTATACCTGTCGTATTTAAATTGCAAGGTTAAAAGAAAAAAGCGCCATTTGGCGCTTTTTTTTTGCCCAACAATATTCTGCAATTATTTTACTCATCATTTGCTCACGGGATAATTATTTTATAAGTTTTAACCATAACTATTTTATTTAATATGCCTATCCTTGAATTAGAAAATGTGAATTTTGTCTACCAGGGCAAAAACGGAAGTAGTGAATTCTCACTTAATAATGTTGATTTGAAAATCAATAAGGGCGAGTTCATTTCTATATTAGGTCCTAACGGTTCAGGTAAATCTACTCTTCTAAAAATTGTTTCAGGTATCTTTCAACCTGCCCGTGGGAATGTATTGCTGGATTCTATTCCTGTTAAAAGTTACTCTAAGAAAAATTTAGCAAAATTCATGGCATATGTTCCACAAACCTTTTCTGTGGCTTTCCCATTTTCTGTTTTTGAAATTGTAATGATGGGCAGAACACCATATATGAATATGTTTGGTTACGAAAATCTAAAAGACATAGATGTTGTGAATAGTTCCTTGGAAAAAGTTGGCATTTATCATTTAAGAAATAAGGGGATAAACGAAGTGTCTGGTGGAGAAGCACAGAGAGCATTTATAGCCAGAGCACTTGCACAGAACCCGCGAATTCTTTTGTTGGATGAACCAAATGCTCATTTAGACATTGAACATCAAATAACTATATTCAATACCTTAGATCAACTTAATTCTGATTCTGAATTAACTATTCTAATGGTATCTCATGACCTTAACCTTGCTGGATTCTATGGTGATCGTATCCTTTTTATGAAAGAAGGAGAGATAAAAATGGATGATGCTAAGAAAAATATTTTAAATGAGGATAATATCAGGACAATATTTAACGTAGAAAGCAGAGTGGAAAAGTCACCTGGCGGGGATTATTTTTCCGTGAATATTGTTCCCAAATAATATGAAGATTGCAATTAATAAACAGCGCCCACTTATAATGTTAGTTATGATAATGACTTTGATAGATTTGATTTCTGTTATCTATTACAAATTATCTGTTAATGGTATGAATTTATTGAAGTTTGATATCCTCTACGTTGGGAATCTGATAACTATTTTTATTTACGGCTTAATCTTCGCGGGGTTATTGATTAAATTGTTGAGGAATGGTTCTGAAAAAAGTCATTACCGAATCCTCTTTTTACTTTCCCTTCTTTCTTTTGGTATTCTGATCCTTGTAGTTCTTATTGGAAATTTAGGGCTACTTAGTTCTGATGAATACATGCTTGGATTCCCGGCAATAAGACTAGTAGTAACTGTACTGCTCCTAATTAAGCTGTTTCTTTCTTTTTATTTAGCCACTTTCATCTGGTCTTCTGTAATCAAATCTGATAACTGGAATATATTAAGATCAATGATATCTGCGTTTATCGCCTGTGTAATACTTTTTGTTTTTGCTTTTTTATACTCTAAAAAGGAGTTCCGTTATAAGGTTGAAGAAGGTAGAAAGTATGAAACAGCTGTTGTACTTGGAGCTGCTGTTTGGAAAAAGGACCAACCAACACCACTTTTTGCGGCCAGGATAAAGAAAGCTTATGAACTCTATAATGAATTTGTAGTATCAAAAATTTTGGTAACCGGAAGTAATGCCCCGGGGGAATTGAGTGAGGCTGAATCAGCTCAAAAATTGTTACATGAATTAGGTGTGAAATCCCAGGATATTATCATTGAAAATGATTCTCGTACTACCATTGAGCAATTAAATTATCTTAAGTATGAATACCTCCCCAAAATCAATACAAAAGAGGTTGTAATAATTACAGACCGCTTTCATCTGGCCAGATCTACTGAAATATGCAAGTTTTTAAAAATTGAGCATCTGGGGATAGCCTCAAATTATGATGTAAGTTTGCATAAATTACTTTTCTACAAAATAAAAGAAACTATTGCTTTGCTAGTTTTTTGGCTCTATGGGATGTAATTAATACGCTTAAGAGACTAAATTGATTTTGATCTTACTTCCAGAGTAATTATTATTGTTTTTTAAATTAAAAATCATTCATGCCTTCGCTAAAATAAACTCGGAAAGATGAAAAAATATAATAGAAGAATACTAAGAGAGAAGACGCTTCAGGTGTTGTATGCCTTCGAAATGCATAAAGATGGATTGACAACACTTATTAATGGTGTGTTTTCTGATGTTGAGAACAAGATTGATAGAGATTTTGGTGCCGAACTTGTAAATAAGGTAGTTGCCAACAGAACTTTGCTAGATGAAAAAATCAGTGAACGGGTTGCTAACTGGGAAATGGAAAGAATTGCTCTTATTGATAAAATACTCTTAAGGATTGGTATCACGGAAATTATGTACTTCCAGGACATTCCCCCAAAAGTATCAATTAATGAAGTTATTGAAATTGCCAAGAATTATAGTACTTCGAATAGTGGAAAGTTTATTAATGGCATTTTGGATGCAATTTTAACAGATTTGAAAGATTCCGGGGAATTAACCAAGAGCGGCAGAGGGCTGATTGAAGAATCCATTATTAAAAAAACAGAATAGTGATCTAACCGACAGCAAATCCAGAATTTTTATCTGGACACTCTTCGATTTTGCGAACACATCTTACTCAATCGTAGTCGTAACTTTTATTTTCGCCGTTTACTTTAAGCAGCACATTCTGCAAGGGGAATCTATTGGCGATTTTTATTGGAGTATTGGAACAAGCGTTTCGATGCTTATTACGGCAATAATTTCACCTATTCTTGGTGCTGTAGCTGATCATTCAGCTGGTAAAAAAAGATTTCTACTTGGTTTTACGCTTCTTTGCATTGTTTCTACTTCACTTCTCTACTATGTGGGGGTCGGTGATGTTTTCTGGGCACTTCTACTTTTTATTACTGCTAATATTGGTTTTGAAGCCGGACTCGTATTTTATGATTCCTTTCTCCCTGAGATTACCAAACCTAAAAACTATGGCAGAGTAAGTGGTTACGGTTTTGCGATGGGCTACATAGGCTCGTTCGTTGCCCTAGCCCTTTCCTTACCCTTCATTAAGAATGAAATGATTAAAGAAACTTTTCCCTTAGCCGCTCTATTCTTTTTAGTGTTTTCTTTGCCGGTTTTCCTGTTTCTTAAGGAAAAGAGAAAAGTCACGAGTGAGAAAATATCATTTTTCGAAATTGGTTTTTCGAGAGTAGCATACACCATAAAAAATTTGAAGAACTATAAAAACCTGGGATTATTTCTCTTAGCATTTTTCTTTTACATTGAAGGTGTTAACACTGTAATATATTTCTCAGGTAATTATGCAAGTACTACTCTTAACTTCAGCATGGAAGATCTTATCTATTTTTTCATTATTGTCCAAACAACCGCAGTTATCGGCTCGGTATCTTTTGGTTTGCTTTCTGATTCCATCGGGCAGAAGAAATCAATTTCAATTTCACTTGTTGTTTGGATTATAACTATCGTTTTCGCGTATCAAACAAGTTCCACTGATACATATATTACCAAAACACTTGCCACGTGGTTTGATACTACTCCTGAATCAATGATTAAAATTTGCTTCTATCTGGTCGGGTTGATTGTGGGAAGTGTAATGGGAGCAACTCAATCCACAAGCCGGAGTTTAATGTCAAAACTAACCCCACCCGAAAAGAAAACTGAATTCTTTGGGTTCTATTCCTTCTTTGGAAAGAGCAGTGCGATACTTGGGCCACTTGTTTTCGGATTAGTGAGTTATGCTTTCGATAGCCAGAGACTGGCAATACTAACTATTTGTATCTTCTTTATTGTTGGACTCGTTATTCTTCACTTTGTACAGGAACCGGAATTAGCTGAAGAAAACTGATTATTTTTTATTGAATGTGTACCATATTAATCGTGCTACTACCAGAAGTGAGATTAACAACCATAAAAATCCCCAGAACCCGGCTGAAACACCTGTTATTTCTGCAATAATATGAGCGTCATTCCTTATGAAAATATCTGAAAAAATATCCTGTTTTATATCAATTACAACATAAAGACAACTTATCAGACCAAGGGTTCTCCACAAATAAGCATTGTAAACTTTAGGAATATATCTGGGTGATAGGAAAAGCAAAGCCGAGAATAATATCATCATTATTCCGCCTGCGGGGCTGCTTACAAAATTTGCAGCAAATAGTATCATAATAACCGCTAAAGTAGTTAGGAGCCACTTACCGGCTTTAGGATCGAAAGAGGTAATGAATATGCCATACCCAATGATTAAACTGCCCAGGTAGCCGCTGGAAGCCACCAGGAAGGGGATCCCATCTTCTGTTGTGCATAGTCCTCCAAGTTGAAACGAAATTGATATCTCATGAATTCTGCCACCCGTAAAAATAGCGGCAAAACCATGGGCTATTTCATGCCAGATGACTACAAACAGTTTGATGGGGTAAATTAGAAACGTATCCCACAAAAGAATACTAAACAAAACAATCGTTAAAAGGATTGAGAGTTCTTTATATTTATCCGGAATTCTATTGCTTTGCTTCTTCTTTGCCATATATTCTATTTATTTGAATAGTGAGCATTAAAATAAAAAAAAATAATTGAAATAGGTCTAACAGTTTAGTAATTTTTCATACTTGTTTGCGGGTGTAGCTCAGTTGGTAGAGCATCAGCTTCCCAAGCTGAGGGTCACGGGTTCGAGTCCCGTTACCCGCTCAAAAGAGTTTTTTGGTGATTCTATAAATTAGTTGTATTATTCTTTCTCTTAGAATATTAGTTTTAATATTTCCTTTATCTTCAAATAATATATTTGATCCTTCCTTTGTTTGATTTTTGCCCACAATTTCCTTGAATTTTTCCTTTTATCCAGTTTTAAGGATTATCAACAATTCTCAAAAATCCACTTTTATTACTTTAGGGCATAAACTAATACTACATTTTTTCGATAGTCTGGATAACAAAGTGTTTTTATAGAAAAATTATAGTAGATAAAAAAAATAATGTTCGGACATATCTTACATATTATTTACCTCTTGCAACATTTAAAGTGTAAAATTGCATTCTCACGCTTGCTTAACAACTCAAAATCCAGTTTTAAAACCAATATATTTTCGTTTATAGAAAAAATTAGTCTGTGTGTTGATTTTCCTTCATTCAGTAAGGAAACTATATATAAGCCAACTCTTCATTATAAGTGGAGCTAGCAAGTAAAGAACAAGAAATGCTATATCGTAAAATACTTTTGAACTAAACTGGTAAATATTATGAATCTATCTCAAGTTGTAAATGTAGATGAATCTAAATGCATTAATTGTCATCAATGCATCTCTGTCTGTCCGGTAAAATATTGCAATAATGCTAATGGAGATTATGTTGAGTTAAATTCTGAACTGTGCATTGGCTGCGGACAATGTATTGATGCCTGCACACATGGCGCACGAACCGGAGTTGATGATTTTGAATTATGGTTGAATGACCTGCGTAAGGGTGTTAAAATGGTCTCAGTTGTTGCCCCTGCTGTATCTTCTAATTTCCCGAATATGTATTTGAAATTTAACGGGTGGTTAAAATCACTGGGGGTAAAGGCCAACTTTGATGTTAGTTTTGGTGCGGAACTCACCGTTAAATCTTATCTTGAGCATGTAAAGGAAAATGGTCCCAAATGCATTATAGCACAGCCGTGCCCTGCAATTGTAAGCTACGTTGAAATTTATAAACCAGAATTAATTAAATATCTGGCGCCTGCTGATAGCCCAATGATGCACACTATTAAAATGGTGAAGAAATATTATAAAGAATATTCTTCACACAAAACTGTTATTATCTCACCTTGTATCGCCAAGAAGCGTGAATTTGAAGAAGTTGGAATGGGTGACTATAACGTTACAATGAAAAAGATTAAAGAATATATTGAGAAAGAGAAAATAAATTTAAATCGTTTTGCAGAAGTTGATTACGATAATCCATCAGCAGAAAGAGCGGTATTATTTTCAACACCCGGTGGATTATTACGGACTGCAGAGAGAGAACACCCGGGAATTGAAAACCTAACCAGAAAAATTGAAGGACCAGAGGTTATCTACCATTATCTGAACGAATTACCAGAAAGTATTCAAAAAGGATTCAATCCTTTGCTGATCGATTGTCTGAATTGTGAAGCTGGATGCAATGGTGGAACAGGTACAGACAGAAGTAAGTCAATGGATGAGATTGAACATCATGTTGAAAAACGAAATCTACAAATGCAGGAAAAATATAAGACTAAATACAGTAAAAAAACTGATCTTAAAAAAATTAGAAAGTTAGTTGATAGCAGATGGGAAAAAGGACTTTATGACAGAAAATATGTTGATCATTCTCAAAAATATTTATCAGAAATAAAAATTCCGAGCAAGATTGACTTTGATGCGATTTACAAGGCATTAAATAAACGTGAAGAAAAAGATTATAAAGATTGTGCCGCTTGTGGGTACGATAGTTGCGAAAAAATGGCAATTGCCATCCATAATGGTCTCAACAAAAAAGAAAATTGCCACCATTATCTTGAAAATATCCAGGAATTTATTCTCTCAAATATGTCAATGATACACCAGTTTGCCAAAGGCGATCTTACAGTTAGATTTTATGACGAGGGAGATAGTGACGTAGCTGGTTTGTTTAAGGAATTTAACGAGGCAGTTGGACATTTTCGCAATTTAGTTGGAGAGTTGAATGAGGTTGTATTAAGAACAGAAGATACCTCCAATGAGATAGTTAGTACATCAAGACAAATGGCAGAGGGAAATCTGGAGCAAAATACTAAGTCGCAGGAAGTTTCAGCTTTTATAGAGCAGGTGACTTCAACAATTCTTGATACACATGCCTCGGCAAGTTTGGCAGCTGATGTAGCTGGTAAAGCTGGACAATCTGCCGTAGAAGGAAGTAAGATTGTAAACAATACAATCGAAGGAATGATAAAAATTGACAGAGTTGTATCAGAAGCTGCTGCTATAATTGAGCGACTGGGCGGAAGTACTGATAAAATTGGCGAGATAATTCAGGTGATTGATGATATTGCTGACCAGACAAATCTTTTAGCCTTAAATGCCGCAATTGAAGCAGCACGCGCTGGCGAGCAGGGAAGAGGATTTGCTGTAGTAGCTGACGAGGTAAGAAAACTTGCCGAGCGAACATCAAAAGCTACCAGTGAGATATCTAGTATGATTAAATCGATAATTGATGAGACTCATACTGCTGTTAAATCAATTGAATCGGGAACAGAGGAAGTTTCAAAAGGTAAAGATGAGTCAATATTGGCCGGTAAATCACTCGAAGAAATATTGTCTGGTTCTTCGAAAGTAGTTGAGGCTGTTAGTAAAGTAGCAAATAATAGCGAATCTCAATCTCAAAGAGCTGATCAGATAAACACGAGTATCGAGACAATAGTGAATATTACCAGAGAATCCTCTGCCGGTATTACTCAACTCTCGGGTTCCGCAGAAACATTGAATGATCTTACCTACAAACTGAGGTCACTTGTCTCTGAATTTAAGATTGATGAGGTGAAGGAAAATCAGCTGGCTACTTATAATAATTAATTCTTTCATCATACCCTGCCTAAGCAGGGTATGATGATTACTAAGAACTGAATACTTTATTACCTCTTTAGTATTGTTTTAAGTGAGAATTATAATAGATTTTGCAAATTTTCTCTTGCAAAATTTTTCTAAAAGCTATATAATTAGGCTCGTTATTTTTTACATTATGACGCAGGTAAAACGGGAGCTTAGCTCAGTTGGTTCAGAGCATCGCCCTTACAAGGCGAGGGTCATAGGTTCGAGTCCTATAGCTCCCACAAAGAAAAACCTTTCCAGATTTGGAAAGGTTTTTTTGTTTTAAAGAAATGAAAAAAAATAGTTAAATGTAAGCAAAGCTGGTTTTGTTATGCTATCAAAGACCTACTCCTGCTGCAACTTCTTGCGTAAAATTTCAATTTTTTCAAATACGATTCTAAAAGTACTTCCTTTTCCTTTGACGCTTTCAACAAAAATTTGTGCATGGTTCAGTTCGCAATATTTTTTTACCAGGGCAAGCCCAAGTCCGTTACCTTCAAACCTTCTTGTATAGCCCTGGTCTTCCTGCGAGAACGGTTCAAAAATATTGGGCATATAGTTTTTTGCAATTCCAATACCCGTATCACTAATTTCAATGAATAATTGTTTTTCAGAATCTCTACCAAGATTAATCTCAACTCTACCCCTGTGGGTATACTTAATAGCATTATTGATAAGGTTGTTAAATATTTGAGAGACTGTATATTCATCGCCGATAACAAGAGAGGAATTAACATGATTATGTATTATCAGTGATAATTCTTTCTCTTTTGCAGCTGATAAGTACTCAAGATATAGATCGTAAAGAACATCATCGAAGAGATGAATCTCTTTCATAAGCGGTTCATAAGTCCCCGTCTGAACTTCAGACATATTTAGTATCAGGTCAATTGTACGTATTATTCTTCTGCCGGCATTGCTCATTATTCCAAAACTGGGGCGCAGATCTTCCGGCATAATGTCGTCCAGTTCCTCGGAAATAAGTCCCGAGAAACTTAAAATAGTATTAACCGGTGTTCGTATCTCGTGTGAGACCTGAGCGAGGAACTCAGATTTAAGCCTGTCTGATTTTTCAGCTTCTTCTTTTGCAGCAATTATAGCCTTCTCAGCTTCTATTCTTTCGGAAATATCTTCAACAATCCCCTCGAAATATTCAATCTGCCTTCTTTTATTATTAATTGCCTTAGCGTTCAGTAAAACAACTATTTTTTTCCCGCTTTTCATTTTTAATTTTGTTTCCATACCATGTATTTCGCCCTTTGCAAGCAGGGTTTTTCTTATGAGTTTCATATGTTCTTCGTCAATAAAACATTTCAACTCGTTATTGAACATTTTTAAGTCCTCGAAAGAATCGAAACCAAGCATCTTAACCATAGCTGGATTTGCCAGTAAAAATTCACAATCGAGTGTTGAACTGAAAATTCCAACATTGGCATTTTCGTAAAGGCTTCTGTACTTTTCTTCGCTGGCAATCAGTGCTACTTCAGTCTTCTTTCTGTCAGTAATATCCTCGTTTATCATCACCACGAATTTAACTTTTTTGCGTTCATCCTTAAGCGGGTAAATCTTGCAATGAAGGAGTCGTTCCCTGCCTGGCAGATTACTATTTGCAGGTATATAATGCATTTCGGGTATATCAATTGAATGTCCGTTGCAGGCCTTCAGAAAAGCGTCCTTAAGTCCATTAGAAGCTGCCTGCTTGTCATTAAGCAGATCGTAACCCTCAATAATTGCTTCACTCTCTTTCATATCCCATAAATCATACCATGCTTTATTTACTCTTAGCAGCGAACCATCCACATTGAATATTTGCATTGATACTGGTGATTGTTCCATAATCATACGAAAGCGTTCTTCACTGGCAGAAATTGCCGCCATTGAATTTTTTGTATCTGTTATATCGATAACCTGAGCAATAGTAGAGGGAATTCCATCACGGGTTTTAATTATCGTTGAAGTCAATTCTAACCATCGGAGAGCCCCGTCTTTACGAACTATTTGTAATTCGTATTGATTCGGAATGTTTTTACCTCTCTGCCTTTCTTGATATCGATCCGAGACAAGTTGTTTATATTCCCTATCGAGCAATATCCTAAAATCCATACCTGATAATTCGTCAAGTGAATATTTAGTTATTTGGGATAGCTGTTTGTTGGCATAGGTTATTTTGAACTTATTATCAATAATCATTATTCCGGAGAGCGAATTTTCAACTATGCTTCGGAATTTTTCCTCGCTGGACATTAACTCATTCTCGGTATTAGCCAGATCAGTAAAATCCTCATTAACAACAACCACATGGCTTACTTTTTCATCATCGTTAAATATTGGATAGAAATTTGTACGAAGCACTTTTTTAACGGGCAACAGATCGGGTAAGTCAACCATAGTCAGATCAACAATTCCTTTTATTCCGCTATATGCCTCTTTTAATCTGGGCAGCAGTCCCAATTTTTTTGATATAGGATCTTTCAGAATATTGTATTTATTTATGTAGGCTTCCTTATCACGTAACCACAATTCTTCCCAGGAATGGTTGGTGTGAACCATCATACCCTTGTCGTCGTAAATTTCAATAGAAAAAGGGGACTCATCAATAAGTGTTCTGAATTTACGTTCACTTTCAAGAATTTTAGATTGAATCTTTTTCCTTTCACTCACATCGCGGGATATGGAAAGCAAGACCTTCCTTCCATTTTGTCTGAATGTTCTCACACTTATTTCAACGGGAATTCTTTTCCCGGATTTGGAAACATGTTCTCCCTCAAGAAATCCTTTCCGTTTTTTTGACAAAGTGGATAAAAATTCCGTTAAATTTTTATGATATTTTTTAGCCAGTATATCGAAGGGAGTTAATTGAGAGAATTCTTTCTTAGAATATTCAAGAAGCTTACAAGCTTTCTCATTTACTTCAAGGCAGTTACCAGCTTTATTATTTTCAAAACTCCATAGGTAGATGGAATCATCTGTATTATTAAAAATTTCCCTCATTTTTTTATCACTCTCTTTTAATAAAGATTCATAACCAGAGAGTTTTGTAATATCTTCCATAAAAACTACTTGTTGTCCGGATTCGTCAAAGATAACATTGAACTTTATCTGTTTAACGGTATTATCCTTGGCTCGTACTTTAAAAGTTCTGGAAGGAATAGGATTTTGTCCAGCCTCCTCAACATCTTTCCTCCAGGCATTTAATAGTTTTGTTCGATATTTACTATCGGGGTACGCCAGTTTAAACCATGTTTTAGCGTCCGGTACATCTTCAGATGTGTAGCCAAAGAGCGTTGTGAATTGCGGATTGGTATATTCGATATTACCATTAGCTGATATAATGAATGTTGCCAGTGGAGATTGATCAAAAAGATCATCCACACAATTACTGATTCCTGGACTTTTTAATGATTTTTCCCTTTGCAGTTCATTCCTTTTTCGTGTCAAACTTCTTTTAAGAGAAGTAATTTCGCTAATTAGTTCTGCCTTGCTTTTACTTTCGTAATTGTTTGACATTTCTCATCTAATTTGATTCTACAGTAATAATTTTTTTTTAAAGCAAAAAGTTCAACATTAAGTGTCATCTTAACTTTTAGATTTTTTAACATAGGTAAATACAATTAGTTTTTGGGATTTTTATCCCCGGAATTTGCTAATAAAGGAAGATTTTTTTTATTTGAAATATCTTTTTAGATTGATAGTGGGATTTCTTTTTTTGACGGAGGGACATTTGTTCAAATTCATTTCAGTATTTATTTTGTTTTTACTACAAATCTCAACTTATGCTTCAACACAGGATCTAAACTCCCCAGATGGATCAATTTTTCTCAAAATTATAGTAAATGATCACGTAGCATTCTCTCTGTTTGTCGACAATAATGAAGTCATTAGTAATTCTCATCTCGATCTTAAAATAGGGGAAAAAGCAGGACTTTCAGAGGAGTTAACAGATTATAACTTTGAGAAGACTACAGTTGATGAAATACTACATCCGGTTGTCCCGAGGAAGAATTCTGAAATAAGAAATCATTACAACGAATTAATACTTTCTACCAAACACTATATTGCTCGATTTAGATTATATAATGATGGATTTGCTTACAGAATAGAATCAATGTTGGATGGAGAAATTATAGTTGAGGATGAAAGGGTAGAGATAAATTTTACTAAGAATTCAACTATTTATTTTCCTGAGGAAAAAAGTTTTATTTCGCATCAGGAGCGGATTTTTGAAAAGCGTATTCTGAGTGATTTATCGGACAGTCAATTTTGCAGCCTGCCTGCGCTTGTTGTTCATTCTGATTCATGTAAAATATTACTTGCTGAGGCTGATCTGGAAGACTATCCTGCACTCTATTATTCCGGTACCGGTTCATCCTCATTAAGGGGATTGCATGCAAAAGTTGTTAAGGAAGAGGGATTAAAAAGGGACAGAGATCCAATTGTTCTCAGCCGTGAAAATTATATCGCAAAAACCAAGGGTACAAGATCTTTACCATGGAGGGCATTTGTTATTGCGCGTGAAGATAAAGAATTGGTTGAATCTGAGTTGATCTTTAAACTTGCTGCCCCAAACAGAATTGAAGAGACTTCATGGATAAAACCGGGCAAAGTTGCCTGGGATTGGTGGAATTATAATAACATTTCCGGAGTGGACTATAAGGCGGGACTGAATACTGATACATATAAAAATTATATTGATTTCGCTTCCGAAAACTCGATTGAATATATAATACTCGATGAGGGATGGTACAAACTTGGCAACCTTCTTGATGTGAATCCTGATATTAATATTCCGGAACTGGTTAAGTATGGCAAATCTAAAAATGTTGGTATTATTTTATGGGTAATCTGGAAAACATTTGATGACCAATTATATGAAACTCTCGACCAGTTTCATAAGTGGGGGATTAAGGGAATTAAAGTTGATTTTATGCAGCGTGATGATCAATGGATGGTTAATTACTATTATAAAGTTGCCCGGGAATGCGCTAAAAGAAAATTACTTGTTAATTTTCATGGTGCTTACACGCCGCGTGGTTTGTCCAGAACCTATCCAAATGTTATAACACGAGAGGGAGTTAAAGGGCTGGAGAATTACAAATGGAAGAGTGAGATGTCTCCGGATCATGAACTGATGCTGCCGTTTACAAGAATGGTGACAGGTCCTATGGATTTCACTCCCGGTGCCATGATAAATGCTGCAAAGGACAATTTCAACTTTGTATTTAAAAAACCAATGAGCATGGGAACAAGATGCCATCAATTGGCTATGTATGTTGTTTATGAAAGCCCTCTACAGATGCTCGCAGATTCACCTACGAATTACAGAAAAAATCAGGAGTGTACTGACTTCATATCTTTAGTACCAACAGTTTGGGATAGAACAATTGTTTTAGATGCAAAAATTGGTGAGTATATTCTTATTGCAAGGGAGAAGGATAATGTTTGGTACCTGGGGGCGATGACCAATTGGAGTAAAAGATCTATTGAGGTTAAGGTTGAGTTTCTGCCAGATGGTAATCATGAAATGTTGAGTTTTCAGGATGGTATTAATTCCGACCGGAATGCAGAAGATTACAAGAAGCAATCAATGAATATTAAAAATGATGACACCATTAAAATTAATATGGCTGAAGGTGGCGGTTGGGCAGCGATAATTAAAAAGAAGGAAGCAAAATGAGAAAGATATTTTCTACAATAATAATCCTTTTGTCTTTTCTGTCAAACAATATTGCTCAGAGTTCTGTGATGCATTTAAAACCTGAGCTTAAGATTGAAGGTGCTGTTGAACCATTCATGGCAAATCTCAATTTGATTTCGGATGTAAATGGAATTCTAACATACAAGTTTGAGCTAATTTCAGATAGGGAGGCAGTCCCCGGAGCTATAACGATTACCTGGGATGTACCTGTGATAAACATCAGTACTCTCTGGAAAAGTAATTCGTCTTATCAAAAATTTCTTTATCCAAATTGGAGTAGTAACGCAAAAATAACTTCGAGAACAACAAATAACGCGCCGGTGATGTCTCTTGTAAGTTATGATGATGAAAACCAACTTACCTTTGCCTGTTCTGATGCCCTTAATACAATTACCTTATCCGCAGGTTTAAGGGAAGAGGATGCTACATTTGCTTGTGAAATCAAACTCTTTAGAGAGAAAACGTCTCCACTGAAAAGTTATACTACTTACATTCGATTAGATACAAGAGAAATTCATTTCAGTGAATGTCTTCAGGATGTATCAGACTGGTGGGAGGAATTCCCTGATTGTAAACCCGTTGCAGTCCCGGAACAGGCAAAACTTCCCATGTATTCCTCATGGTATTCATTTCATCAAAATCTTGTTGTTGAAGATTTGTTGGAACAATGCCGTCTGGCAAAAAGACTTGGTTACGAAACTATAATTATTGACGATGGCTGGCAAACCCTTGACAGCAACCGAGGTTATTCCTTTACGGGAGATTGGAAACCGGAAAGAATACCAAATATGAAAGAATTTGTTCAGAAGGTTCATGATATTGGAATGAAGTTCATGCTCTGGTATTCGGTTCCATACATTGGGGATAAAGCTGAAAATTTTAAAAAGTTTGAGGGAAAGTATCTCACTTACTGGGGAGGTGAATGGGGTGGAAGCTATACTCTTGATCCTCGTTATCCTGATGTCAGGGAGTTTCTAATATCAACCTATGAGAATGCCGTAAAAGAGTGGAATCTCGATGGATTCAAACTCGACTTCGTTGATGAATTTATCGCTTATGATGATACTGAGTTAACTATTGATAATGGCAGAGATTATGCCTCTGTTAATGAGGCAGTTGATCGTTTACTCACCGACATTACGAGCAGTCTTCACAAATTGAACCCCGATATTCTTATTGAGTTCAGGCAATCATACATTGGCCCATTGATGCGTAAATATGGTAACATGTTCCGTGCAGGCGATTGTCCTGATTCCTATATTTTCAATAGAATAAGAACCACAGATTTGAAATTGACTTCAGGCAATACGGCTGTGCACTCTGATATGCTGATGTGGAATAAAGATGAACCTGTTGAATCAGCAGCGTTACAAATGCTTAATGTTATGTTTAGTGTACCACAGTTGTCAGTAAAGATAAGTGAATTATCGGCTGACCACTATAAAATGGTGGAATTTCTTACAAAGTATTGGTTGGATAACCGCGAGGTACTTCTATCGAGCCAATTTATTCCTTATGGTGCTTCACTTGGGTATCCTCTCCTCTCGGCGCAAAGTGAAGGTAAAATCATTTTCGGACTTTATTCGGATAGAGTCATAAATTTAGACGAATTCTATTCTGAAATAAATATTCTAAATGGAAAGATGACGGGCTCAGTAGTCCTTAACATCGCTAAAGATTTGGGAAATGTTTCCATCAATGTTTATAACTGTCTTGGTGATCTGCAGCTTTCCTATTCAGACAGACTTAATAAAGGACTGGAAGAGATTAAGGTGCCGGTTGCCGGTATTATTAAAATTAAAAAACGATAACAATGGAAGTGTATTCATGAAAAATCGAAATATTTTTTGGGCAAGTTTCAGTTTTATAGTACTGATTCAATTAACCAGCTTAACGATATTTGGAGAAAATTTCCCTTCTGAAGTAAAATCGCCTAATGGGAAAATCATTGTCTCCTTCCAACTGACTAACACAGGTCAACCAACCTACGAGATTCACTATGTAGATCACATGGTAATACAGCAATCCAGATTAGGTTTTGTTATCGATGATGGGTTTAATTTTGCAAACAACTTTGTCATATCGGAAACCAATAAAAGATCATTTAGTGAAGATTGGGGACCACTGTGGGGGGAGAGGAATAGTATTCAAAATGAATTTAACGAGATAGTTATTGGGCTAACTCAAGCCGAATCAAATAGGAAACTGAATGTGATATTCAGGGCATTTGATGATGGCATCGGATTCCGGTATGAATTCCCCGAACAGGAAGAATTAAATAATTTCAAAATAATGGATGAACTAACAGAGTTTAATTTTACTGGTGATCATAAATGCTGGTGGATTCCGGGGGATCATGATAGTTATGAATATACTTACCAGACGACAAAAATTTCTGAAATTGATATTAGCAAAACCGAGTATTCACCACGCGGGGACAGGTTTGTTTCTAACCCCAAAAGCGTTAATACACCCATCACTTTAGAAAGTGAAGAGGGAATATATTTCAGTATACATGAAGCTGATCTTACTGACTATGCTGACATGACACTCGTAGTTAAGGATAAATATAATTTTGAGACTGACCTTGTTCCATGGGCTGATGGGACAAAAGTTAAAGCCGTCACTCCATTTAAAACACCATGGAGGACAATCCAAATAGCCGATAGGGCGGCTGACTTGCTGACATCAACTTTAATTCTTAATCTTAATGAACCTGTTGTTGAGGGAGATTTCTCCTGGATAGAACCAATAAAATATATTGGGATCTGGTGGGAGATGCATATTGATAAGAGTTCATGGGCAAGAACATATATTGAAGGGTCATGGTCAGGCAAGGATGGTTTGCCTCATGGCGCAACGACTGAGAACGCTAAACGATACATTGACTTTGCCGCTGAGAATAATATAAAAGGTGTACTCGCTGAAGGATGGAATACCGGATGGGAATACTGGGGTGCGGATACAACTGGCTTCTTTGATTTTGTAACGCCCTATGAGGACTATGATTTGCATGGATTAATCAATTATGCCAAAGAAAAAGGGGTTGAGATTGTAGGGCATAATGAAACAGGTGGGGACGTTGAAAACTACGACTCGCGCGTTGAAGATGTTTTTAAATTCTACAATTCCATTGGTATACGGGCTGTTAAGACCGGCTATGCAGGAGCTATCAGACCGGTTGGGGAGCGCCATCACGGGCAGTATATGGTAAGGCACTACCAGAAAGTTCTTGAAGTAGCCCTCAAGTATCATATTATGATTGATGCACATGAGCCAATAAAAGATACAGGATTGCGCAGGACATATCCAAACATGATGACGCGTGAGGGAGCCAAGGGAATGGAATGGAATGCATGGAGTGCGGGCAATTTGCCGGAACATACAACTATTCTGCCATTTACAAGAATGCTTGGCGGACCAATGGATTACACTCCCGGAATCTTTGACATCTCTATTGATTCGAAAGAGGGTTTTAGTGTTCATTCTACAATTGCTAATCAGTTGGCATTAATGGTTGTCCTCTATAGTCCGCTTCAAATGGCGGCTGATCTTGTTGAGAATTATGATCACCCGGCTTTTCAATTTATCCGTGATGTTCCGACTGACTGGGATGAAACTATTATTAATAACGCAGCAATTGGTGACTATGTGACTATCTCAAGAAGAAGAGGTAATGATTGGTTTGTTGGCAGTATTACCGATGAGAATGAAAGAGTGCTTGAACTCTCTCTTGATTTCCTTGATAAGGAGAAATCATATACAGCTGTTATTTATAAAGATGCTGCAGATAGCCACTATGAAATTAATCCTGAAGTTTGTGAAATTGAATCGGTTAAGGTTTCATCCGATACAGTTTTAGAATTACGCTTAGCTCCGGGTGGCGGACAGTCAATAATGATTACTGAAGATTAAAACTAGATTGCCAATGGATCGATCTTCTCAAAATGATTCGGCAGGATATATATATCATTAATAAATAATTTTTAATATCCTTTTAATTGAAGGGAAGCACTGTGAAAAAATATACTTCAAGATTTATTTACCCGACAATACTATTGCTCATCTCATTCTCTATTATCTCTGCTCAGAAAAAGCCTGTTACTTTTACTGATATTATGAAATTCCATCAGATAAAGAATCCAACTATTTCCTTTAAGGGAAACTGGATAACGTATGAATCCAATCCGGATAGAGGTGACGGCGAAGCTGTTATAAAATCAGCGGATGGTGACGTTGAATATATTTTTGAGCGAGGCAGTAAACCAGCAATTTCTCATGATGAAAAATGGGCATCAACAGCTCTTATCCCTGAGTTTATTAAAAGGGAAGCCGCTAAAGAAGATGCGAAACTTAAAAATGATTTATTGTACCTGAATTTAAGTACGGGCATAGTTGATACTCTTCTCAAGGTTAAGGAATACTCGTTTTCCGAAAACTCGAATTGGCTTGCGGCTCATTTCTATGCTGAGGTGGATACTTCTGATGGGAAGAAAACAAAATCAAAAAATGGGAATTTTGGCTCCAATCTGAGTCTGGTAAATTTAAAAAACAATGATCAGTTTAAAATCGAATGGGTTTCTTCATTCGCTTTTGACTCGCTATCGAACTACTTGGCGTTATTTATCGCGGATACATCCGGAGAACAGAATTCTCTTAAGTTATTCGATTTAAGGAATAACACTGAAGTAAATATTGATTCTGCTAAAAACGGAAATTTCACAAATCTTACCTGGCAAAAAGATGGGAAGCTCGCCTATTTGAAATCCATTTTTGATGAGGAAGGCAAAGCCGGTGAAGCAGAATTATTTATTTGGGATAAAAAACCATTATTAGCAGCCTCTTCAGAAAAGGCTGCTGAAGGCTGGATGATACCTGCGAAGAATAAATTGCAATGGACGAAGGAAGGAGATAAGCTCTTCTTCGGTTATAAACAAAAAGAAGTTATTGCAGAAAAGGATACTTCGGAAAAAGATATTTATGATTTTGATAATATCCTCGCAAAAAAAGAATTAAACGTTTGGCATTGGCAGGATCCTAAAATAAAAACGAATGAAGTTTTTGACTGGAAAGAGGTTAAAGATCAGACATACGCAGCAGTATATCATGTTAATGATAAAAAGTTAGTCCGGCTTGCAGATACTGATGTCCCTCACATAAAGTATTCTAACAACAAAAATTTTGTCGCGGCTACCAGTGAGCTCCCATATTTATGGTCAGCTACATGGGATGATATGTATTATGATAATTATATAATAAACATAAATACGGGTGAAAAAACCAAGACAGCGGAAAAGGTTAGAGAGAACGGATATTTATCACCCCAGGGTAGATACTTAGTTTATTATAAAAACGATCATTGGTATTTGTATAACATTTCCAGCACTAAAACAATAAACCTCACTAAAAACCTGCCGGTTCAATTTTCTGATGAAGATCATGACTACCCGATTGAAGCCGGGAGTTATGGAATTGGAGGATGGACAGAGAATGATAATAATTTATTTATTTATGACAAGTTTGATATCTGGAAATTTAATACCGAGACAGGAAAAGGAGAAAATCACACAGCAGGATTGGGCAGAAAGAATGGACTTATGCTGAGGATTGTAAATCTTGATAAAGAAAAGGAATTCTTTAAAAAAAATGAAACACTTTTATTAACCGCATATAGTGATTTGGAAAAGTACACCGCCATCTATTCTGCTCCTGTAAGTAGTAAAGGAATAAATAAAATATTGGACGGTGAGAAGCAGTATTCTTTCCGTGATAGATCGAAATACGGAAATAAATATCTTTTTACCCGTGAAAGCTTTAGAGAATATCCGGATTTGTGGATGGCGGAAGCTTCATTTTCTGATCCGAAAAAATTAACAGATCTGGGAAAACAATTCGAAGAATTTAAATGGGGAACGCCGGAATTGATAGAATGGCTAAATATTGATGGAGTCCCGATACAGGGATTAGTCATAAAACCTGATAACTTCGACCCCGCGAAAAAATACCCGGTATTTATATACTTCTATAGATTCATGACACCTGAAATGTATAGCTTCCCTGAAATTGTAATAAATCATCGTCCTAAAATTCCGGTTTTTCTTGGGGATGATTATGTTGTGTTTTATCCGGATATAAGATTTGAAATCGGACGCCCCGGTTATTCCGCAACCAAATCCCTCGTACCCGGTGTACAGAAATTAATAGAATTGGGAATCGCCGATCCAAAGGCAATCGGTATTCATGGTCATTCATGGGGCGGATACCAGACAGCGTTTATAATTACACAGACGAATATTTTTAAATGCGCAATTGCCGGAGCGCCGGTATCAAACATGACGAGCGCTTACAGTGGAATCAGACTGGAATCCGGTTTGGCCAGACAATTCCAATATGAAAAATCTCAAAGCAGAATTGGAGGGAGTTTATTTGAATATCCCGAAAGATATATAGAGAACTCTCCAATTTTCTTTGCCGAAAAAATTCATACTCCTCTTCTAATTCAACATGGTGATATTGATGGAGCAGTTCCATGGGAACAAAGTATAGAGCTTTATCTGGCTATGCGCAGACTTGGTAAAGACTGCATATTTTTACAGTATGAGGGGGAACCTCATCATTTGAAAAAATATCCAAACAGACTTGATTATACCATCAAGATGAAAGAGTATATGGACTATCACCTAAAGGGAGCGCCGGCTCCTGACTGGATTGAGAAAGGTGTTCCTTATAAGGGGAAATAATTAAAAAGTAAAACGAAATAATAATGGTTGTCGGACTCATCTTTAACGGTGAGTCCAATTTATTTTAAAGACAGCTAAAAGGGTAAAAATAGAATACTCCCTCCATCGAACAATGGCCCATCATATAATTCAATAATTTCTACATTCAGTTTATCAAGATACGGTTTCAATTTCTCAGAGTCGGAATAGTGTCTTAGACTTCCAATCAGGAAGAGTTTCCCATCCATCAATCCGCAAGTCCCGCCGAATAAACCATTCGGTAAACCGTTTAGTATTATATCCTTATCAGAAATTAATAAGGTAACTTTTCCACTGGCTACCAAAGTTTTATGAATACCCGCATCGGAGGTAATGAAATGCTCTGATGATATTGCCAGAAGGCTGCAGCGTGTAAGTCCCTGTTTTACATTAAAAAAACTAAAGTCTTTGCAGGAATCCAGAATTACTTTATCTGTTACTTTGGAATTGTGTATTAATGTATCTTCAGTAACGACGGCGTTATAACGAGCACAGCCGGGATACCTATTCTCAACAGGCAAGATACCTTCCAGAAGTGTAATACCAAACTCTTTCAACTGTTCAAGAATTAATCTTGGCGTGTTAGGGGAATATACCAGAGTGTTATTAATTCTACAGAAGAAAACATCAGGATGACCGGAAAGGTAATCAAATGTCACTCCTTCGGTTTCAAGTTCAATAATATCAGCATATGCTGAGAGCTTAATTTTAGCTTCATTTGGAATTCGATTATCAACTATAGCTAACATTGAATTCTCTTTTTATAAGTTTAGCATCAGGGATAAATTTAACAGACCTAAATTTATTCAGTAACATATCCCTGTTTTTTCCATGGTACCCAACAGCATAGTTCAGTTGGTAGGGATTTACGAATATGCATATCCTTTCAGAAGTATTGTTTTGCGCCAGATGTTTTAATTCTTCATGCCAAAGTTCTGTTAGCACAAGCTCCCGGTATGATTGATGAAAGGGTCCGGCAATCAATTCGCCGCCATGCAGCAACCCTTCGCTAGGGTGCAGACCAACGCGAAGAATTTTAACCCCACCACTCTCAAATATCTTGTAAACTTCGCTTGTCCACCTGACGGATTCATCAAGTGTTAGGGGACTAAATTTCTGCTCTGAATGCAACTCCTCTAATTTGGTATCCTTAATAACCAATGTTGGATAAATTCTTGTGTTCGTTGCTCCCAGAGTAATTATTTGTTCGGCAGTAGTAATAGACTTTTCCATGGTATCCCCAGGCAAGCCTATCATCATTTGTAAACCCAAATCGAATCCCCAGTCTTTTATCATTTTAGAGGCGACAATAGTTTGTTCCACTGTATGTCCGCGGCCTGATCTTTGTAAAACCTCATCATGCATAGACTGTGCGCCAAGTTCAATTGTTTTAACTTTGTATTGTGAAAGCAAACGCAATATGTCGTTACTAATATAATCGGGTCGGGTTGAGAGTCTGACAGAGTCGACTACTCCTTCCTGAATATACTTATGAGCTATTATTAAATATTCAATCTGTTCTTCTTTTTTAAGTCCGGTAAAATTTCCACCAAAGAAAGCTATTTCAACATTACTGTTATTAGGATTAATAGTAGCTAAGTGTTCCTCAATGGTCTTAACTACTTCAACCGGACTGGGGCTTGAGACTGCCCCCGAGATTTTTTTTTGATTACAAAAAATGCATTGATGCGGGCAAGCCAATTCCGGAATAAATATCGGTATGTTAACGTGTTTTATTTTCAATTGATCTATTAAATTAAGTATCAAAACATAATCATATTTTCATTGAATCTCCTTTCCTGAATATTCACCTGATCGGCATTTAATAAAAACAACTAGCATTCTTATAATTATTTATGTGTAGCCTACTCAATAATAATGGTTCATTTTCGACTATTATATGAGAAGATAATTTCATCAGGCATTAATTTTCTATAAATGCAATATGAACGATTGATGTCTGAGTAATTAAACAGACATATTGTCTTACAGAAAGTATTATCCCTTTCTGAAATTATTATTTAGAAAGTTACGTTATTATATCGGTACTGCTAAATACACTGATTTTGAGGTTATCATCAGATCCATTTTATACATAATAATTTGCCTGAATTTAGTGGTTTACTCACAAGGTAAATTACCTGGCAATTTGCACGTAAAATCATTTTCCACAGCCAATGGGCTTTCGCAAAATACTATAAATGATATTCAGCAGGATAAATCCGGTCTTTTATGGATTGCGACTGATTACGGATTAAACAAATATGATGGAAGAGAATTCAAAATTTTTCAAACCAAACTGAATGACAAAACAAGTATTCCTTCTACGTATGTTTACCAGATAGCTGTAGACTCAGCTAATAATATTTGGGTGTCAACAGATATCGGAATCGCTTCTTTAAACAGGAAAACAGAAGAATTTAGGCTTTATCAACCAGATTCAAGTTATAGAAAAGACTACAATGTAAATAATGTTTTGGGACTGGTCTATGATAATAGCAACAATTTTTTATGGGCAGCTCACCCCGGGTTTGGTCTTTACAAATTAGATCTGGAGAGGGGTGCTTATAGCAAATATGATTTCCTACCCGATAGTTTAATCAATGATAACTCATCCAAAGTTTGGGTTCTGTACATTGACAGCGGGAATAATCTATGGGTAGGAACGGGCGCCGGGGCATATGTTTTAAATGCTGACAGAAAATTGGAAAAATATTATTCTGCTAATAATTTATTACAAAATCACCTGACTTATAGAGAAATAGCTGCCTTTTGTGAATCAGGTGACTTGATGTGGATAGCTACAACAAACGGACTAAATAAGTTAAATCGTCTTACTGGTAAAATTTATCATTACATGTACAATAGTGATCCTGTAAAGGCTATCTGGATTAATGACCTGCAACTTGATAGCAAGAACAGACTTTGGATGCCAACCACGAGAAATGGATTGGCACTTATGGATACTGATACTGAGGATATAAAAATATATGAGTTTAATGTCGACGATGCTTTTGGGCTTACTCAAAACGAATTGCTTAGTGCCGAAGTGGACGAAACAGGGATAGTGTGGATTGGAACAAGGGAAACGGGATTGAATAAAATTGAAACAATGCGTAAAGACTTTAGGAGTTACCGCGTTGATTCTAAATCCAAGAATTCTCTTTCGACTAATAATATTTTTGCTCTTCATAAAAAAGGGGATATCATCTGGTTTGGAACTTCGAATGCCGGAATAAATAAGTTGGATCTTAAAACAGGGAAATATTCACAATTCAAGTATAACAACAAGGATAACTCTTCAATAAATGATAACTACATTGCTGATATAACTGAGGATATATATGGAGACATATGGTTTGGTACAAATTACGGGTTAGCTAAGAAAATTAGAAATAGTAATGGTTTTATAAGATTTGAAAGTGATTCAACAAATAAAAACAGTCTCTCCAGTGATATAGTTATTTCGTTAGAAGCAGATGATATTGGTAATATTTGGGTGGGTACTTTTTCCGGACTTTCTAAATACAATATAAAATCAGGTGACTTTACAAACTATTTTTCAAGCAGTGATGCGAATTCATTACTTTCGGATGACATCATCAGTCTTGAATATTATAATGGTGAGCTCTGGATTGGAACCATGAAGGGATTGTGTAAGTATGACATCTCCGCTGATAAGTTCATAAGATATTTTCAAAAACCAAAAGAAAAGGAAGAATTTCCGGGCATTTATTATTTGCTACACGACTCAAAAAAACTTCTTTGGATGGGGACAGAACATGGTGTTTATATTTTTGACAGTAAGAATGATTCCCTTGTTCACTTAACCGTAAAAGACGGTTTATCAGATAATCTTGTTGTGAGTATACGGGAAGACCAGAGCAGCAATATTTGGTTGGGTACAAATAACGGGTTAACCTTTTATAACAGAAGTGATAAGACATTTAAAATTTTTAAAATCCAGGATGGGTTGCCTGAAAATGAATTCAATCCTGGAACAATTATCGACGAAAATGGGACATTATATTTCGCAGGAATTGGCGGTGTTACATACTTCAATCCCGATGATATCACGATGGAGGATTTTCAACCCAGGGTAATTATCTCTGAGGTCCTGATTCATACAAATGATGATCTGAACGCACAAGGATTAAATGGCAAACTGACTGGTAATAATTTCATTTCTATAGAGCCGGATTCGCTTTTTCTTAATTATGATCAATCTACTTTAACCATTGAATATGCTTCGTTACATTTTGGTGCTCCAGAATTAAATATGTATGAGTATAAAATGGAAGGTATTGATGAAGATTGGATTCATATCGGGAATATAAATCGGGTATCATATAATAAGCTGGCGCCCGGCGAGTATCTTTTTATGGTGCGTGGAAGTAACTCGCACTCGGTATGGAGCAATGTTCCGGCAAGAATGTTTATTGATGTCTACCCTCCATTTTGGGGGACTATTATTTTCAGACTGAGTTTAGCATTTCTTATACTTCTATCTGTTTTGGTCATGCATAAATTAAGAACAAAAAGGTTAAGGAAACGTGCTGAAGTTCTTGAGGCTGTTGTAAATGAACGGACAATGGAACTAAGAGAAATTAATGCTACAAAGGATAAATTCTTTTCCATTATTTCGCATGACCTCAAAAATCCCTTTTCATCCCTGATTGGAAGTAGTGACCTGCTATTGAATGAGGGGGATCAACTAAATGAAAAGGACAGGGAAATTCTTATACGAGATATAGCCGTTTCCTCAAAAAGCACCTACGAGTTATTAGAAAATTTACTTCAATGGTCAAAGACACAACAAGGAATAATGGAGATTGTACCGGAAGAGTTTGAGATTAAGGAATTTGTCACCAGCATTATCCGATTGCACACTCATATTTCTCATAAAAAGGGAATTGAGCTGCAAAGTTTTATCCCCGACAATTTAATTGTTTCAGCCGATAAAAACATTCTTACTTCAGTAATTTCAAATTTGTTAACGAACGCAATTAAGTTCAGCTTTATGGGTGATCCTGTAAAAATTAAAGTTAGTGAAAAAGAAGATGCTGTTATTTTCTCAATTATTGATAAGGGTATTGGCTTAAGTGATGAAGAAATTACGGATCTTTTTAAAATTGATAAAATGAAAACAAGACCGGGTACTAACCGCGAAAAGGGGAGTGGTCTGGGGCTTATATTATGCAAAGAATTTGTGGAAAAAAGTGGCGGAAAGATTTGGGCTAAGAGTGAAGAAGGAGAAGGGAGTACATTTGAATTTAGCCTGCCGAAGCTTTCAACAAGTTAAAAAGATTCTGCCCTCAGAAATGCTTACTTGCTTTATACCTATCATTTTAAGACATTTGTTGCACTTGATTGAAGATATTTGCTCAGTAGCTTGCCTACTTAAAAGAACTGCGGCGAACTGGCAGTGGATAAAACATATTGTTCTTTGTCTAATTCTAGAATCTAAGTTCTAATAATCTAAATTGCCCCCGTAGCTCCCGTCTTTGCAAAAGAAGCTAAGCCGGGCAGGCACCCGTCTTCTCCGACAAGTTTATCTGTCTAAGGCTGAAGCGGATACGCCGGGCAAGGTGGATAGAAAAGCTCTTTGTCTTGGTTCTAATGTCTAGATTCTAATATCTTAGAATGCCCCCGTAGCTCAGTGGATAGAGCACTGGTTTCCGGTACCAGGTGCATAGGTTCGATTCCTATCGGGGGTACTTAAAAGAAAGTAAAAAGTATAAAGGTAAAAGTAAAAAGGGAGGATGATTGCATCTTCCTTTTTTTATGTCTGATTTTAAAAAGTTTCTCATTAATCTGATAGGAGAGGTTTTCAATATTGCTGACATAGAAAAAGGGGAGTGTTTTTTGTTAATAAAATCCCTATGTTCAATGTGTGGTGGGGAAACTTAATTTTTAATCTCAGTATAGAAACATAACAGAGAATCCGTATGGGTTTCGTACTTCCAAAATTTGAAGAGATTGATTTATTCGAAAAAATAAAACCACTTCAAAATTGTGCAAGAGTGGTCACAGCTTTTTCCAGCCAGTTTATTCACTACAACGAGATCAGAAAAGAAAATACCCTTAAGGTATCACACAGAGGTTTAACCACTCAATCAATTCCATACTTTCATAATGATGAGTTAATCTACTTTGAGATGGAACTCGATTTTATACTTCAAAGTCTCTGGATCCGCATTGGAGAAGAAGAGAGACAAATACCCTTCAACCTAAAATCTGAAGAAGAGTTTTATTCGAAGACACGAAACCTTCTTAATGATCTTGGGTTTAGTGTTCAGGTTAAGATGAATACTTTTAATGATGAGACAGAATACTTCTTTGAACAAGATATTATGGAAGATGTACTTAAGGTCTTACACTTTTCAGTATATTCACTCAAAAAGTTTAGAAGTGAGTTAAGTGAAATAACATCTTCTGTACAATTTCGTCCTCATTATTTTGATCAGATTATTTCTATAATTACCGATCGGGTACTAATTCACCAAGGAGAGGATAATAACGAAAGAAGAGAAACTGTAGATTTCGGTTTTTCATTAGGCGATGATAACCTTCATGAACCATATTTTTTCGTTACTGCCAATCCATTTCCTGAGAATTTGATTAGCAGAAAATCATTCAGGAATGCATACTGGAGAAAAACCGGAAACAGACGTGCTGTGTTAACTTATAAAAACATTGCCGACTCACATGACCCCTTCCATGAATTGAATGAATTTTATCGTTTTATGTATGCCAAAATATTGTCTGGACTATCCAAATAAACCATTTGCAATATTAATATTTCTTGTAAAAATAGTCAGAATTCTAAATCATTCAGCAGACAGATGAGCTTCAATAATGAACTAATCTTTTACAAATCTTTGTTTACCAGCAACAATTTATTATAAAGGAGAATGATATGAAGGGTGGACTTTTATTGGTTTTAATTTTGGCTTTTTCATTTTGTCTGTATACTCAGGAAGGCGGTCAGGATATGTCGCCCGAAGAAGAAGCCTGGATGAGTTATATGCAACCGGGTGCTGAACATGCTATGCTGGCAAAAATGGTCGGGGAATGGAAAGTTGAAACCAAAATGTGGATGGATCCCATGGGTGAACCGGAATTCTCGGAAGGGAAGAGTGTAAACGAAATGATACTGGGCGGCAGGTATCTCTTACAAACTCACTCTGGCGCAATTACCATGGGTATGCCAATGGAAGGTGTTGGAATTGATGCTTATGATAACGTTAAGAAAAAATATATTAGTTTGTGGATGGACAATTTTGGTACAGGTGTTGCTTACGCCGAGGGGGAATGGGATGAGGAAGCTGGTGGTATAGTCTGTTGGGGTACCATGACAGATCCTATGACAGGAAGTGACTTAGAATATAAAATGGTAATTACCCATCATGATGAAGACCATTCTCAAATGGATATGTATATGGTGATGGGTGATGAAGAAATAAAGAGCATGGAAATGCACTATAAACGGGTTAAGTAGTTCTTTAAGCCTCATCTAATTGGTGGGGCTTGCTTATCCTCCATCAAAACCACAAATATTATTAAGAAAGCAAACCTTGCATTATGGTGTAACCCATTATTATATTTATTTTGTCTGTTAAAAGAACAACTAAGAGGATACCATGAAAAAGCTCATTTTTATTTCTGTTATGATTATTGCTTGTCTATTTAGTGCATGTTCAGAATCAACAGAACCAGCCAGTGAGGAGAACATTGAGAATACAAAGCAGGCATTAGCCGAAATTGACCAGACATTTGGTATTATGATGTCAACTCCAATGTTCTCAATGCTGGAAACTATGCCTGACCTTACAGGAATTCTTGGTACTCCAAATCTTATGAATTCAGGATTGGCAAATCGACTTTTGAAAGTTGAGATTATCAACAAACTGGTTATTTCAGAGGATGATAATCCCTTCCTGTTTCTCCTTATATTTAGCCAGATTACCGGAACATTTGTTTATGAGAACGAAGTATGGGTTCATTCCGATGAACCGGCAAATGAGCTAATTATCGAGTACGATTTTCTAGATCAAACTGACGGCAGTTCAAAGAAGGCTAAAATAAGGGTGTTTGATTTTACAGTAACAAATACTCTGGTGGATGCCAGTGTTGAGATTTTTGTTGATGATGTAAGAACTGTATGGGCAAATTTGTCAATAGTTGGAAGTGATCTTCTCTCAATGGTAAATGACCCGGTTATTACTACTGTATCTGCAGATGGTGGAGTTGTAGTTGGCGGATTGGGGACAATGGTTTTTGATGCTTCTCTTACTGATACGTTAATCTCTCTTACTTTTGGTTTGAGTGGCGGCAGCTCCACAATAACAACTATAGAAGGCAGTGAATTATTATCTGCAAGTATGACTAGTATGGAGGACTCCGCATTACCAATTACAAAAATTACTATTAAAAGGAATTCTCTTACCCTGGTTATTGATAATTTTATGGCTGAGAGTGGCGACATTGGCGACATACTTTATGATAATATAAAAGTTGCTGATTTGATTGTTGAGAATGAACAACTAAATATTGTATTCGTAAATGGTGATGAAAATACCATTAATGAATTATTACCCGTAATGTTTAGCTTCCTGGAAGGAGCATAGTTTCAAACAGGCTGTAGATCTGCATCTGCAACCCGACCCAAATTGCTTATTCGGCATGTTTTCTGTTGTTTACTATTTGTAAGCAACGATTCTGATGATGAAGATATTTGATATAATTGGGCGGGCAATTTGATTTCAAACAGTATAAATTTGGCAGTTGAAAAGAATGAATTATTGGAGATTAAAGAATTTTATCAGAATGAGGTTTTTATGGGCACAACACTTCATCCTGGGAATAAAATTGGTGGTCTTGTGTTTTTGCCTATACTGCAATCAGTAAGAAATTTTATCCTGATAATTCCGCTCAATTCAACTGATCATGTTCATTGTTTTGTACAAAGTAGAAGATAGATTCCCCTTTATCTATAATCGAAAGAAAGATCCTAATTTTAACTTCATGTGAAACTTATTAAGCTGGATTAGTTGTTGAGCTATTGAACGAGATATAACATCTAAATGTCCATTTATTTTTAACTGTTTCGCTTGTTATTATTAAACTATATGGTATTCGAAAAGCAAGAAGAACCCCTTATGGAAAAAATTAAAGTTATGCTTGTTGAAGACAACAGGTTGTTAAGAGAAAGTATTTCCAAAATACTATCATTGGAACCTGATATTGAAGTTATTACTGCTTCAACCAGTAGCATCTTTGAATCATTTAACTCTAATGGTAACTCCCCGGACGTTCTATTATTAGACATGGCGTTGAAAGATCAAAATTGTTTCGAAATAATGAAATCTTTAATAGCCAAGTCGCCAAATCTTAAAGTAATTGCACATGATGTTACACCAGATTATACAGATGCATTTAATTTTATACAAACCGGTGGAGTTGGGTTATTACTATCCGACGCTTCTATTGATGATTTTAGTCAGGCAGTCAGAAAAGTAGCCTCTGGTGAAAAGGTTCTCCCAAATGAGTTATTTGATTCGCTTTTTACTCAAATATTTGCTAATCGTGGTGAAGGAACCTCAAGTATTGAGGAATCTCTCTTAACAACTCAGGAGAAAAAGATCGTAAGTTTAATTGCCGAAGGTTATGCAAATAAAGAAATAGCACTTCAATTGAATTTATCCACACATACTGTAAAAAGTCATGTTCATAATATTTTGAGTAAACTCGGACTCAATTCCCGCTTTCAAATTCTTAACTACACAAAAGAATAACTCAAAAAAAATAACAATAATTATTATTAGCTCCGAAATTATTTTGATTATAATGTGAGAGTTATTTGTCCCATTTTATCTGGAAATAACCGAAGGACTACACCATAGGACTAGATCCCCTCTAAACAGAACAAGACAAATACTCCATAAACACTCGAAATGGCAACTAAATAAGTCATCACGTCCCATTTGCACTTTGAATCAATATAATTAGGACGCACTATCCAATTAAACAAATAAGAGAGCTAGTCCGAAAATCAACCTTATGTCTATTTTATAATAGGAGCAAATGTGTTATTTAGGGTACATAAAAATGGAAGAAGTCTAAATGCACCTAAGCACTCATTATTATGTACTCTTATTAAACAAAGAATCCTGGAGATTGTTTGAGGCTTTTAGAAATACACTTATTGAAATTAAAAACATGACATTCCCTTTTAACTTCTCTCAAAATACATCAACCTTTAGCAATCTTTTCAAAAAAGAAAATGGTCTTGAAGATTTCTTCAAAAAAGCAGACAGTGAATTTTACAAATTTTATAAAGATGATCCCCTTAAAGTTGTTTTAGCGGGAGATTCTGAGCTTCTGGAAGTGTTCCAAATTTCCTCGCAATCAAATTACGAAATATTAGGACAATGCGAATTTGACTATTCTACTAAACAATCTACCGAATTAGGTGTAGTAGCCTGGAATGTAGTGAAAGCAGAATTAGTAAAGGGCAAAGAGCTTCCCCCCGATCAATTACTAACTCTAATGAAAGAGAATAACTCTGTTTCTGGAATTACCGAAGTCTGGAAAAAAATTAAAAAAGGGGAAGGGGAATTACTCCTGTTAAGTGAAAACTATCACGTGCGTGGCAGCATTGAAGAAATTGATGAGGAAGCTGTTATCTCCACTCATGTTTCCCTTACAAATGTATTTGATGATATCACTGATGTGATAGTTGAATTGTTCTTAACTAACGGAGGTTCGGTTCAGTTTTTACAGCCGGAAGTTTTAAAAGAATATGAAAATATACTTCTTATTACAAAATAGTTTACAAACAAAAGAAAGTACTAAAAATGAACACAAAAAATAACTTTTTAATTAATCAACAAAAGGGAGCAGAAAATGCTTAAGAAAATTCTACAAAGCGGGTTTTTAAACCGCATATTTTTTCTGTTGGCACTGGTTGCCTTCAGTGGGGCTCTGACGTTAAGTCAGGCTCAAACAGGTCCTACCTTTAAAATCCAGAATCCAACTGGTGTTGCCTGGTTACCTAATGGAGCTAATCCTGTAGTAGCAGAAGATCTTGCTATTGACCAGCCAATTGGTACTGTTCAGGCCTCTGATCCAGACTTTGAAGGTAATCCCGCACTTACATATTTATACCAAATTATTGGAGGTGTAGACGCTGGCGATTTCTATTTTACTGGTGCTGTTCTCTTTCTAAAAAATCCCCTGGATTATGAAAAGTACGCAGATCATACGTATAATATTACAGTTAGGGCAACAAGTTCTGCTGCAGCTTCTTTTGATCAAGCAATGTCTATTACAATTACTGATAAAAATGAAGCACCTACTAATATTGCATATACAGCTGCTACTGGGCTCGATGATCATCTTTCTTCTGGCACATTGGCCTTTACTATTACTGGTAGTACCGACCCTGATAATACCGGTGCTGGTAAAAAGACTACTGCTGATACTTTTACATATTCTATTAATGCAGGAGGCGAGGCTTCATCTTTCCAATTCAGATCCGGTAGTAACCTCCTAATTGAAACAACAGGGTCATTAAGCTCTGGGCCTCACACTATAAGTATTAGGGCTACCGATTCTGGTTCTCCTAGTCTTACTTATAATCAGGACTTTACTATTAACATTTCTAGCTGGGTGGATCCAACACCTAGTAACTCTGCACCAACTGACATAGCATTAACTCCCTCTAGTATTAACGAAAATGCGGGTGCAAATGCTACTGTTGGTACTTTGAGTGCTACTGACGCTGCTGGTACTTATAGCTCCGGTATTAGCGGGTATGCTTTAGTTGCTGGTGCTGGAGATACAGACAATGGTTTGTTTAATATCTCTGGAACTACTTTACAAGCTACTGCAAGTCTGGATTATGAAGCTGCAACTACTCGCAGTGTTCGTATTCGTGTTACTGATAATGGTAGCCTTACATATGAAGAATCATTTACTATAAACATTAACAACCTAAATCCAACAGGTATTAGTTTAAGTAATAACAGCGTACCTGAGAATACTGCTAATAATTATGCGGTTGGTACATTTACCACTACAGGCGGTTACGGTAGCTTAACATACGCATTAGCTACAGGTAACACTACTAATGACCGCGATAATGGTTCTTTTACTATTACTGGTGATACGCTCAAGCTCAATTCGGGAAAAGATTTTGAAACAATGCCTTTTAACCCCTTGAATATCTATATTAGTTCAAATAACGGAGAAGGGGAATTAACATATGCGGCATTCACTATTGACATTACAAATGTTAATGAAGCCCCAACAGGTATTACATGGCAATCAAGTGACAACGACATTAATGAGAATAACGACCCAAATGATATTGTTGGTACTTTAGTAGCAACTGATGCAGATGCCGGTGGTTCTCACACTTTCTTGCTTGAAGCGGGCACAGGTGGTGCTGATAATGACAGTGTAACTGTTGTAGAAGCAACGGGTGTTGTAAAACTAAACGGCCGCTCAAATTTTGAAGCTGATCCTTTATACAACATCAGAGTTAAAGTTACAGATCAGGACGGAGCATTTACATATGCGGCTTTAACAATTGATATTATTGATCAAAACGATCGCCCAACGGCTGTAAAAATAGATGATTCTTTCTCAGATAGTATTCCAGAAAACAGTACTTTTGATGTTGAAGTTGGAACATTAACAACAGAAGATCAAGATGCCGCTGATACATGGACGTACCAATTATCAACAGATGGCGCTGCTGCTGATTACGCTGATAATGGTAGGTTTTACATTACTGGTGATAAACTTTATACTAAGAATCCAGCCGATTTTGACTATGAAGATGATAATGAATTAAAAATTCTGGTCAAAACTACGGATAATGGTGCAGGAAGCTTAACATTTGATCAGTCATTAACGATAAATTTGACTGATGTTACTCCTGAAGCAGCAACTGACATTTCTTTAACACCATTAACTGTTGCAGAAGATGTTGCCATAGGAACAACGGTTGGTACATTTACCGTTACTGACCCTGATGCAGGTGAAACACAAACGGGAGCAAACATTGTACATACAATGGAATTGGTATCAATATCATCAAGCTCTTTATTTAAGACTGAAGCTAATCCTGATGGAAAGAGATTATTTAAGATAGAGAATGGTGTTCTTAAAACCGATTCCCTACTGAACTTAGAGTACCATGGTGCTTCTCTCGATATTAGAGTAAAAGTAACTGACCCTATCAGTGGTGGAAGTTTAGCCAAAACAAACCTCGGATCTCTTACTTACGAAGAAACATTTACAATTACTATTACAAACGTAAATGAAGGACCAGTACTTTCCGGCTTGACTGGTAGTTTAACTTACATTGAAAATGGTACTGCTGCAAATATTATCACTGGCATTACCATTACTGATGTGGATGATGGCGATATTGAGGGAGCGACTATCTCAATCACAGGCAACTATGATCCCAATGATGTACTATCATGGACATATGACCCTGATTCGAATAACCCTTCATCATTAGGCAAGGTGAGTGATGGAAATCCAATAACTATTGCATCTAATTCCGGCGGAGTATTGGTTCTTGAAGGAACTGCTTCTAAGTCGTTATACGAATGGAATCTTACTCGGGTTCAATATAGTAGCACAAGTGAGTATTTTGACCCGGCAAAACTGACAAGAACAGTTAGTTTTACTGTTAATGATGAAACTTCAGCTCCTGTTGGTAGATTATCTAAGACTCAAATTGAAAGTAGCCCTCTTACAGCAACAATTAATCTTGTTAATGTTTATGATCAAGCATATGTTGATGATGTTGAAGACGAAACAACTAATATCTTAACTTATAATGATAATTCAGGAGCGGTTGCCATTACTTCTACTTTGGGTGTTTACAACGATGATCCTAATCTAGTAGGTGCTACAGTGTACTTTGCAGGAGGTCAACAAGGAGCTCTTAATAAAACTAATACACCTGCAACATACATTTATGTGCCGGCTGAAGATGAACTTGTGTATACTGCTATAAATGGTATAACCGGCACTTTTAATTCTGGTGCTGGAGAGCTGGTTTTAACTGGTACGGCTACTAATGAGCAATACCAAGCGGCATTAAGATCAGTTAAATATAAAAATTCATCTCAAACACCTACTGAAGGATTACGTGGTGTTGTTTTTGTGGTAGATGATTCAAATCCTGCAAATAGTTTATTCAAAACTAATGGAGGTGGTGATTATATAAGAGCTATCGATGTTGTTGATAGAGAAAACGCTCCTTTTGTTACGGCTCATGGACCAATTGAAGTTGCAAAGGGAGGAACAAGAATTCTCGCTGATGCGGATCTTAATGCCCATGATCCTGATTCTCCAGTAACTATTGGTGATGGATCGCTTACTTATAGTATTACTGGTCCATCTCATGGTCAACTGTTGATTGGTGGACAGAGTGTTAGTTCATTCCAACAGAATGTTATTGCAAACCGTTTGTTAAGTTATAAGCATGATGGTAGTGAAACAACAACAGACTCATTTACATTTACTGTTACAGATGGTCAGTATATAACTGATGTTGAAACATTCAACATTACAATCACGGGTGTTAACGTTGCTCCGGTTCTTGCAGATATTGAAGCCGGTCCGGTTGCATATACACTTGGAGCGAGTCCTGTTAACTTAACCAGCGCTCTAACTGTAACAGATGGTAACAATACTTTATTGGCAAGTGCAACAGTAACAATTTCAGAGGGTTTTGTAGCAACTACAGATCCGTTATCTCCAAATGATGGTTTATTTGTATCAAACCTTACAGCGCCACTTACATCTACTTTTAGTGTTAGTACAGGCGTTTTAACAATTACTGGTAGTGGAACAGTTGCGGCATACCAGGCTGCCCTTCGTGGTGTTGGTTTCTCTACAGGAGCTGCTGGAGCAGATGCATCACTTTCCAGAACAATTGTGTTCCAGGTTAATGATGGAGCGCTTGCTAGTAACACTCAATCAATAGGTATTAGTATTACTGCAGCTACAGGTACATTAACTCCTCCTACTGGTCTTACCAGATCATTAGATGCCTTTGGTAATACAGTTCTTACCTGGACAGTTGGTACAGGTGCTACTGGTAATCAGGTTTGGAGACAGGTTGTAACAGCTCAAAGGAACCCTGGAACACTTTACAAAACAAGTGGAACAGAAACTTATGAATTGATTGGTACACTAGCTGGAAATGCATCTACTTATACTGACCTAACTGCTGAAGAAGGCGTTGCCTATGAGTATGCTGTAACAGCATTCGACGCAACCGGCTCAACAGCAATTCCTCCAAGTAGTGGAACACCTCCTCCAGTTTCTCCACTTAAAACTCCTACTGGTCTTTCTGCAGTTGCTGGAACAGCTAAGGTAGTTCTAACATGGACTGACAATTCATCTGTAGAAGATGGATATAAGGTTGAAAGATCTACTAATGGAACGACCTGGACAGTATTAGCTACAACAAATGCTAGCGCAACTTCTTATTCTGATAATGGTTTAGCAGATGGAACTTACAGCTATAGAGTTAGAGCTGTTGATGCAACAGTTCCTGAATCAGCTTACAGTAACACGGCTTCAGCTACTGTTACAACTGTAGTTACAGGAGTAAGTGATTTAAGTGGCACACCAACAGAATTCGCGTTGATGCAAAACTATCCAAATCCGTTTAATCCTAGTACAAAAATCAGGTTTGCATTACCAAACTCTGCTAATGTTCACATAGCTGTTTACAACCTTATAGGTCAGGAAATAGCACAATTGGCAAGTGGAGAAATGAGTGCAGGTTACCACGAAGTTGTATGGGATGCCTCAAATGTTAATAGTGGAATTTATTTCTACAGAATACAAGCTGGTAGCTTTACAGAACTTAAGAAAATGATCTTAATGAAGTAATAGCATTAAACAGAATTCAGAAGATCGAATTCAGGATTCAAAATAAGTATTCAAAGGTCCCCAATTTTGGGGACCTTTTTATTTTAAAAAGAATTAATAATACTATTTGGCTGGTTTGAAGTGCTGGACTATTTAAATGAATTACTGTTCGGGTTATTTTGCTTCAAAACATAATCCGCAGGAATAAAATCATCTTCATTAACAGATGGAATAGTGACATTACTTTTGCTTTTCACTATAATTAACACCGTGAAATATTTATGGCATACATTTATTAAAGTTGCTAAATAAAAACTGATGAACCATTTGATGAAAGAAATTGAAATAAAACTTAGAAAACTTATAACCGGTATTTTTCTCTACCTAATTAAAGCTGAAAAATCCACGGGCAAAGTTACAATTAATTCTGAATCAAGAGTTCTTTTCATTAATCTAAATAGAATCGGGGATGCTCTTGTTTCTACTCCATTAATCGGGTTGGTAAAAAGAAAAACTAACTGTTATGTGGGAGTTTTAGCAGGAGCCAAAAACCATTTCGTTTTTGATACCAACCCTTATGTGAATAAGACGATAAGATACAGCAAAGGAATTGTAGCTTCGATAAAACTAACAAGGGAGATCTCAAAAGACTATGATGTTATTGTCGATCTACATGACGGGATCTCTACAACAGTCTCTCTGATTATCGGGCTATCTAAGGTGCCCATCAAAGTGGGATTGGAAAAGGGAAACGAAAAAATATATTCTCACACGGCTCCCAAACTTGACCCAAGTAAATCTCATGTTGTTGACAGAATTCTACAGCTTTCATCTCTTATGGGTTTGGATTCGGATTTGGAAAAGATGAAAGTTGATTATAATTATTCAGAAATTTCTGAAGAAATAGTAAATAATTTTATTTCTGATAATTTTGATAACCCTGCCTTCCTTGTTGGAATAAATATTTCTGCTGGAAGTGATGCAAGGTTCTGGGGAGTAAAAAGATTTAAGTCACTGCTTGGATATTTTGAAAAAGATAAAACTCCTGTCGTCATAATTTCAGCGCTCAAAGATTTATCCAAAGCTGAGGAGATAAGTAATAGTAAATACGCAGTATTTTGTTCGCCCAGTTTTGATGAGTTTGCGGCATTAATCTCAAAGCTCGATTTCTTATTCACTCCTGATACTTCAGCGGTTCATCTTGCCTCTGCCTATAATGTTCCGACATTTGCTATCTATGCAAGGTACCAGACTAACGATTTAATCTGGACGCCGTACAATACAACTTGTGAGACTGTAACGATTGAAGCTCCTGATTTTTCCGAACTGAATTTTGAAACTGTTCAAGAAAAATTGAAAATTTTCTACAGAAAAATTAAAGACTCAAATGCTTCAGATAATTCTCTCTCTGAAATTGTAAACTGAATTTTGGATGTGAAATAATTTTATCCCTAATATTTTGTAGTATTTTTCTCTCCGCAACAAGATCTTTAATTATCTCAGAAAAGTTATTGGTGTTATAGCTAATACCAAAATCACGTAAGTCAGAAATAAGCGAAAGATCTTCATGATAGAGTAAGGGGATTCCGAATCCGAAAGAAAGGTTGTATGAACCGGTTATTTGTGAATACTTGTAAGTATTATAAAACTCATTGCCGGGTTCAATGGCAGGCATAATCAAATCAGCGTTCTTTATATAGGCAAAGTATTCTTTGTTGGAGATAAATGAATCGAAGTAGATAAAATTTTTCTGCAAATTATGTTTAACAATCCTTTTCTCAAATTCAATTCCATCGCCGTTAAAGTGTTTACTGGATCCGAGCAAAATAAATTTAATATTATGTGGTAATGGTGAATGCACCAGGTTGTCAATAATTGAATAGTAATTTCTTCTCTTCTGCTCCAAAACACCTGGAATAACAATCCAAAAATTATTCTCAGATTTGCTTATACTTTCTAATTCCATTTGAGGGAAAAATATTGGGTAATAGACACTAATAGGTGGGGAGCTGGCTTTTTTTTCTATAAGATAATCTTTAACATAATCGTTTAACACGTAGTAGCCGCTCATTCTTTTACTAATCGATTTCTGTGTTGTACTTTTAACAAGTTTTCTGCCATCATGGATGGAGCCATAACACTTAATATTTTTTGGAATGAATAGAAGTAACTCCTGAATTATTCGTCCAGTAGTTGTATTAAATATGATCGTATCTATCTTGTTCGACTTTAAATATTTTCTGATTCCCAGATGGGTCTGAAATCGGCTCAAAAATTTGTTCTGGTAAGATATAAGATTTCTGTGGTAGTTATTAACCTTAAAGCTTGTTTGATCAGCAAGCTTTTCATGGCATATAAGATGAATCTCTTTTACACTATTTTCTAAAAATAACGCTTGGGAATAAAGGCACTCACCATGACTTTCAGACAGCTCGATTAATGCCACATTTCGCATAATATCCCCTTTAATGAGTTGATAAATTAGCTAATCTTGCAGCGAGATACAATTCATCAAAAGTTTCTACAAAAGAATAACAATTTTGGATAAAAAGTACAGAAAGGTCTTTTATATTAATATCAATCGTATTAAATTTGCTTGTAAATGAAAACCAATCCTGAGAAAAGTGCAAAGTAGATCGATAAAAAAAATAAGTGCCGTTGTCCTGATACTTCTACAAGTATTTTTCATTTCGGGCGAACTCTCTCATCACACTCATCATCTTGAATCTCATCACTCAGATGTTATTAAGACAATTAATTGCAGTTATGGTTTTCAGGGACACAATGAAATTATTATTCCATCTTCGAATGGTAGTAATCATACTTGTTGTTGTGGAATAGAGTTCTCTGATAATCGATATCTGGAAATAAAATCCATAAGCACTTATAAAAGTAACTTATTTATTAAAGATATTGGATCAAGTGATTATTTAGTAATCGAAAAATCACAACCAATCTCCATTCCCGTTGAAGTTACATTACCCAACTATTATATATATAACCTAACCCCCGACAGAGCACCCCCTCTGGCATAATAAACTAAACTATAACTTCGAGAATAGTACGAAATTTTATTGCTTTAACATCCATTGCAATAGATTTTGTATTGATTTAAGGATTAAAAATATACTAAAAATGATTATGTCTATTCAGGCATAAGAACCATTAGGACATAGATCGTGAATAAGAATGCCGGTAAGTTGATTTAGGAATGTACTTAGAAAGTGTTGAAGGCATTGAGTAGAAGTAAGTGATGAGAGTTGGATGTATTAAATCAAAAAATTAATTGGAGAAAGTATGAATAAATATTTTGTTTTGTTCGTAGCGGCATTTTTGTCGAATTGTGTTTACGGACAGACTGAAATTAAAAAGCTTAGTTTGCTTGATGCCGTTAAAATTGGACTGAAGAATAACCCGGAAGTAAAAAGTGCAAGGGAAAATATTTCAGCTTCCAAAGGACGATTTTGGAATGGAATATCCTTGCCTCAACCAGAAGTAAGTGTCAATTATGAATATGTGCCTGTCAATAGTGGCTTTAGCAGCTTTGGAGAAAAAACGATAGAGGTAAGTCAATCTTTTGAGTTTTTAACTAATTACTTTTTGAAAGGGAGCAAATTCACCGCCGAAGAGGAGATTGCAATACAAAAGCTGAATATGGCGGAGAGGTGCGTTGCCACCCAAGTAAAGACAAGTTATTATAAAATCTTAGCTAAAAAGTATCAAATAAATTCAACTGAAGAAAACCTAAAAATATCAGAAGATTTTTTTAAGAAAGCTGAGATAAGACAAAATGTTGGTGAAGGGACGAATCTTGAAAAACTAACGGCAAGAGTTCAATTTATTGAAGCACGGAACAGCCTTGAAGTTGCTCAAAACGGGTTTAAAACCGCACTTGCGGAGTTTAATTTTGCGCTTGGTTTTGGGAATCAAAATAATTACTCAAACTTCGATTTGGCGGACTCTCTGACTTTCGTTGATTATGAAATTAATTTTGACAAAATGAGTAAATCACTGGAAGCAAGTAATCCGGAAATAAAAATTGCTGAATTAAATTGTGATATTGCCTCAGTAGATAAAACTCTTGCCTGGTCTTCACTTTTACCAAATTTTAATGTCTCATATTTCAGGCAAACTATTGGAGGAAATAACGGATTCTACGGAGCCTCTTTTGGTATTTCAGTACCTTTATGGTTTATGCTCGATCAAAGAGGGAAAATTCAAGAGGCGAGCGCCAATGGATCAATATTTGAATCAGAACTGCAATTAACAAAGAATGTAATTTTTCTGAAATTAAAAAATGCTTTTACAGAATATGAAAACAGTCTGACTCAGGTGCGTCTTTACAATAATGAAATTCTTCCGCAGGCTGAAGAAATTTACAGAACGGCTATAAAAAGTTATGATGCCGGGGAATTGACCTTTCTCGAATTTTTGCAGGCTAAACAGATGCTGATCAACTCGCAAAATAGTTACATCAGCGCCTTATATGACTATTATCAATCGGCATTTCTGATTGAGGAGATAACCGGACAAAATATTATTGACAATTCAGAAGGGGAGAAATAGATGAAAGCAAGTATCAAATTATTAGTTGCCTTAAATGTATTGGCTTTTGCTCTTATAGGCTGTGGCGATAAGGATGAAGCGATAATGGAAGAACATCATGATGAACATGCAGAATTTGTTAAGCTTAATATTGAATCTGTGAAACAAATAAAATTGGAGACGGAGACGGTATCGTTGCAACCGTTTACCGGTTATCTGGTAATTCCTGCAAAAGTAATTACGAATCAAGACAATGAAGCACAGGTTGGTTCACTTGTTCAGGGAAGGGTGCATGAGGTGTTGGTTAAAGTCGGTGATTATGTTAAAGTCGGGCAAATATTAATGTATGTGGAAGGATTGGAGATAGGAGAAATAAAAGCCGATTACCTAAAATCGAAAGCACATTATGATTATTGTAAAGCAGATTTTGAACGTCATAAATTACTTCTGGAACAAAATATCGGATCGAAAGAAATGTATTATACAGCTGAAGCCGAATACAAAAAAGCTTATGCTGAATTTAAGGCGGAAGAAAAAAAAATACAATCTATTGATCTTGCTGATGTAGAAGTAATGGATGCAAAGAGCGACGAGGACTATACATTCGGCGCTTTGCCGATTAAAGCGCCAATAAACGGAATTGTTGTTGAAAGAAATGTAGTGATCGGGCAATTAGTAGATGCGACAACAAATGCTTTTAAGGTGATTAATACTAATTCTGTTTGGGTTGACGGTCAAGTATACGAAAAAGATTTGGCGAAGATAAATCAAAAAACAAGCGCCGTATTTACCTCAGTCACTTATCAGAATGAGAAATTCGAGGGGAGAGTAATATCTATAGGGCAAACCATTGATGAGCAGACAAGAGCTATTACAGTGAGAGGGGAGTTTAAAAACTCTAATAGTAAACTGAAACCTAATATGTTCGGTGAATTGAAAATCCCAATTGGCGAATATTCAGAAGCTATTCTTATTCCTAATGAGGCTTTAGTAAGAGAAGCCGGGCAGGAATATGTGTTCGTTCAGATAAGCGACGCGACCACACCAGAAAGCGATCAGACTTTTGAAAAGAGGATAGTAATTACCGGAACTAAAGTTGATAGCCGTATTGAAATAAAAGAAGGATTATTTGAAGGAGAAAAAGTTGTTTCGAAAGGAGTGTTCTATTTAAAGAGCGAAATGAAAAAAGATGAAATAGAGGGGGATGAACACTGATGTTAGAAAAAATAATATCCTTTACTTTAAAGCAGAGGGGAATGATCATATTTCTTTCGCTGCTGATTGTTGCAATCGGTTCGTATTCCTACTTAACACTACCGATTGACGCATTTCCGGATGTAACAAATATTCAGGTAGAAGTGGTTAGCCATGCTGATGGCCTATCAGCTTTGGAGATCGAAAGAAATGTAACTTACCCTATTGAGATGGCTATGCGCGGATTGCCTGATGTTGAGCAGATGCGTTCTGTTACAAAGTTCGGACTTTCAATTGTAACGATAATATTCAAAGATGATGTGGATCTCTATTTTGCCAGACAGTTGGTTTTTGAGCGTCTCGGAGAAGCAAAGGAAAGCGTACCTAAGGGCGTTGAGGTGGCCATGGGTCCGATTGCAACAGCGATGGGAGAGATATACCAGTATACCCTCGAAGGAAATATGCCTGCGGATTCGCTTCAAAAAATATTATACCTGACTAATTTACGAACAATACAAGAGTGGATGATTACACCGCTGCTAAAAAGTGTTCCGGGTGTAAACGAAATAAATTCTTTCGGCGGTTACTTTAAACAATACCACGTAATTGTTTCGCCTCAAAAACTACTTAAGTATGGTTTAGCTGTTGAAAATGTCTATACGGCGATTGAAAATAATAATCAGAACGTAGGTGGCAATATTCTTGAGAAAAATTCCGATCAGTATATTGTGCGCGGAGTTGGATTAATAAAAGATATCAGCGATATAGAAAACATTGTTCTGCAATCATACAAAGGGACGCCTACCTGCATAAGAGATGTAGCCCAGGTAAAAATAGGACAAGCAGTACGAATGGGGGCAGCCATAAAAGACGGAGAGGATGAAACGGTTGGCGGTATTGTGATGATGCTGCGCGGTGAAAATAGCCGTGATGTTGTTGAATCTGTTGTAGAAAAAGTTAAAGAGATTAACGAAAATAATATCCTTCCGGATGGGATTAAGATGGTCCCGTATTATGACAGAAGTGATATTGTTAATACAAGTGTAAATACGGTGAACGAAGCTTTAATTCAGGGAGCAATTCTGGTTCTAATTGTTCTGTATTTATTACTAAGAAGTTTTAGAGGCAGTTTTGTAGTGTTGATTGCTTTACCTCTATCTCTTTTTGTAACATTTTTTGTTATGAAGGTTGTTGGCTTAGGTGCAAACCTTATGTCGTTAGGCGGACTCGCGATCTCGATAGGAATGATAATAGATGCCACTATAATTCAGGTGGAGAATGTACAGAGGCATTTAAGTAAAGAAGGAAAAGAGCACTCTAAAATTATGACTGTTCTTAAAGCTGTGCTCGAAGTTCGAAAACCAAGTATTTACGGAGAGCTGATAATTGCTATTACGTTTATCCCTATCCTTTCTTTGGAAGGAATTGAAGGAAAGATGTTTGCCCCACTTGCTAAAACTGTTGCCATTGCTTTACTATCTTCAATGTTTCTTTCAATATTTGTTATACCGGTACTCTGTTCAATGTTTTTGAAAGCTCAGCCGGAAAAAGAAAGTATAATTATGAAGTACGCAAATAAAATATACATACCGACCTTAGAATTTGTGATGAAGAGAAAAACACTAATGCTGAGTATTGCGGGTGCATTCTTAATCTTCTCGTTGTTCTTATTCACAAAGCTAGGAACGGAGTTTATCCCAACCATGAATGAGGGCGCCTTTGATGCCGACGTGGCTTTATTACCGGGTGTATCATTGAGCAAAGCCCTGGAAGTAAACGAACTTATCGCGAAAAAAATGAAGGAGTTTCCTGAATTAGGAACTGTCGTTGGTAGAGTTGGGCAAACGGGAGTAGCTCTTGATACACGTGGTGTAGATCAAACCGGGTATGTTGGAATATTAAAACCAATGAGTGAGTGGACACGCGATATTACCAGAGAAGAATTAACAAATGAAATGCGTGAATCTTTGGAACAGATACCCGGAATTGCTTTCGGTTTCAGTCAGCCCATACAATGCAGAATTGATGAACTTGTTGCCGGAACAAAAGCACAATTGATTCTTAAACTGTTCGGCGACCATATTGAAATTTTGAAAAGTAAATCGGATGAGATAGCAAAAATTCTTTCTTCCATTGAAGGGGGAACTGATTTGATGAAAGAAAAAGTATCCGGACAGCCATATTTGACAGTTGAGATTGATAGAAATAAAATTGCCCGTTACGGGTTGAATATCAGCGATGTTCAGAGTGTTATTGAAATTGCTGTTGCGGGGAAATCCGCTTCTAAATTGTATGAAGAAAACCGGAATTTTGATATTATTGTTCGGCTGCCGGAAGAAAAACGAAATTCTATGGAAGCGATTGAGAATATATTTGTTCCTACAAATTCGGGCGCAAATATTCCACTGGTTCAATTAGCCGAAATAAAGATGATTGAAGGGCCGGTTCAAATTAGCCGGCAAGACGGTATTAGAAGAATCGGAATTGAGATGAATATAAGCGGAAGAGATATCGGCGGTTTTGTTGATGAAGCAAAAAGTAAGATTAAGGAAAATGTTAAACTACCTGCAGGATATTATTTAACTTGGGGTGGCCAGTTTGAAAATCAACAAAGGGCAATGAACAAACTAATGATAATTGGTCCGGTAGCAATCGGATTAATTCTGCTCCTATTATTTGTGACTTTCAAATCAATTCGCCTGGCATTGCTGGTAATTTCAAATCTGCCTTTTGCTTTAATCGGCGGGATATTCTCTCTGTACATTTCAGGTTTATATTTATCAGTTCCTGCCTCAGTTGGATTTATTGTTTTGTTTGGCGTTGCGGTATTAAACGGAGTAGTCCTGGTATCCCGTATTTCACAGTTGCGCGAGGAAGGAATGGAATTACCTGAAGCAATAAAGCAGGGAAGTCTTAATAGATTACGTCCGGTATTGATGACGGCTTTGATTGCCATATTTAGTTTAATACCAATGCTGTACGCAACCGGTGCCGGGTCAGAAGTTCAGAAACCATTGGCGATAGTTGTAGTTGGTGGCTTGATAACCTCTACTCTTCTGACGCTTTTGATTATTCCATCTGTATACGGTTGGTTTGAAAAGAGAAAAGTTGGAATTGAAATGTAATTAATGTTTACCGGCTTATTATCTATGAAATAAGCCGGTCTATCAATAGTTTTTGTGATAATATAATTTAACATTGTTGAGGTGGAAGAAATTTCAGATAAGTATAATGATCAATATCTGGAAGTCTCTTCATCTTTGATATCATATGAAAAGAAGCTTCAGAAAAAGATATGGGAAGTTAGCACAATGATGGTAACTTCCCAATAATTAATTTTTAGTCGCTGGCCATAATAAATAAGGGCTTGTTTTCGAAGCTCTTGTAATTTGGTCTCAGTCTTTCTGTGTTATAATGTTTATCGACATCTACAAGCTTCTTATAGCTGGTTACGATATCCAGAGGTTCGTTGCTATATCTGCCGTTTTTCAATACAACCAATCGACCACTTTTTCCGTCAAGAATTAAATCTAAAGCAAGATTTCCATAAGCCATCGGTACGATTGAGTCAATTGCATCAGGATCTCCGCAGCGTACTAAATAACCCAGCTTCTGACTTATTGTATTCACCTTCACACCTTTATTAAATTTAGGTGATAAATCTTTAATGCCAGTTGCAATTATATCCCCAATTCCACCAAGTTTTTTATGTCCAAACATATCTGTTTCATTATCTTTGAAAACCATCTCACCACCCTCGAACATAGCACCCTCAGAAATAAGCACTACCGAATAATGACTTGGATTTGTAAACCGGTCGGCAACAAGCAGTTCTGTTAAATGTTCTATATGAAATTTATATTCAGGAATTACACAACGATTGGCGGCACCAGCCATTGCAGGGAGTAAAGCCGTATAACCAGCGTAGCGACCAAAGGCTTCAATAACCAGTATCCTTTCGTGTGATCCTGCTGAAGTTCTGAGGCTGTGCGTAAGTTCAATGGTACGTGTGATGCATGTACTAAAGCCAATACAGTAATCGGTTCCGGGAACGTCATTATCCATGGTCTTAGGGATCGCAATTGTCTTAACTCCCTCATGATGCATCCGTACACTATAACTTAGTGTGTCATCGCCTCCAATCGGAATAAGAAAATCAATACCCAGATATTCGAGGTTTTTTAGTACTTCGGGTGTAAGATCATTTATTTCCTCATTGTAGGTGGATTTAAGGTGTTCAGGTACAGCATCTTTAGGAACATGACTAGCTCTCGTTCTAGAAGTATGCAGAAATGTACCACCAGTTCTTCCAACTTTATTAACCAGTTCTTCTGTTAAGTGAAGATAATTGTTTGAATTATCTGCTTTGGGATCTCTAACTAAATCAATCAAACCTGCCCAGCCTCTTCTAAGACCAATTACCTTATAGCCTTCTCGAATGGCTCTTATAGTAACTGCTCTAATCGCAGGATTCAATCCAGGTACATCACCACCACCAGTTAGTATTCCAATTATGCCTTTGGTTTTAATAATATTTGCCACAACAAATCCTCCATGTTATTTCTTTTCCCTGATTTTATATTCTCCCAAGGTGAAAAAATGAAATTCTAAAGTGAGTAACAATAATAGTTAGAAAATCATAAAAATCAATACTTCATAATGTTTTAAATGAAATATTTTTTTCATCACAAAGTTCTTTTGTATGAATGCTTCATTACATCTAAAATTTTGTATTTTTACAATAGTAGTAAAATTGATGGATGAAAATGAAAGAACTATTAACAAAACCAATAAAACTTTATAATACGATTCAGCACTATGAATGGGGGACGATCAACGAAGAGGCGTTTATTACTGATTTGTTAGGGATTATGCCAGAGAAAGATAAACCTTACGCCGAGTTGTGGATTGGCGCTCATCAAAAATCTCCGTCATTATTTGAGTATAATGGCAGATTAATTGATCTTAATTTCCTCATTGATGAATTCCCTGAGGAAATATTGGGTTACAAGGTTGCTGAAATGTTTAATAACAAACTTCCATTTTTACTAAAGGTATTGTCAGCCAGAAAAGCCTTATCAATACAAACTCATCCAAATAAAGAACAAGCAAGACAGCTGCACAAAGAGTCACCGGAAAATTATCCTGATGAAAACCATAAACCGGAAATTGCAGTTGCATTGGATAGACTTTATGCTCTGGTTGGCATTAAGCCGGTCAGTGAAATAAAAAAGGTGTTTGAATCATTCACATTCCTGAGTGATTATTTTTTACCAAAAACACTTTCCGAGATGTTCCAATCGGAAGATGTTGATAAGGAAAGACTTGTTAAAAATTTTATGTCAGAACTCCTGCAAATTGAGAAAAGCGGAAAAATTTCGGAAGTATTGAAATTAATAGAAGAAAGTTTAACTGCCAGGCAGCATTTGTCAATTGATGAAGAGCTTTTTCTTAAAAACAAAAAACAATTTTTAGATGATGTAGGGCTACTGGCTTTTCTATTTTTTAATTTCGTAAGTGTTGATGAGGGAGAGGGGTTTTATACCGACGCCGGAATACCTCATGCTTATCTGCAGGGAAATATTGTAGAATGTATGGCTAACTCCGACAACGTTGTAAGAGCCGGGTTGACACCAAAATTTAAGGATGTTAAGACGTTATTAAATATATTAAGATATTCCAACGACCAGCCGACTGTTATTCCCTCCAACAGTTCTGTACATAGATATATTACCGATGCAAAAGAATTTGAATTAATACGATTCTCATTACAGGCTGATGATAGAATTAATTATCCTGTCAACAATAGAATTTGTGTCTTTATTATTATTGAAGGAGAAATAGAATTGGAAATTGATTTTGATGGGAATAAATATCAATTTCACAAAGGTGAATCTTTTATGATTCCGGCTATCAATAAGAATTTACTATGTTTGTCTTTGAGTTCAGCGACTCTGTTTATGGCAACTGTTCCTTAAATATTAAAATATACTATTTGAAAAGTAGCTATAGAAAATCTGAATTATTTTATTTAACATTATGTTGCATTAATTGTATAACGCTAATAAATATTATGGCTTATGAAAAATTTTAATTTGATAGAACAAGGCGATGTTAGAATTATCGGAGTGGAAGTATCAAGGGCAACTTTAGAGTTTGCCGAAGAGTTTAAAAACTTAGTTGCTGATATAATTAAAAATGGCAACAAGAAAATTATTGTTGATTTGTCGAGTGTTCAATTCCTTGATTCTACTTTTTTAGGGTCTCTTGTTGTCAATTTAAAAAGAGTTGCAACTGGCGGCGGGGACCTCAGACTAGTAGCGTGTGGTCATTGCGAAGACACTGTTGTATGGTCTATGTTTGAGGCAACCCGTATGAATAAAGTTTTTCGTGTATTTGAAGATCTTAATACAGCTGTAAAAAGCTTTGAATAAATTGTTAGCCTGCGGAAAATTAGAAATTTGCTAATTGCGAGACATAATCAATTTAAGAAATCCTTCCTTTTTTAATTACACAACACTTAACTAGTTTGATAAAACTTAATTTCCACCTGGTAATTTGTGTATTTAATTTTTTGAAATAAGTATTCTCACACTTCGTTTATAATGTCGGTTAACTACAATAGGTTTTGGAACGTTTTGCTTTTTACAATCGTTGATGAAATACTTCTTATCCTAATTTAATTCTCCAAGACTCAATCTTTGCAATACGATATTTACTAAATTAATTATGAGGTTAGAATGAAGGCTACCGATTTTGATTTATCGAAAGATATGAATTTCGATATAGATCAGGGTATTACCTCTTTTAAAGATTCCCGTCTAGTAATTTTTGATGCTAATTCAATTGGACTTCTTCGGCAAATGTTAATTGAAACCGAAGGAGTTGAAAAAGCGAGAGATCTTTTTTTAAAGTTTGGGTATCAAAATGGATACTCAGATTTTCTTCAAATGAAAACCAACTATGAGTTTGATAGTGAAATGGATCTCCTCGCCTCTGGCCCAGTGATCCACACCTGGGAGGGAATTGTACATGCTCAGCCTAAGGAGGTCAAAGTTGATCCGGTAACGAGAGAATTTTTCTTTACTGGAGTTTGGTCAAATTCGTACGAAGCTGAACAGCACTTGTCTTTCTATGATCATTCTGAAGATCCAGTTTGCTGGACACTTATGGGATATGCTTCCGGTTGGTGCACTGCTTTTTGGGGATCACCTCTTATTGCGATTGAGCCTGTTTGTGTTGGTAAAGGCGATGATCATTGCGAGTGGAAAATTCAACCACCTGAAAAGTGGGGATCTGAGGCAGATGTTTATATAAAAGCTTATGAAAAATTTTGGAGAAAATAAAATGGCTGAAAAACTATTACAAATATATAAGTGTATGGCTGAAAAGAGCGGTATTCAAGGTAAAATGGAACTTGCAAAAATGACAAAAGTTCCATCAACAAAGGCAAGCTTGGAACCTGATTCAGCGGAGAATATCAACATGTTTAGAGAAGCATTTAAAAAAATCACTGGTGAGTTTCCTTCTGTCCGCTAAAGTTGTAGTAATCTTGCAAGGGGCATAGTCTTAAAAGATAATAACTTATATTTGCATATAACATGTATAAAAAAGATCGATCCAGTTTTGGATCGATCTTTTATTATTTTCGTTAGTTTCTGCTGTAATTTACAAGTTCTTTTCTTTCTTCACCAAGATGAAAATTTCCACAAATTTTAAGAATGTTGTGTGCAAGACCATTTAATGTTTCTGTGGCATGTGCAACTTGACTTATCCCTTCGGCATATTGAGTCGTAACACTGCTTACTGTCATTACACTCTTACTAATTTGTTCTGCTGCGGTTGATTGTTCTTCGCTTGCCGTTGCTACATTTTGAATGGCTGAGACGACTTTTCCTGTTTCTGAGATAATGTTATTTAATGATTCACCTGCTTGCTTGGCTAATTGCATACCCTTCTCGGCTGCAACATTGCCATCCTCAATTATTGTAACTGCTGAGTCGGTATCGGTTTGTATCTGCTTAATCATGTCAGAAATCTCGTAAGTTGCTTTTGAAGTACGTTCCGCCAGTTTACGAACTTCATCTGCAACTACTGCAAATCCGCGTCCTTGTTCTCCCGCTCTGGCTGCCTCAATAGCGGCATTAAGAGCAAGTAGGTTTGTCTGATCAGCAATGTCATTTATTACCTGAATTATCTCACCAATTTTTTGACTGCTTTTCCCTAGTCCGTTAATCATTGTTTTTGCATTACCAATAACCTCAACAATTACTTGCATTCCGTTTACCGTTTCTTTTACAACATTTCCGCCAGTTACTGCTATTGCTGAAGTGTTATTCGAAGTAATTGAAGCTTCATTTGCATTTCGTGTTGTTTCTAATATCGTGGCAGTCATTTGTTCAATAGCAGTTGCAATCTCATTTGTTTGATTACTTTGTTCATTAGCCCCGACTGCCATTTGTTCCGTGGAAGAAGCTATTTCGGTACTTTCGTGAACAGTATGGTGTACAGCCACAATTGTTTCTTTTATAAGTTCTCTTATCTTTGCAACTGCCTCATTAAAGCTGGAATACAGTTTTCCAATATCATCATCAGATCTTTCAGGTATTATTGAAACACTTAAATCACCATTTGAAAATTTGTCCATTTCTTTTATAAGTCTTGAAGTTGAACGTGCGAGATACTTTTCAATTTCTTTTACTTGAGATAAGTCAGCAACAAATTCAAGAGCGCCGGAAATATTACCTTTTCCGTCCTTAATAGGAGCTCCGGAATACATTATTGGTAGACCACCATTGATATTCGCGATTGTCTCACCAGATCGAATTTCATCATACGCCATAGCCTGATGTAAACGACATTCATCGGTCCCACAATGGTCTGTTTTAAACAGATCACTACATTTACTGGAATAACATTCTGTTTTTGCACGTCCGGTTATTTTTATTCCGGTTTCGTTAAGGTATTTCACGTTGTATTCTTTGTCTATTATCATAACCGGAGTAGGTATTTTGTCAAGGTAACTCAACTGAACAGACATAGTTTCTATCATAATGTTTAATGACTTAGAGAGATCTGTTATCTCATCATCACCATCAGCATCGATTCTATGTTCAAGTTCACCCCTTGTTATTTTTTCAGCAATTGAATTAATTTTATCCAGTCTCGAGGTTACTGTTTTCTTCAAGAGGGTCATAATGATGTAAAAAGTCATTCCCACCGCTAAGAATAGAATTAGAATCCCAAGCAATCTCATATTAGCTAAGTTCTCATGAGTATCACTCATATTGTATCTTAAACTCATTACTGCAAGGGGACTGCCGATTTCTACATCATGACATTCAATACAATTTTCACTTGCATTGATTGTGCTAAGCGCCCTGAAAACTCTTTTACCTTGCCAATCTTCTTCAAAATAGTTGTTTGATTTATTTTGAAGAGTTTCTTTTTCTATTTTATCAAGATTCGATTCACTTCCTTCTTCAATCGAATTTGTTGGTATTACTCTTAGATCAACTAAGTGTTCCGATTGCACATTGTCTGTTAGTGGTTTTATATCTGTCAAGCCTTCAGACATAATGAATGATATGTTACTCTTCAGTATTTTGCTTAATTCCTGTAGGGTATTCGCAGAATTTTCCAGCGCTATTGATTCTTGTTCGTAGATTAAAATGCTTCCGAGCGTTCCAAGAATTATTGTCAAGGCGGTTACTACTTTTAGCCCAATTACTTTAGTTAATTTCCCCTTCATTTCAGCCTCTACTTTAAGTTAAAGTTTTTTCTAATTAATCATGAATTGCTGTAATTAATTATCGGATATTAATGGTTGAAGTTTAGACAATAAGTAGGGGATATTTTTTGCACTTGTATGATATAGAATATATGATCAAATAAAATAAAAATAATATAATATTTAATTAATGTGTTGCAGGATGATTTTTTGAATTTCGTTAATATTTACTACTTTGTGAGCAATTTTGAGGTCGATGACAGATTTTGGCATTGATGCTATAACCGCAGTGGCGGGATTTTGTGCAATTACTAAGCCGCCGGCAGTTCTTATATACCCTGAGCCGAGGGTGCCGTCATGTCCCATACCGGTTATTACAACACCAATACTTTTCTTACCGAAAGTTGCGGCAATACTTCTGAAGAGGGGGTCGGCTGATGGTTTTACATAATTTTCAGGAGGGGTGTCAGAAAGTGCAATTTGCATTTTAAGCGGATTTATTATCATGTGTGATTCACCAGGCGAAATATAAACCTGCCCTGGTTTGATATCCAGTCCTTCTCTGCCTAGTTTAACTGGTAACTTACAATTCTCTCTCATCCTGTCAACGAATGATCTTAACATCCAATCAGGGCCATGGAGGACGATGAAAAAACTCAATTGTTCTGTTGGTTCTAATTCGTTAAGAAAACTTGTTAAAGTCATTGGCCCCCCGGTACTGGCGGCAATTCCTACTCCATAAAATCCGGGTAAGACTCTAGGAGGCGGTTGAGATTCTATTTCTCTCTGTGCTAAGTCTTGTCCTCTTCGCTCGAGAACATTTTTCAAAGTGCTTAGAACAGCTTCCTTAGAAACAGGTTTTGGAAGATACTCGTCAGCCCCGGCAGCAAGTGCTTTATCAAAAGCTTCTTTTAAAGCCAGTGCAGTTATTACTAAGATTGCCGGTGGTTTATCGAATTTTTCCCTTATAGTTTTTACTAATTCCATTCCATCCATATGCGGCATCATCCAATCTGTAAGAACGGCGTCAATGTTCTCACTGTTCAGAATCTCCAATGCTTTTATGCCATTTTCAGCGAGGAAAACCGTATAATTTTCTTTCATTAAAATTTTTCGAAGGAAAATTCGGAATGGTGAATTGTCATCGACAACTAGTATATTCATAAATCAAATCTGATTTTATGTTGAAAAATCCGTGATAATTACATATGATAAAAAAACCCCTCGTCTCAAAAATATTGAAATGAGGGGTTAAGCTCCTTCCCCCGCTTTACAACGGGCTCTTCCAAAGAAGAGAGGTTAATTAATCCTCCCGGACGTTTCGCCTTCAAGCTGTTTTTTTCGGTGCTTTTTTATTGCAAACCCATTTAGCAATTATAGGCTCCACATCTAGTGGATAGATAGTAAAAAATAGCAATTATGTCAAATTAAATTTTATGCTGGTAGTTTGAGTGGCGTCACAGGAATCAAAAATTATCTTTTGGAATTGGTTTTTATTTGAAAAAGTTACTATAATATACAGTTAATTCAATGATAATATTCCAATTCACTAGCTCTGGATAATGCTTATTTTTTGGAGAATATATGCAGATCATACTTTATGGGACAAGGGGTTCTATACCAGTTTGTGAGTCTGAGTATCGCCAATACGGTGGAAATACTACATGTATTTTCGTTAGGGTTAGAGACTGTATTTTTATCCTTGATGCAGGAACAGGAATCAGAAATTTGGGGAAGGAATTAGCTAAGTGTAAAAAAACTGATTGCCCAAATGTCTTCCTCGGATTTTCACATTTTCATTGGGATCATATACAAGGTTTCCCGTTTTTCCTACCTGCATACGATAATAGTAGAGAATTTACTATTACAACAATTAGCCGTGAAGCAAAATTTAAAAATGTGAAAAACATTTTTAAAACTCAGATGCGCAAAGAGTATTTCCCAATACCCTTGGAAAAAATGGGAGCGCAATTAAATTTTCTCTATGAGGATAGTGATAATTTTTCTGTTGATAGTATTAATATTACAACTGCTGAGCACAATCATCCAGGTGGAGCTCTTAGCTACAGAATAGAAGCTAATGGCAAATCATTTGTATTCTGTACCGATGTTGAACATGGGAATTCATATGATGAGAGAGTTTTGGAATTAGCGGATGGCGCTGACCTTCTTATTCATGAAGGTATGTACACGAAAGAGGAGATGATTGATCGTGAAGGTTGGGGGCATAGTAGCTGGCAGCAGGCTATTGAGGTCGCAAAACTGGCAAAGGTTAAAAAACTTATCATCACACATCACGACCCTGATCACGATGATAAATTTATTAGAAAACAGGAAAAACTTAGCAAAGATCTGTTTGATGATGTTGAATTTGCCAGAGACAAAATGGAAATCAATATCTAACAATTTCATCAAACTTTTCTTTGGTTTTTGTATTCAATCTTTGCACATCCATATATAAATACACAAAAATGCTGTTTGTATCAAACTTAATCGAGTATTATTTTGTAATCGTTAGTTCATGATTTTATAGCTTTAATGGAAAAAAAATTATGAAGAAAAGCTTTGGTACAGGTCCTGTATTTTTTACAGCCATTTCAACAATTTTAGGTGCTATTCTATTCTTGAGATTTGGATATGCTGTTGGAACACTTGGTTTTTGGGGTGTACTTTTTGTCATTCTTCTGGGTCATCTTGTTACTATTCCAACAGCTCTGGCTATTTCTGAACTGGCTACAAACAGAAAGGTTGAAGGTGGGGGAGAGTATTACATTATTTCTCGCTCTTTTGGACTTAACATAGGTTCTACAATTGGAATTGCACTCTATCTGAGTCAGGCAATAAGCGTCGCCTTCTATATTATTGCTTTTACTGAAGCCTTCGAGCCTCTCTTTAACTGGGTCAGTGAAAATTATCAAATTAACCTGCCAAGACAAGTTATCAGTATTCCGTCAGTAATTGCTCTACTATTTCTGATTTTAAAAAAAGGCGCAAATCTGGGTGTAAAAGCTCTCTACTATATTGTAGCAATACTGGCAATATCATTAATAAGTTTTTTCCTTGGGTCTACAGAATATTCAACTAGTGGTGTAAGTTCCATTTTCAATGAACCATTAAGGAACACGGAAAATTTCTTTATTGTTTTTGCAATTGTTTTTCCGGCATTTACTGGAATGACTGCAGGAGTAGGACTTTCGGGTGATCTAAAAAATCCAGGTAAATCAATTCCGATAGGAACTACGGCAGCAACTATAGTTGGAATGGTTGTCTACATATTTATTATTTTGAAATTTACAGGGGCTGCCTCTGCAGAAACATTACTCTCAAAGCAACTGATTATGAGTGACATTGCTTTATTTGGATTTATTCTTGTCCCACTCGGTCTGGCGGCCTCAACAATTTCGTCTGCCTTAGGATCAGTTCTCGTTGCTCCCAGAACACTGCAAGCTCTTAGTGTTGATGAGGCACTTCCGATCAAATCATTGAATAAAACTTTTGCCGTCGGTAAAGGTGAAACCAACGAACCTCTAAATGCGACAATTGTAACCGGGATTATTGCGTTAGTATTTGTCATTATAGGTGATGTAGACATTGTTGCTCAAATTATCTCAATGTTTTTTATGGTAACTTATGGATCTCTATGTCTCATATCATTTCTTTATCATTTTGGGTCAGATCCCTCATATCGACCGACATTTAAATCACGATGGTATGTATCATTAATTGGTTTTTTACTTTGCCTCTATATAATGGTTCAAGTTAGTTTGTTGTATACAATAATTGCAGTTTGTTCCATGGCATTACTCTATTTAGTAATAGAAAAAATTCACACTGATCGCAGCGGACTACAAGACATCTTTCAAAATTCTCTTTATCAGATGATTAGAAAATCACAAGTATTTCTTCAAAAGGCGAAGAAACGTGATCAGTCTTCGAACTGGAGGCCTTCAGCCGTTTGTATTTCTCAGGATTCTTTTGAGAGGGATAAGGCCTTCAAACTGCTTAGCTGGATTTCTTATAAATATGGCTTTGGCACGTACATACACCTTATTGAAGGATACTATTCAAGGGTGTTAAACGAAAAGGCAAAGAAAGTATTATCCAAACTTGTTGATCAGACAACAAAACTGGAAGAAAATATTTATGTTGACACTTTAATATCACCCTCATATACTTCTGCAATTGCACAGGTTGCTCAATTACCAAGTCCTTCCGGGATGGAAAACAATATGATCATGTTTGAATATGACAAACGTGATACCAAAAACCTGAAACAAATAATGGACAATATACCACTTACCGAGGCTGGTGATTTTGATGTTTGTATTTTAGGATCTTCATCACGTTCGATCAAGCATGAAGGTGAGATGCATATTTGGCTTCGTGATACCGACAAGGAAAACTCAAACTTAATGATTCTACTTTGTTACATCATACTCGGTCATCCAGATTGGAGGAATGGCAAGATTAAGATATTCAAGATTAGCAAAAAAAATGAAAAACAAAATGACTACGAGGCTATCCGGCATCTGGTTATTTCCGGTAGGCTGCCCATCAGTGAAAAGGATATACAAATAATTGAAACCACAGGGGAGTATAAATTTAACGATGTTGTAAATGAAAATTCATCCGAAGCCGGGCTTGTAGTCATGGGATTTCATGAGGGCCGGATGAAACGAGAAGGCGAAAAACTTTTTCAGGGATTCGAAAATCTCGGAGATTTATTGTTTGTTCGTTCTCATAAATATAAGCATAAGGAGATCGAATAAATTATCCAATCTCTTTCTCTTTTAAAAAAGCGCCAAATTCCATATCGGTGCCAAGGATATGATTAATGGTCCAGTCTTTTAGAAAGTCAATGGTTTTAAGGCTCAGCAGCAAGTTTCCTTTTCGCCCTTCTTGTTTTAAGTCGGCAATTTTTCCAACAAATTCTTTATGTTCACTCATGTGATCATCTTTCTTTGGATAGTTACACTGAACAAAAAGATCTTCTTCCATGGAAAAGTGATAAATAGTATAATCTACTAATTTTTCCAGTGTGTCTATTATTACTGTCTGACTGGTTCCTTGGTGGTGAGCATCATAAATTTCATTTATTATGGAAATCAGTTCTTTATGCTGATCATCAATTTTTTGAATACCGACTGAATAGGTATCACGCCATGTTATTGTTGACATATAAACTCCAATGATTATTTCTTGATTATCGAAAAAAAAATAATAAATTGAATGCCGATACAGTATATGGAATCTTTACGAGTTATTCTTCATCATATTAGATAAATAATGGAGACCCATACAATGAACAAATTAACCCTGGTATTTAGTTTAATTTTTATTTTGAGCTTTTCAGTAAAATCTCAATCTAATTCTTTCTTTGTCCAATCTGAAAGCAAATATTCAATTGAAGAAACAATTGAAATTATAAAAACAGAGGCTGCTGAAACCGGATGGAAAGTACCTATAGTTCACGAGTTACATAAATCAGTTGCAAAAGCCGGGTACCATGTATTACCAGTATTTGTAATTGAGGTTTGTAATCCGGAGCTAGCCGGACAGGTTCTTAGTAAAATTAATTTAAGAGTTATTACGCCCTTAATGCCAATAAGATTTTCTGTCTGGGAGTCTGAGGAAGGGAAAGTTATGATAAGCAGAATGAACCAGGATCTTATAGGACAAATGTTGGAAGGAGAAGATAAGGATTTAGTTCTTAAATCCTGTTCCTCAGCAGATGATTTATTAAAGGATGTTCTTAAGTAACATCCTTCTTCATTTTATTGGATATTGTTGTAAAAACCCTTTTGAGTAATAAAAAGAGTAAAATACCTAGGAATGGCGCTGTAACAAACCATGCACCTATTCCCTGCATAGAAACGGACCAAAGCATTTCAATTGTCCCGCCAAGATCATTAGAAAGCATTTCAATAATTTCAGCAAAACTATAATTAAGGGTGGCATAACGAAAGATGTGTTCACCCAACTTCATAAATGGTATGAAGAATATAAGTTGCAAAGGATAAACAGAAAAATTTATCAGTTGAATTAAAGGCAAATTCAATCTGAATACCAGAGCAAATGCAGTTGTTAGTATGGTTGTTGATCCAAGAACCGGGAATATGCCAAGAGTTATTGCCCCGGCAACTCCCAAAGCAATTTCTTTGGGAGTTATACCTTGCTTAAGAAGTTTAATAAGTGGAGCTAAATATTTATTGTTGAAAAAATATTTAATTCTATTCAGGAGTTTTTTCATACTATAGCTTTCTGTTATTTGGTTTAGTATAAATTACTTGTACAACCCCAATATTTCTCATGGCAAATGCCGCTTCACAATAGCTAAGATAGTAGTTCCACTTTCGCTTAAATGCTTCATCAAAACCCAACCTCTTAACATCCTCTATTTTTTCATTGAAAGAATTTCTCCAAACTTTAAGTGTCTTTGCGTAATCGAGTCCAAAATTTTTCAAATCATGTAAATGCATATTTGATGTTTTATTAATTGACTTGTTAATGGCACCAACAGAAGGGAGAAGTGAGCCAGGGAAAATATGTTTTTGAATCCAATCCACATTTTTACGCAGCTCATCGTAGTTTGTATCATGCGAAGTTATAACTTGCAAAGCAACTGATCCATCACTTTTCAGGAGTTCATTAACTTTGGCAAAGTATGTGTCCAGGTATTTGTGACCAACTGCCTCAAGCATTTCAATGGAGACAATTTTATCATACTGACCAGTAAGCTGTCTGTAGTCTCTTAAAACTATTTCAATTTTATCATCGAGCCCTAACTCAGTAATTCTGTTAAGAGCAAACTCATATTGTTCTTCTGATATTGTTGTTGTTGTGATTTTGCATCCATAGTTGGTGGCAGCATAAATAGAAAAACCACCCCATCCACTGCCGATCTCAAGTATATGATCATTTGCATTTATTTTTAACTCTCTGCATATTCTATCATATTTTTCAATCTGAGCATCTTCCAGGGAAATATCTTTCCCTTCAAAAATGCCAGAAGAATAAGTCATGGTTTTGTCCAGCCATAGTTTGAAGAATTCATTATCAAGATCATAGTGAGCTGAAATATTCCTTTTACTGCCCAGCAATGAATTATTATTAAATTTGTGAAATATTTTATTGAGTGAATTTAACCAACTGATTGGAGAAAATTTCTTCTCTGAACCCGATATACTTGGATTGCTCTCAATATTAAGTATCATCCAGGAAATTACGTCCGTAATGCTATCGGTTTCCCAATCACCATCTACATATGACTCGCCAAAACCAATATCGCCGTACAAAAAGCATTTTCTGAAAAATGAGTTGTCAATAATTTTGATTCTTGCACGAATCTCATTGCCAGTTCCAAAAAGATGGGTCTCACCATCGGGGAGTTCCAATGTAAGATTTCCCCTGGTCATTTTTTTTAACATCGATATAACAACAGTTTTATAAAATGAGTAGTTTTTTTCTTTTATGCTGACAGCCTCTATATAACCTATCTTTTCCATTTTACTATTGCTCCTTGTTGAAGTTCTAAGTGTTCATCTTTCTTTAAAAATTTTATTTTTTTTACATAAAGCAAAAATGCCTGCCAATGTATTGCTGTTATCACTTTTAGAGTTACAAATGGGAATTTTATGAAATTCCAAAGTAAGGCAATATCGCTTAATTTTTTTGCCTTACCACTAAGAGAAGTCATAAATATTCTATTGTTTTCTTTGTAGTCATCGATTTTAATGTTCAAGTTCTCTTGGGGAACTCCAAGATTGAAGTTGAAATAAATATCATGTTCGATGAATGGTGAAACATAAAAGTTTTTTTGTTGTGTATCCTTGAAGCGATTATCCAAAAAGTTGTTTTTCCCAATGAAGTAAGGTTTTAGCTCACCAAAAGTATTTCCGACTTCAGGCACAACGCAGACAGGATTATCATTCTTATCAAAACAATAATAGAAGGAGACAGGATTAAAATTATACCCGAGCGTTGCTACATTTGTTAATAGCATTATTTTTTTTACATGCTCATTAACACCTTTCTCAGTCAAATACTTTCTAATATTTTCTTGTACTCCTGGTTTCTCATAAGTCAAGTGGTCTCTGTCTCTGAAGGCAAATAAATTAAATCTGTTTCTGCTCATCAGGAACATTTCGCTATCCAATTGATCAAGTTCGTCAAGGTCAAGATAAAACATGAAATATCTGTAGTGGAAACTTCGTTCAATCTTCTCTTTGCGTTTATGCATTACCGTACATTCATACAAGCGTGAGTTCATGGCTCTTCTCCGCTATTAAATGTTTACTTAAATTAAGTCCGCTCGTATAAGCATCTTCATGAAACCCGTACTTGAAATAACTACCGCAAAAGTATGTGTTATTACTCTGCTCATTCAATTTTGAAAGTTCCTTCTGGGCTTCAATTGTGTCAACGGAAAATAACGGGTGATGATAAAGAATATCTTTAATGATCTTTCTTTCGTCAATACTGCCCGGATCATTTATTGAAACAAAATAATCCCTCTTTTCAGAAACCTGTTGAAGCATATTCATATAATAAATTGTGGAAGATTTTAACTCTTCCTCTTTCTTTTCTATTCTATAATTCCACGATGACCATACTCTTCTCAGTTTTGGCATCACTGTTATGTCTGTATGTAGTGTTGCCCTGTTAAGTTCGTATTTAAAAGGTGACAACAGGCGATTTTCCAATTCATTCGCATCACTTAGCATGTTTAAGGTTTCATCAGCGTGGGAAGCGAAAACAACCTTGTCAAACTCATGTTGCGAGCCATCATCCGTAACAACAATGATTTTCCCGTTTTCCCGTCGAACAGTTTTTACACCGTTGCCGACAGAAATCTTATCCCGAAAGCTGTCAATCAGTTTTTCCCTGTAAGCTTGTGAGCCATTAACTACCGTGTACCATTGGTGCTGAGTATCGAGTCCTAAAAATCCATGATTATAAAAGAACCGAACAAGAGTAGAAGCAGGGAAGTGCAGCATTTTATCTGGAGGCGTAGACCATACTGCAGAACTCATAGGGACAAGGTACTTCATGAGAAAATCATTTCCGTAACCCTTCTCATCAATATATTCCTGAATTGTATAGCCTGCAAATTTATCTGTATCAAGTACTTCCAGGCACTCCTGGTTAAAACGGTTTATTTGAATAATCATTTTTATGAAGGAGGGATTAAGAATGTTCTTTCGCTGACTAAATAAACCACTAATTCCTGATCCATTGTATTCAAGTTTGGAGGGAACATGTTGAACGGAAAACGACATATCCGTTTTTTTTATCTCAACATTCAGCTCCTCAAAAAGTCTGGTAAGATTAGGATAAGTGATTTTATTAAAAACCATAAATCCAGTGTCAACAAATACATTGGCCCCATCTTCATCAATCTTTATGGTGTTTGTATGCCCGCCCACATAATTATTTTTTTCGAATAATGTCAGGTCGTAATGATCTTTAAGATGATAGGCAGCGCCCATACCTGCGATACCTGTTCCAATTATTGCTAGTCTTTCCATTGTCCATCCTCCAAAGTAAAATCTATTTTAACATCATATATTTCAGAGTTACTGTCATACACATTTGAGATACCTTTATAGTAAAGAATCTCCTTCGTCTCAAGATCATAGGTGATATGAATTGAACTGAAAAACAATCTCAGAAAAAAACTATCAGGTTCCAGAATTAGCTCCATACCTTTTCGCCCGCCGACTTCCACAATGTCATTTTTATAAACGCGGAAGGTATAATAGTCGAGTTGAGAGGGTGCAATGAAATAGAAATCAATCATTTCGCCTGACATTAATCGCTTCCAATTATTGCGGAAGTAATGATTAAGTCCGGCATCTATAACAAAATTATCTCCTAGCTGAAAGATTGCTTCTTCTTCCTTTTCACCTGAATTCTTCTTATATACTCTTATACTATTAGCGTCAATGAGTTTTACTCCCTCATAGTAATCTAGATCAAAATGCTCAATTTTGAAGTCGGGTTTTGTCAGATCATTCGAAAAATCTAAAACACGTCTTGCAAGTAATTTCCCATCTTTACTGACGTAATCTGTTACACTACGAACCAGACGGTTGTCAGATAAATCTTCTTTGTGTACTTCCTTGTAAAGGTATTCGCTAGATTCAATATCAAAAGCAAAACTTTCGAAATTCCTTGAAGCATTGTTAACTACCGATGAATTGAAGAATGCCACAAATAAAAATGTAAAAAGATAAATCATCATGATCCTAACCTCTTGAATAAATAATGACTAACAAACCACTCGTTTCCTTTTTGGTAACCCCACAACTCTTCGCAGGACATGAAAAATATTCGCCAGTAAGCAAACCATTTAAGAGCGTGTTCTTTTCCATAAGTTTCTTCAAAAAGGTTTAAAACTTCTTTCTTATTCTCATCCATGTTATTCAGCCATGCCCTTGCGGTTTTTTGGTAATGCTCACCGTTTACCACCCAGTGATTATTAAGCTCAAAGCTTTTAGAAAAATATAATAGGAGATGGTCATTTGGCATAATTCCGCCTGTAAAGAAATATTTAGACATCCAATCGGTTTCGTCTTTTACTTCAAAAAGGTATGCACTTTTCTGATTGGAAAATATATGCACAAACAATTCTCCTTCTGGTTTCAGCCACTTAGATATTCTTTGAAACAGAATCTCATAGTTTCGCATATGTTCAAACATCTCAACGGAAACAACGCGGTCAAACTTCTTGTTGATATCAAACTGATTCATATCAGAAGTGATTATTTGAAGGTTTGTAAAACCTTTTTGTTTTGCTTCTTCATCAATAAATTCTTTTTGAGTTGATGAATTTGAAACTGCTGTTATTTTTGAATTAGGAAAATGTTCAGCCATATAAAGTGATAGAGATCCCCATCCGCATCCAAGCTCAAGTATTTCTTCTCCATCGGTTATGTTAGCACGTTTACAGGTAAGCGCAAGCATATTTTCTTCAGCAGAATCTAAACCGTCGGTGTCAGCTTCCCAATAGCCACAACTATATTTTAATCGTTGCCCAAGAACAGTCTTAAAAAATTCTGTTGGAACTTCATAATGCTGCTCGTTTGCTTCAGTTGTATTAACTGCTAACGGACTCTGTTTGAGAAATTTAACGAGGTTCATAAAATTCTCTTTATGTTCGTTAGAGCTAAGTCTGGATTCCTGATTTATCCTTTCCTTAAGAAGCTTACGAATGCCGAATCTGATCAAAAAATCGGGCAGCATGTTTTTTTCTAATACTCTATCTAATGTGTTCATATTATTTCCCTAATTTTCTACTTGTTAAGAATGCATTACTGACGGGTTCATCCGCTGACAATTTGAATAATTGGAGTAGAACATAAAACGTGGTTGCCGCGCTTCCTAATAAACAAAAGGCAATAAACCAGACAATAGTTTTTGTGATGTGTTTTTCCTTAAATGCTACCCATACTGCAATTACAATAGTATTAATGTAAAAATCTATTAGTGTAGCCTGCATCCAGGGAATTGAGGCAAGAAAATCCCACTCAGTGAATAGATTGCTCTCAAGGCTGGTTGCCACGATGGTATAAATTATATATATAAATAAGAAACCAAATATTGTTATTAATATATTCTTCATGTTTGTTCCTAATTGACATTGTTTTTAAGTTTAATAATTCCCATCCAGTGCATTAATTTGATTACTGGATAAGTCGGATCGAATTCAAAAAAGCGTGTGGCAAAATTTGCTCTGCTCGGGAATTTGTGATGGTTGTTTTGAAATAACTCGCCCATGGTCAAAAAATCTACAAATAAAGTGTTCTGAGAATGATCATGAGTGTCATTAAAATTTCTGTATCCGTACTTATGTCCAAACCAATTGACTATGGCTCCATGGATGGGTCCCATCAAAAAGTGTATTGGAAGCAGCGCGAACATCCACCATTCTGTAGCAAAAACCACATAAAACAAGGTGTAGATGGCTCCCCATAATATTCTTGGTGTCCAATTATCAGCAAATCTATCAAGGGCTGGCCAGCTTACTACGTTTTTTGCAAAATTTTCGCCAGGTTTAATCCTATTTGAAATCAAATCCATGTAAACATTTTTAGTGTTTATCATAAGCCCAAAAACACTTGAAAAGTATTTTGGTGAATGTGGATCTCTTTCGGTGTCACTAAAAGCATGATGCATTCTATGCATTATTGAATACGCTCTTGGATTGAGGAAGGAAGACCCCTGGAACAAATAAGTAAGTACGTAAAAGAACCTTTCCCAGAACCTGCTCATAGTAAACATGCTATGTGAAGCATATCTGTGAAGAAAGAAGGTTTGAAAGAATAAAGATCCAAACCAGTGTACTATAAAGAATATTAATATTACCATTTCGCTCTCAATAAAGATGTTATGTCTTTTAATGACATGTATAACTATTGTCTAAGCAAAAGAGTTCCAAAGTTCTACAAAAAATATACAAAAAATATTATCATTGGTATTTTGTAAAATAAATAAAGAAAATGAACTAAAATTTCATTATTTTTGTATAAGAAATGTATATTTGATCAACAATTTAAAAAGGTCACGCGGTAATGTCAGACAAAACCTATACAATTAAGTCAATATCTAACCTTTCAGGCTTATCGGAATTGGTTATTCGTGCCTGGGAAACAAGATATCATGTAGTAACACCAGATAGAACGAAAGGCAATAGAAGGCTCTACTCTGAGGAAGATCTTGAAAAGCTCTCTCTTCTGAAGAAAATTACAGATAATGGTCATAGGATTGGGAGTATTGCAACCCTTGACTTAGAACAATTGCAGAGAATAAGAAATAAACAGGAATTCAATGATTTATCAGAAGTAAAGGGTAGAACCTTAGATTTGTTACCACAAAGTCTTATTGACTGCATTGAAGCGATAAAGGAGTTTGACGGTAAGAAGTTAGAAAACATTCTAATGGATGCCTCTCTGTTATTAAGTCAACCCAAACTGATAGAAAGCTTTATTTTACCCCTAATGGGAAAGGTTGGCATTTTCTGGCGTGAGGGTATTCTTCGCGTTTCTCATGAACATTTTGCCAGTACAATAATTAGAAAGTTCTTATTAACTCTTTCGGACGGATATAATATTAATAGTAATGCTCCTAAGCTAATTGTTACAACGTCTCAAGGGCAATACCATGAAGTTGGTGCGCTTATTGGTTCTGCTTACGCGGCATCAGATGGGTGGAAGGTGATTTATCTGGGTGCAAGTCTGCCCGCCGAAGAAATAGCTTTTGTTCTTAATGAAACAGAAGCTTCAGCTGTTCTACTCAATTTCATTTATCCACACGATGATCCTTCAATTAGGTCGGAAATGAATAAACTTAGAGAACTGGTCGGAGCTATACCAGTTATCGTTACCGGAAGCGCAGTTGAATCCTATAGGAAAATATTTGAAGAGAATAACATGACTGTACTCAATGATTCCGAATCATTCAGACAGGAATTGTTGAATTTAAGAGAAGTAAAAGCCGGGGAGGTGTAGAATGAACATTTATGATTTTAAGATGAAGACTCTTGAGGGGAAAGAAATAGATTTTAAGCAATACAAAGATCATGTTCTTTTGATAGTTAATACTGCGAGTGCGTGTGGTTTTACCCCGCAGTTTACAGGACTAGAGAGCTTACACAAGGAATTCAAGGGCAGGAACTTTGAGATACTTGGCTTTCCCTGCAACCAATTTCAGAATCAGGATCCGGGTAACGCCGATGAAATACTCAATTTTTGTCAAAGGAATTATGGTGTATCATTTACCATGTTTGAGAAGATTGATGTAAATGGCGATGATGCACATGAGCTTTATAAATATCTCAAAAGCGAAAAGTCAGGTTTGATTGGAAAAGATATCAAATGGAATTTTACAAAATTCCTTCTTAACAGAAACGGGGAAGTTGTTGAGAGATTTGCTCCATCCACTAAGCCGGAAAAAATCAAACCATATATTGAAAAATTATTATAAGAGAATGATATGCTTGAAGTTATTATAAATGCATCACTGACTGTGCTGATATTCATGCTGATTGTATATGTAATCGCACAAATTATTAAAAATAATTCTATTGTGGATATTGGCTGGGGAATCGGGTTTATCCTAATTGGGCTCTCTCTTTGGATTACCAATTCGGTTGTTGACTCGGTTGATACTTTGCTTTTGCTAATGTTAGTCATTTGGGGAAGTCGGCTTGCGTTCCATATATACTTGAGGAGTAGGGGAAAAGGTGAAGATTTTCGCTATGCTGAGTGGCGAAGAGGATGGGGTAGAAGTGCCCCGATTCAGGCTTTAGTAAAGGTGTTTCTCTTTCAGGGCATTTTGATGCTTATTTTCAGCAGTCCCATTCTTACTGTTTTCGCCTCTAAAAATGATTCCTTTGGCCAGCTGCAATTTTTTGGATTAATGATTTTTCTCACGGGGTTTATTTTTGAAACTGTTGGCGATTATCAGTTGGTTCAATTTAAGAGAGAGCCAGCAAATAAGGGAAAGATTATTTCAAAGGGATTATGGAAATTAACCCGACATCCGAATTATTTTGGTGAAGCACTTCTATGGTGGGGTATCTTTATCTTCTCAATTGGAGTCGCAAACTGGTATTATGGAATTATTGGTCCATTGCTGCTTAATTTTTCACTTGTAAAATTTTCCGGCGTACCAATGCTTGAAAAAAAATATGAGGGCAGAGAAGACTGGGAAATTTACAAAAGAAATACTCCCGCATTTATTCCAATAATTGGCAAAAAGGGTTAGTAATATGACTGAGCTTACATTTCGGCAATTCCTTCCTATTGAAAAGGAAGAATGTTGGGAGTTTTTTTCTAATCCGGAAAATCTGAATAAAATAACACCCACGGATATGGCATTTGAAATATTGTCCGATAAATTGGATAAGATGTATCCAGGACAAATAATTGCTTATAAAGTGAAGCTACTGCCATTAGTAAAAGTAAAGTGGGTTACGGAAATCACCCATGTTATTGAAGGAAAATACTTCGTTGATGAGCAGCGATTTGGACCCTACAAATTTTGGCATCACGAACACTTTTTTAATGAAGTTGAGGGCGGGATAGAAGTGGTTGATAAAGTAAGTTACATAGTTCCACAAGGGTTACTTGGACTGTTAATAAATGTGTTATTCATTAAAAATAAAATCAATTCCATATTCCGATTCAGATCCAAAATACTTACCGAAATGTTTCAATAAATTAATATCTTCTGTTAGTCTATATTTTCAAATCTTCGAAATGAAAGTGCGGCTCTTTTGTTCTCCGCGGGAAACGAAATTGTATCGATAATCATATTGCTGAGAGGGAAGATCATGAAACGAAATTATTTTGTTGTCGGATTGGTGGTATTAATCTTTTTTGTAATCTCCTTCCTTACTAATATTTTAGGTCCGCTCGGTCCTGAAATTATTAAAGGATATGATTTATCATTAACAATGGCGGCGTTCCTGCCCTTTGCGTTTTTCATTGCCTATGGTGTAATGTCAATCCCGGCGGGTGTTTTAGTTGAAAAGTATAAAGAAAAAGCTGTTATGGTAGCAGCGTTTGTTCTGGCTTCCCTGGGTGCGTTCATCTTTGCTTTATTCCCATACTTTCCTGTTTACACGGTTTCCTTGTTCATGATTGGTACCGGTATGGCCATGCTGCAAGTATCAATAAATCCCTTACTAAGGGTAGCAGGAGGCGAAGAGAATTTTGCGTTTAATTCAGTTCTGGCTCAGTTATTCTTCGGTGGAGCTTCGTATGTTGCCCCTCTCGTCTATAGCTACATAGTACTAAATATGAGAAATGGCGCTGATGACTTTTTGATCGTGACACTGAAAAGTCTCGTCCCAGAAAACTTGCAATGGGTTTCACTCTATTGGGTATTTGGTGTTGTTAGTGCTGTTATGGTTGTTGTAATCGTATTTTTTAGACTGCCAAAGGTTGAGTTAGCAGAAGGTGAGAAGTCTGGTTCCTGGGAGGACAACAAAAAACTATTTAAAAATAAAACCGTGATTGCATATTTCTTTGGTATTTTCGCTTATGTTGGTACCGAGCAGGGCATATCATATTGGATGTCACAATTTCTCTATGAGTATCATGGGTTCAATCCCGAGACTTCAGGTGCTTCGGCGGTATCATATTTTTGGCTACTGATGCTATTTGGGTGTTTACTCGGGTTATTACTTCTAAAACTTTGGGATAGCCGAAAGATTTTGGTTTCATTTAGCGTTGTGTCTATATTCCTTCTGTTTATCTCTCTTGTTGGTTCTGCAGATATGGCATTATATGGACTACCAACATTAGGTTTTACAATTTCAATCATGTGGTCTGTAATATTCAGTCTTGGATTAAATTCCCTTGATAAGCATCATGGGGCATTTTCCGGGATACTTTGTACAGGAATAATGGGCGGGGCTGTAGTACAGTTAGTAGTAGGAGGACTTGGCGATTTATTTGGGTTAAGATTTGGGATGATGTTTGTATTAGTTACTTTATCTTATATTCTTAGTATTGGAATATGGTCTAAACCATTGGTGAATAACGATTTTATATTGATGAAGGATATTCTTAAAAAAATAAGAGTATATAAAGAGAATTAATCAGTCAACAAATTGGTTGATTATTAATCTTTTTGAGAAGAGTACTTAACTTAATTTAAAGAATTGATTACAACTCTGTTGTCAATACTTATTTTTCTTAGTTTAACAGACAAATTTTAGTGGTGGTGTTATGGATTTTATGGAATTAGTAAAACTTAGAAAGAGTACACGACGATATATTGATAAAAAAATCTCACGCGATTTAATTGATGAGTGTGTTGAAGCAGCTCGCATGGCTCCCTCTGCTTGTAATTCTCAACCCTGGTCATTCATAATTGTTGATGATCCAAAAACAAAAAATGAAATAGTTGAAAAATCTATGACCGGATTATATTCTTTGAATAAGTTTGCCTTTTCAGCTCCAGTTTTGATTGTTGTACTTAGAGAGAAATCCAGATACGCTGCACGCCTTGCAGGGACACTTAGAGATGTTAAATACAGTTTGTTAGATATTGGGATAGCATGTGATCACCTTACATTAAGGGCAGCGGAACTGGGTCTCGGAACTTGTTGGATAGGCTGGTTCAACGAAAAAAACATAAAGAAAATTCTTGGACTCCCCAAGGCCGTTCAAGTAGATGTTGTTATTAGTATTGGCTATTCTGAAGATGACTTACCGAAAGTAAAAAGCAGAAAAACACTCGATGCTATTAGGACGTACCACGCACCTAAAAGTTAGCTCAAAAATTAGGCATTTATTTCTCACTTTTTTAACAATGCTTCAATATTCATATTTACACTACAATATTTGAATAATATACTTCTGAATGGGGGGGTCCATGAGAAAGTCTACTCTGCTTATCATTTTCTTTTATACACTCTTTCTTTTTGCATTCTTTGGATGTCAAGGCGAAGAAGGGATTGAGCCAGTTGTTGATGACATTATTGATAATGAATTCCCGGAACCTCAAGACCAACTCGAAATTTTGTTTATAGGTAACAGCTACACAGGTTTTCATAATATGCCGGGTATCTTTGCAGAGTTAGTTGCTAGTTCAGGCAAGGATGATGTTTATGTTGATTCTGCTCAAACCTACAATAAAAGATTGCCATATTTTCTTCACGATCTTGCAACTTTAAGCAAATTGCATCAAAGAAAGTGGGATATAGTAATAATTCCACAGTCGCAATATATAGTCAGTAATGAAATAAGCCGCTTTCATCATCTTGATGTCTCTATAGAATTTGAACAACTCATTCTAGAAAACAATCCAAATACAAAAGTAATGTTCTTTATGGAACAGGCGTTCAAGAAGGGAGATGATACCTATAGCCCTCATGATAACTTTGAGTTAATGACAGAGAGAGTTATTGAGGGGTCCGTTGAGTGGGCAGAAAGAATGCCAATTAAAACTCCAATTGCTCCTGTTGCGGCAGTTTGGGGAGAATTCCAGAAAGTAAATTCGCGAAATGTTCATCTGCATATGCCTGATGGTTATCATGCAAGTGTTGAGGGTGCCTACGCAACCGCTTGTACCTTTTTTGCATCAATATTCAAGGAACCGGTGAACGTTGAATACTATCATGAACTCGTTCCTGTCGTTGCACAGAAAATGCAGACTCTTGCCTCAAAGGTTGTTTTGGAGAATTTAGAAAAGTGGCAAAATGATTAGGGATACTATTTTGAAAACTTTATTCAAATCTGTTTTTATTCTATTTGTTTTGCTTATTGGTTTTGCCGGGTGCTCTGAAAAATCAATAGATCCCGGCAATGTAGATCCCGATAACCTGGGAAATGCGATTAAAATATTATTTATTGGCAACAGTTATACCTATTACCATAATATGCCGCAAGTATTCGATTCTTTGGCTACAAGATCTGGTAAAGAGGTTTATGTTGATCAATCAATTGCCGGCGGAAAACAGGTAACATTTTTTGTGAACGATTCAACCACGCATCAAAAACTCAGGGCCCAGGCATGGGACTATATAGTTTTTCAACAATTTCAACTGATAATGGAATCTGAAGACAGATTATGGCAGCACCTCCCCAAAGCAGTAATGATGGATAGTATTATACACTATTATCAACCACAGGCAAAAACTGTATTATTTATGGAACAAGCATACGAAGGGGGAGATGAAACTTATGATAGAAATGACACTTTTTTAGCCATGACGGAAAGAGTGAAGCGGGGTTCAATTAGCTTTGCCCGACAAATGGGAACCCACCCCATTATTGCACCAGTTGCGGTTGCCTGGGGAAATGTTTTCAGAAACGATAACACTATTCAATTGCATGAACCAAACGATGGTGCGCACCCGAGTATTTATGGTGCGTATATTACGGCTTGTGTGTTTTATTCAACAATATTTAAGGAGAACATTAGTACAAATTACTATAACGGTTTAAGCGAAACCTTTGGTATATCTGCTCAACAAACTGCTTCCAGCACAGTTCTGGATAGTCTTGCCCTTTGGAACAATAATTAGCCCCTTGTCAAAGATAAGTGGATAGAATATCGTAAAGTTGAAAATCCTTTCTTATAATCTTATGTTAACATAAACGTTTAGGATAACATAATATCCTTTTGAAAAGTCCTGGTTAATATTGAGGCATTCTAATGATGTTCATTTTGTTTTCGTAATTATTTTTGATGAAAAAAAACTTTAATATACATAAATGGAGAGTTATTCATGGATGCTGTCATACTGGCAAGAATTCAATTTGCAATGACCATTGGATTCCATTTCTTTTTCCCCCCTTTATCAATAGGACTTGCCTGGCTTTTAGTAATAGTTGAGACCATTGGCTGGAAGAAAAAGAGCGAAATCTATGAGAAGATAGGAATGTTTTTTGGCAAAGTATTGGCGCTAACATTTGCTGTTGGGGTTGCTACTGGTATTGTAATGGAATTTCAGTTTGGTACAAACTGGGCGGAGTACTCCAAGTTTGTAGGGGATATTTTTGGTGCACCTTTGGCCGCTGAGGGAATTTTCGCATTCTTCCTTGAGTCAGGGTTTTTAGGACTTTATTTATTTGGAAGAAATAAAGTTTCTAAAGGAGTACATTGGTTCAGTGGACTTATGGTAGCAGTAGGTTCAACAATGTCAGCCTTCTGGATACTAGTAGCAAATTCTTGGCAGCAAACCCCAGCCGGTTTCACAATAAATGAAACTCTTGGAAGGGCAGAACTGACCAGTTTTTGGGATGCGGTTTTCAATCCTTCAACCATGGTTCGTTTTTGGCACACATTTGACGCAGCTATTATATCAGGTGCTTTTATGATGGCAGGTATAAGCGCATACTATCTTTATAAAAACAGAGATCTGGAATTTGCAAAATCAGCTATGAAAGTTGCTGTTATTGTAGGACTTGTTGCTTCATTATTAGAACTATTTCCCTTTGGGCATGAGCATACAAAGCAAGTGGCTCAAACCCAGCCTGAAAAATTTGCAGCAATCGAGGGATTATATTCAACGGACCACTCTGTACCACTTGTTCTTTTTGCCATTCCAACAGATGAACCACCGGAACTGAAGGGCACTATCGAAATACCGGGATTATTAAGTTGGTTAGCTTTTGGTGATGTAAATGCAAAGATCCAGGGTATTGATGAATTTCCGGAGGACGAAATTCCACCTCTTTGGTTAACGTTTGTCTCTTTTCATAATATGGTTGTGCTTGGGATGTATTTTATTACACTAATGAGCTGGGCCGCATTTTTAATGTGGAAGGATAAACTCTGGGAGAGTAAAAGGACTCTTAAGATTATGATATGGTCAATTCCACTGCCGCTATTTGCCTGTCAATTAGGTTGGATAACTGCTGAAGTTGGCAGACAGCCATGGATTGTATATAAGTTTCTGAGAACAAGTGATGCCATTTCGGTTACCGTCCCGGCAATAGAAATATTAATATCAATTATCATGTTTGCTATTATTTACCTTCTTCTTGGATCTTTATACATCTTTATTCTAAGGAAAAAGGTATTGGCTGGTCCGGAAGCTTTACATGTATCAGAAGGAGGTTTGTAATGGATTTAAATATCATTTGGTTCTTACTTGTCGCCATACTTTTAGTTGGATATGCAATCCTTGATGGATTTGACCTTGGAGTTGGAATACTTCATTTTTTCACCAAAAATGAAAATGAAAAACGAACCAGCATAAATGCAATAGGACCTGTTTGGGATGGAAATGAAGTCTGGCTTCTAACAGCCGGCGGTGCCTTGTTCGCGGCTTTCCCAATAGTATATGCTACTGTATTTAGCGGGTTTTACCTCGCTTTTATGTTGCTTCTTTTTGCCTTAATTTTTCGTGCAGTTTCATTGGAATTCAGGGGAAAGGTCGATTCTCCGAAGTGGAGAAGATATTGGGATTTTGCTTTTGTTATTGGAAGCCTGTTGCCTGCAATACTATATGGCGTGGCAATCGGAAATATTCTCAGAGGTATTCCATTAAATGAGAATGGACTATTTACAGGAAATTTCTTTCAGTTACTTAATCCCTACTCTGTTTTAGTTGGTATACTGAGTTTAATATTTTTTGTTATGCACGGTGCAATATATTTGGCAATGAAAACTACCGGAGCCCAGCAAGAGCGAAATTCAAAAATTATTCCAAAAGTATGGATAGCATTTGTAACAGCATATTTTATTCTAACACTATATACAATATTTGAGGCAAAATACCTGTTCGTGGGGATTATTAACAATCCATTATTTTATATCCTGTTTATACTTCTTATCATATCAATTTTGTATATCCCGGTTGCGGCCAAAGCTGAAAAATATGGGCGTGCTTTTATTGCATCCTCTCTTGTTATTGCTTCTATGATAGGGCTAGTTGGCTTGTCTCTCTTCCCAAGATTGGTCCCGTCAATAACAAATTTGGATTATAGTCTTACAATTTATAATGCTTCCTCCACGCCTAGAACATTGGAAACTATGTTAATTATGGCATTAATCGGGATGCCCATGGTAATAGGATATACAATTTTTATATATAGGGCTTTCAAGGGGAAAGTTGTTCTTGATGAACATAGTTACTAAGAAGTTATTGATTCTAAGAACTTTTTTATTGTTTGAAATTTTTGAGTGATAATTTGAGATTACATTGACATGATCGGTATTCATAACCCCAATGGGGTATACTTATAGGCACTTTTAAGGCTATAAAAATAGTCATTTTGGATACTTGCTAATCAGTGAATTGTTTCCAATGTTTGAATCTAAAATTTTATGGAGGAGTGGTGAACTTTTTAAAGTTCTTATTTGTGGCACTATTATTTTTAATTGTAACTCCCGGACATGTAAACGCCCAAAAGATTACAGTGAAAATTTTTAATACCTCTGATTATCAAATTAAGGAAGTTTATCTAACTCAATCAGAAAACGAGCAATGGGGTAAAAATCTTCTAGGGAAAAAAGTCCTCAAATTTGAAAAAGATTTGGACGTTTCACTGAATGTAAAGGGGGATGCCCTCTGGAACCTTCTGATTGTTGATCAGGAAGGAAACGTTGTTTCCAGCAATGGTTTAGCTCTGTTTGATAAATGCGTCCTCGAGATTTACAATAATGAGGGTGTTTATGAGTTTTATGTTTTTGATCCTAATGAAGCCGAACACGATTCTGATGAAGAAGGATAAAATATAATTTAATATTATTTTTTCTGAATAGAACCGGAGATGATTAAAATTTATTTTTAGTTACTCCGGTTTTCTTTTTCTTCCGTATTTCACCAACCTAACGAATTTACCTGAAAAGACGGCTCTCACGAATAACTTGACATGCTCGCTAATAAAATTTAGTTTCAATAGTAAGTTTTCCTCTATTTTATCAAAAAAGGAGTGGACATGTTAATATTTCGTAAGATAGTTTCATTTTCCGTTATAACAATAATTATGATAGCATTTTCCAATACAAATAATTTCGCACAAAAAATTGCCATAAAAGAACCAGTTTTAATTACCTCTTGTGGTCAAAGCCCTGGTGCTCTTAAAATGAAAGTTTTTATGAAGAGGGATAAATATGATTTTCAGTATGAACTTCGGGCAACTGCTGATATGCTTAAGAAGAATAAATTCAACTCAATTATTATAGTTACAGGTGCTAGTTTAAAAGGAATGGGAGCCGCGGGAGTTTCAATTAAGGATGAACTGGAAAGAGTTAAAGCTATTATCCAAGAGGCAAAAAAACAAAACATTCCAATTATTGCTGCTCACATCGAAGGGAAGGCAAGAAGATCAGAAGGAGCCGATTCGGGAGATAACTCGGATGAAATTTCGATAGATTTGGTATGCCCTCAGGCAGATCTCATTATTGTGCGCAGTGATGGAAATGATGATGGAAGATTTACAGCCATTGCAAAAGATAAAAAGATACCCCTGAAATCTTTTGAGAAAAACCTCGATTTAGCGCAGGTGCTTTCAGAAATTTATAAAAAATAATGGTGGTGTAAGCATGGACATGTTTTCTTTTACCGAGATTGTTCTTGGTATAATGGTATTGGTCTATATAGTCTCCAAAGTGTTCAGGGTATCCACAGAACTTTCAATGTTTTTTTCGGCAGTCGCCGGAAGCCTTGCAGGTGGTTTTGGTTTGCAGCCCAGGTATTTTGCTGAAGGTGCAATAACATATCTTGATATAAACCTTATTTTTATTACCGCCACATTTTTTATGAATATTTTGAAAGAGTCCGGAGGCGTAGCCTTTGCTGTAAGAGAAATACTCAGCAGGTTTCACAACCACAGGATTCTTATTCTCGTTCTAATGACAATTATATTGTTGGTGCCAGGAGCACTTACGGGAGCCGGAAGTGTTACTGTTCTTATTGCCGGCGGGATGGTTTCTGTCGTTTTAAACCATATGGGAATAACCAAGCTTAAAACTGCTGCAATCATATTTATAGTCGCCGGTTTAAGTGCAGCGGCACCACCTGTAAGTTTGTGGGCTATGATGACAGCTGCAGGTGTTAACATGCCATATATTGGTTTCTTTTTGCCGCTCCTTATACCGTGTGTGCTTGGTGCATTAATAACTATGTTTTTACTTGGCTGGAAGGGTGAGAAGTCAAACATTGAAGAAGCATTTGAAGAATTGCCAATACCGCCTGAAAGGATGAGTTGGATATTAATTGCATTACCTTTTTTGGTTTTTTTCGGTCTGATAGCAATGGGAAGGTTTTTGCCATACTCATCACCAATTGTAGGACTGCCTTTAATGTTTCTAATAGCAGGTGCAACATCATATTTTGTTTCCCCCACCAAAATTAAAATTCTGCAAGTATCCAGGGATACTATTAAACAGCTTCTACCTTTAATAGGAACTCTTACTGCTGTGGGCATACTCGTCGAAATTATGACTTTAACGGGGGTTAGGGGATTACTGGCAGTTACAACAGTCACTTTGCCGGTAAGTGTTGTATTTGGAATTTTGTTCTTTGTGCTTCCACTTTCTGAAGCAGTACTTATGTGGGGAGCCGCACCGGTTATTGGGGTGCCCCTCGTTCTATTATTCAACACTATTGGATTAAATCCAATTATTGCACTTGCTGGTATGAGTATGATATGGCCTCTTGGTGATGCGCTTCCTCCAACCGCTCTTATCGGGCGTCTTACTGTAGATGTTGTTGGTGTGGATGAAAGCTATTCAGCTTTTTTGAGAACATGCATTCTGCCATCAATAATTATAATGGTGATGGGAACATTAATGGTAATTTTTAGCAGTCAGTTGGATTTCTTAACTGCATTTTAATTGAGGTCTTAATGGAATTCGTTAATAGCATTATCAATTGGATCTATTATGGCATAGTTGGTTTCACTGCTATAATCATGATTTATAATTTGATCAAAGAAAAATCATGGGAAAAGGAAGTCTTATACATTCTTGTGATCATTCCGTTTTTACTAAGACTTTTCGGATTAAAATAGGCGCTGGCATGAGAGATAAATTTATTGTTATTCGAAAAACCATTTTTATTCTGCTTGGAATGCTGGTTATTATTTTTGCGGGCAAAAGTTTTTACGATCACAGAAATTTTAATGAGCCTGTCGTAACGAACGAGGGTGTTACTGAAGTTAAAAAACTTGGAGACTATTTTACAGGAATATCCGGCACAATAAATGACTGCAACATTTATGTTTTTGAAGGGGAAGAGGAAGGATCGAATATGCTGGTTATTGGAGGCACTCATCCCGAGGAACCTGCCGGCAGATTAGCTGCTTATCTTTTTGCTGAGAATGGCAAAATGAAAGCAGGGAAGCTTTTTCTTGCTATAACTGCGAATAGAAGCGCTTCAACAGGCACTAAACTTGGAGGCGCTTATCCACCGGATTTTAGTATAAAAACCAGTTTTGGAGAAAGAAAATTTAGGATGGGGGATAGATGGTCAAATCCGCTCGATCAATGGCCGGATCCGGAAGTTTATATACATTACCCAAGCGGTCAGAACCTGGCATATGTTGACACACGCAACCTGAACAGAACATGGCCAGGCAGAGAGAATGGAACACTAACAGAGCAAACTTGTTATGCTTTTATGGAGTTGATTAAAAAAGAAAAAATTGATGTATTTATTGATTTGCATGAAGCTGAGCTTCAGTATCCTGTTATCAGTACAATTGTAGCCCATGAAAACGGTGAAGAATTAGCCACGTTTGTTTCCATGATGTTAACGGATATGGAAGGTTTTAGAATGGGTGTTGAGTTCTCACCAAAGAATTTACATGGACTCTCTCACAGGGAAGTTGGGGACTATTCCGATGCAGTCTCACTTCTGTTTGAAGCCCCGGAACCATTCCTGGATGCAACTCGCGGAACAACCTCACGGGAACAATTACTAACGGGTAAAGATGAATTCGTAGTAATGGCAGGAAAGCATGGTTTGCTTTTTGAACAGATTGACGAAAATGGGTGGCCGATAGCAAAAAGAGTTGGAAGGCATACTTCTGCAATTTTAATGACAATGGAAATCTGGTCAGAGGATTATCCGGATCGACCGCTAATTTGCGAAGGTGTACCAAGGTATGAAGAGGTTATTGAGAATGGTGTAGGCTATTACCTCAACGACCCAAAATCCGCTTTGAAAAATAGAATAGTACTTGAATAGTATTTAGGATAAGCTATAGAGTAATCTTCAATAAAATTAGTCTGTTAAAAAAAATATAGAGATAGGAAAACATTATGACTGCAATATCTAAGGCAATAAATAAAATGGTTTTTTTTGCTTTCGTTTTTTTAATCAGTACTTCAGTTTCCATGGCGCAATTTTCAGCTGAGCCAGAATACGACGCATGTACAAGCATACTCGTCGGTAGAGAAGCCACAACTGATGGTTCGATTATGGTCGGACACACATGCGACGCCCATTACAGAACATGGCTGAACATGATTCCACATAAAAAACACCACGAAGGATCTATAAGAAAAGTATTTGAAGGAAAGCTTCACACCGAAACTCCCTGGGATACCAGAGGACTTGTTGAAAAAGGGGAGATTCCGGAAGTCGCGGAAACTTTCAAATTTCTTAATGTTGCCTATCCTTGCCTCAACGAAAAACAGCTTGCAATGGGTGAAACAACCTTTGGTGGTAAGGAAGAACTGAGAAACGATGAAGGTATGTTTTACATTGAAGAACTTCAGGCAATAGCCCTTGAAAGATGTAGTTCAGCCAGAGAGGCCATAAAGCTTATGGGCGATTTGGCTACTGAGTACGGCTATGGTGATTGGGGTGAATGTTTGACAATCGCAGATAAAAAAGAATTGTGGCAATTTGAGATTATGGGTGCCGGCCCTTTTGAAATTGGCGCTGTTTGGGCTGCACAAAGAATTCCTGATGGACATGTAGGTATTTCCGCAAATAGGAGTCGCATCGGTGTCATAGATTTTGATAATACAGATTATTATATGGCTTCAGATAATGTTATCCGTTTAGCTGAAGAAATGGAATACTGGTTAGCAGATAGCAGCGAGGCTTTTAAATTCTGGAAGGCATATACTGACGACGCTCCATTCTCTATAAGGGAATATTTTGTCTTGAACAACGTTGCACCTTCTCTAAAATTAAGTTATGATGCTGAAGAACTTCCATTCTCCGTAAAACCAGATGAAAAAGTTTCTCTTGAAAAAGTTTTTGAACTTTACAGAGAAACTTACGCCGGAACTGAGTGGGATATGACAAAAGATATGCTCGTTACGAAAAACGAAAAAGATATGTATAACGAAGGACTTGAAAGTGAAGAACTTGTAAAAAGTGTTGTCGCGAATCCATGGATCAGTAAAGAGACCATTAAACTTTTAAATGCAATCAAGCCGGGATTTCTGGAGTATCAAAGAACCATTTCTGTTGCAAAATGTTCCTATTCTCAAGTGGTTCAGGTAAGAGACTGGCTGCCTGACGAAGTAGGAGGAGTTGCCTGGTTTTCTTTCGATAATCCAGCCCTTACACCACGGATTCCAATATTTATTGGGGTAAATGAATTACCGGAAAGTTTCCATATAAGCGGTCGTAATAAGTATCGCGAAGATGCGGCTTCCTGGTCTTTTATGCCTGCAGCAAGACTTGCGACATTAAGATGGGATAAGGCTGAGGATTACATCAGAACAGCCATAGATGAGTTTGAGAGCAGGGAAATACAGGATGTTAAGGATATTGACACTCATGTTAAACAAATGCTTAAAAACGATCCTGAGAAGTTGGAGCAGGTTAAAAAGTTTTTAACTCATTACACTCACAGTATGGCTCATGCTACTATGGGAAAATGGAAAGAGCTTGAAAAAACATTTTGGGAATTTTTTATTCTCGGTTTCTAATAAATTACGCCCTGGGACTAACGTTTCGGGGCGTAATTCCTTCACATGTAAAAAGCATCCTTCTATGAAGAATTAATTATATTTTATCCATAAATTTACCTATCTAATTTCAGTCTTTCTAAAACTCATAAGAATTCTATGAAGATCACTCCTGATACAAACGTACCTGAAAAATATAGAGAACAAGTAGGCCTTATAAAAAAGGGTCGTATAAAACTTAATATCACTAAACCTGCAACAATTAATGACGGCATCATTAGCCTGGAGGAATCCAATCACAAAGATTTGTTAAGACTTTTTGAGAATGCTGCCATTGCCGGTCGCTTTATGAAATTTATACCTGCATCAGGTGCTGCAACCCGAATGTCGAGCAATCTATTTTCAGTATTTAAAAAAGATTGTTCACTTGCTGATCTTGAATTAATGGCTAAAGAAGGTGATCAAAAAGCAAAGTTTGCTTCTACATTCATGAATGGAATTAGAAAGTTTGCTTTTTTCCCGCAATTAGAGTTAGCAATTAAAAAGTCCGGACTCTCTGTTGATCAACTTCTATCCTCCGGGAATTTTCATGATCTCTTTGACTTTGTACTTACTGAAAAAGGATTGAACCTCTCCGAGCTTCCGAAGGCATTACTCAGGTTTCATAGATATGAAAATGAAGTAAGAACAGCATTTGAAGAACATCTTGTAGAAAGTATTAAGTCAATTTCTTGTATTGAGAAGAAAGTTATCCTACATCTCACTATTTCACAGAAGTTCCAAAAACAATTTGAAGAATTACTCAAAGAACTGAGGGCAAAATATTCCCAATATCAGCTTGAAGTTGAATTCTCGAGCCAGGACGAAAACACTAATACAATTGCCTTAAGCTGCGACTTGCAAATGATATTTGACGAAAATGGTAATTTGCTTACAAGACCGGGTGGACATGGCACCTTACTTAAAAATCTTGATAACCTAAAGGGTGATTTAGTTCTAATCAAAAATATCGACAATATTCCTTTTGATAGAAATGATGAAGAATCAATTAAGCCGAGAAAGCTTTTGTCAGGGTATCTTGTTCATCTGCAAAAGCAAATATTTTTCCTAATTAATAAACTAATTGACGAAAGTTCACCTGAGGAAACGCTGGGTTTAGCTGAACAGTTTATAAAAAATTACTTATGCTTCAGTATTAGGGAGTCTTACAAGAATTATTCTAACAAACTCAAAAAAGATTATTTACTGAAAATACTTAACAGACCACTACGGGTATGCGGAATGGTTAAAAATGCTGGTGAACCGGGTGGCGGACCTTTCTGGGTATTTGATAAAGAAGGAAATGAGTCGTTGCAAATTGTTGAGCAATCACAATTTACTGATGACCAGATGGATATTCTAAAAGAATCAACTCATTTCAATCCGGTTGATATGGTCTGTGCGCTTAAAAACTATTCAGGAAGAAATTTTAATTTATTCAACTACAGAGATGAGTTGGCCTATTTCATAGGCAATAAAACATATAATGGGGAAGTGATAACCACTTTTGAATATCCCGGATTATGGAATGGCGGAATGGCAAACTGGAATACAGTTTTTGTAGAAGTACCAGCCAGCACTTTTACTCCTGTTAAAGAGGTAAATGATTTGCTAAAACCAGTACATCAACCCGATTGAGATTTATTCCCAATTTTGTTTTAAATGAATAATCTTGTTTAAAGTTCAGCCAATAATTATTAAGTTATAACATTAATTAATTGTTAAGCAAGAACTGAGGACCAGATTATGGATTTTCCACTCTTTCATCTTGATCTATTTGGCGACCGACTTTTAATGGCAGTTATCGCAGTGATCCATGTAATTATTAACCATGCCCTCGCCGTTGGATTCATTCCTCTTGTGGTTCTTTTTGAATACCGTGGATACAGGGAAAGTAAAACCAATCTTGCTGAAGGGAAAAAGTGGGATGATCTTGCTTATAAATTAATGTTCTTTGCTTTTATCGTTACCACTTCTGTTGGAGCAATCACCGGCGTAGGAATATGGTTTACAGCCGCGCTTATCAGTCCGGCATCAATAGGTAGTTTGATAAGAGTTTTTTTTGGAGCATGGTTTACTGAGTGGATAATTTTCGTTTTGGAAGTAGTATTTATCATGTATTATTTCCTTACATGGAAAAAGACCAAAGATGATCCGGTTCAAAAATGGAAGCATATAAAAACAGGCGGCGCTTTAGGTATATTTTCCTGGTTAACAATGGCCATAATTGTCGGTATTCTTGGATTCATGATGGACACGGGCGCTTGGGCTGAAAGCAAGTCATTTCTCGATGGCTTTACAAATCCATTTTACATCCCACAATTATTTTTCCGTACACCCATGGCGTTTATTATGGCTGCCTCAATCATTTTGTTTCTAACAATTTCGTATACCAAGGATGATATAAAATTCAGAGGCAAGGCTTTAAAAAATATTGCATTGTGGATGTTCTTATGGACTCCTCACGTTCTTGCGGCCGGGCTCTACTATTATTATAAAATACCCCGGTTAATGGAGGGGAACGTACCCGTAGCCATAGGAACACAACGGTTTCAAAATTGGTATGAAACTATTTTATATTTTCTCATTGCCACAATAATTGTTTCAATGCTGACTGCTGTCTGGGCAGCATTTAAACCAAAACGAATATCTAAAACCGCGGCTTTCATTACAATCATAATTACTTTTTTAACGTTGGGTACATTCGAGAGAGTAAGAGAGTTTATTCGTAAGCCATATGTGATAAGCGAGTATATGTATTCGAATCAACTTCGTGTTGAAGACTACGATAAATATAAGTTTGATGGAATATTGAAACATGCCATCTACACTAGTACTCCGCAAATAACAGATGCTAACAAGCTTGAAGCAGGGGAAAATATTTTCGGTCTTGCATGCAGCCGTTGTCATACAGTTAGTGGAGTAAATTCAATAGTTACAAAGTTCGAAAATCTTTTAACGCCTAATGGTGGGGACTTACCCAAGGACAAAATTATTGAATATATTCCGGTTATGAATGCGGGGAGATATTATATGCCTCCTTTCCCGGGGAATAATGATGAGATTGACGTCCTGGCAGATTATATCATTGAAATGCAAAGCAATCCAATTAAGCATTTAGGTGTTCAGAATAAAGGGGTAACTATATCACCCGGGCACGCACAATAGTAATTTAGGAGATATTATGTTATTATTTCAAATTCAGCCGATTCCAAGGGATATTCCTCTTCCTCTTCCATTGCCGGAATGGATACTAATTTCACTTTTGATAATATCATTTCTTGCTCATATTTTATTTATTAACCTTATGCTGGGTGGGTCGGTCTTGACGGTAATATTTCAAATTATGGGATTGAAAAAGGAAAAGTATGATAAACTTGCCTACGAAATTGCAAATACAATTACCGTTAATAAAAGTCTCGCTGTTGTCCTTGGTGTAGCGCCTTTGCTGGTAATCAATGCACTCTACACAATTTATTTTTATTCTGCGAATGCACTTACGGCGAATTTATGGATTTCCATCATTCCTCTTCTAATAATTGCTTTTTTAGTAACGTACTATCACAAATATAATTGGGAAAAATATAAGGGTAATAAAAGAACTCACATTGCTATTGGCTTGGTTGCCACATTAATATTCCTTTTTATTCCGCTCATATTTCTCACAAATATCAACCTCATGATTTTTCCGGAGAGGTGGGCAGAGGTAAGGGGTGCATTTTCTGCTATGATTTTCTGGAATGTCATTCCACGTTATTTGCATTTTCTTGCTGGTACCACAGCGATTACCGGACTATTTATCGTGGGATATTTTGGACGAAAATCTTTTCCATTCGAAGAAAGACTTTCTGATTTTTCTAGAGAAGAAATAAAAAGACTTGGATACAAGCTGACTTTTTATGTCACAATTTCTCAGATCGTTTTCGGTCCATTTGTATTATTCACTCTTCCCTGGGGGAGCGTTAGCTGGCACCTGATTGGAGTCGTTACAACTGCGGCATTGATCGCATCAGCTGCAGTTTATTTTTTATGGAAAGAAATCAGACCGGCAAATATTAGTCCTGGAAAGTATTTTATTACAATTGTACTTCTCTTATCTTTGACAGTACTTTTGATGGGCTGGGGGAGGCATGTTTACCGGAGTGATACCCTTGCGCCTCATCAGGAATTGATGAAGGTGAAAACAGAGGCATACTATAATTTGAATGATTAGGTTTATTTCCCATAATTCATTTGAATTACTTTAGATTATTCATTTTTTAAAACTGAAGTTTTATTTAAAGAAACAATGATTTATTGAAACCTGAGAATCAGCCTTCTGATTGATTGGGCAGGCTGATGATAAATGTTGATCCTTTCCCAGGTTCAGATTTCACCGTTAATTCGCCTCCGTGTTCATCAATAAACTCTTTGCTTAGTATCAATCCTAAACCTGTCCCTCTTTCATTCTCAGTCCCTGGAGTTGAGTTTTTATCAATTTCAAATAGTCTTTGAATAGTAATTTCATCCATTCCAATTCCATCATCAGTAATACTAATTATTTTAGAATTCTTTATGGATTTGGTAAAGACGCTTATTTCTCCTCCAAATTTTGTATACTTAATGGCATTTGTAATTAGATTTCTCAAAACAACGGAAAGCATATTCTGATCTGCCCAGACAGACTGATCATCACTGATCGTTGATTTAAACTCAATATTCTTTTTTGAGAAACTTGGTCTATATAATTCTACCAGTTCCATAAGCATGTCATTGATATTAACCCAAACTGGTTTGAAAGCGATCTGCCCGGTGTGTAATCTTGTCCATGCCAAAAGATTATTTAGAAGAAAATCCATATTCGATGCACCATTATTTATAGCAACTAGAAGATCTTCTTTTTCATCATCCGTCAGATTATTGGTGTCAGTTAGGAGGATCTCTGATGAAGCTTGCAAAGTATTTAATGGATTTCTCAGGTCATGAGCAATTATTGAATAGAGTTTATCCTGATGTTTCATGGATCGATCTAACTCGTTTGAATACTCAGATATTCTTCTATTTGTTAATTCTAATAATTTTTTCTGAGATAGTAATTCCTGGTTTGAAAACAGCATTCCCAAATGTGATTCAAGAACTTCTCTAAATTGTGTAAGTAATTCCCTATGAAGATCGGTAAAATCAGTCTCTTTACTATCAAGGATACATAAAGTGCCAAAAACTTCTTGATTTGGCCAATGAATTGGATAACCCAGATAAGCAATCATTCCCAATTTAATATCCGGATTGTTATCCCATAAAGGATCCATAAGCGCATTTGGTATTTCCAGTTTAGATCTTTTGTTAATTACAGTTTCACAATATAAACCGGTTAACTTTTCCTTATCCCCTTTGTGATAAGGGTTCCTATCCGAATTGTTATTTGAAAACACTTCAATAAATGGGGCATTAACTTTCATAATAAGTGCAACAGGTACATTCAGGACTTTTGAAATTAAGTTAAGGATATTTTCCCATTTTTTTAATAGTTCTGAGTTTTCACCTAACTGTGAGAATAGTATTTCGTTAGTTGTGTTCATTTTGGGTTGGATTCTCCGAGGCTCTAATTATTTTTCAATGAGATTGTGACTCCGATGCCTCTGTTAAATATATCCAAAAGATATTCAAGTTTCATATGTAAGGTAACTTGTTATTGACAAAGAATCACACTAATTGAGTGTCTTATTGTAACATTTACTGAATGGCTAGAGTTTCAGTGTGTAAATATAAAAAGCTAATCAATCAGTAAGTCCAAACCGTTTTTATGAACCTATTAGCTATTCTTAAAAGTATTTTACTTCGCTAAACAGAAATATTTACCGAAATTATCTTGTCTCTTGCTTTCATCCAAATCCCATATTCACTATTATTACTCTCGAAATTAAACTATCAACCTAAAATTCCACGGGGGATTTTTATGAAAATATTTTTCAACACATTACTAATAATTATTATGACACTAAATTTTATTGGTTGCCAGCAGGAGAATCCTTTAATAAAGGATTTTGATACGCCATTTGGAATGCCTCCTTTTGAGAAAATCAAAGTTGAACATTTTATGCCTGCTATTAAAGAAGGCATTAATCAGCATAAGGCAGAAATTGACGCAATTATTAACAATTCCGAAGCGCCAACATTCGATAACACGATTGTTGCACTAGAAAGAGCAGGAAGTTTATTGAATAGAGTGAATATGATATTTGGGAATCTTAACGCAGCTCTTACAAATGACGAAATGCAAAATGTAGCTGTAGAAAGTTCACCAATTTTAAGTGCTCATGGTGATGATATTTCCATGAACGCCAAATTGTTCGAAAGAATTAAAGCAGTCTATGATATGAAGGAAACACTGGGACTAAATCCTGAAGAGACAATGCTGCTTGAGAAGACCTACAAAGGATTCGTAAGAAGTGGTGCTAATCTTAATGAGGAAGATAAATCCAGGTTAAGAAAAGTAAATGAAGAATTAGCCTTGCTATCACTTAAATTCGGCGAAAATGTTCTGAAAGAAACAAATAAGTTCGAACTTGTAATTGAAAATGAAGAAGATTTGAACGGACTTCCTGAAGGTGTAATCGCCGCTGCTTCTGAAACAGCAACTGCTCGCGGGCATGAAGGCAAATGGGTATTCACTGTTTCTAAACCAAGTATGTTACCCTTCCTGGCCTACTCCTCAAAAAGAGAATTAAGAGAGAAGATATATAAGGCTTATACTAATCAGGGAAACAACAATGACGAACTTGATAATAAAGAGACGTTATTGAAAATTGTTAAATTGAGAATTGAAAGAGCACATCTGCTTGGGTATGAATCTCATGCTGCCTTTACACTTGAAAACAGAATGGCAAAAACTCCCGAGGCTGTATTTAATCTGCTGGATATGATATGGGATCCGGCTCTTAAAGTAGCCAAGAAAGAAATGATGGAAATGCAGGCTATTATTGATCAGGAAGGTGGTGGATTTAAGTTGGCTGCCTGGGACTGGTGGTACTATGCTGAAAAAGTTAAAAAGATAAAATACGATTTTGACGAGGAAGAAGTTCGTCCTTATTTGAAATTAGAAAATGTTATTAATGGCGTGTTTGAAGTTGCCACAAAACTTTGGGGATTGAAATTTGAGGAGAGAACAGACCTTCCAAAATATCACCCTGACGTAAAGGTTTTTGAAATAAAAGATGCAAATGATGAACATCTTGCTATACTGCTCACCGATTACTTCCCAAGGGATAGTAAGAGAGGTGGTGCATGGATGGATAATTTCAGCGGTCAGTATATTGTAGATGGCAAAAATGTAAGACCTGTAATTTACAACTGTGGAAACTTTACGAAACCGACTGCCGATATGCCGTCTCTTATTAATATAGACGAAGCCTTAACACTATTCCATGAATTTGGTCATGCGCTCCATGGGATGCTTTCTAATGTTACATATGAGTCGTTATCTGGCGCAAATGTGCAGTGGGATTTTGTAGAGCTGCCATCTCAGATTATGGAAAACTGGGCGATGAAACCGGAAGTACTGAAATCTTATGCATTGCATTATGAAACCGGTGAACCAATTCCTGACTCATTAATTGAGAAAATGGATAATGCAGGTAAATTTAACCAGGGCTTTGGTACAGTTGAGTTTATTGCAGCAGCTTATCTTGATATGGCATGGCATACCTTGAAAGAGGGAAATGTTGAGGATGCCCTGGCATTTGAAAACGGGGTTGCCGAAAAACTTGGTCTTATTCCTGAAATTGCCTTCAGATATAGAAGCACTTATTATAACCACATTTTCTCCGGCGGATATTCATCCGGATATTATAGCTATATCTGGGCGGAAGTATTAGACAAAGATGCCTTTGAGGCATTTACTGAAAATGGGTTATTTGATCAGGCAACTGCTACTTCATTCCGTAAAAATATATTGGAAAGAGGCGGTACTGAAGATGGTATGACTCTTTATAAAAGATTCAGGGGAAGAGAACCACGGGTTGAACCTCTGTTGAAGGGAAGAGGTTTGTTATAAGATTTGAAATATAACTATTAGAGAAAGGCAGAATTGATTTTCAATTCTGCCTTTTTTATTTACTTTCGCAATGCTGCTTTTGTAAACATATAATCAGGTATGTCAACACCAAATTCAATCTCATCGATAATGTATTCGGTTCCTTTACCATTGGAAAGCACATCCTTAAATGTCATTCTTTTCGGATACCATCTGTTATCGATTTTGAATATTTCTTGAATTTCTGTTCTTTTTAATAGCTTCCCGCTTTTTGCAAATCGTTCTTCTTTTCTTGGCAGGAAGGTAGATTTTTCAACCCATACCTTTCTGGAGTAGTAGGTAACATCTTCTGTTTTGGCAGTCAGTTCCAGAACATAACATTCATTTTCATTATAGACTTCTTCACCGGAAATCACGGCATCATACATCTCACTCATTTTATCATTCTCAGTCATATCTTCATATGAGAGATCGGAACCCATAACAGACTGCTTAAGAAGGTGCCCGGATATGGTAATGATTCTGTCTGTTGGTTCAGGGATATAATTCCATATTTTGTCGTCAAGTCGCAGCATCTTTTTGCCGCGCTCCCTAACAGGATTCAGGTATTCAACAAATGCTTTGTTTTTCCCCTTTATCCACGATTTAGACTCAATAGTTCTTGTTCCAGTCCTTGCATGTATAATCATGGTAGCACTGCTTATAGCTTCATCAATAACCAAATTTGCGTCAATCTTATCCAGAATAATTTCTGCCGTTATTGTCTGAGCTCTTAATGACAGGCTTAGGATAATTGTCACCAGCAGATATTTTGATATATTCATCATACTTCTAATTCCTTAAATAATGTTGCAGTCTGTCTTCTGAAAATTCCGATACCTGATATTGCCGTTCCGAACAACATTGCCAGAACACCGGGAATAAATCCAATATAGTAGCTGGTAAAAGTCACCTGAGCCCTTACAACATCATTTACCATCATTGTGGAATTCTTAAATGCACCGGATATATCCATGCCATATTCCTGGAAATAATACCCGCCTGCAACTCCAATTACTGTCCCTATGAAAGACCCCATTAGTCCAATTAAAAATGCTTCAACAAGCATAGTTTTGTAAATATGGCTCTTTGTTTCCCCCATAGCAAGGCGGATACCAACTTCACCGTAACGCCTGATACCTGACATCAGTCCGGTATTCCATAAAACGATTGACATAGCAAAAACAAATATTCCAACAATTAAAAATCCCGCGGCTTGAGCAAACACAAGGTATTCACCTAATCCGTTCTGGTCAAGCAGAGTAATCATATAAGGTGAGTACTCGTCCTCAGTATTCGACATTTTCTTATTAAATTCTTCTTTAATTGAGACAGCCTGTTCCTGATCGAATACCAAGTTTTTCTTGAATCCTAAAATTTCACCTGTCGCATTTTCCATGTCTAATGCGTACTGAATATCAGATATGTCAGCAATCATCGCACCTCTGTCCAGAGCTCCCATTCCAAATGTGACTGTACCACTTAAAGTGAAATTATGAATTGCCATTCCACCGTTTGCAGATACGCTAATCAGGGTGATTGTCTCGCCAATTCCAACTTCAAGTTTCTGCGCAAGTTCATCGCTTATGACAATTTCTCCTGCTGAATTTGGAAAACTTCCTCTTACAATTGATTTGCTTATTTGCAGTCTTTCATCTTCGATAGAGTGATCGCTAAGCAAATCAACCGCAAAACCCATAACCGGTGCCTGAGCCCGTGTTTCTCCATTCTCATCAGGCACATCCGCTAACCCGGCAAATTTAATTCTGGGAGTCCAATCATATCCAGGATAATCTTTGTCCAATTCATTTAGCAGAGTATGAACTTCAGTCAGACAAAGATCATTAGGCATTTGCGACGCAATCTCATTATAAGCTCTGGTGGTCACTTTTACATGTCCGGTATCGAACCTTGCACCACCTTCAATTATTTCATTAAAAACGCCAAGCATCCATGAGAAAAGCCAGGTTGTCATCATAACACCCGCGGCAACAATTATAATAGGGAAGAGGCTTCGTTGTTTATCTCGTATTAGTCCTCTGAATAGAAAATTAATCATGCTATTTTCCCCCTAAGTGCATCGGTTGGGTTTAACCTGGCAATTTTTCTTGTTGGAAGAAAGCTTACGACAATAACCGAGATAAACATTATCAGGCTCGTGCTCAGAAATAGGCCAATTCCATAAACCGGATATAATGTGGAGTTCAAAGATAATCCTACCTGCTCAACAGCCTCAGGCATCGCTATGCCATTTACAGCGGAAAAATAGAGAATCGGTAATCCGTAAATAGTACCAATAATAATAGCAAGAATTCCGTGCATTGTTCCTTCAAGAGTAAATAATCGTATCACGCCGCCACGTGTCATTCCCAAGGCCATCATTGTTCCCATTTCTTTTCGCCGCCGGAATATCGCTAGTACTTGCGTATCAAATATTGCCAGTAATGCCATAGCCATAAGCAACCCATACATAATAGCCGAACCCATGCCTTTGCGGTCAAGATAATTATAAAAATCAGCAAGGAGAAAATTATGATCCTTGAATTCCCATAAAGGAGAGCCGGATGGTATGGTCTCGATATCTTTATGAAGCACAATGACCGTTGCCACGTTAGTTGCCCCAATCATCTCTTGCAGGGATTTAAGGGGTATCCAGATCTGTCCATTGTCGATGGTTTGAACATAAGATGAAATAACGTTTACTATTTCTATGTCAGTTGCATCAAAAGTACCATTAACATCCTGCCAGCGAACTGTAACAATATCACCGTTTTTTAATCCAGAATTTTTTGCCATTCTTGAACCTATTAATCCAGGTATATAATCGCTTTCACCGGTATTCAAATATTCCGAGGGGAATTTGAGTACTTTTTGATTCGGGTCAATTCCTTTTAGAATAGCCGACTGTACTCTTCCCTGAGGGAAAATAACGCTTGCTCTAAATAACACCGGTGTTGCTTCATTGTTTTTTACCAATTCCTCGAGGTTTTCCGGAATTGGAGCATAAGCATCATCAATAGTAAAGGGATCAAATTTATCGTAATTTCTCTCCCAGAATTGACCACCGCCAATTTCCATGTCAATCATATCCCCAACAACCTGTTTAGACATACCATCGTACAAGCCGTCAGTCCAGATGATAAGTACATAGGCGAAGGAAAGTATCAGAACATTCAGCCAGGTTCTTAATCCCGCCTTTGTAACATTTTTAAAAGCTAATTTAAGAGTCAACATTTATTCCCCCATGTTTAGTTAACTAATATATCATCAACTAATTTTCCATCATTTAACATTATTTTTCTTTTCAGATAACTGATCACTTTTTCATCATGAGTAGAAAAGAGGAAAGTTGTATTTAATTCTTCATTTAATTTCACCATGGTTTTTAGAATGTGGTGAGAATTATCCGCATCAAGATTGGCAGTTGGTTCATCCGCTAAAACAATTTTTGGTTTCTTCACCATGGCGCGTGCAATTGCCACTCGCTGAGATTCGCCGCCGGATAATTGGGAGGGTCTTGATTTTGCTTTGTTTGTTAAACCAACCCATTCCAGCGCCTGCATAACCATCTCTTCACGCTGTAGTTTTTCAATCTTTTGTAGAAGAAGAGGGAATTCGACATTTTCGTATACATTATATACCGGTAATAAATTATACGTCTGAAATATAAACCCCAGAAAATTATTCCTCAGATTCGCAGATTCTGTGTGAGTCATATTTTCAACTTTATTCCCAAGGACATTTACAGATCCATCCGACGGGGTATCCAGCGCGCCAATAATATTTAGCAGGGTAGTTTTCCCCGAGCCGCTAGGCCCGATTATACCGGAAAACTCGCCTTGTTTTACTGACAGGTTGATGCCATCAAGCGCCCGGAAAAAATCACCTCCAATGGGATAATCTTTGGATAAATCTTGCGCAATTATCAATTCTTCATTTGTCATATAATTCCCTCATTCGAGACTAGTTATCAATGATTATATATTATAGTAAACTGAAAGCCGTATCCCTGATTTGGTACACTGCCGGAGTTTCCAAAGGAAGGTAAATTTCCCTCGGGATAGTGAAACATACTTAAGCTGAGGATAAAATTATCATATGTTCGCTGCCATTGAACGAACTTGTATAATTCATGATCCTCCCACGAGAAGAAGACCATTCCCATCAAACCATCAAATAGCCCAAGAGGGTAGTTTGCCATTATTGCTGTCATATGATAGTGGACCTCAGTCCCGAATGGTTTTTCCGACGCAGCGAAAAACATATGTTCGCCGATAACATGAAGTCCGTTACCGATTTCAAATGTGTAGTCAGTTCCTAATGTTGTCATGCTGTTCCATTTGTATGGAAGCATTTCATGGTCATTTTTTTGCAAGACAGATTCGAACCACAATCCAACTTCAATATCCCATCGTCCATCCAGAGCCACTTTCGTTTCGCGATATTCGAAAATACTAGCGTCAACTATTCTTGAATGAATGGTAACTGCAGATTCGCCATCCAAAAAGGGGAGTTGGAATCTGCCGCCAAGTTCCGGTTTTTTAAGAGACGTAGGTAAAATATCGTATCCCTTTGTCCCTGAATTCCGATATAAACCCCACAACCAAATCTGGGCATTGTTAAGAAAATTATACTTATATCTCAGGGCGTAAACACCATCAGTCAAACCAAGAGCATCCCTCGGATCAAGTTTATCAAACCACCGAAGCGGGCGGAGTATGTATGCAGGACCGAAATTGATTTTCTGCAATCCTATCCGTAATTCTGACTGTGTTGTTGCAAACCTGAGTTTTAACCTGTATAGCTTAATATTATATTCCGGATTTGTAAAATCATGACTGAAAAACATGTTAAGATGCAATTCCGTATCTATGAACATTTCATCATTGAGAATTTCGGTATGAGTAATTTGGGGGATATAACGGAGTCCTAATAATTTATTCCAGCTATCAGAAGAATAGAATCCAAGTCCGGTGGCCGATAATTGCCCTCTAAATTCCAAATCACCTGCAATAAGGTGAGAACCGATAAAGAACGAGAGTAGAAGAGACAAAATGATCAGTTTTGAAATATTCATTTTACTCTTCATTATTTTTCTCATTCATTAACTTGGGCGCGGGCATTATACCATAATACATGAAGTTATTTACTTCCATGGCAAAATCCTTAATTGAGCTATAACTTTCAACTAACTCTCTATCCTGGGTTAACTCCATCAATTTTGCAATTGCTTTAAGAAAAAAATCGGGTCTCATTTCCGCTCTTACTTCTCCGCTCTCCTGATGCACCTTAATAAAATCAATAAATCGTTCCATACTTTTTTGATATTGTAGGGAATACTTTTCCATGAATTCAGGAATCATGTCAACATATTCTTTCGCAAATTGAGGTCCTAATTTTTTTGTGTTTTCCTCTTTCAATTTAAGCAGTAGTTGCACTTTTGTTGTAAATGGAGCTTCCATATTTTCGATCTCTTCAAACTGAGTCATCCCATCATCAAAAGCTTTGCACCAAACCTGGTCAACCAGATCAGCCTTATTCTTAAAAAATTTGTAGAAAGTCATTTTACTAACCCCTGACTTTTTACAGATTTCCTCCACACTAATTTTTTTAATTCCATAATTTCTGAAAAGTTCTAGTGAAGTCTGGACAATCTGGATGTATTTTTTTGATTTGTGTTTGTTCATTATAGTTGCTTTCTAGTTTACGGTTTACTTAATAAATTGCTTTAATCGTCTAAAAATTATAGAATTGAAATCTGATTGTCAAATAAATAAATACGAATTTATAATTAAATTACGAAAAGCGTATAATCACAGTGAAAAAGTAAATAAAAAATTATTTTTTTGATCGAACAAAGTAAGCTGGAAGGATGTTGTATTTGTAGGATAAATGTTTAGTTGTTATTTTATGTTACATTGAATACAAGATAAGTCAAGTTTATGAAAAGAAAAATTCAAATAGTCGTCATTGTTATAATTTCATTCATTCTGCAAGTTTCCGGACAATCGATAAAAGTTGCCGGAAGTATTTACGAGGGTGAATTCACTAAGGATAACAAGATTGCCGGGTTATTTACTTACATGAATAATTCCGATAGGAGTTTAATTTTGGAAATCCGTAGAACTACCTCGGCTGGAACTGAAACAGTTCTATCCCAAACAATAGCAACGAGACGAGGAAAGCAGATTCGTGTATTTGAGCAGGAGTATTCTGCCAGTGAGTCTCAGGTTTTTGGTGATTATCAGGTTTCTTTCTACGTGGAAAATAGTGGTGAGAAAGGTATGTTATTATTCTCTTATGATAATAAAAGCAAATTCGCACCTAATCTGAGAGTTGTAAGTGTTATGTTTAGTGGTGTTAATGATGACGATAATGGAAAATATTTTGAAGTAAGAATTGATTGGCAGACTATTAGAGAAGGCACGGAAACTGATATCAGAAAATGTTACGTTGGGAAATTATAAATGTTCAATAATATTCCGGATAGATAATGGATCAAACACAATTAAACCAGCCTGCTGTTGATATAGATATCGCTCAGAATGAAGAAGCCAGGGAGAGAATTTTCCGGTTCAGACACAGAGTTGAAAAACCGGATTCAGGTGATGGAGTGCTTAAGGACGACCTCGATGAGAATGCTATATTAATCTACGCAGAATCTCAGGGTGAAATAGTTGCTTCTTATCGTATTGTTGTAGCAAACGATATGTCGATTACCGCTGAATTTACTAAAAACTATGGACTGGATAATTTTAAGGATTTTGAGAATAAGGATTTCAGTTTTACTTCTATGCTGCATATTGATCCAAAATGGAGATCAACAACTCTGCTAGGAAAAATACTAAACATCAGTTATAGAATTTTACGTCAGAAAAATATAAAGTTTAATTTTAGCGATTGTTCACCGGCACTGGTTCAATTTTTCGAACATCTTGGTTACAGACGTTACAGTAATAATTTTTCAAAACCCGGCGAAGGGTATAGAGTTCCATTACTATTAATAACTGAAGATCTTAAACACTTACAGATTATCAGATCACCATTTCTTCCTATAGCAGAGAAATTTGAAAACTCTGAAGCAACCCGTGACTGGTACACTGATACATTCCCTGCCTACATCGGGTATGTAACGGAACGCCTTATACCCATGAAGGAGTTTTGGGGATTTCTTTCCAACAGACTTAATGAAGCTAGTACTGCATTATTGAATGATTTATCCGATGAAGAAGTTAAAAAATTTCTCTCAGCCGGAATAGTTCTTCATTCCAAGCAGGGAGATATAATTGTAAAAAAAGGTGATCTCGGTAATGAAATGTTCATGATATTGAAAGGCTCAGCCGAGGTTTGTGAATTTAAAAATGGTAAAAAGTATTCTCTTGCAATTTTTAGTGAGGGAGAAATATTTGGCGAAATGGCATTCTTAAGTGAGACACCACGTACTGCGGATGTGGTTGCCCTTGCCGATATGGAGATTTTAGTACTTACGCAAGCTTTCTTAAAAAACTTTATGAAGATGATGCCTGAAACAGCTAATAAGGTTTTGTTTAATTTCTCATTAATTCTGATTGAGAGGTTAAAGTCCAACACTACAAATCTGGTAACTAAACTTTCTGATGAGAATTGATTTACTTAAAGAAGAGTAGTTTCTCATAATAAGATGAACTACCGTTATCTATAATTTCCTTTATTATTCTCTCGGTAACTTTGCCTACGCCTTTAATTTCCCGAAGTTGGTTTCTCATCTGTCCGATTGGAACTTTAAGATTTGATATCCCATAAGCGGCATAGCCATAGGGAGAATCCTGCCCCCTGATTTTTAGCATGTAGTCAAGCTGTTCCAGTATAACTACAACGCGATTATTATCATCAAGAAACCTGTTGAAAATTGTTGGTGGTATTCTTATAGGCATCTTAAATTTGGAAGCCATGAACAAAAAGAGCTGGTTAACCTGATTATTATATTCTTCTGTTGGCTGCCCCCATTTGCTTCCGTTATAAATGACATCGTAGTTAATTGAAAGGTCGGGATAATTACTGTCGAAGTTTTCGTGGAAATAATCTTTTTGCCTTCCTTCCTTTAATGTCATTCCACCGAATACCACGAAATCAATTCCTGATACATAAGCAGAGTAAAGAGACTTATATATCATTTCCGGAGTATCGGTAAGGAAGGGGATAACAGGCATTAAAAACATGCCGCAGGAAATACCCCGACTCTTCAAATTATCAATTACTTTTAATCTTTCACTTGGGGGTGCGACACCAGGTTCAACCTTTCTGCTTATATCATCATCAACCGATGAGAAACTGAAACTTACAATTACTTTTGTAGTACGGTTGATTTCTTGAATTAATTCTATGTCTCTCTCAACAAGTGTTGATTTAGTAAGAATGTGTACCGGAAGATCGTATTTGCCCAACAATTCTAAGGCATTTTGAGTGATTTTATATTTTGCTTCAACTGGCTGGTAACTGTCATTTACACCGCCTCCGAGTAAAATAAAACCTGTTTTTCCGGTTTCTCTTTTTACAAGTCTTGAAAGTTCAGAGTCGAGTAATTGTGGGGCGTTAATCTTTACGGAGAGGTCTTTCCCAAAATCATCTTCAACACGATATTTTTCATCACGCCCATCGCAGTAGATGCAGTTATGCTGACAACCCCGGTATAAGTTCATTCCATATTTTGAAATGAACCAGGAATCAATTTTTTTGCCCTTCCTGAGTATAGTTTTGGCAGATATTTCTGTAATATTCAAGGTAATAACACGAATGGTTTTTGGATGAAATTAATTACTATAAGATAAGCAAATTGTTATCGTAAATTTGCCAGCTGCTGCTGATATTTACGAACTTCCTGCAATGATTTCTCATAAGCATCCTTCGCTTTATTAAAATCGCTTGGTGTTATCAGATTTCTGTTTCGCATTTTTTCAGCATGTTCGAATTTTCTCTTTGCATCCTTCGCTTCAAGTTCAGCCTGAGCAAGTTTTGTTTCAACTAATTTACGCTTCAATCTCAGTTGAGCGGCCTGGTCAATTTCCTGCTGAGTCGGCCCAGTTGGTTTATCATCCTTTACCTTTTCAACCGGCTTCTCAGTTTCTGCTAAATCAGGCTCATGTGTTTCAGGACTGCTCTGGTCGCTTGAATCAGCAACCGGTATAACAGTCTTATTGTTATCAGTTGTTGTGGTTTCAATTTGTTGTGCGGGTGTGTTTGAGATGGTGTTAGTAGCAGCAGACTCCTGCGAAGGAGCATAAATACCAAAATAATATCCAGCGCCAATAACGATAACAGCAAGAACCGCAGCTACAGAAATCATCAATCCTTTTCCGGTATTCTTGTCCTTGCCGGCAGTTTGAGTTGAAGACTCCATGGACGATAACTGTTCGGCTGATATTTTCTGTGTTTTATTACTATCAAGTGAAAAACTTGCCGTGACGTCTTGCTTAGTAGGCTCGCCAATAATAACTTTTTTCTCTTTGATACTTTGAGCAAGGTGGTGACCACTTTGGATTCTATCTTTCGGTGCCTTTTCAAGACACTTCATAATAATCTCATCCATCCATTTAGGTATGCTTGGATTTAATTTCCGCGGGTTAACTGGTTTTTCGTCAATAATCTTTCTAATCAGGGTAATAGGATTATCGGCTTTAAAGGTTACACTGCCTGTTAATGCTTCGTACATAACAACAGCTAAAGAGTATAAGTCACCACGCCCATCAACTTCAAGACTGTCGGCCTGTTCGGGACTCATATATTCCGGTGTCCCGATAATAGACCCAACTTGAGTAAGTTTGGTCTTGCCTGCGGTTTTGGCAATGCCAAAATCCGTTAGAACGGATCTGCCATTTTTTAACACAAATATATTTGATGATTTTATATCCCTGTGAACCAGTCCCTTGCTATGTACATAATCAAGAGCCTCAGCCATGGGGGACATAATGTTATTTACTTCTTCTAATGATAAAGTCTTTTTCTCTTTAAGAATATCGTGAAGGTCTTGTCCGGCTAAAAATTCCATAGCCAGATAATGGTAGCCATCAATTTCACCCTCGTCAAAAATTGTTACAATATTCGGATGATTCATTTTTGCAACTTCTCTGGCTTCGCGGTGGAAACGAATAATATATTCTTCATCATGCACAAACTGCTGGGGCAATACTTTTAAAGCGACTTCTCTATTTAAATTTTTCTGCATGGCACGGTACACTACAGCCATACCACCACGCCCTACTTCCTCAATTATATCATATTTTGCTGAAAATATTGATTTGGTTAATTCCAGGGGATCAGTTTCAATGTTTCTTGGGGTATCTGAAAGTTTAGTCTGACCTCCAAGTCCGTCCCAATATAGGTTTGTGGCTAGTTCGCCAGTGTCTGAATCATCAAGAAGTGATTTGCCACAAAATTCGCATTTAAGGGCAATTGCAGAAATATCTTTTTCACAGTTAGGGCATTTTTTTGTATCGCTCATAATCGAAGCACAGTAAGTTTTAGGAAAATTAGAATTAAATTAAGAGCAAAAGAATAATTGCCAAAATAAGGATTGCTCCAACAATTAGGTAATATTTATAATCGAAAATTTTGTTCATAATATAAGCAACGGGAGGGTAGAAGTGTTTATTAATTTTAATGTTTTTTCTTTCACAAGTTCCAAATTCTGCCAGAACCACTGAAATATTATCTTTAGAATCACTGTGAAACGCATAGCTGATTAATTGTTTTGCCGCTTGTTTAAGTGTCGATGTCCCAAGAATGAGATTTTGCATCAAATCAGTATTTGTGTTCACCTTGTTAGTTATTAGTCCATCGGAGCAGACAAGAATAATATCTCCCGGTTTAAGAGTATCATAATCAGCCTTATCCGGAAAAAGTTCTGCATCGTCGGCTCCGCCATCTATTGCACGCGTTAGATAATGACTGTACTGATCAATGATAGATTGCGGAATATCATCTCCTTTAGTTTTTCTATAATCTTCAATATAAGTATGGTCTGTTGTTAATTGAAGAAGGTCGCCTTGACGAAGAAGATAAACGCGACTATCACCGATATTGCCCCAGACGATTTTATCATCTTGTACAAGTACTGCTGAAAGAGTAGTACCCATACCTGATAAATCTGGTCTTTCCTTAACTTTGTTTCTAAGTGCCTGCTGGGAGGTTCCGAAAACAGCACTTAAAGTTTCTTTCAATTTCTCAGGAGAAATATCATCGAAATTGATTTTCTGCAAAATTGACTTTGCATTATCAAGAATATGGTTGCTGGCAACCTGCCCGCCGGCAACGCCTCCCATACCATCAGCCACGGCAAAGAAATAAGTGGAATTCCCGAGCTCAATAACCGTACAGGCATCTTGATTGTTATCCCTTCTCCCGGTAAAGGAGATTGCATGATATGTAGGCTTTTTCATGTCATTCTAATTTTAGTTATAGAGAATAATCCGGTAAATTATCTAAGGATATATTTCATTCTTATTTCACCGAGACGTAATTCTGAATCTAATGGTAACGAGACTTCTTCGCCAACCTTAATCTCAACATCATTAACTTCAATAGGATTGGTTTCACTTAGATTCTTAATGAATAACTGTCCATTCTTAAAGATAAGTTCCGCATGTTGACGTGAAATTGTTTGAACATCCAATTGAATGTGAGCGAAAGCCCGTTCGCCGGTAACAGGATCTCTACCAATTGTGATAATGCTCCCTTCGGGTGTTGGAAAACCAGCCACACGAAAAGGTTTACCCCGATCTTTACCTGAAAGCATAATAAATTGCCCGGGTATAAACTTTAATGTTTTATCAGATGTTGGTGCCAGCTTAACTGTGTGAAATTCTTCCTCGGCCGGGCTTGCTGATTTTGATGGTTCATCACTTTTGCCAAACATCTTGCTGAAAAAATTTGCTGCCATGTTAAAATCCCCTTATTTGTCTAAATCTATTGAATTTCCAAAATAGCTGAGTCAAATTATGTAAGAAAAGGTGAATATTTATTGGGTAGTGATTTTATGCTATAATATTCAAAATTTATGGGAGATAATCAATCAAATCATATCAACTTTGCGCCAGCTAACATTTTGGTCATTTAACATTGATATATGATTTTCGACAAATTGTAACCGCTTTCCTGTCTGATTGATTGCCATTCAACTTATGAATATTTATCTTCTATTACTTGTAAAAAGGGAGTTGTAACAATGAGAAAATTAGTTTTTATCTTCTTTATTCTAATTTCAGTCTTATTTTCTAATGAAAATGTATTATTCAAAAGTGCAGTTCCTAATTTTACTACAATATCCGGTATGCAAAAGGTTGCAGATTTTGACTTCGACTCCAAATCGAATATTTATTTTCTCGAAAGTACTCAAAAGAAAATATTTATTTATGATCAGAGTGGAAACTTTATTGATGATATACCACTTCCTAATCTGAAGAAACCTGTTGCTATCAGAATCTCAGCGGAGGATAAAATATATATTCTTGACTCTGATAATGCCAATGTTATTGTAATTAGTAAAACCGGCGCTATAATTGATGTTTTCGGAAATAATGGAAGCACTGATACGGGTGTTCTTTCAGAGCCATATTATATGTATTCTGATTCAGAGGATAACCTGTTTGTTTTAGATAATAATCAAAAAGTATTAAAATATACCAGTGAAGGTTTATTCCGCGGCAGCAGTTTTGTTGACAACGCAATAGCTTTAACTGTAGACAGGGAACAGACCATTCACATCCTGAAAAGAGGGGAGGACAATAAATATTTTATTCAGTCACTTACAGAGAATTTTCAAATAAAAGATCAGATCAATATTTCTAATCTTTATAACCCGGTAGATATTGGAGTAAATTATTTTGGTGAATACTATATAGTTGATGCAGAAGTGGCAAAAGTTTTTCGATATGGAAAGCTGGGCAATATTATTGGAGAGCCTATTGGTAAGAAAGGCAATTCAAAGGAGCGTGGGCAGTTTGGAGAACCATACAGAATTAAATATAAATATGTGAATAACGAAACGGATAATATCACGATACTTGATGCGAGGTTTTCTTTAACTCAATCCTTTGATGTGAATTCCTTTCATGAAAGAGAGAAACTTGCAGATAGAAAAACCTTTCTTCCAATTAATTTCGATTCAATAACAGAGAGCATAAACTTTAGTAAATACTTTTATAGCAAGGGATATGAATTCTTTCAGGAAAGAGATAATAAGATTGTTGTAAGGAAGGATGGCGTAGAATTGTATTCAATTAGCGGTTCTGGTTTTGATGAAATTGTGGGGATTAGTTGCTCTCATTCTGAAATTTTTATCGGGGATAGAGGAACAGAAAAGGTAAAAAGGTATAATCTGCAAAATGGCTCTTTTATTTCTGAATTCAATTATTCTTTCTCTGAAATATTGGGATTGCAAATAGATTCGCAGAATAACTTGTATGTAGCTGTTGAAGGCGAACTTCTCATTTTTTCGCCTGATGGAAATCTGGTTTTTTCTACAAAGGACAAAGGTCTGGGATATATTGGGAACCTTCAATCCATGAGCATATCAGGAGATGATATTTTGTACCTGAAGTTTTCAGAAGATAAATACTATAACACCTTTGATCTGAGAACGAAAGCATTCACCCAGACCAAAATAAATATCACAGACATTTCTAACATTGACTTGATATATGCTTCAGCGCCAAATGGATTAGTGTTTGCCTATGAGGCTAATTCCGGGCAGATTCTTATTCTTGAAGACGGGTTTCATGTTGATCAATTTCTCTGCAAGGGAAGTGATAAATTACAAATGGAGCAGGTTGATAAAATTTACTTTGATAGCGATGCAACCAAATTGTATCTGGCTGATTATAAAAACTCTGTTAGAAAATGCTTTAGAATATCCCTGCCTTCAATACACAATTTAAGGCTTGAACTTGATGATTTGGGGTTTGCCAAACTTGTGTGGGAAGCAGATAAATCCGGGGCAAAGGGTTATAAACTTTTTAGAAGACAAAACAGCTCCCAGGTTTTTCAGCAGATCGCAGAGGTTTCTGAAACTAACTATACAATTCTGGAAGAAGTTAACCAGGTTTATGAATATGCCATTAGAACAGTCTATCAATCTAAAGGCGATGGACCTTTTTCAAATAGTGTTACTGATGAATTCACTTATGCTAAAACAATTCGGTTTAAGAGGCCTGAAGAAGCTATAGATATTATGATGCAGTTTCGTGATCTTAATAGAGGAATTATTGATAACCAAATTCTCTCCGTGTACAGAGATCTCGTAAATAAATTTAAGAATGAGGAAAAGTACGAACTGGCACTGAATAACGTGACAAAGATGAAGGTGATAAATCCTCAGAATTATGCTTTCTACATTGAGAGAAGTGAATTACTCGAGCAGCTTAGAAAGTATAACGATGCAATGGATGAACTGGAGACTGCGAAATCGAAGTTTCCTAATAATGCGAATATCTATTACCATTTGATAAATTTATACAAGCTGCAAAATGATAACCGAAAAATTATTACACTTGCTAATGAGGCTTTAGCTCAATTTGCTTCAGATGAACAGATTCTATCCGCGGTTGCTCAGGCATACTATAATTTGAAAATATACAACGAATCAGCCAGGTATTATCGTGTACTTTACCAACAAACCGGGAACTCGGATTATTCAATTGAAGCGGGCAGAATATTTGTCGCACAAGGTAAATACGATGAGGCTCTAAACTTGTATGAACAAATGAGAGGTACTGGGAAAATCTCTGGAACCCTTTCCTCGGCTATTGCAGAAGCATATATTGCAAAGAATGATTTGAATAGCGCAGTTGATGAGGTAAATAAGGGATTGGCTATTGATGCCTCGAGTGCAAATTTATATTATTTGCTCGGTGTAATACATGAGAAAAAAGGTGATCTAAACTCCGCTGTTACAGCCTACAAAAAAGCAATTAATCTTGATGACACTAAGGCTTCCTATAATATTGCCCTGGCGGATATTCTCTATAACACAAGCGCAAAGGATGACGCAACATTTTATTATGAAACTGCAGTTTTATATTCGCCTGAGAATACAGATGCATTATTAAAACTTGGGAGTATATATCTTGAAAACAACCAGTTGGATTATGCTTACAGACATCTTTCCAAAGCATACCAGTTGAATTCCGGAGACAGAATTATTAATGAAAAATATAATGCTGCTAGGGAAAAGAGAAAAATACAAAACGCTTTAAGAGAACCAGTTGAGTTCAATTATATTGATATGGGAGACGTTGATTTTAGTTCTCTGGAATCTTTCAATTCAAGCAATTTTGGGTCAGTAACAATTTTCAATACAAGGAATGAACCTATATCAAACATTTTAATTGAAATTACTTGTGCTGATCTGCTAGCTCTTCCTCTATTGATAACAGTTCCTCTTTTGCAGCCGAATGAGTTTATGGAAAATTATTTCAATTTTAAGGTTGATGAAAACTTAGGACTGAAACTTCCTGCATCCCGCAAAGAAACTGATGTTATATTTACGATCTCTTACAACTATGAGGGAACGAGTAAAACCTTTAGCCAGAGGAAAATAATAAAAATAATTCGTTAACAATCCCCAGCCCCGATAATCAATTTTTTACAAAAATTCGCCGTGACCAATTCCGTGGTCACGGCAAATAAAATATTATAATCTATTTGATTAGCAGCATTTTTCTTGTTTCAATAAAATTACCGGAAGTTAGAGAGTAGTAGTAAATTCCACTGGATAATGCCTCAGCCGAAAAGTTAATTGAATAACTCCCTCTGTTAAGAGATTCATTTACGAGAATTGCGATTTCTTTTCCCAGAGAATCATACACTTTTAACAAGGTATGCCCTGAAAAGGGAAGTGTAAAATTGATACGCGTAGATGGATTAAATGGATTTGGATAGTTTTGTTCCAGAGTGAAATCTGCCGGTAATGAATCACCGGATTCCAGACTTGTAACTGCAATCATTGCACTTGATTCATTACTAAAAGCTGAAACAGTGTTGCCGAGATAAGCTGCAACGCGATAACTATAATTGGTTCCTGGTTGTGCGCTATTATCGCTGTAAGAAGTGGTACCGGAACTAACTTCAGCTATTTGAGAATACTGACTTGCTCCACTTACTGAGCGTTCAATTCTAAAGCCGTCCTCATTATTGGATGCATCTGTCCAAGTAAGATCAATGCTGTTAGTAGCAGCTGTTGCTATTAGGGCGGAAGGGGCAGTCACAGTAACTATAGGTGGAGAATCAATCCCGTCCCCGGTTGTCCAACTGATTGCATCGATATTTACTACACCTGAATTATCTGTTAATCCTTGTGCAAGAGTTATCGAAACTGATTCACCGGTTTTTGTTAAGATATGGTATATAACCATATTCTGATCAACTCCCTCACCAACAAGGTGATTTTCTTCTCTGATCCTCAGCGCGCTTAGGTTTTTGCCATCAGGCATGGTAACTGTACCATAAGCATCGACTAAATAACTAATTGTACGTTGTTGTTGAATTGTGGTTGTAATGGGACCAACGAAAGGTACAGTAATTGTTGTCGCGATTGTTTGCTGTGCGGCGTAACTCCACGTTCCGCCGAATACAACTGGTAACTTGTATTGGTTCCAATCAGAGCCGAATGTGATAAGAGTTGTAACATCACCTGCCACAGAATTAGCAACAGTTCCTGTTCCGTGCGTAATAAAGTCATTGCCAATTGAATTATGAACCCATGTATTTGAAAACGTTCCTTCAAAGGTACCCTGATAGTTTGAGGCATATTGTGCGGTGGGGAAGTCGGATGCATATGGAGAAGAAGCCACAGCTTTACTTTCTGTTACGAATTCATCCGTGGCAACCAAACCTACAAAATCCCAGGAAGTTGAACCTGTTGTTCCAAGATCGATTGAGGTAGTTACTCGGTCATTATATGTTGTTACAGTTTTACCTAATTCTAATTGTGCTCTAAAATCATCTGCAGTGACTGAGATTTGAGCAAAATTAATTTGAGAGAAGAAAAGTACAACAAAGAATAGTTGAAATTGTTTCATGATAGTCCTCCATTTTATTAATAAGATGATCGGTATTATTTTATTGTAAAGATGGGGGAACGTTCATGATTTTTCAATAGGGCATATGTCGTATTTTGGGGAAGGGAATTAAGTTAGACAATAAAACTTATAGGTCTGTAGATGACTCAAATGAGATTATTTCTTTGAGCTTTTTGAACAGCGCTGATCTTGTTATTTACCTGTAGTTTTTTATAAATGTTTTCGATATGCTTTCTAACTGTTGATGGGGCGATAAACAATTTATCAGCAATTTGATTATAGTCCAATCCGTCACTCAATTCAACCAGCACCTCAGCTTCACGTTTTGAAAGTGAATGCGCTTCTTGTGTATCTGCTGGAACATGTCTTAGAGGGTTACGTAACAATTCCAGTGATTTCGCTGCGATTGTAGGCGACATAGGAGCCCCGCCAGCCATTATCATTCTGATACCATCAATCAATTCCGAAGGAGTACTCTCCTTAAGGAAATATCCATTTGCCCCTGCTTTGATTGCATTGAAAATATTTGTTTCGTCATCGAAGACTGTTAATATGATTACTTTTATTTCCGGGTAAAGAGAATTAATTTGTTGTGTAGCCTGTATCCCATTCATAACAGGCATTTCGATGTCCATTAATATTACATCTATCGATTGATTTTCGCTCAGATGTTCAAGAATATCCTGACCATTTATTGCTCTGAAACAAAACTCTATTTCTTCAGAAAATAATTTAAGTTTCTCTTCAATAGATTGAGCCAGAAGGTTGTTATCTTCAGCAAGCGCGACTTTTATCATTAATATAATCTTTCAAAAATAATTACGTGAAGGTAAACTAGCGTTGGCTTCAAAACAATACGTCATATGCACTAAATAGTGATGGAACAGGTGATTGTTGTTCCAACTCTATTGTCAACTAAAAAAAGTCCATTAATTTCCTCACATCTTGCACGCATGTTTAAAAGTCCGTTGCCATTTTTTATTTGTGGATAATCAAAACCCTTGCCATTATCCTGAATTGTAAATTCAAAACCTGAATCACTTTCATTAAAGGAAATTTTAATTGATGATGCTCCTGAATGTTTGAGGGAATTTTGAACTGCTTCTTGAACAATTCTGTAAATATTCAGGTTCTGAACTGAAGTTAGATTAATATCAGCTTCTATATTCATTTCTACGATTAATTCACAATTTTCAACCGATTCATTAAACCTATGTTTTAATTCATTTAATTTTAGAATTAGAGATTTCAGGCTTCCCTCTTCACTGTTCATGGCCCAGATGGTGCTTCGCAATTCCTGAAGTGTCTCTTTACCAAAGCCACTTAATGAATTAAGCTTTGTGGTAAACTCATTATCACTATGTTGATACGTTAAGTTATCGAGAGAACTTATCATAAATGTTAGATGTGAACCTATGTTATCATGCAATTCACGGGAAATTCTTAATTTTTCGCCTGAAATTTTTTCCTTTATTTCTACATCTTTGAGTCTTGTTTTTAATTCCATTTCTCTTTTTAATTGAAAATTCTTCTCTCTTTGAGTGCGGTAAATTCCAAAAGCAATAATAAGAAGTGTGAGAATAACACTGCCAGCAATTAACAATTGATTGTTTCTCTCCTTAATTTCCAGATCATTTTCCGCAATTAACCGGTCTTTTTTTTCTGTCTCATAGCCAATCTCTAGATCCGCAATTTTTGAACTCAACTCTATATTTTGAATACTGTCTTTGTACGCGGTATATTTTATGTGGTTTAAATAAGCGTTTTCAAAATCCCTTTTTTTTGTATACGCCTTCGTTAACTGTTCATAACAATAATAGAACATGTAATTCTGGCTCATTGCTCCTTTCATTTGGATTGCCTGCTTATAATAATAAATGGCAGAATCCAATTTCTGCATGTGGAAGTAGAGGTCTGCACGAATTATTTTATTCTCAGTACGCCCGTAGTCTCCTGATTCTTTATTCCGGTACTCATCCGATAAATCAAGTAATTTTATCGCTTCTGAATAATTTCCGTTAGTTGCCTCAATGCCCGCAATATTATTGAGACTATATGGTATCCCAAGGGTGAGTTCCAGTTCATATTTCAGGTAAAGGCTCTTTTCATAATAATATTTCGCGCTGTCTAATTTCTCTTCCATCTCCTTCAGTACGCCGTAATGATCGTAAAGAACATTTAGAACCTCTTTAAATCCATTATCTTCAGCAATCGCTAAAGCATTTTGCAGATATGCATTTGCCTTATCAAGATCCCTGCGCCTTAAACGATATCCCTGATCACCGTAAAGTAAGGCAAGATCCGAAATTGATGCTAGTTCGGTAAACAATTCAGTTGCTTCGATAAACGCTTCTGTACTTTTATCATACTTCCCCCGAAGATGAAAGAGTCCGGCTAGTATGGAAAGTGACTTTGCCTTTCCAAAACGATAGTTGTTATTGGATGCCAGCACAGCGTTTTTTGAAAAAATCTCGATTGATGAATCAATGTTATTAACTACAATATCGTGCGGAAGTGCATTAATAGAATCAACTACAGTTTTATAGTCCTGACTGAATAGGGTTCGGGAGAGTAGGAATAAAATAAAGAGTAACCCGGAAAAATTTTTGTGTAATCGTATTTTCATCAACTTGAAAAAAATGTGGATAGGATTGATGCCTAAACAGATACTCAGTTTGGTTTGTTCCACTCGTAATTTGTTCAAAGTCACCTTTATGCAAACACTGAAATATATTCTTGCTTATTAATTTCTAACTGTTAATATTGTATCGCTTTACAGATTGCGTACATCATTTTTCTTAATTCAATAAACCTCTATTTCAACAGACTAAAGGTGTTCTGATGCAAGAATTTTTTGTTATACTTTTCTTTATTGCTAATATTATTTACACATCTTCTTATGCTGTAAGGGATATAATGTGGTTGAGAATTTTAACCATCATGGGTGCTTTGTGTACTTTTCCCTATTTTTTCTTTCAGGATACACCACTTTGGTCAGCTCTTTTCTGGCAGACAATGTTTATTACTATCAATGCTGTTAATCTTGTATTTTTATATCTAGAAAGAAGACCTGTGGATCTTGATGACGATCAAAAAAGACTTCACCTGCTAGTATTCCGATCTCTAAAACACAAGGAGATGCTTAAGTTACTTTCCTTAGCACAATGGCAAACAATTGGAAAAGGGGAGAAGATTATCGAAAAAGGGGCTGTTATTGACAACCTATATCTTCTGTTCCGAGGTGAGGCGGAAGTAGAGTCAGATGGTAAAATACGCGCTCATCTTAGAGATGGCAGATTTATGGGAGAAATGAGTTACATAACTGGTCAGCCAACAAGTGCGAATATAATTGCCACAGAAGATACACGTTATTTGTCCTGGACAAAAGAATCTCTCAATAAGTTTTTTGTAAAAAACTCAACAATTAAGAATGTAATGCAGGCGATTTTAGGATACGATATGGCGGAAAAACTGAAAGCACATGAATAGAATATAATTTACGATATACTAATTCGGAATCTTCTCCATCTCAATTTTTAGTGATCAATCCATATCCTTGTTACTCCCTAACCGATCTTCAATTAGAACTATTAAATTATCATGCGTGTTCCTCTGAGGGATAGTATATCCTTATTTATTATAAGCTAGGGTGTCTAAAAAACGGAGGAAAAATGTCGGATAAAAAACTATCTGGTGAAGTATTCTATCCATCTGAAAATACGCTAAAGGATTTGCGCGTAAAAAAATGGGATGATTTACAGAAAGCAGCCTCAGAGGATTACGAAGGGTTCTGGTCTAACATTGCAAGTGAGTTGCATTGGTTCAGAAAGTGGAAAAAAGTTATTGATGATTCAAAAAAACCTTTTTATAAGTGGTTCACTGAGGCTAAAACCAATATTGTATACAACTGTCTTGATGTTCACATGGAGACCTTTCGGAAAAATAAACTTGCCCTTATTTGGGAAGGGGAAAATGGTGACTTCAAAGCCTTCTCTTATTACGCACTTCATCGGGAAACCAACAAATTCGCAAATGTTCTTAAAAGCATGGGTGTTAGAAAAGGAGACAGAGTAACAATATATATGGGACGTGTTCCGGAGATAGTAATTGCCATGCTAGCCTGCGCGAGAATTGGTGCTATTCATTCGGTTGTATATGGCGGATTTTCTGTCGAAGCTCTTCACGAAAGACTTGAAGACAGCCATTCAAAATTATTGATTGTTGCAGATGGCGCTTACCAGCGAGGTAAAATTGTAAATCTTAAATCGATTGCAGATGAAGCCCTTCAAAGAGCCGCAAGTGTTGAACACGTTCTGGTTGTAAAACGTACCGGACATGAAATAAATATGGAATTTGGACGTGATATGTGGTATCACGAACTAATGAATATGCCATTCGCAAAGTCTAAGTGCGAGGCTGAAGAAATGGATTCTGAAGACCCGCTCTTCATGCTCTATACTTCAGGTACTACCGGAAAGCCAAAAGCAATCCTGCATACTCATGGGGGATACATGGTCGGTGTTTATGCCACTCTCCGCTATGTTTTTGATATTAATGATGAGGACCGATATTGGTGCGCTGCTGACCCCGGATGGATAACAGGGCACAGTTACATTGTCTATGGACCGCTTCTTAATGGTGCGACATCGTTCTTATACGAAGGGGCGCCAAATTTCCCATATCCAAACAGGTGGTGGCAGATGATTGAAAAATATGGAATTACAATTCTTTACACTGCTCCTACTGCTATTCGTGGATTAATGCGTTTCGGTGACGCATGGCCCGGCAGACATGATCTTTCATCTTTGCGTTTATTAGGCTCTGTTGGAGAACCGATTAATCCTGAAGCATGGAGATGGTACCATAGCGTTATTGGTGGCGGTCGTTGTCCCATTATGGATACCTGGTGGCAGACAGAAACAGGCATGTTTATGATAACGCCAATGCCATCCGTTCCGCTCAAACCGGGTTCGGGTACAAGACCATTCCCCGGAATCGAAATGGATATTCTTGATGAAGAAGGCAAACCGGTAAAAGATAATGAAGAAGGATTCCTGGTTATTAAAACTCCCTGGCCGGCAATGATAAGGACAATTTATAATGATGACGATAGATATGTTGAACAATACTGGAGTAAGTACCCTGGGTATTATTTAACGGGTGACAGCGCACGCCGTGATGAGGATGGTTATTTTTGGATTATTGGACGCGTTGATGATGTGCTTAAAGTTTCGGGATATAGATTGGGTACAGCTGAAATAGAAAGTGCGCTTGTTAGTCATAACGCGGTTTCGGAAGCGGCAGCTATAGGATTACCACATGATGTTAAAGGCAATGCTATTTATACGTATGTCATTCTTCGTGCCGGAGTTCAAGGTTCAAAAGAACTTATGGAGGAATTGCGTAATCACGTGGGGCATGAGGTAGGACCGATTGCCAAACCTGAAAGTATTGAGTTTGTTGAATCCCTTCCGAAAACCAGAAGCGGAAAAATTATGAGACGTGTTCTCAAGGCGAAAGCTCTGGGTGAAGACCCCGGTAATCTATCCACCCTTGAAGATTAGTTTAATAAATAAGCCTCTGCCTTTTGGCAGAGGCTTTATTTTTAATTCCAATCCCGCTTTTGCCAGTATATTCATTTCGCTCTTGAAAAAACATTTCGCCGCTAAATGATAAAACTCTCTGTAACTATTCCCTTAATTGTCAGTCTAATAAACTGATTATAACTATTGGATTACCATATAAATAATACAGACTTGTATAAAATTGATAGACACATAAATACTAACGGGTAAATATGAAACTGACTATAGAAAATGTTAGCAAGGTATATAAGGGGGAAGTCTGGGGATTAAAGGATTTTACTCTTGAGCTGAATTCAGGTGTACTTGGATTATTGGGCCCAAATGGCGCAGGAAAATCAACGTTAATGCGAATTCTGGCTACTATAACGAAACCCACAAAAGGGAGTGTTTATTGGAATGATAAGGATATAACAAAACATCCGGATGAATTGAGATCTGTTCTGGGTTACCTCCCGCAGGATTTTAATGTATACCCAAATCTCAATGCTCTTGAATTTCTGGAGTATATGGCGGCAATTAAGGGACTTGATAAATCCTCTTCCCAAAAAAGAATTAACGAATTATTACAAATACTAAATTTATTTGATAACAGGAAGAAGCTTCTTGGCGGGTTTTCAGGGGGCATGAGACAAAGAGTCGGGATTGCGCAAGCCCTTTTAAATGATCCAAAATTACTTATCGTTGATGAACCCACAGCCGGTCTCGATCCTGAAGAAAGGGTACGTTTCAGAGGCCTCATTTCAGAGTTATCAAGCAATAGAATTGTTATTCTTTCATCGCACATAGTCTCTGATGTTGAAGCTACTTCAATGAACATTGCTCTTATTAAAAAAGGGGAATTAGTAAAATGCGATTTACCTGAGGAACTGGTAAAGGAGATGGATGGAAAAGTCTGGGAATTACTCGCACCGAGTGAGTCATTAGTCGCACTAAAGGAAAAATTCATTATCAGTAGTACACTTCGCAGAAAAGAGGAAATATTAGTCCGTATTATCTCAAACAATAAACCCTCGGAAAATGCGGGCCCTGTGGCGGCTAAACTTGAAGATGCTTATCTCTACTTAATTAATTCCTCAGATATTGATCAGAGATTCGAATGATATTCAGGATATTATATTATATAGCCCGTGCTGATTTTCTGGAGAGGACAAGACGTTACAGTTTTCTAATTACAATTGGTGTCGTTCTTTATGTAGCATACCTTTCCTTTCCACCTATCGATGCAAAATATTTAGTGATTGGAATGGGCGATTACAGGGGGATATATAATTCCGCCTGGGTTGGCAGCAGTATTGCACTCTTATGCTCTTCATTACTCAGTCTTGCTGGGTTTTATTTGATAAAGAATGCCATTGAACGTGACTACTCAACAGGCGTCGGACAAATTATTGCAACAACGCCCTTAACAAAATGGGAATATCTGATTGGTAAGATGATAAGCAATACTGTATTTCTTATGTCGATGGTAATTATTATTTCCCTTGGATCACTTGTGATGCAGTTATACCGAGGAGAATCAAGCACTATTCAGCTTTTAGACTTTTGGGCACCAATTCTAATTACCACTCTGCCTGTGATGGCTCTTGTTTCGGCTGTCTCATTATTCTTCGAATCGGTAAAAATACTTCGGGGTGGTATTGGTAATGTAATTTATTATTTTTTATTCATGTTTGCCCTAATGGCATCAATGGGTTTTGAGGATGAGAATCTGGGTGATAATGCAGTTCTGGAACCTTTTGGTATTAATTTAATAATCGGCAGTATGCAAACCGCCGCTCATGAAAATTTTTCCGATTATAATGGCTCATTCGCTATCGGTGGAAGTGATGTTGATGACCATGTTGAGACTTTTGAGTGGGATGGAGTTGAGTGGACCTCAGAAATCATTTTTTGGCGTTTTTTCTGGATTGTAATTGCTATTGCTATGACATCAATGGCAACATTTTTCTTTAAGGGGTTTGATACTGTTTATGGAAAGAAGGGTCGGAAAAAGAAGAAGGTTATGGTTGAGCAACCAGAAATTTCTGAGTCTGTTGTATCCAATGGAATTCATATTCAACTCTCTGAAGTATTTCATCAAAGAAATGGATACTTGCAGTTACTATATAGAACTTCGCTAGCTGAATTAAAACTTATGTTAAAGGGACTTAACAGATGGTGGTATTTCGTTTCGTTGGGATTGGGATTTTTATCACTCGTAGTACCAATGGAAACTGCTAAGATTGTTGTTCCACTTACATGGATTTGGCCTTTGCTTATCTGGTCGCAAATGGGTAATCGAGAGCTGAAAAATCAGACAAATCAATATATCTTTTCGGCACCTTCCCCTCTTAGGAATCAACTTCCGGCAATCTGGCTGGCTGGGTTTTTAATTGCCATAATTTCAGGCTATGGATGGGTTCTTCGATTAGTTATATCAGGGGAGTTTGCCATGCTTGCTGCCTGGTTTTCAGGAGCCATGTTAATTCCATCCCTGGCTTTGGCGGCTGGAATCTGGACAAACAGCAGTAAACTTTTTGAGATTCTCTATTTCATGTTATGGTACATGGGTCCAATGCATCAAACCTCCAGTCTCGACTTTATTGGAATTACTCAACAAAATAATATGGCGGAGGTTCCTTTTTACTTTTTCTTTGTGGCGGTTACCTTAATTATTTTATCGATTATAGGCAGACGGAGGCAATTAAACGCGGTATAGTTAAAATAATTTCTTATAAACAAGTAGCAATGTTGCTGCCTAAATTAGTAGTAGGTTGGCAAAAAACTTAACATAACCCTACACAAACAGACTGTTTTTAACTCCTTTTACAACCTTTCACCCTATATGGGCGTCATAAGATGTAAACAACTCAGGGGGAGTGGTTATGAGGAGAATAGTACATCTACTTATCTTAGCATTCATATTTACCATATCAGCAAATGCCGGTAACGGAAAAGGATACGGTAATTCAGCAACTTCAGAAAAACAGATCAGGGCAGTACCTACCACAGAATCAATTTCAATTGACGGAATATTATCAGAACAAGTCTGGCAACGAGCTGGTTTTACTGAGTTGTATCAGCAGGATCCTGACGAGGGAGAACCTGCCACGGAGAAAACAGAGGTGTGGGTTGCTTATGATAATGATGCAATTTATTTCGCAGCCAAGCTTTATGACCGTGAACCGGAAAAAATATTTTCCCGACTTGTCAGGCGGGATTTTGTATGGGGTGATCCTTCTGACGGTTTGGTCCTTTATCTGGATTCTTATGGCGATAAAAGGAGTGGTTATTTTTTCTATGTAAACGCCGCAGGTACATTGGCTGATGGCTTGCTGGAGAACGACAGTAAACAAACTGACCTTTCCTGGGATGCAGTTTGGGAAGGAGTTCCGCAACACAATAGTGACGGCTGGTCTGTTGAAATCAGAATCCCATATTCTCAACTTCGTTTTAAAGAAGGTGAAAAGCAGGTTTGGGGAATAAATGTTGAAAGATTTATCAGCCGTAAAGCTGAAACTGATATGGTTGCATATACTCCGCGGAATGAAAGTGGATTCGCCTCGCGATTCCCTGATTTGATTGGTATTGAGGGGATAAAACCAACAGCAGGATTTGAGTTGTTACCATATGTTACTGGTAAGGCAGAATTGTTGGGGAGTCAGGTTAATAATCCTATAACTTCTGGTGAGAAATACCAGCCGGGTTTAGGACTTGATGTAAGAGCTGGTCTTGGCAATAGTCTAACGCTGAATGGAACAATTAACCCTGATTTTGGTCAGGTTGAAGTTGACCCGGCGCGAGTAAACCTTACTGATGTTGAAGATACATTTGATGAAAAACGCCCATTCTTTACAGAGGGTGTCAGTATCTATAGATTCGGTTATGGCGGAACCAATAATAGTCCTAATTTTAGCTGGAGCAGACCTAACCTTTTTTACAGCAGAAGAATTGGCCGCTCGCCGCAAGGCGGTTTGCCAAATTATGATTATGCAGATATACCTAACGGAACACACTTGCTGGGTGCTGCAAAAATATCCGGGCAGATGTTTGACGGCTGGAAAGTTGGTACAATCCACGCCCTTACAAATAGGGAGTATGCTGATATCTCACTGGATGGAGAGCAATCATCAGTTGAGGTTGAACCTTTGACTTACTATGGAGTTTTAAGGGCACAGAAAGATTTTAATGCCGGTGCTCAGGGACTGGGAGTTTTGTCGACCTTTACGAACAGATTTTATGATGATAATTCACTTCGTGAGGCTTTAAATAATAATGCTTTTGTGGCAGCAACAGACGGATGGACTTTTCTGGATGAAGAAAGGACTTATGTTGTTACGGGCTGGGCTGGCATCTCACGAGTCGCAGGCACAACGGAAAGAATAAATTCCTTGCAGAAAAGTTCAGTTCACTATTTCCAGAGACCTGATGCATCTCATTTGGGTGTTGACACATCTGCTACCTCACTAATGGGTTATGCGGGTAGAATAATGTTAAATAAGAATCGGGGCAGATTCACTTTCAATACAGCTGTAGGTTTTGTGAGTCCGAATTTTGAACTTAATGATTTGGGTTATCTGTCTTATAGCGATAGAATTAACGCTCATTTTTCGGCTAACTATAATTGGAATGAACCAACTGAGTTTTATCTACGAGCCGGATTAAATGCTGCAACATTTGCAAATTACGATTTCGGTGGAAATAAAACTTGGCATGGATACAGGCTGGGTGGCTATATGACTTTACAATCTTTGGCGGGAGCAAACTTTTCAATATATTATAATCCCACTTCATACAATGCCAGACTAACGAGAGGTGGCCCACTTACCTTGAATCCCGTAACTCGATCATATAGCTTGAATTTGTATTCAGACAACAGAATGTGGTATGTTCTTAGTGGTTATGGAAGTTACACTAAAAGTGATGCTGCTGAAAATAATTACATGGAAGCAACCCTGGAAGTGAAGGTTACACCAACTCTTACTATGTCTATTGGGCCCTCTCTTAGTCATGATCTTATCAAAGCGCAGTGGGTTACCGCATTTAACGATGAAACAGCCACAGAGACATACGGTAAACGATATATCTTTGGAAATCTTGATCAGACAACTTTTGCGGCTGATATAAGAGCGGATTGGATTCTTACTCCACAGCTGAGTTTCCAGGTTTACGTTCAACCTCTTATAGCTTCAGGTAGATATTCTGACTTCAAGCATTTGGCGCGGTCAAAATCATTCGATTTCGCAAAATATGGAGAGAATGGTTCTACGATGGAGAAAAATGTTTCAGATGAAGGTGATGTAACTTATTTATTGGATGCTGACGGTGCGGGTCCTTCGGTAGCAAAGAATATTGGTAATCCGGATTTCAATTTCCTCTCCCTTAGAGGCTCCGCAGTATTACGTTGGGAATATATGCCGGGTTCTGCTCTTTTCCTCGTCTGGACACAGAGTAGAAGAGATTATGAAGCTACCGGCGAGTTCCAGTTCGGGCATTCCATGGGCGAAATGTTCAGGGTAAAACCGGATAATATTTTTATGTTAAAGTTTACTTACTGGTTAGGCTTGTAATTTCTTTTTCATAATATGGATATTATTAAAAAAGCAGGGATGAGTTCTGGCCTTGCTTTTTTGTATTAATAATGGGAACTTTTATTACTCTTATGAGCTTAAGATGTCAGGATTTCTGATTTATTTGAAATCACATTTCGTTCAATTTTATGACCCCAATTTTAATAATATAATCAGGAGTAGTTATGAGATTTGGATTTATAGCTGTATTATCATTCTTAGTTTTATTTTCTTCCATGAATGCACAAGAAAAGAAAGAGCCTCGAAAAAGTTTGGATGCCTCAGTTTCCCAGACAATTGGTTTAGATGTTGTCATGCATGTTGATTATAGTAGACCCGGCGTTAAAGGAAGAAAGATTTTTGGTGAATTAGTACCATTTGGGCTTGAACCAGGTAACAAGTATTCAGACAATAAACCTTATCCCTGGCGTGGCGGCGCAAATGAAAGCACAAGAATTGAAGTCAGCAGCGACATCTTAGTTGAAGGACAAACCTTACCAGCAGGTCAATATAGTCTCCATTTCATTCCTTCGGAGGGTGACTGGACAGTTATCTTTAATAAGAACATCGAACTCTGGGGCAGCTATAAATATAATCAGGAAGAAGACGCACTGCGTATAACTGTTACTCCGGTAAAAGATAATCACCAGGAGTGGTTGGCTTACGGCTTTGAAGATCTTGCAGGTTATTCCGCAACATTCTTCCTACGCTGGGATAATCTAAAAATTCCAGTTAAGGTTAGCGTAGCAGAGTAAATAAAACAATAATGTTCTTTTAATAGCCAGTCTGCTAACCCGGCAGACTGGTTGTACTACCCCGGAAATAATACACCCCGAATTATTACTTTCTGGTGAAAAGGTTATTTATCATAACAGATTGGAATAAGAATGAATAAATCCCTGAAAACCTTCGTGATTCTTGGGCTATTTGTACAACTGAGTTTCAATACCACATCAAATGCACAATTACTCCAGGCTCAAAACTCTTCTGAAATTGAATTATCACTACAGAAATTAAATGTTCTGGGAAGCGTCTTGTACGTAGCTGCGCATCCTGATGATGAAAACACTTCCCTGATTTCATATTTCTCAAATGAGCTTAAACTACGTACAGCTTACCTAAGCCTAACACGCGGCGATGGTGGACAAAACCTGTTAGGGAATGAAAAAGGGGATTTGTTGGGCGTTCTTAGAACTCAGGAACTCCTTTCCGCCCGAAAACTTGATAAAGGGGAACAGTATTTTACAAGGGCTGTAGATTTCGGATATTCCAAAACAGCTGAAGAAACCCTTCGGAATTGGTATAGAGAATTGATTCTTTATGATATGGTTAAGGTGATACGCCAATTTAAACCGGATGTAATTATTACCCGCTTTAGTAAAGTAGATGGAGGACATGGACATCACCTTTCATCAGCAATTCTGGCAGAAGAAGCCTTTTATGCAGCGGCAGATCCCAAAAAGTTTCCGGAGCAACTAAAAGAACTTGATACGTGGCAAGCAAAGCGTCTTGTCTGGAATACCTGGAATCCAACGGATAAAGCTACAAGCATGGAAATTGGCGGGTTTAATCCTCTTTTAGGGTTATCGTATGCCGAGATGGCAGCGCGCAGCAGATCGATGCATAAAAGTCAGGGTTTTGGTGTTAGTGCCAGACAGGGGAGCAGAGTAGAAGAATTTGAGCCTTTTGCTGGCGTTGAAGCTAAAGGGAATATTTTTGAAGATCTTGATTTTTCCTGGAAGAGAGTTCATGATAGTGAAAAGATTCAGGTTCTTATTGAAAACATTCAAAAAAAATATGATACAAAAAACCCTCATCTTATCGTTCCTGATTTAGTACAACTTTATTCAAAACTTACCGAAATGGATAATTACTGGGCAGAACAAAAAAGGAAAGAGGTAAATGACCTGATTCGCGAGTGTTCCGGCTTGTGGATTGAGTCTGACGTTGAAGTGTCAGGTGTTGCCCCGGGTAATGAGGTGGAAGTAACATCTTCCATTATTAACCGCTCCGGAATTGATATTCAATTAAGTAACATCAAAACTACTTACTCCTTAACTGATACTCTAATTAGTCAGAAGCTAAAATACAATTCACCGGTTGTGTACACCCAGACGAGTAATGTTCCTGAAAATAACTCTTACACTCAACCATACTGGCTTGAGAAAGAAGGCAACGGGAAAATGTTTGCTGTTCCAAATCCCGATTTAATTGGTAAAGCTGAAAATGATCCGGATCTTGTTACTACTTTTGTTGTGGTAATCTCGGGATTAGAGTTCTCATTTTCAACGCCTGTTGCCTATAAATGGAATGATGCTGTAAAAGGTGAACAGAGAGAGTCTTTTGCTATTCGCCCAAAGGTAAGTCTTAGTATAGGGCAGCCGAACTACATCTTTGCTGACAATAAAACCCACGAAGTACAGATACATGTTCAGGCAAAGGACAGCGGGGTAAAAGGGGAATTATTCATTGAATTACCGGAGGGCTGGAAGGCTGAACCGGAAAAAATTGATTTCGATCTGAAAGATGCCGGTGACAATGATGGTTTTGTAATAAGTGTTACTCCGCAAAAAAATGCTGTCAATGGAGTAATGAAACTGCTGGCAAAAATTGATGATAAATTCTTTTCCAACGAGGTAGTTGAAATAGATTACGATCATATACCGCGGCAGACAGTTTTACGTGAGGTTAAAACCAATCTTATTAAACTTGATATAGATTTTCAGCCAAAAAATATTGCTTATATCATGGGATCGGGGGATGAAATACCTGACCTTTTAGCTCAACTTGGTTTTACGGTTGAATTATTAAGTGATGATGATCTCGATAATAAAGATCTTTCTCAGTACGATGCGATTATTTGCGGCATCAGGGCTTTTAATATGCGGGAACGACTTGCAACCCAACAGAAGCGACTTATTGAATACGTTGAGCAGGGAGGTACATGGCTGGTTCAACACAACACACGTTTTGGGAAACAGACTCCCCAGATAGGACCTTATCCTTTTAATGTAACAGGCAGGAGTAGAATTGCTGAAGAGACTGCTGTACTTAAAATTCTTGATCCGAATGACCCTTTGATGAATTACCCTAACAAGATATCTGAAAAGGATTTTGAAGGATGGATACAGGAACGTGGATTGTATTTTGCTGATGATTGGGATGAAAAATATACTCCTCTCCTTTCAGGTAATGATCTTGGAGAGACACCTAAATCTGGTGGATTACTATATACTAAATATGGTAAAGGAGTATTTGTTTTTTCAGGTTACTCATTTTTCAGAGAACTACCGGCAGGTGTTCCAGGCGCCTACAGATTATTTATTAATCTAATTTCCGCAAAGGGTGATCAGGTTTCTTCAAGAGGCAATAAATGAAAGAGAAAATTTTTGACGAAAATGAAAAGCCACCGATAATGAAAAGCTGGTCGAGACTCTACTGGGCAGTGATTCTCAACCTTGTCTTTTGGTTAACTCTCTTTTACATATTCCGAAAGGTCTTTGAATGAGTACTGTTGACTGGATTGTAATGATCGGATTTCTTGTATTCACAGTTGTTTATGGTACCTGGAAATCCCGTGGCAGCAAAAACATAAAAGAATTCCTGTTGGCTAACAGAGCAACACCCTGGTATGCTGTTGCTCTATCTATTATGGCTACACAGGCAAGCGCTATAACTTTTCTTTCAACACCAGGTCAGGCATATGTTGACGGAATGCGCTTCGTCCAGTTTTACATCGGTTTACCCATTGCAATGATTATCCTCTCAATTACGGCAGTTCCTTTGTACCATAAGCTGAAGGTTTTTACTGCCTATGAATATCTGGAAACCCGCTTTGATTTGAAAAACCGTGCTTTGGGTAGTATTCTGTTTTTAATACAGAGAGGTCTGGCTGCGGGGTTCACCATTTTTGCCCCTGCCCTTATTGTTTCAGCTATTCTTGATTTTCCCCTTAACTGGACGGTAATTATCATAGGTGTACTGGTAATTATTTATACAGCCTCAGGCGGCACAAATGCCGTAAATAAAACCCATATGCTTCAGATGACAATTATCTTCTTCGGCATGTTCTCAGCATTTTTCATGCTCTTTAGGTTACTGCCTGAAAATGTTGGTGTCTTTGACGCCTTAAGCGTTGCCGGTAAGATGGGTAAACTTAACACAATAGATTTTTCATTTAACCTGAATGACCGTTATACCTTCTGGTCGGGATTGATAGGCGGTACGTTTCTCATGCTTTCTTATTTCGGGACTGATCAATCGCAGGTTCAACGTTATCTTTCGGGCAGCTCGGTTGCACAGAGCAGGATTGGTTTGCTGATGAACGGGATAATTAAAATACCAATGCAGTTTTTTATACTTCTTGTTGGCGCCATGGTATTTGTCTTCTATCAGTTCGTTATGCCGCCACTATTTTTTAATCCGGTTGAAGACGCATCCCTTAAGAATGGAAAATACGCAGCAGAATACTCTACTCTTCATGACGAGTACAGCGCTCTCCATGAGCAGAAATTAGTATCCATTGATAAGATGATACTTGGTATAAACGAGGGGAATGATGCCCTTGTTGATGCTGAACAGGTGAAGATAAATGAAACCCAGAAAGAGGTCCATAAAGTTCGCGAGGAAGCTAAGGAACTGGTAAAGAAAAACAATCCACTCAGTGACGGGAATGATACGAACTATATTTTTCTCACTTTTGTGCTCGGATTCCTTCCAACCGGTTTAATAGGATTGATATTTGCCGCCATTTTTTCTGCCTCCATGTCCTCAACATCTGCCGAGCTAAACGCTCTTGCCTCAACGACTGTGGTTGATATCTATAAAAGAATGATAAAACCGGAAGCAAGTGACAGGCATTATCTCATTGCATCTAAAGTTGCGACAATCATTTGGGGCTGCTTTGCCATATTTTTTGCCCTCTTTGCAAATAGCCTTGGTTCACTGATTGAGGCAGTTAATATACTCGGATCATTATTCTATGGAACAATACTTGGAATTTTTCTTGTCGCTTTCTACATAAAAAAGATTGGCGGAAACGCTGTCTTTACTGCAGCAATAATAGCGGAGATAGCTGTGCTGGCACTCTTCTCCTTCACTGATATTCCATATCTCTGGTTTAATTTTATTGGTTGTGTGCTGGTGGTTGTTATGGCTTATGGTTTTGAGCAGTTCAAAGAGTAGTCATACTCCTCATTTGAAGTGCAATAGGTGAAGCCTGAGACTCTGCTAATTGAGAGATGAAGCAATATCCATTAAGTATTTTGGGTATTTATTTTTGATTTACAAATCAACCATTCCATACTGGAAGGTCGGTATTCTGCTACGACATTGAATCTATCCGCTAATGTAAGTGAACTGATGGAATCAAAATTATAAGTTAATGCTTTTTCCATATCATCAATACTTATGACAGATTCAATAGTATGAGTATTTTGAAATAGTTCTCTGATATATTTTGAAATTTCAGGATCAATGAAATCATGTGTCTCAATAATTAAATCACAGTTGGTTAGATTTGAGATGTTTGTGTTATCAAAAAGTTCTTTCTCGAATCCTTCGCAATCGCATATAATTAATCCTTTTGAATCAAATTGAAATTCCTTTAAATTTTCCGAAGTACATTTATTTCTGATAATCACATTCTCAGAAATATTATTTAACTTCGCTATTTTTCTGCATTCTGTCCTGGCTTTTTCATTAATGTCATAGGCATAAATATTTGTATTCGGGAAAGATAAACCCAAACCAATAGCATAGTAACCTTCTGCGCAGCCTATATTAATAATTTCCGAATAGTTATTTTTTTTAAAAGCTTCTACAATATTCCAAAGCTCCTTTTCGTATGAACCAAGAATTTTGGGATAAGGACTACCCCAAACTGAATCAAATCCAGGGTACTTCATTCCTTTAAATGGTCCATTTTGTACAACTAAGGAATTAAAAGAAATTGGGATATTAGGTGCCATCATTTGATTAGTATGATATTTTCTCATTAGAAAAATAAATAAACCTAGTTCTGATATAGGTCTTAGAATTTTCCAAAAAAAATCAATCTTCACAATTCGTTCAATTAACTTTTTAATAATTTCTTTCATTTTATTTCATGTTTGACAATTGGGTTGGTTCACTTAATTGATTTGGTATCATAAACATAATTTATGCCTTCACTGGATTGATTCCAATTTGATAATAAAATCATTTCGCACTATTTGTCTCGTCGTGTTTTAAATAAAACGAGTTGGCCGAAACGACGTTTTTAACACTTCAATAATTGCCCTACTGGCATTATTCTTTTTTACAGACATTCCTTATATTTTATTAGGTGTGTACTGGTTGTTGTTATAGACAATGGTTTGGTACAGTTTAAGAAGCAGTTTTATAAAAGAGTTGTTTCATCCAAAAGAATGGATTTTTTGAATAGCGTACTGTAATTTTGGTAATAATGGTCTGCTTTTATAAAGTAAATTTAACCGAGGAAATGAATGGAGTCTATGATCAACCTTTCAATTGGCAAGATATGGATGAAAAGAATTGATAACTATCCGGGGCAGCCTGTTATCGTATTCCTTCACGACTCTTTTGGATGCATTGAATTGTGGCGCGATTTTCCTGAGAAGTTGAGTGAAATGACAGGTTGTAATGTTTTTCTTTATGATCGCCTCGGATACGGAGAGTCAGACCCATTTGCAGAGAAGAGAATAAGAAACTACATGGAAAAAGAAGCGGATTTATTGTCAGCCATATTGGATGAAATCGGAATTGGTAGGGCAATATTGTTCGGACATAGCGATGGGGCAACGATCTCTCTTATAGCCGCGGCAAAGTATCCGGAGAAAATTGCTGGTGTAATTTCGGAAGCAGCACATATATTCGTGGAAGAGGTTACCCTGAAAGGAATCGAAGAGGCTGTTTATGCTTACAAAACATCCAACCTGAAACAGAAGCTCGAGAAGTACCACGGAGAGAAAACTGATAAACTCTTTTGGGCATGGGCTGATATTTGGCGATCTCCTGATTTTCAGGATTGGAATTTGGAAAACCTTTTGTCCTCCATCATATGTCCTGTTATGATCATTCAGGGGGAAAATGATGAGTATGGCACTTTGAAACAGGTTGAAGGAATTGAAAAGGGCGTTTCCGGTGCTGTCATAAAATTTGTTGTTCCAAATGTAAGGCATACACCTCACCAGGAGGTGCCGGATTCGGTTCTTGAAGAATCTGTGAATTTTATCAGAGAATTACTGTAAAGCAACATAGACAGCTTTAACCGGACAGAGTAATCCATTTCCTGCTGTTGAGCAATTATAATGAATAGATAAGTTTGCATATTATCTTAAGTGACATTGGGGGTGGGGGGACAAACGAATGAGTATAATTAATATTGATCTTTATTGAAAAATAATCTATCCTATAAAACAACTCGACAATGCGCCGGAATTATCTGGTATTTAAAAATATGTTCGTCAGAATAAAGGTCATACGTTGACTATTGAATTGATTGAGAAACATCATAAACTTTAATTGTGAGTTAGCCCAGGAGACACGGTGTCCCGCCACAAGATAATTTTGGCTCGAAATCTATTATTTTAATGATTGCCAGGTGTGAGAGCCACATCCGGAGTACTTGATTTTTTGTTAATTAATGGTACTTTTATAAAAGGCTGCCTTTGCCAGACACAAAGTGGTATATTGCTTGTATAGATAATCCTGATTTTGCGGTAGAGCAGAAACTTGATTATGTTTCCTTTATGAATTGGAGCATCCAGCCGAAAGGGCATGAAAACGTATAAATGAGGTACAGAATGGAAAAAACATTTAAAGAGTTTTACGACGCATATGAATCAAAGATTGTTGAGAAGCTTTTTCAAGATATTATTGAAATATTTAAAAGTGAGGAGCGTGCTCCATATTTAACAATCCAATGTAAACCAAAACCGGATGAATTTTTAGAGCTAAAAACTGTTACAGAAAATGAAATATATTTTAATAGGCTAAAGAATAATCCGGCAGATTGGAAAATATCATTTGATCAATTAATGGATGCCATCAGATATTCGGTAAGGAATGGTAGAAAATTGAAAGCCAGTGAATACAAAAGGTTGTATGGAACATCAAACTATGTTGGGATTCCGCTTAATATACTAATTCATTTACTTCCCGAAGAAGTTTATACAGAGGCTAGTTTAGCCGGGAGTAAAATTGATTTAGTGAATCTAGGTGAAGTCACTATAGTTAGCTTGGAACTTAATGAAGATGTTATAGTTGTGTTACACGATAATACCAAAAAACGACTTAGCACAATACATGTAAAGGTAAATGAGGACGACGTTATAAGAGAGTAAACTCATGTTGAATTCAATGCAAATTTTCAAAATCATTCTATCAAGCTTTTATGAAGGTATTTGAAATCAACTAGGTTTGCTTAACACTTGTAGGAAATGTATTGAAATTGAAAAGAGTAAGGGACTAAAATGTGTCCCAAGGCTAAAAATTGAATGAATAAAATGAGAAAAGCCCCTAAGTTGTTGTAACTTAAGGGCTTTTGCGGAGAGGGCGGGATTCGAACCCGCGGTAGAGTTTAACCCCTACGTCGGTTTAGCAAACCGATAGCAACCCAGCAATAACAACCACTTACAAAAATCGGTGACATTTTCGGTGAGAATCTTTTGGATACTGCTACAATTTGGCTAATAATATCCAGGTTAGGAGGCAGCAAAATGTATCTATCCAAGGACAAATCATCGGGTAACTATTTTATTTATTTCTTCACTGCTAATGGCAAACGTTCCAGAAAATCCACCAAGACCAAACTCAAGGCTGAAGCTACTCAATTCCTTATTCAGTTCGAAAGGGAATTCAAAGACAGGGAGAAACGGATCACAACTCCGATCATGTTATCCAAGTTTGAATTTGAGTTCATGCGAATGAGAGAGCAGCGAGTAAAGGAGAAAACTTTGGAAGGTGATCAGACCATGTTTAATTTTCTGACAAAGTTCTTAGGTAAGGATTTTATCGTGAATGAGATTACTGTTGACGTAGCTAATAACTTCCTGGATGATCGGTTGAGGAAGTCTTCAGTATGGCAGGTCAAGAAACAACGGATCTCGTTAAGTGTAGCTATGAGCTATGCCGTCCAGAAGAAATATCTGACAGATAATCCAATAGCAGACATCAAACCACCAAACATCCCTGAAGTTGCCCCAAGGTATTATGAGGATGATGAATTCGATAAACTGATTGCTCAAGTTGAAGACCCAGACGAATCCGACATGATAAACTTTGCAGTCGATACTGGATTCAGGTTAGCTGAGATCTGTAATCTGGAATGGAATCAAGTTGCTTTTAAGGAGGATCAAATAAGAGTCACGTTAGCTAACTGGAATCATAGGACTAAAACTGATAAGGTGAGATCAATTAAGTTGACTGAGAGGTCTGCAGCAATAGTCAAGCAGCGTAAGAGCAAACCCACAGGACCATACGTGTTCACCAGGAAAGGAATCCCAATCGTTCCAAGGTTATACTCACACAATTTTAAGAAGTACGTTACAAGGGCTAGTTTAGATCCAAAGTTAAATTTCCACTCTCTTCGCCACACCTTTGCTACCAGGCTAATCGAAAAGGGAGCTTCAATTTATAACGTATCGAAACTGTTAGGACACTCGAACGTTAAGACTACTCAGATCTATGCTCATGTGAAGTCTGTTGACCTTGACAAGACAATTGATCTGTTAAGTAAATAATCAGTTAAGGATAATGTGATTTAGGCTGAACCTGAGGGCTTCACTCCAAGTCCTGAATGGAGAGATTATTTTTCATCTTGCCTCTGAACCTTTAATATGGGTTAGGCAACATCTCATCGGTAACTACCCATGCCGAATGCAGAATTAATCCAAGCTATACGCTCTTCAACTTCAGATATCGATAGTTCCTCAATTGTAGCATGATACATATTACCTAATTTTTTCCCTTCACTTTTTTTCAAAACTTTTCGTTCAATGATTTTCTTACGATGATTTGTGCCATATAAGAAATGAACATGTAAATAATAGTCGGTTTCTTCTAAAATAAATTCTTCGATTTCTTTACTATGCGAAAACCGCGCACTTTTTATATAGTTGAGGTGAAAGGTAGATTCATTTTTAAGTCTTTCCCAAACTTGTAAATAGTCTGCCCATCTGTCAGCTTTGTCTAGTAAATGTAAAAGAAAGAGATATAATGATTTACCAAATTTTTCGTACTCTTCATTCGTTAGCTTGTATTTGTAAATTTCTAATTTATCTATGAGATAAAGAATCGCAAATAATCCCTTTTCGTAGTTGCGTGTTTTTATGATAAATTGATGCATATAATTCCAGTTAAGGGGTTCAAATAGTTTTTTAAATTTATTAAGATCTACTTTCGGTAGATTCATAATTTGATTATGAAAAATATTTGTGCAAACTGGATTCATAAAAAATATATTTAATTATCTGTAAATAATAAGGCGAGCAGAGTTGCTACAGCCCAATAACAGTAGCCACGGCAAGCACAATATTTAGAAATAATAACCCTTTAGTAAGTTTATCATTGCTAATAATATATTCTTTTAATGTTGTATCAAGGTGACCAACTGTTGCCGTAAGTGATGAATTAGTATCTTCAATTTGTATGTGTTTCGATTCTGTTTCTTCGCTCATTTCATCCACATGAAAAAATTAAAAATTTGCTGCCTAACGTTGCCGCTAAGCCGCCGCCCAGAGAAGCAATGCTTAACTAACAACGAATGATTATAATTTGTAGCCGCCATTAACTTTCTGCACAATGGCGGCGACCTAATTTACATTTATATACTACGCTGAGCAAAATGCCGAACGAAAAAGCTAAACTATAAAACTTGTACTAACCTCAAACCGTTTCAGCGGTCGGTTTGATGGGCTGGATATGCATTTTGCAATTAAATTTTTACAATATTAATTACTTTCTCGGCAGCTTCACTTAAATTTTCGCTCTTACTATTTTTTTTAATTTCATTAAGTCTGCTTATTATTTCTGGTTGATGAATTTTTGATAATAATAATTCTTCGCGGCAATAATTTATAAAAGCAGATGTAGCTAGATAGTCATCTTTAATTTTCGAAGATTGGCTTATCGCTTCTGAATATAATTTACGACCATTTTCTACATTCCCTTGTCTAAACTCAAGTAGCCCTTCTGTTGCCATCAAACAAATTTTCAATTCTTTACGTGGCTCACTTTTAGAATTTCGCACTCTCTCAAAATATTTTTTTGCATCAAGAATTCTATTTTCAAGACATAATGAATAAATTATATTATTTAATAAATGTAAATCATTTGGCTGAGATGTCAAACCAGCTTTTGCGATTTCAACAGCCAAATTTTGATCATCCAATTTTGCTGAAGCAATATTGTTGCCCATAGCAATTGGAGCCCTGGAAAAAGGCATATCAAGAAACCAATTTATGGAGTCCTTAATAGCTTCATTCCAATTCTTTAATTTAAAATTACTCCTTGCCTGTGCTTCAAATTGACTCTTTAGTTTGAACTGGCTAGAATCTATAATATTAAATGTACGGTCAGCTTGTCCAAACCAAGCAGCCTGAGCTAATGCATTGTCGTTTGGATTGATCAGTGAGTTTTTTAGCATTTTTTTGCTTTGACGAACCTTACCATTTTGAAATTCCAGTGTTGCTAAAGAACTATTTAGTTCTGAAAGATGAAAAGGATGGATATTTTTATTATTAACTATCTTAACAGAAGATTTTGCTAATTTTGAGCCTTTTCCTAGAATTGTAGATAAAGATATTTCGTTAGTAATTAACCAAGGATCACTTTTAATACCTTCTGATTTTGTTAAGAATTTATAGGCAAAATCTATTTCTCCGATATGAACAAAAAACCTTATCATAGATCTTAGTACAAATCGATTGTTTGGAGAAAGAAATAGTGCATTGAGCATTGCTCTTTTAGCTTTTATTATATTTCCCACAATTGTGTACAATCTTGATAACTCAACCCAAGCAATTGGATTATTTGGATTTCTTATTAGTGCCTTTTTAATTTGACTAATTTTAACAAAATGAAAATTTAATTTAAGTTCATCTTTGAAATCCTCGAATGTATTGTATTCTATGATTGAATTCTCAGTTTTTGCATTAGTATTTAACAACTCATTTGCAGTATTTATCATGGCATGAGTTGATTTGTCGGAGTTCTGAATAATGAAGTTAGCTATTTCGGTTACTGTTTTATGATTTCTTTGTCGTGAAAATAACGCTACTCCAATTATATCAGCAGCAACGCCGATAGTTTTATGTAATTCCCAGTCATTAATTAAATCAGTTATATCTGGTTTAACATTTCTTATAATATCAGTTGATATTTTTCCATCTAATTCTCCTAACTTAACAGTATTCCTAAAACTACGCCAATTAGGAATTACATTACGATTTTTCTTTTCTAAAAATATAGCCATTATTTGCTCTGCGTAATTTTATACTCTGCTTTTCTAGCAAGTAAATTAAAATGTTCGATAAATCTATATAGCTGAAAATTACTTCCTCTTTCTAAAACGTTTTTATTATGTCCTCTTTTTCTCGGATCAGGAAAACATAACATTCTTACTAATTCTAGCAATTTATCTTTATTTTCATAAGTTGCTATTTCTTCTTCAAAAATCTTTATTGCATTTTCAAAAGCATCAATCCAATATGGAAGAGCATTATCAAAATTTAGTGTATGAATATTAATATTAGGATCTAACGATTGTTGTAATAAGGAAGCCATACTTTGACCTGTAAAATAAAATACAGTCAAACTACCTAATAAAAAAGTATCTACTGCAAAAACTTTATCTTTCCATTCTGGCAATGCATAACCGTGATATACTTCAGGCGGTGCATAACCATAATCACCAGAAAAATCTTTTTCAGAATGTGGCGACGCTAAGGTTGAACAAAGAGATCTTCCAAGATCACCTAACTTTGATACCTTACTATCATAAACAAAAACGTTTGATGGTTTTAAGTCTTGATGTGATATTTCAATTGAATGTAATTGTTTTAGTCCTGTTGCAATATTATGAAGTGATCTTAATTTCCAAGCAGTATCTATTGCATTTGTAAAATTTAAATGGTTTCTAACATCATTTTCTGCTAATTCAAATATCATGTAAAGAACATTTGCAAATAGGTAGCCCTTAATATTTTCCTCTGAAGCTTCTAACAATTTAGAAACTTTTGAAAAATTTTTATTTTTGCAACGAAGGAGAACACCTTTTTCATAGTTGAAAGTATTTAACATTTCAGCAAAAGTTTCAGCAATGTTTTGATGTTCATCTTTAAAAAATGCTTTTAAATTTAATGTTTTCAAAAAACCTTTTTGACCATTTTTTTCTACAATATAACAAACTGAAAATCCACCTCCAGTTGAATTAGGCTTTTTATTAACTTTATCAATAACCTTCCAACCAGTTTTTAAAGTTCTACCTTCTAAATCGTGAACTGCACTTAATTTTTCTTCAGAGAAACTATTTTCTTCTGCCATATGGAAAATTCCTTGTGATTTTTTTCAATGCATATAACGTAGTTACCCATAAGCCGTCCGCCCAGAACGACAAAGACTTACTTGCAACCAATATTTATAATTAGTAGCCGTACGTAACTTTCCAACAATACGGACGGCGACATTACTTACACTTACAAACTACTATGAACAAAATAACTAACGAAAAATACTACTTATTAAATATCACTAATGCCGAACCGTATAAGCGGTCGGCTTGCACTGCTTGTTAGCCATTTCCTATAAAGCCAATGCTCTTTTATTTAATGACTTTTTTAATTTCTCAAAACCATTGCTGCGAAAAGAGTCTATTGCTTGCCACTTTTTTAGTCTTGTTGGAAGCACACACTCTTCTAATCTAATAGGAATTATAAAAATAGAATTCTCTGGTTGATGATCAGCAATATCAAGA